>Ga0210387_10002251_pt1 | contig 14679 bp, 14 predicted proteins | sample IncBWC7OmetaG_FD_160108 | JGI IMG/M metagenome (GOLD analysis project Ga0210387, IMG submission 160108) | Forest soil microbial communities from Barre Woods Harvard Forest LTER site, Petersham, Massachusetts, United States - Inc-BW-C-7-O ...
TCATCTACACCTCGCTGGTGGCGCTGATGCAGGAGGACATGAAGAAGCTGATCGCCTATTCCTCGGTGGCGCATATGGGCTTCGTCACCATGGGCATCTTTGCCGGCACCATGCAGGGCGTCGCCGGCGGCGTGTTCCAGATGATCTCGCATGGCATCGTGTCCGGCGCGCTGTTCCTCTGCGTCGGCGTCGTCTACGACCGCATGCATACCCGCGAGATCGCGGCCTATGGTGGGCTCGTCAACCGCATGCCGCTCTATGCCTTTGTGTTCATGGTCTTCACCATGGCCAATGTCGCTCTGCCCGGCACCTCCGGCTTCATCGGCGAATTCATGACGCTGATCGGTACGTTCAAGGTCTCGATCCCGACCGCCGTCCTGGCCACGACCGGCGTGATCCTGTCGGCGTGCTACGCGCTGTGGCTCTACCGCAAGGTCGTGTTCGGCGCGCTGGTCAAGCCGTCGCTGATGAGCATCAAGGACCTGACCTTGCGCGAATGCGTGACGCTGTTCCCGCTGCTGGCGCTGTCGATCTTTTTCGGCGTCTATCCGAAGCCGGTGCTCGACATGTCTGCGGCTTCGGTCCAGCAACTCGTCAATAATTACACCACTGCAGTGACGGCCGTGAAGGCCGCCGCGCTGATGCATTAAGGCCTTCGCCATGTTTGAAGCCTCTGGTTACCAACTGCTGCCGGTGATGCCCGAGATCGTGCTGGCGCTCGGCGCCATGGCGCTATTGATGCTCGGTGCCTATCGCGGGCAGGGCACCACCGCCCTGGTCACCGGGCTCGCCGTCTGCCTGCTCGTCTTGATCGGAGTGCTGGAGCTGACGCTGCCGGCCGGAAAGCTCACGACCTTCGGCGGCAGCTTTATTGTCGATGATTTTGCGCGCTTCCTGAAGATATTGGCCCTGATTGGCTCAGCAGTGACCCTGATCCTCGCGCGGGAGTTCCTGTCCGAACCGTCGAGCCGCATTTTCGAATATTCGATCCTGGTCCTGCTCTCGACCCTCGGCATGATGGTGCTGATCTCGGCCGGCGATCTCATCATGCTCTATCTCGGGCTCGAGCTGATGTCGCTTGCGCTCTACGTCGTTGCCGCCAGCAACCGCGACAACGCCAAGTCGACGGAGGCCGGCCTGAAATATTTCGTCCTCGGCGCCTTGTCGTCGGGCATGCTGCTGTACGGCGCCTCCCTGATCTACGGCTTCACCGGGACAGTCAGCTTTGCCGGCATCGCGGCCGCCGCCAAGCTCGGAAACATCGGCCTCGTGTTCGGCCTCGTCTTCCTGCTCGCCGGCCTGTGCTTCAAGGTCTCGGCCGTGCCGTTCCACATGTGGACACCTGATGTCTATGAGGGCGCGCCGACGCCGGTGACCGCCTTCTTCGCGTCCGCGCCAAAAGTGGCGGCGATGGCCGTGTTCGTGCGCGCGACGATGACGGCCTTCCCGGGCATCGTCACCGAATGGCAGCAGATCGTCGTGTTCGTGTCGATCGCCTCGATGGCGCTCGGTGCCTTTGCGGCGATCGGGCAGAAGAACATCAAGCGGCTGATGGCCTATTCCTCGATCGGCCACATGGGCTATGCGCTGGTCGGGCTGGCCGCCGGAACGCCTGACGGCGCGCAGGGCGTGCTGGTGTATCTGGCGATCTATGTGGCGATGACGCTTGGCTCCTTTTCCATCATCCTCGCAATGAAGCGCAACGGCCACGCGGTCGAGCAGATCAGCGATTTCGCCGGGCTGTCGCGCACCAATCCGCTGCTGGCCTTCTTCTTTGCGATGTTCCTGTTCTCGCTGGCCGGCGTGCCGCCGCTCGCCGGATTCTTCGGCAAGTTCTACGTGTTCGTTGCGGCAATCAAGGCCGGCCTGTTCACGCTCGCCGTCATCGGCGTGCTGACCAGCGTGGTGGGCGCGTTCTACTATCTGACCATCGTCAAGGTGATGTATTTCGACGAGCCGCTCACCAAGCTCGACACGCCGCGCATCGAGCTGCGTACGGTGCTGGCGATCACAGGGCTCTTCAACATCCTCTTTTTCGTCTATCCGGGGCCGCTGGTCAGTGTCGCTACCGCGGCGGCGAAATCGCTATTTTAAATGACTTTCACGCTCGGTCCGCGCGCCACATCCGCCGGCTACCGGCTAGAGGCTTTCGACCAGGTCGGCTCGACCAATGCAGAGGCGATGGCGCGGGCGCGTGAGGGTGATCGCGGCTCGATCTGGTTTGTCACCGCGGAGCAGACGGCCGGGAAGGGAAGGCGCCAGCGTGCGTGGATCTCGCCACGTGGCAATCTACCCTGTAGCGTGCTCGAAGTCCTCCGTGTAGCACCTGCGATCGCTGCCACGCTCGGTTTCGCCGCCGGACTGGCCACCGAGGCGGTGCTGCGCAAGGTAAGTCTCGAAGCCGCGTTGCGCTCAGGCCCGGAATCCTTCAAATACGAGCTCAAATGGCCGAATGACGTGCTCGTGGGAGGCAGGAAGCTGGTCGGGATATCGCTGGACGCCGAAGCCGTGGACGAACACCTCGCCGTGGTCGCCGGCATCGGGATCAATGTGGTGGCAGCTCCGGAGGGAACCCCGACGCCGGCGATTTCGCTCGCGGCGGTCGGCGTACAGATCGGCGCCGAGGAGCTGTTCTCGGTGCTATCAGACAGCTGGGTCGAGTTCCGCGGCATCTGGGATAATGGCCGCGGCTTCGGCCAGATCCGAAAGCTCTGGCTGGAGCGTGCGACAGGCCTCGGTCAGGCGGTCGCGATCAAATCGGCAGGTTCGAGCATCGAAGGCATCTTCGAGACCATCGACGCGCAGGGCTGCATGATCGTGCGCACACCGGCCGGCCAGTTGATGCCAATCACGGCGGGTGACGTCTATTTCGGCTCGGCCGCGTCTGCGGGAGCGGCGTGATGGCGCGCCCGGATGAGTTGACCTTTGCGCCGCTCGGCGGCGTCGGCGAGATCGGCATGAACCTGTCGATCTATGGCCTTGGCAACCGCCACCAGCGCTCCTGGCTTGCCGTCGACCTCGGCGTCTCCTTTGGCGATGAGGAGCATCTGCCGGGCATCGACCTGATCATGCCCGACATCAGCTTCCTGGAGAAAGAGCGCAAGAACCTCATCGGCCTCGTGCTCACGCACGCCCATGAGGACCATTTCGGCGCCATCATCGACCTCTGGCCAAAGCTGAAATGCCCGATCTACGCGACGCAATTCAGTGCTGCGCTGTTCGAGGCGAAATGCCAGGCGGAACGCGAGCCGCCAAAGATCCCGGTGACGGTGGTGCCGTCGGGTGGCCGCATCGACATCGGCCCGTTCAACGTCGAGTTCATTCCAGTGGCGCATTCGATTCCGGAATCGCATGCGCTGGCGATCCATACCGAAATCGGCACGGTGCTGCACACCGGCGACTGGAAGATCGATCCGACGCCGATCATCGGGCTTCCTACCGACGAGCGGCGGCTGCGCGAGCTTGGTGATGCCGGCCTTCTGGCGCTGGTCGGCGATTCCACCAACGCCGTGCGCGACGGGCGTTCGCCTTCCGAAGCTGAGGTTGCCAAGACCATCGCCGAGCTCGTGAAATCGGCCAGGGGCCGCGTCGCGGTCACGACCTTCGCCTCCAACGTCGCGCGCATCAAGGCGGTCGCGGATGCCGCCAAAGCCGCCGATCGCGAGGTCGTGGTCGTCGGCCGCGCCATGGAGCGCGTGGTCCAGGTCGCGCGCGAGACTGGCTATCTCAACGGGGTACAGAATTTCCGCGGCACCGACCTCTACGGCCATTTTCCTCCCGACAAGGTGCTGGCGCTCTGCACCGGCAGCCAGGGCGAGCCGCGCGCCGCGCTGGCACGGATCGCCAATAACGATCATCCGCAGGTGACCCTGAACAAGGGCGACACCGTGATCTTCTCCTCCCGCACCATTCCTGGCAACGAGAAGGCGGTAGGCTCGATCGTCAACGGCCTGGTGGCGCAGGGCGTCGAGATCATCACCGATCGCACCCATCTGGTGCACGTCTCCGGCCACCCCCGGCGCGACGAGTTGCGCGACATGATCGCCTGGACGCGGCCGCAGCTCCTGATCCCCGTGCATGGCGAGGCGCTGCATCTGTCCGAACATGCGCGGCTTGCGCGCGCCGCCGGCGTGCCGAAAGTGCTGACCTGCCGCAACGGCGACCTGATCAAGCTCGGTCCCGGCGATCCCGGCATCATCGCCGAGTTGCCGGCGGGACGGCTCTACAAGGACGGCAATATCCTGGAAGATTCCAAATCGCGTGCCGTGGTCGAGCGGCGGCGGATGGGCTTTGCCGGCTGCGTGTTCGTCGCCATCGCCATGACCGAAAAGGGCGAACTGGCCGACGATCCCGAGGTTGATCTTGTCGGTATCCCCGAGAAGAATAGTGCCGGCGAGGAACTCGACGAGATCGTGTTCGATGTGGTGGTCTCAACGGTGGAGGGCTTGCCGCGGGCGCGGCGGCGCGATGCTGATGCGCTTGCGGAATCGGTGCGGCGGGCGGTGCGATCGTCGCTGAACGAGCAGTGGGGCAAGAAGCCGCTCTGCCTGGTTCACGTGCTCGAAGTCTAATTTTTGGAGGGAGCGAGCGATGCTCGGCCGGCTCAATCATGTCGCGATCGCGGTCAAGGATGCCGAGAAGGCCGCGAAGATTTATGGCGCGGCCTTCGGCGCCGACATCTCCGAAGCCGTGCCGCTGCCCGAGCACGGCGTCATCACCGTGTTCGTGACGCTGCCGAATACCAAGATCGAGTTCATCCAGCCGCTCGGCGAGGCGTCGCCGATCGCCAAATTCCTCGAGCGCAACGCCGATGGCGGCATCCATCACCTTTGCTACGAGGTCTCCGACATCATCGCCTCGCGCGATACGCTGATCCGCGAGGGTGCGCGGGTGCTGGGCGACGGCGTGCCCAAGATCGGCGCACACGGCAAGCCCGTGCTGTTCCTGCATCCGAAGGACTTTTCCGGGGCTCTTGTCGAGATCGAGCAAAGCTAGGAAACAAGATGGCCTACACCATCTCGACCATATTCGCGATCTACTTCGTGCTGTGGTGGATCGTGCTGTTTTTGACCCTGCCGTTCGGCGTGCGCAGCCAGCATGAGGACGGCGTCGGTGCGCCCGGCACCGATCCCGGCGCGCCGATCAAGACCTTGATGGGCCGAAAGTTGATCTGGACCACGATCATTTCGACCGTAATTTTCGCCATTGCCTGGTTTGCCTATAATGCCGGCTATCTCTCCATCGATCGCCTCGCGAAGCTGATGGGAATGCCGTTCTAGAGCATGATCCGGACCCGGAAGGCCGCATTAGCGCAAAGCGTGCAGCGGTTTTCCGAAAAGATCATGCTCAAACAATGATGCACGCGCCTTTAGGGGAAACGCATGAAGATGTTCGAGCGAATCGTGATCGGCCTTCTGGTCCTGATCATCGCAGGCCTGGGCGCGGCCTTCTACACCGACTGGAAGCTAGCGGTGCAAGTGCGCTCGCTGAAAGCCTTTGTCGAAGGCTATGTGTTCGCGGAAGCAGTGGCGGCCTGCGAGAAGACGCAGAGCTCGACGCCGTTCAAATGGAACGGCGGCGCCAACACCTCGATCGTCGGCCTGAACTCGGTCAAGCTCGACAAATACACCGTCATCGCGAGCTACACGCTGGTCGCCGACGGCGTTTATTGCGATTACGATCCGATCAAGCACAAGGCCAATATCGGCAACAATTTCCTCGAGCGCGAAGACTTCTAGCTGAGGCGAGCGCCTCAAGCGCTCTTATTCGGCCGCCTTGGCTCGCAAGCGCTGAGCATACACATTGATCACCAGCGCGGCGAGCAGGATCAGGCCGCGGATCAATATCTTCAGGAAGCTGTCGATATTGACGTGATCGAGCCCGTTATTGAGCACGCCCAGCACGAACAGTCCGATGATGGTGTTGCCGATGCCGCCGCGTCCGCCGAACAGGCTGGTGCCGCCGACCACGACGGCGGCAATGGAGTCGAGCAGGTAGGTATCGAACTCGTTCTGCTGCGCGCTGCCGAAATGAGCGACGCCGAGCATGCCGCCAATCCCGGAACAGACGGCTGATATCACCATCACGCTCCCGAGGATCAAATTGACATTGAGCCCTGAATATTCCGCCGCCTCGCGGTTGCCGCCGACCATGTAAACGTAGCGGCCGAAGCGGGTGTAGGTCAGCACGAGATGGCCGGCGAGCAGCATGATGGCGGCGACGATGACGATCCAGGGGATGCCGCCGATTGATCCTGATCCCAGCGTCGCAATCAGATCCGGCACCTTGTAGGCGATCTGGCCGCGCACCAGCAGCGCCGAGATGCCGGCCGCAATCTGCATCATGGCAAGCGTCATGATGAAGGAGGGGATGCCGATCAGTGTGAGCCCGAGCGCGTTGACGAGGCCGAGCGCGGCGCAAAGTATGAGCGCGAGCAGGATCGCGGCCCATCCCGGCAGCGGGATGTTGGCGATGTTCACATAGGATTCCTGCAAGGTGAAATAGGCGACCGCAATGCCCGTGACATTGGCGATGCTGGCGATCGAGAGATCAATCTCGGCGCAGAGGATGACGAAGGTCAGGCCGACGGCGATGATGCCGGTCACCGACACCTGGGTCAGGATGTTGCCGACATTATCGATGGTAGCAAAGGAGGAGCTTGCCAAGGCGAAGAAGGCGGAGAGGAAGATCAGCGTCAGAAACGGCGCGATGTTGCGCATCTGCGAGCGCACGAAGGTGGCGAGGCCGCGTGGCTTTCGATCCACCGGGGCTGCTTCGCTACTTGCCATCGCGCTTCTCCGTCATGCCGCTTCCAGGAGCCGGTCTTTGCTGACTGCCTCGCCTCCGAACTCCCGCACCACCGCGCCGCGCTTCATCACCAGGATCCGATCGGCAAGCGACAGCACCGTTTCGGGTTCGGTCGAGAGGACGATGATCGCGAGCCCCTTCTGGCGGAGATCGCGGATGATGTTGATCACGTCGTTCTTGGCACCGACGTCCATGCCGCGGGTCGGCTCGCACAGCACCAGCAGCCGCGGCGGATAGGTCAGCCATTTCGCCAGCGCCACCTTCTGCTGATTGCCGCCGGAAAGCATGCCCAGGTCGAGGCCGACCACGGGCGGCCTGATCTGCAATTGCTCGACCTGGCGCTTGGCGATCAAGCGCTCGCGCGCCGGCTTGAGCAGCAGGGCGGAAATCCGCTCGAGAATGCTGATCGAGATGTTCTTGTAGACCGGCTCCTGGTGGAACAGCATGGCCCGCCGGCTTTCCGGCACGAGGGCAACGCCTGCGCGCCGCGCGGCGGCCGTGTTCGAAAAGGTCTTTTTGGCGCCATCCACCGCCAGCGTTCCGCTGTCCGGTTTCAGCTTGCCGAACAGGATCCGCGACAGTTCCTGCTGCCCGCAGCCCATGAATCCATAGATGCCCAGCACCTCGCCGGAACGCACTTCGAACGAGACATCCCGCAGGCTGCGGTTATGCGAGAGCTGGTCGGCTTTCAGCACCACCGGTTCCGCGCTGGACGGCGGCAGCATGAGATCGTCGGTGTAGCTGTGCTCCAGCGCTTCGCCGCCGCGGCCGATCATGGCTTCGATCAGCGCGCCCTTAGTGGTCGAGCCAGCCGGCGTCTCCGCGACCTTCCGGCCGTTGCGGAAGACGGTCACGGTGTCGGAGACGCGCAGGATGTCCTCTATGAAATGCGAAATGAAAACGATGGCAGTGCCTTCGTCCCGAAGCCGACGCAGCGTGGCGAACAGGCGCTCGACTTCCGGCGGCGACAGCGCCGACGTCGGCTCATCCAGGATGATGATGCGGGCGCCGGAGAACAGCACGCGCGCGATCTCGATCAATTGCTGCAATCCGATCGGCAGGTCGCCGAGCCGCGATAGTGGGTCGACGTCGATGCCGAACCGCGCGAGCTGCTCGCTGGCGTCGCGCGCCATCCGCCGCCACTGCACGAGGCCGAGGGCGTTGGTCGGCTGGTTGCCAAGAAACACGTTCTCGGCAACAGTGAGATCGGGCGCGACGCTGAGCTCCTGATGCACCATGGCAATCCCGGCGGCGTGGGCGTCGCGGGCGGAGCGGAAGTGAATCGCTTCGCCGTCGAGGAGAAAGCGGCCGGAAAATTCCGGATGCACGCCGGCGATGATCTTCATCAGCGTGCTTTTCCCCGCGCCATTCTCGCCGACGAGACCGTGAATCTCGCCGGGAGAGAGCGCGAAGTCGACCCCGCGCAGCGCCTCGACGCCGCCGAAGGTCTTGCCGATCCCCTGCAGTTCGAGGATGGGGGAAAAGCTTGTCGGCATGACCGGCTCAGATCAGGAAGTGATCTTCCATCCACTGCATGCCCGGCGCGTTGGCCTTGGTCACGACGGGGCCGTCGGTGACGACGTTCTTCGGAATGCCCTTGTCGGTCTTCTCGCCGGCAACGATGGCGGCAACGCCCGCAACAACGGCGCCGCCATGGATGCGGCAGGAGGGATTGCGAACGGTGGCGAACATGCGGCCTTCGCTTACCGCCTGGATCGCCGGCGGCATGGCATCGACCCCGCCGATCAGGATGTTGGTGCGATTGTGCGCCTTCATGATGTTGTAGGCGGCGAGTGCCATGTCGTCATTGTGGAAGAAGGCGGCGTCGATCTGCGGGTATTTGGTCAGATATGTCTCCCACAGCCGCGCGGTCTTGGACACGTCCCAATCCGCCGGCTGGGTGTCGAGCACCTCGATACCCGGATATTGCTTGATCACGGAGTTGAAACCCTTGGCGCGGCCTTGCGCGCCGGTGTGGCCGAGCGCGCCCTGCGTCATGATCACCTTGCCCTTGCCGTTGATCGCATTGCAGAGCGCCTGCGTCACGGAAGCGCCCATGAACTCGTTGTCGGGCGCGAGGAAGGAGTGGACGTTGATTTGATCGAGAGGAGCAATCAGCGTGTCCATGTCGATCACGGGCGTGCCGGCGTCAATCATCTTCTGCACGGGTTGGGTCAGTGTGCCGATGCCGAACGCCTGGATCGCGACGAAATCCCACTTCTGCGAAGCCATGTTGTCGATGGCAGCGCGCTGCTTGACGGCGTCAAGCTGGCCGTCGAACCAGGTGACTTCGACATTGAAGAGCTTGCCCCACCATTCGGCGGCTTGCTTGCCCTGGGCGCACCAGGTCGCCTGCAGGCCGGCATTGGAGAAGGCGGCCTTCAGCGGCTTTTCCGAACGTCCCACTTCGGCTGCAAGCGCGGCGGTGCTCATGCCCATGCCGCCGAGCAGGGCACTTGCCGCGCCGGCGGTCGCCACCGCCTGCAAAAGGTCACGCCGCGTGGTTGACGATCTGTCATTCCCGGACATCACTCACTCCCTTGTTGCTGTTTGTCGCCGACGGCGTCGTTGCTCGCGCCGCGGATCAAAGCCAGTGTCTCACAATCGGAATGTTCCCGCCACCGTTGCAACTAGCTCTGGGAGACGACGCCCTGAAGCTCGGCCAGCAATTGCTGCCATGCCGCATCGATCTGCGGCGACCAATCCTCGCCAAGCAATTCGCGCAACGTCGCGGCGATCACGCTAAAGAACGCGACGAACAAATCGCGTGGCGTTCCATACGCATCGTGCGAGGATACTTCGCATTCGATCATGCGGAATTTGCCGCTGCGCTCGCCGACAAAATCAAGGATCGATTCGATCGTCATCGCGAGCATCGATCCCTTGACGAGCTCGCTGCCTTCGGTGCGAAACATCGCACGCGTTTCCGGATGCTCACGATGCAGGCGCGCGTAGACCAGCGGCGTGAGGTTCTCGCAGCGCGCGGCCGCGAGTTCAAAACTCACTTCGATTGGATTTGTCGATAACATGATCTGCAATCATGATGATTGATTGCGAAAAAAAGAGCAGGGCATTTGCCCTGCTCCAAAAATTGTGTCGACCCTGTTTTTCCCGCGAATTCGGATTTGGTTTTAATTTGGCGGGGTGACGCTGCTTTTGCGCGTCAGGGTTCCTCCCGAGACTTGGACCACCAGACTTCCGCTTTCCAGCGAGCCTGACGCCAGATTCGTAGACCATCTTTCTGGTCTTGTCATCATTTTCGGCAACGAATGTTCAAACTTCATGCAAATTAGGAAATGATTGGAAATTGCCCACCCCGAACTGCACCTGTATGCATCAATTTACATAGTGGTACTATAGTAGTTGTAACGCCTTGCCCCAAAGAGGGCAAAACCCCCTGAAAGTCCGGTTATTTCCGGCCTGGCAGAAAGATAATTGGGCCGTTTGGCGGTTATTCCGTGCTGCTGTGGCTGTCGGGACCTCGACTTGGCACGTGGGCGGTGATTAGTTGAGTCGGTCGCTCCAAGCAGTTCCGCTAAATGCGCCGTCGGTTCCAAAAATATCTTCCGATCGTCCTGATCGCACTGATGGTGCAGATTTTTGCACCGATCGGCGCATGCTGGGCGGCGGCGGTCGCGGCGTCCGACCCACTGGCCACGGCTGAAATCTGCCACGACAGTGGAACCGCTGCGGGCCAGACGGGCGATCAATCCGGCGGGCATCGCGAGCACGGCAGCACTTGCGCGATCTGCTGCCTCGCCAGTGCCGGCGCGTCGGTCGATACGCCGACTCTCGCGGCCGTCTCTCACCCCTATCGCGCAACCGCGCGCGTCATCTGGCACGAGCAGGCTGCCGACGTCGCAGCCTTCCGTGCAGGCTCCAACGCGCAGGCGCGCGCACCGCCTTTCTCTTCCTGAACTAAAGCCAGCCGCCGGTCCATCGCACGTCGATGTCCGGCACGTCTGCGTATGCGGCAGACGCTTCGGCGTCGCCGTCAGGAAGGTTTTCAAGAGATGTCCCGTGTTCATGCCCTTCGTGGTGTGAGGGCAGCGGCAATTCCGCTGGCGCTACTGGCGTCCGTAGAATCAGCCGGTGCTCAAGACAAATCGCAGGCACTGCCGCCAGTGACGGTGGAGGCGCCGCAAACGCAGCAGGCGCACCCCGCGCGCAAGCCGAATGTCAGGACCGTCGCCGCTGCAACTCGCCGGCAGCAAAAGCCGGCGCCTGCGCCGGAGCAGCGCATCTTCGTGCCCGTCGCCACGTCGCCGGATCAGGCCAACAGCGCCTCGCTTGGGCCACCCGCGGCAGTAACTCGGTTCCAGCTCCCGCAGGAATCATTCAGCATCAACGCCAAACAGATCGACGAGACGATCAACCTGAAAGACCCCGAAGATGCCGTGAAATACATGCCGAGCCTGTTCGTCCGTAAACGCAATGACGGCGACAACCAGGCAGTGCTGGCGACGCGAAGCTGGGGCCTTAATTCGAGCGCGCGCACGCTGATCTATTACGACGACCTGCTGGTCTCGGCGCTGATCGGCAACAACAACACCAATGCCTCGCCGAAATGGAATCTGATCTCGCCGGACGCGATCGCCCGGATCGACTTCCTCAACGGCCCGTTTTCGGCCGCCTATCCCGGCAACTCCATCGGCGGCGTGCTGCTGATTACTTCCAAGATGCCGGACAAGCCGTTCGCGACGGCCAAGGAAACCGTCTCGGTGATGCCGTGGGACCAATACGGCACCAAGGATGTCTATCCGACGAGCCAGACCACGGCCGCGGCGGGAAACCGCGACGGCAATTTGTCCTGGCTCATCAGTGCCAACCATCTGGACAGCTACCAGCAGCCGCTGACCTACACCACCAATGGTCCCTCGGCGGGCAATCCGCTCGGCATTCCCGCAGCCACGACCGGCACGTTCCCCGCGGAAAACAAGCAGGGCGTCATCGCCAACATCGTCGGCACGGGCATTCTTGCGCATTCGGAGCAGACGTCGGGCAATGTGCGTCTCGCCTACGATCTGTCGCCGCTGGTGCAGGCGACGTATTCGTTCGGCGTCTGGAACAATCATCAGGTCTCCGATCCACAGACCTATCTGAGATCAACGGCGACGGGACTGCCGACCTTTGCCGGCATCTCCAGCTTCGCCAGCAGCAAATACATCTGGGACGAAACCCATGTCAGCAACGCGGTTTCGGTCAAGAGCGATACGAAGGGGGTGTTCGATTTCGATCTGTCGGCATCGAGCTATAACTACCTTCAGGACACCCAGCTCAATCCGTTCACCGTCGTACCATCGCCGGGGTTCGGCTATTCGCTGAACGGCAAGATCACGCGCATGGATGGCACCAACTGGCAGAACGCGGACGCCAAGGGGATCTGGCGCCCGTTCGGTTTTGACGGGCCGCAGGAGGTCAGCTTTGGCGTTCATGCCGACCGCTATCAACTCGAGAACCCCGTCTATGCGTCGAACGTCTGGTTCTCCACGCCCTCCGACGGTACGGGACAGCTTTATTCTGACGGCGAAGGCATCACCGACACCCAGGCCTTGTGGGTTCAGGACGCCTGGAAAATCCTGCCGAACCTGAAGCTCACTCTCGGTGGCCGGCTCGAAAATTGGGAGGCGACCAACGGCTTCAACCTGAATGCGACAACGACCGGCGCAGGCGCGATCACCTCGACTGCATCGATCAACCAGCCCGGCCTTTCATCGACCAATTTCTCGCCGAAGGCGTCGCTGTCTTACGATCCCAACAAGGATTGGAACATCACCGGCAATTTCGGCGAGGCCTATCGCTATCCGACCGTCATAGAGCTTTACCAGAACCTCACAGTCGGCGGTGTTGCGACCTTCGCAAACCCCAACCTCCTGCCTGAGCAGGATTTCACGGGCGAACTCAATATCGAACGGCACTGGAACGACGGCCGGGTCAGGCTGACGCTCTTCAAGGAGCACACCAACGAAGCGATCATCTCGCAGACCAACCTCGTTACAAATCCGGCAACCGGTGCGCAAACGCCGACGACGGTGATCAGCAATGTCGACGCCATCCGCATGCAAGGCGTCGAATTGTCGGCCGACAAGGACAATGCCCTGTTCGACCGTTTGCAGGTGTTCGGCAGCATCACCTACGTTGACTCGCGGATTCTTTCCGACCCGAGCTGGGCCGGTACGAATCCGCTGACGGGCGCGCCGACCACCGTAGTCGGCAAGCGGGTCCCGAACGTGCCCGACTGGCGGGCCAAACTCGGTTTCACTTATCGTCCCAACGACAGCTGGGCCTTTACCGTCGCCGGGCGCTACAGCGGCAAGCAGTACTCGACGCTCGACAACACCGACATCGTCCAGCACGTCTTCGGCGCCTTCGATGACTTCATCGTGGTCGACATGAAGCTTCACTATAACGCGACCAAGAACCTCGCCCTCAACTTCGGCATCGACAATCTCTTCAACTATCAATACTTCCTGTTCCATCCATTCCCCGGCAGGACTTTTGTCGTTGCCGGGAAATACACGTTCTAGGGCAGGGACAAACGAAAGGAGCCTCTCATGAAAATAACGACAATCGGGTTCGTGTTTGCAGCCCTTGCCGCTGGTCTGTTCGCGACTGCCTCGCGCGCCGAGGACGTCAAGGCCGGCGACCTCGTGATCTCGCAGCCCTGGACGCGCGCGACGCCCGGCGGCGCCAAGACCGGCGGCGGCTTCCTCACCATCGAGAACAAGGGGACCGCACCGGACAAGCTGATCGGCGCGAGCGCGGATGGTGCCGGCAAGATCGAAGTCCACGAGATGGTGATGAATGAAGGCGTTATGAAGATGCGCCCGGTCGAAGGCGGCCTCGCCATCGATCCCGGCAAGACCGTCAAGCTTGCGCCGGGCGGCCTTCATCTGATGATGACGGACCTGAAGAGCCCGCTGAAGCAGGGCGACAAGATGCCGGTGACGCTCGAGTTCGAAAAGGCCGGCAAGGTCGCGGTCACCCTCGATGTGCAGGGTGTCGGCGCACCGGGGCCGGCTGCGGGCGGCGGAGGCGATATGAAGAAGATGGATCACTCCGGCATGAAGATGTGAGGCCAAGATGATCGTCCGTCTATCGGTTTTGCTCGCCGCGGTGCTCGCGGCGATGCCGGCAAGCGCGCATGTTTTTCTGCAAGAAAAGCAGGCCAATGTCGGCGCGGACTACAAGGCCGTGTTCGTGGTCCCGCATGGCTGTTCGGGGTCCGCGACGGTCAAGCTGCGGGTGCAGATTCCTGAAGGCGTCGTTGCAATGGACGCCAAGCCGGTCGACGGGTGGACCGTCGACACCGTCAAGGGCAAGTATGCGAGCGAATATGACGTGAAGGGCGCCAAGGTCTCCGAAGGGATCAAGGAGGTCGCGTGGAGCGGCGGCAAATTGCCGGACAAGACCCGCCAGGAATTTGTCATCGAAACATATCTCACCGACAGCCTGAAGCCGAACACCACGTTGTATTTCCCCGCGGTGCAGGAATGCGAGCAAGGAGTGAGCCGCTGGATCGAGATCCCGCCTGAGGGAGCCGCCCATGCGCATGAGGGCAAATGGCCGGCGCCCGGTGTGAAGCTGATCAAGCCTTGATGCGGGTCGTTGCGCTCGTTGCGGCGCTATTGCTGCCGGTCGGCTTTGCGGGCGAGGCGTCGGCGCATGCCTCGCTCGTCTTCGCCGACCCGCGCGATGGCACCGTGCTGGCGCAGGCACCGAAGACAGTGCAGTTGCGCTTCAACGAAAGCGTGACGGCCGGTGCGGTCAATCTGATCGATGCTTCCGGCAAGTCGCGCACGGACGCGGTCATCGACGCTGGCGACGAGGCGATCAACGTTGCGCTGCCGGCTGATTTGCCAAGGGCACGCA
>Ga0210387_10002252_pt1 | contig 14675 bp, 14 predicted proteins | sample IncBWC7OmetaG_FD_160108 | JGI IMG/M metagenome (GOLD analysis project Ga0210387, IMG submission 160108) | Forest soil microbial communities from Barre Woods Harvard Forest LTER site, Petersham, Massachusetts, United States - Inc-BW-C-7-O ...
CGACTGCGCCTATATCGGCTCGGCCTTCATCGCGACCAAAGAGGCCAATGCGGTCGAGGGCTACAAGGCCATGATCACGTCGGCGGCGGCGGAAGACATCGTCTACTCCAACCTCTTCACAGGCGTGCACGGCAATTACCTGAAGCCGTCGATTGTCGCGGCCGGCATGGACCCTGAGAACCTGCCCACGTCGGATCCCTCCAAGATGAGTTTCGGCGCCGATGCCTCCGGCGAGCGCAACAAGCCGAAGGCCTGGAAGGAAATCTGGGGTTCGGGGCAGGGCGTCGGCAGCGTGGGCAAGATCCTGCCGGCCGCCGAGCTGATCGGCCGCTTCAAGAAGGAATATGACGAGGCGGTCGATCCGGCGCTGTAAAGCGCCGGCGCCTCGCATGTTCGGGCGAAGCTTGGCCGGCCGTTTCCGATGCAGTATGGTTCGCCGCAGATTTCGTGTCGGACTTTGGGGACGATGATGATGCGTCGATGCTTGCCGGCTTTCCTGCTTCTTGGCGCCACCACGCTCGCGACGGCGCCGTTCTCTGTCGCCCATGCCGCCGGCAAGATCGCCAAGGATGATATCGCGGCTCAAATCCGCATTCAGGGCTTTGCCTGCGACCAAGCGTTGCGGGCCGTGAAGGACAAGCGGAGGTCCAAGCCGGACCATGACGTCTGGGTCCTGAAATGCAGCAATGCGACCTACCGGTTCAGCCGCTACCCCGACATGGCCGCAAAGGTTGAAGTGCTGCAATAGCGCTTTGATGCGTCCTAGTGCCCACGCCGCCGCGCGTGCGCCCGTATCGTCGCCGCCTCACATGGGCCGATCTGTGGCCAATTTTTGATCGGCGGCGGCGTCCATGGCGAACACCGTGCGATCATTTCGACAATTTCCGTCGTCGTGATGATATGATCTCATCCGTTGTCAGCCGCGGTCCGGCTTGGGGCGCGGGACGCACGGGCCTGACGCAAGATGCTGGTTGGACAGCACAGAACCCGCTGAGGACGGGCGGATGCATTACCGCCATCTCTTCTACTTCGTGAAAATTGTCGAAGCGGGCAGCTTCTCCCAGGCGGCGCGGACCATCCATGTCGCGCAACCGGCGCTCAGCCAGCAGATCGCGGAGCTCGAAGCGTCGCTCGGGATCGCGCTGTTGCAGAGGAGCGCACGGGGGATCAAGCCTACGGTGGCCGGACAGAAGCTGTACGAGGAAGCGTCGTCTATTTTGCGCAGATACGAGAATCTTCCAGGCCTGGTGCGTTCAAGCACGGGGGAAGTGGAAGGGCTGGTAAGACTGGGAATGCCGGCGTCGCTGTCGACCACGCTGGTCGGTCTCTTCATCGAGAAGACGCGGGCCACGCACCGAAAAATCAACCTGAAATTCATCGACGGCGACAGCGAGTTCCTGCGCGAGGAAGTCGAGAAGAGCCGGCTCGATCTGGCGCTCGGCTTCGAGGACGAATTCTTTCCCGTCGTGCTGCGGCAGCCGTTGTTCAGGCAGCACCATTATCTCATCAGCAGCAGGCGTTCGGCGCCGGTGACGGGCCCGACGGTGTCGCTGGCAGAGGTGGCGAAGATCCCGCTGGTATTGCCGGGAGGCTTGAACGCGCGTCGGCTCGTGATCAACAGGACCTTTGCCGAGGCGGGTCTTGAATTGAACATCGCGGCGGAGGCCGTGACCGTGGCCAGCGAGCTTTCCGCAGTGCGCTCGGGCGCGGCGAGCACCATCCTGAACCTCGGCGACATGTCGGGCTTTTCGACCGACGATTTCGCCGAGCCGGTATTGATCGAGCCGATCTTTTCTATGACCTGCTGCCTGTTGTGGTCGAACGAGTTTCCGCTCACGCTAGCAGCCGAGAGCGTGAAGAAGCTGCTCGTCGATTTCCTGAAAGAGCACATTCATCGGACCAGGCGGCCGGGCGCGGTGTGGCTCGATTGAGTCGGCGTGAGGGCAGCTCGTTCGTGTGCTAACGAATTTGTGATGCGCCGGCCTTTGCCGTGATCGGCCGGCGCTCGAATGCTGCGCGACGCGCGATTGCCGTTGCGTAAGCGATTGATCAAGCTTCGCAAAAGATCAGCTGCGAGGACGGCACTCCCAGATTGTCGACGGCCCAATCCGGCGCTGCCATAGGCGACGGCAATACCTGCATATCGAGGCCATATTGGCTCTCGCCTGTCCCATGGATCATGTGTCCGCCCCGTTGATGGGCCGGCAAGATCGCCGTGCTGGGTGGATGCATATTTCTATTGATGGAGCAGGACATGAATCGGACTTCTACCCAATGGATCGGTGCTGCGCTGATCACTTTCACCCTCGGCTCGAGCACGGCCTTCGCGCAAGGCACCATGGCCCAGCAGAATGCATGCCGTCCCGACGTGTTTCGGCTGTGCGTTAACTTCATTCCGAATGTCGGCGAGATCGTCGCCTGCCTGCGCGGCAACGAAGCGCGGCTCAGCGAGGCCTGCCATCAGGTCATGTTCAGCGAGCATGCGGAGAGCAGGTACGTGACGCCGGACCGCGCGCAGGCGGACTCGGACGAACAAGACTCAGACCAATAATAGAAACAGGAACCAGCCGCCGGTCGCCGATCGCGGCACAGACCCTCAACGAGGCTCATCATGAAGACAAGACATTCCCCCGCTTCGCGCATAGCGCGCGTCGTCGGTGCCTTGCTCTGTGGGGCAATGCTTGCGCTTGCCGCCGGCAGGGCGCAGGCGCAGACACCATTTTATGAGGCCTCCGCCCGGGAGGTCGCCGGTGCGCCGGGCACACTGATCCGCTACGAGCCGATGGCTTTTGCGCCGGCCGGCGCCCAGGCCTATCGGGTGCTCTATCGATCGACCGGCATGCATGGCGAGCCGATCGCCGTCTCCGGTGTGATCGTCGTGCCGCCGGGACCTGCGCCGGAGGGCGGAAGGCCGATCGTTGCATGGGCCCATCCAACAACGGGCGTGGTGCCGCGCTGCGCGCCGTCGCTGGCGATCTTCGTGTTCCAGCAGATGGCCGGACTGCGTCAGTTGATCGAGCAGGGCGCTGTCGTTGCCGCGACCGATTATCCGGGTCTCGGCACGCCGGGTCCGCATCCCTACCTTGTCGGCGACAGCGAGGCCCGCGCGGTGATCGACTCCGTGCGTGCCGCGCAAGGCTTGCCAGGCGTCGGTGGCGGCAACCGTTTTGCCGTGTGGGGCCATTCGCAGGGCGGGCAGGCTTCACTCTACACGGGCCTGATCGCCAGGAGCTACGCGCCGGAGCTCAACCTCGTCGGCGTCGCTGCCGCCGCACCCGCGACCTCGCTCGTGACCCTGATGGGCGATGACTTCAAGACATCCGGAGGCAAGAACCTCACCGCGATGACGCTGTGGTCCTGGGCGCGTGTCTATGACGCACCGATCGAGAAGGTCGTGGTGCCCGAGGCGATGCCGACGGTCGATCAATTGGCCAGCGAATGCATCGAGTCGATCTTCGACATCATGGCGCGTCGCCGCACCGAAAAGCCGCTCGAGCAGCACTTCCTGTCGGTACCGAACATTGCCGTGGTCGAACCCTGGCATTCGCTCGCGGCGCACAACACGCCCGGCCCGTTGCCGTCGCGCATCCCGCTGTTCCTTGCACAGGGCACGACAGACGACATCGTCCGCCCCGAGGTGACGCGCGCTTATATGCAGCGGCAATGCAGGGCCGGCGGCAAGGTCACCATGATGTGGGTGCCGGGCGTCGGTCACGGCTTTGTCGCTCGCGACAGCGCGGACGCTGCAGTGGGCTGGATGATGGACCGGTTCGCCGGCAAGCCCGCGCCCAGTGATTGCGGCAGGGTCACGCAAGCTCTGGCTCAATAGGTGAACCATGTCACGTCTGGTGATCGATCTAATGCGGCCCTATCGCCGCTGGCTCGCCATTGTCTTTCTGGTCATGCTGGTGGAGATCGGCACTAGCCTCGCCGCGCCCTGGCCGCTGAAGCTTGTGATCGACGACGCGCTCGGCAGCCATCATCTGCCGCACTGGCTAGATTGGGCGCACGAATATGCCGGCTTTGGCAAGCATACGCTTGGCGTCGCCATGTTCGCTGGCGCAGCCACGCTCGCGATCGCCGTCGTCGGCGCGGTCGCGAGTTATATCGATAATTACTACACGACCAGCGTCGGCCAATGGGTCGCCAACGATTTGCGGCTTCGCATCTACGAGCATCTTCATCGGCTTTCGCTGCGCTACTACGACCATGCCAAGATCGGCGCACTGGTATCAACTATCACCAGCGACGTTTCTACCATCCAGGATTTTGCGTCATCCTCGACGCTCGATATCGTCATCGATCTTCTCACCATCCTGTTCATGGTCGGGCTGATGTTCTGGCTCGATTGGGATTTTACGCTGATCGCCGTCGCCTTCACGCCGGTGCTGCTGGTGTTCGTCTTTCATTTCAAAAAGGCGGTGAAGGAGGCGACGCGGGCGGTGCGTGTCAGGCAAAGCGAGGTGTTGTCGATCGTGCAGCGCGGGCTCGGTGCAATCCGCCTCACCAAGGCCTTCGGCCGGCAGGCTCTTGAGCTCGCGCATCTGGAAGCCGCAAGCCACGCCACTGTCGAAGCCGCGTTGCGTGCAAGGATGATCAAGTCGCTCGTGTCGCCGGTGGTTGCCATTGTGGTGTCGATCTGCACGGCGATTGTGCTCTGGAAGGGAACGTCGCTGATCGTTGCGGGCAGCATGACTGCCGGCGCACTGACCGTCTACCTCGCTTACCTCAAGAAGTTCTTCAAGCCGGTGAAGGACCTCGCCACCATGACCAGCACTATCGCCCAGACCACGGTCGCGCTGGAGCGCATCCAGACCATTCTCTCGGCCGACGACGTCATCAGGGAGCGGCCCGGCGCGATCGACCCTGGCCGCGTTCGCGGCGCGATCACTTTCGATCGCGTCAGCTTCGGCTACGACAGGGACGATCCGGTGCTGCACGAAGTGTCGTTCAGCATCGAGCCGGGGCAAGCGGTCGGCATTGTCGGACCGACCGGATCCGGCAAATCAACGGTGTTGAGCCTATTGCCGCGTTTCTACGATCCCACGCTCGGTCGGGTGTCGATCGATGGTGTCGATATTGCGGACTACAAGGTCGCGGCATTGCGGGCGCAAATCGGGTTCGTGCTGCAGGACACGGTGCTGTTTCCCGGCACCATCAGGGAAAACATTGCCTATGGACGCCCAGGCGCAACAGACGAGGAAATCTTCGCCGCGGCCCGGGTCGCAAATGCCGATGAATTCATCGGCCGCACGGCCCGGGGTTACGACACCATCGTGGGCGAGCATGGCAACACGCTCTCCGGCGGTCAGCGCCAGCGTATTGCGATTGCGCGCGCTGTCATCCGCAACAGCCCGATCCTGGTGCTGGACGAGCCGACGGCCGCGCTCGATGCGGAGTCGGAGCATCTCGTCATCGAGGCGTTGCGGCGACTGATGAAGGGCCGCACCGTCATCATGATCGCCCATCGCCTCAGCACCCTGATCGATGTCGACAAAATCATCGTGCTCAAGAACGGCAGCGTCGCAGAGGAGGGCTCCCATGCCGGCCTGATCGCTCGCGGCGGCATTTTCGCCGATCTGCATCGCATCCAGTTCCAGCATGCCAGCGCCGCCTGAGTGAAAGAAGGGAATACCATGTCGCATCGATTGATCGTGCTTCCGGACGATGGCGCGCCTGCGATCATCGATCCAATCCAGGCCGCTCGCCACAGCCTGAATATCAGGATGTTCCTGTTCACCGATCCGACCCTGCTCAAGGCGGTGATCGCCGCGCGTCGCCGTGGCGTGAATGTCCGCGTCATGCTCAATCCCGCCCGGCGCGACGGTACCAGCGACAATGACTTTGCCCGAGACGCACTACTCGCGGCCGGCGTCAGCGTGCGTGACAGCAGCAAGGCGTTCGCCGTCACCCATCAGAAGTCGATGGTGATCGACGGGCGCGTGGGGTTCATCGAATCCCTCAATTGGGAGACCCGCGATCTGACCGAGACGCGCGATTACGCGATCGAAACGACCAGCAAGGCTGAAGTCGCCGAAATGGTCCGATGCTTCGATGCCGACTGGGAGGAGAGACCGTTCGAACCGCAGGCCGGCTCGGACCTGATCTGGTGTCCCAACAACGGCCGCCAGCGCATTGCCGATTTCATCGACGGCGCCAGAAAAACGCTGTGGCTGCAAAATGAACGCTACCAGGATATGGTGATCATCGAGCGACTGGTGCGTGCCGCCAATCGCGGAGTCCGCGTTCGGATCATGTCGCGCGCGCTGCACAAGCTCAAAAGGAAGAAGCTGTTCGAAGGCGTCAGCGGCTTGCGCATCGTGCACGATGTCGGCGCCAAGGTCCGCGCGCTGAAGCACCTGAAGCTTCATGGCAAGATCATGATCGCCGACAATGAGCGTGCCATTGTCGGTTCGATCAACCTCAGTCCGGGAAGCTTTGATGATCGCCGCGAGCTCGCGATCGAAACGACGTCCGAGCATGTCGTCAAGCGACTGGTCGAAACGGCGCATCACGACTGGAAACACTCGCGCAAGCTGCCACTATCAGACGAAGCAGTTCTCGCCGATCTGGAGGGACACGGTGTGAGAGATGTCAGCCGGCTGGCGCTGGCGGGCGCCGAAGTCGTCCAGGAGCGCCGCGTTTAGTGACGCTTTTCTGGCTCAGTGCTTGTGCAGCCACTCCGCTCCCGGCATGTTGGTCTCGCGCAACTGTTCTTCGACGAAGGATGTGAGAAGATTGCGCACCGCCTCGCCGGCCGTGGTCAGCGGAAGGTCGGCCGAATAAACGATCGAGCACGTCAGATAGATCGGCGGCTCGATCACCGCCGGTTTTGCAAAAGCGTGCGGCCCGAAATTGGACAGGTCGCCGACGGGCAGAATGGTACAGCCGACCTCGTTTCGCACCGACCACATCTCACTGACCAGGGAATCGGCTTCCAGCACGACATTCGGCTTGAGCTTCGCTTCGGCGAACACGCGCTCGATCAGGGCGCGGCGGCCGTTGGTCACGCCCGGCAATACCAGCGGCAGCTCGGCCACCAGTTCAAGTGAGATCGCATCTCCCGGCGCTATGACAGGCTGGTGCGAGACCAGAAAGAGCTTCTGCTTGAACAGCGGCTTGCGCGTCAGCGCGGTGGTGAATGCGTCCTCATAAAGGATGGCGATATCGACCGACGCCGACGCGATCCTGCTCTCGAGGCTGAGACTGTCGCCGTCCGACACCCGGATGACGATTTTCGGGAACGCCTCCCGGCACTCATCGAGAAGGCCCACGAGCCTCGGAGCCAGCGATGATACGAAGCCGAGATTGACCGTGCCTTCCACTTCACCTGTGCTCGAACGGACGATCTGCGGTAGTTGATCGAGCTGATGCAGAATGGCCGAAGCCTCTTTGTAGAAGATTTCGCCGACGGCCGTGGGCCGGACGCCCCGCGCGCTACGCTGAAGCAGCGTGACGCCCAGCCGTTCCTCCAGTTCCGCGATCTGCTGGCTCAGTGCCGGCTGCGCGATGTGGACGACCGAAGCCGCCCGGGAAAAGCTTCCGGATTCGACGATTTTCACGAAGTAGCGGAGCTGACGAAACTGCATGTGACCCGCACTAACTCTGCCCGGACATCATCCACGATTGCCTGCGTTTCACAAGATCAGAGCCTGGCGCTCTTTGCGGCATTCAATTCGCGGGTACGCATAACGAATCTGTGAAGGTGCTTCCAATTGATTTCATCTGTTTCAAATCGATTTCGTCGTTCGCAATTTTGCGAGAATCGGCTGTGCAATCCTGCTTTTCAGGGCAATAGAGCCTCGCGAATCCGGGCCATAGGCTCCGCCGATACCTGCATATTGAGGGCGTATTTGTCTTTGCATCCCGCGGGGAGCATGTGTCGGCGCGTTAGCGGCCAGGGCGATTTGACAGCCCTTGGCCCCAATTTCCGACTCCAAAGAAGCAACTCGTCACCGTGGCATCGCGACGCGATGCCGCGCGGCGCCTCACCATTGCAGAAAGGAATTCAGTCATGAACACTCTCAAGACGATCTTCACCCGCCCGGTTGCCGCTTCTCCGTCGCGTCCGTCGCGCCGGACCAAAATTGCCATGGTCGCCATTGCCGGCATGCTCGGCACGGTCCTGAGCGTTTCCAGCGCGAGCGCCTACAGCTGCGTTCGCGGCGTCTACCGCGCCGGTTGCGTCAGCCAGTATGGCGCCGTCGGCTGGAGCCGCAATGGAGCGGTCGCCGTCGGCCGCTACGGCAATGTCTATGCCTATCACCGCGGCTCGGGTTGCTTCTGGCGCAACGGCCAGCGCATCTGCCTCTGATAACCCCCACGCAAAGCAACCGATCGGCCGCGTCGTTGACATCTTGGCGACGCGGCAAAGGGAGAACAAAGATGACAGACAAGTTCGTTATGGCGCCTCGCCGGCTCGCTCTCGGCGTTGTGTCGCTTATGCTGGTTTGGGGGCTCGCGGTCGCGCCCGTTCGCGCGCAGGACGTCGCTCCGGCCCAAACGCAAACTCAAACACAACAGAAGCTCCCCGAAGGGCGGATCGAGCAGCTGGTGGCGCCGATCGCGCTCTATCCGGACCCGCTCCTGACCCAGGTTCTGATGGCTTCGACCTATCCGCTCGAGGTCGTGGAAGCTGCGCGCTGGTCGCAGGCCAATGCGTCAGTGAGAGGCACCGCGCTGGAGGATGCGATGCAGACGCAGTCCTGGGATCCGAGTGTGAAGGCGCTGGCCGCACTACCGCAGACGCTGCAAATGATGAGCGACAAGCTCGACTGGACCGAGCAGCTCGGCGACGCGTTCCTGGCGCAGCAGCAGGATGTGCTCGATGCGGTGCAGAAGCTGCGCGCCGAGGCGCAGGCCGCCGGAAATCTGCAGTCAACGTCGCATCAGGTGGTGGCGACCGCACCGGTGCCAGCTGGCGTTGCGACGGCGGGCTTGCCGCAGGCTATCGAGATCGAGCCGGTCAATCCCGATGTGTACTATGTGCCGGTCTACAACCCGGCCGCGGTGTTTGGCGCCTGGGCCTATCCGGACTATCCGCCGTTCTACTGGTATCCGCCGGGCTTCGTGGCCAGCAACGTGGTCTCGTTTGCTTCGGGCGTTGCGGTCGGTGCTGCGATCTGGGGCGGTTGCGACTGGTGGAATCACAACGTGATCATCAACGTCAATCGCTTCAACGGGTTCAATCGCACCAACCTCAACTTCGCCAACAATGTCTGGACCCACAATCCTGCGCATCGCGGCGACGTGCCTTACCGCAACGCAGCGGTGGCGGAGCGCTTTGGCCGTGACAACACTGCCGCCGTGCGCGACGAACTCCGCGATCGTCTGAATGCGGAGCGTCCGAACGAGCAGCGTCTGATGGAAGGTGAGCGCGATCTTAAAAAGGATGTTGCGCCGGCCGCTCCGGAACGACGCGAGGCCGATGTTGGTCGTGACGACGTCAGGCGTGATATGGGCGAAAGGCTGGAGCGACGTGAAGCTGCACCGGAGCCGCATTTCGATCGTCCTGGGGTCGACGAGGGGGCAGACATGTTGCGCCGTCGCTCGATCGACGCCTTCCGGCCTCGCGCGCATAATTTCGGCGGATTCCGCGAACGCTTCGGCGGACTGCACAGGCTCTGAGCATCAACGGAACACCAATTGAGGTAACGATCATGAAGACTCTCTCTAAGCCCTGCACGGAGCGCCGCGTGGTCCTGCGACCATCGGCGCGGACGGCACTCGCGGTACTTGGCCTGATGGCGCTCTGTTCGACGGCGCAGGCGGCGGACAAGCCGCCGCTGGTGCCCGACACGGTAGCGCCGTTCAGCACGGATTCGCGGATATCGGCGACCGTCGAATTCGGCTTGTCGACACTGGCGGCCGACATTGACAGGGATATTCCCCGACGTCTCGCCACCATCGATGAGCGCGTCAGTTGCGTGCATCGGCGGGTGCTGTTTTGGCGGGTCAACGCCAATTGCGATATCAATGGATTCGTCGACCGCTCCGGCCCGGTGTCGCTCTATGGCCGCGGCGATCGCATCTATGGCTCGGTGCCGATCTACGGTGCGCTCGAGGGCCAGGGCGCCAATCGCTTCACCGCCCGCATTCATGGCGAGACCGAAGCCAGCGCGACGGTCGAAGCCGGGGCGCGCCCCGAGCTTTCCCGCGATTGGTCGCTGGAACTGAACTTCAGCGACGGTTTTCGTTGGAGCGAGCCGCCGGTGATGCATGTCATGGGCCGCGAGATTCCACTATCGAAATATGCGGAGCCGCGCATCCGCGAGGAGCTCGCGCGGGTCCGGGAGCGCGCGCTCGCGGCGAGCCGTCATCTCGATCTGCATGACAAGGCGGCGACCGCCTGGCAGCATGCGTTCGAGCCGGTTCAGTTGTCCGACGATCCGCAAGTCTGGCTGCAATTGACGCCGCAGAGCGCTTCATTTGCGGGCGTCCGGGCGGATGGCAGGGTGCTAAGCGGCTCGCTGGAGCTTTCGGGTTCGGCTGAGACCGTGGTCGGGCGACAGCCAATGGCGGTGATGGCGACGGCGTTGCCCTCGCTGGGCCGCGAAGTCAGCGAGCCCGGCTCGTTCGATGTGATTCTTCCCGTTCGCATCGGCTACGACGTGATCAAGGACAAGATCGGCCAAGCGCTTGCAGCTGTCGCGCCGGCCGCTGGCCTCTCGGTTCGCGACGTCGAGGTCTATCCGTCGTCTGGCAAGCTCGTGGTCGGCCTGCTCGTCGCGAAAGCGTCCGATACCGATGCGAATGCGGGGCGGTGGGCGTATCTCACGGGCTCGCTTGAGGTCGATGCCGACGGCCATGCGGTGCGGCTGTCCGATCTCTCGGCTGCGACCGATGACGAAGGACTGGCGGCTCTCGTGGCTCCGATCGTGAGCCAGTTGCGCGACCAGATGAGCGTCGATTACGGCGTGGCCTATGAGAACCTGCTCAACGCCGCCAATGCCAGGCTGAACCGAACGCTGAAGGACGGTTACCGCATGGAAGGGCATCTGTCGTCGGCGAAGCTCGAGAAGCTGTATCTGCCGGCCGATGGCGTCGTCATCGCGTTTCGTGCCGGTGGCGACCTGAAGATCCTCTACGGCATGTGAGGTCAGGGCCTGCGATATAGAGGCCTGCGATAAAAGCGGTGTCCGCTTGGGCGGACACCGTCCCCGCTGCAATCGCTACGAGCGGGCGTCAACTCCCATAGGCGCGGGTGGCCCCTCGATTCCGGCATTTGCCAACGCTGCTCCCAAATGCGATGCGGAATGTCCGCGTTCGAGCGAACCCGTTGTTCGTTTCGCCAGGGGAGGAACCATGATCATCGACCACGCCAAATTGCTCGCGTTTGCCAATCGCATCGTGGCGGCCGGCGGCAGCACGCCCGCGGAAGCTTCGATCGTCGCCGAGCACCTGGTCGAGGCCAATTTGCGCGGCCATGACAGCCATGGCGTCGGCATGCTGGTTGCCTATGTGCGCGACTTCGAGGCCGGCACGCTGAAGGTCAACCAGGCGCCCGAGATCGTCTCGGACACCGGCACCATCTCGGTATGGGACGCGCATGCCGGCTATGGCCAGGTGGTCGCGCGCCAGGCGGTCGAATGGGCGATCGGCGCGGCCAGGAAGCATGGCGTTGCGGTGAACGGCTTGCGCAATGCGCACCATATCGGCCGCGTCGGCACCTATGGCGAGATTGCCGCGCGGGCCGGCATGGTGGCGCTGCACTTCGTCAACGTCGCCTCCGGCGCGCCCGGCGTGGCGCCGTTTCGCGGCCGCGAGGGGCGCTTCCTGACCAATCCCGTTTGTGTCGCGATCCCGCCGACCGCAAATAACGAGCCGATCCTGCTCGATTTCGCCACCAGCCGCGTCGCGCTCGGCAAGGTGCGGGTGGCCCATAACGCCGGCAAGCCGATGATGGACGGCGCGCTGCTCGACCACGCCGGCAAGCCCACGACCAATCCTGCCGTGATGTACACCCAGCCGCGCGGCGTGGTGCTGCCGTTCGGCGAGCACAAGGGCTCGGGGCTCGCGCTCGTCTGCGAATTGCTGGCCGGCGCCATCGTTGGCTCGCCGAGCGTGACCTCGATGACGCCGCCGGAGCGCGGCATCATCAACGGCATGCTGACGATCGTCATCGACCCCGCACGGCTTTCCGCGCGCGACAGCATGATGGCCGAGATCGATGCCATGATCGACTGGGTCAAATCGGCAGCACCCTCCGATCCCGAGCTGCCGGTGCTGGTCGCCGGCGAACCCGAACGCATCGCGCGCGCAACGCGGCTCGCCAAGGGCATCGAGGTCGATGATGAGACCTGGAGCCAGCTGACCGCGATTGCGGAGCGCTATCAGATTGCGGTTGATCGCTAGCGCAGTCAGTCTACGTAAGATGTCCGCTTTTGCCTGCAAGCGGACGTCGGAAACTGCGGACTTGCGCATCGCATACGATCTCACTGGTGATACGCTAGCTGCACGCGAATCAGGTCCGAGCGACGGCGATGTATATTCTCAAGCCGGGCATCAAGGCGGACCCGTATCGGCGGTGGTCGCTGCCGGACCGTGTCTTCTTCGGATACGGCGCCTGCCATATCCTTGCAGGAGTTTTCCTGGATCAACCTCCGCTTCCCGGCTTTTATGCGGAGCGCGTCATCCCGGCCGAGGGTTTCTCGGGAAATCATCTCTACGTAACCGACGGCGTCGTTGCGTTCGATTATCACGGCTATTCCAGCCGTGACCGGCTCCTGGAGCATCACAAGCGAGTATGGTCCAGCCAATATGATGGCTGGCTCTGTGCAATCGAGAGAGTCGATTTCGAGCTGCTCTCTACTGTCGACTTGAACATGCGTCAGATGCTGGGACCAGATCAATATCTACATGATCCGATCCTTCGCGCTCGTAGGTTTATCGAGCAGCGGGACCACGCCAGCGCAGCAGCTAAGGTAGTTGCTGCCTTGCGCAGGTCGGCAGAAGGTCACAGGCCGACCTCGGCCGGTATGTTAAGTCGCTGAGCAGGGCTTCCCTGGGCTTCAGGGAAGCACCACATGCGCATCGGTTTCGGTCGCCTTTTCGGTCGCCTTGGCCGGATTTTTGGGGAACAGTGGATCGGGGAGAGCCCAATGCTCGCTTTCTCGCAACATCTGAATCAGTCACTCGAGCGGGCGGCAGCGTTCGCCGAGCGGCTTCCGGAAGACGTAACGTCCGCGCATCTGCTGCTGGCGCTGACGGACGATCCGGATGCCGCTCCGGTGATGCAGGCATGCAACGTCGACCTCGAACAATTGCGCCGCGCCGTCCTGGCGTCGATACCCGCGACCGACAGCGCGCCGCTCTCGGACGAAAAGGGCCCGCGCTTCTCACAGGGCTTTCAGGCGGATCTAGAGCGCGCCTCCGTTCACGTACAGTCAACCGGGCGCCAAGAGATCAACGGCGCCGACGTCCTGGTGGTGATGTTGGCGGGGCCGGCCGCCGGATTTTTGCAGGCGCAAGGCATGACCCGGTACGACGCCACGACCTTCATCAGCCACGGGATCATCAAGAATGCCCAGGCAGCGCCGCGCAACGCAGATGAAGTCGCAGCGCAGACTTCATCGGCGGGCACCGCGGGCTCACCGATGTCCAGCGTTCGGCTTCTCAACGACGAGTTCACGCCGATGGAATTCGTGGTCCACGTGCTTAACGAGGTGTTTGGGCTGGAGCACGATGATGCCGTCCGCGTGATGCTCCAGACCCATCTCCAGGGAATGGGCGCCTGCGGGACATATCCTCCTGAAGAGGCGCAGGCGAAGGCCGCAAAAGTGATGGACCTCGCCCGTCAACATCAGCACCCGCTTCGCTGTTTCTGCAACGAGGCCTGAGTTGAGGGCCAAAGGCACGCATCTCTGCTAATCTTCACCTGGTGAGCAAGCCGAGCGAGGGCAGGAGGTCGGGATGTCCGAACAACCGATGCTGGCTGGGGCCGCGACCGTATTTGTCGTCAGCGACATTGCGAAGAGCATCGCGCATTATCGCCAGGCGCTCGGTTTTGCCGTCACCTTCGAGTACGGAAACCCGATCTTCTACGCCTGCCTGTGTCGTGATGAAGTTGCCTTGCACCTCCTCGCGGCGCAGGAAACAAAACGGCTACCCGGCAATGGCGGCATCTGCGTATTCGTGAGGGATGTCGACCATGTGCATGCCGATCTTCTCTCGCGCGGCGCCAACGTGATCAAGGCGCCGCAGGATTACGCCTATGGCATGCGTGACTTCGACGTCGTCGATCTCGACGGCAATCACCTCACGTTCGGTATGGAATCCCGCCCGGCGAGCTGATGCCGGCCTGGCGCGTCGCGGAGATCCGGCTCTCTCGACCGCATGTTACTCATTCCGTCGAATAGAAATCGTCCTCCCCGGCATTGAGCATCGCGGCCAGCGTGCGCAGGCCGGTCTCGAGCTGATCCATGGTCGGAGCCGCCAGCGCCAGCCGCACGGCGTTCGGTGCATGGCCGGGCGTGGCGGCGAAGGTCGTTGACGGCGTGAGCGCGATGTCGCGTCTGGCCGCAGCCGCGACGAAGGTCTGCGAGCGCCAGTGCGCTGGCAGCGTCAGCCATAGATGATAGCATTGTTCGTTGGTCTTGATTTCGAAACCCGACAGACGGTCGGCCGCCAATTTCTGACGCGCGCGCGCATCGAGGCGCTTCAGCCTAACAAGCTCG
>Ga0210387_10002253_pt1 | contig 14675 bp, 12 predicted proteins | sample IncBWC7OmetaG_FD_160108 | JGI IMG/M metagenome (GOLD analysis project Ga0210387, IMG submission 160108) | Forest soil microbial communities from Barre Woods Harvard Forest LTER site, Petersham, Massachusetts, United States - Inc-BW-C-7-O ...
CAAGGCGCTCGTGGCCGAGCGCGACATTCGCTTCATCCGCTTCTGGTTCACCGACATCCTCGGCCAGCTGAAGTCGTTCTCGATCAACGCGGCCGAGCTCGACGACGCGTTCGAGGCGGGGATGGGGTTCGACGGGTCCTCGATAACCGGGTTCAACGCGATCGAGGAGTCGGACATGATCGCGATGCCCGATCCGGCGACGTTCGCGGTGCTGCCGTGGCGCCCGGAGGAGCAGGGCGTGGGGAGGATGTTCTGCGACGTCGTCACCCCCGAGCGCACGCCGTATGAGGGCGATCCACGCCATGTGCTGCGCCGGGCGCTCGAGCGTGCGCAGGCGATGGGCTTCGACACGTTCAACGTGGGTCCCGAGCTCGAGTACTTCCTGTTCCGTGACTCCCACTCGACCGAGGTGCTGGACGAAGGCGGCTACTTCGACCTGACGACGCTCGACGCCGGCTCGGACGTGCGCCGCGAGACGGTGCTGGCGCTCGAGCAGCTGGGCATCCACGTCGAGTACACCCACCACGAGGTCGGTCCCTCCCAGCACGAGATCGACATGCGCTACGCGGACGCGCTGAAGATGGCCGACGACTGCATGACCTACAGGATCACGGTCAAGGAGTACGCGATGAAGTACGGCTGGCACGCGACGTTCATGCCCAAGCCGCTGTTCGGCGAGAACGGCTCTGGCATGCACACCCACCAGTCGCTGTTCTCCGGGGGCCGCAACGCGTTCTACGACCCCGACGATCAGTACTTCCTCTCGGACGTCGGCAAGGCGTTCATCGCCGGACAGCTCAAGCACGCGCGGGAGATTTGCGCTGTGTTCGCGCAGTGGGTCAACTCCTACAAGCGCCTGGTTCCCGGGTTCGAGGCGCCCGTATACGTCGCCTGGTCACGGCGCAACCGCTCGGCGCTCGTGCGCGTGCCGCTGTATCACCCCGGGCGGGAGAAGGCGACTCGCATGGAGCTGCGCTGTCCCGACCCCGCGTGCAACCCCTACCTGACGTTCGCGGCGCTCTTGCAGGCTGGACTGGAGGGGATCGAGAAGGGCTACGAGCTGCCCGAGCCGATGGAGAAGAACCTGTATCACCTCTCCAACGAGGAGCGCCGCCGTCTCGGCGTCGAGCAGTTGCCCGAGTCGCTCGGCGAGGCGATCGAGCTGGCGGCCGAGTCAGAGCTCCTGTTGCGCACGCTCGGCGAGCACATGTTCAACCGCTACATCGAGATCAAGCGCCAGGAGTGGGAGGACTACCGGGTGCACGTGACCCAGTGGGAGCTCGACCGCTATTTGGCGATTCTCTGACGGCCGCGTAGGTTGTCCTCTGTTCCCTGAGCGCTTTGTGAGGGGCGGGGAGAATGGCTTTTATTTTTTCGTGGACACGAAAAAATAAAACCATTTCCCCGCCCTAGCCATGGCCTTGTGTTGACGGCACAGCGCACGCGATTGGGCGGGCTGGCGCGAAGTGCCAGTGCAGTGCCTGTAGGAGGTGCCCGAAGGAGCTCGGGTGCCGCGGCGCTATGTCAGCCAGCAGGTGCAGGACTGAGATGGCGTGGTGCTCGTACTGTTCCTCGCCCGTGAGCTGAGCCAGGCGTAGGAGGCCCATCGCCGCGCTGGAGGCTCCGGAGGGAATGGGAGAGTCCTCTAGGTCCTTGCGGCGCACGATCAGCTGCTCGCCGTCTGCGGCCGTTGAGAAGAAGCCGCCGTGCTCGGGGTCGGCGAAGCGCGCGATCATGGTGTCGGCTAGCGCGACCGCCTCTGTGAACCAGTGCTCCTGACAGGTCGCTTCGAACAGGACGATCAGCGCCTCGAGCAGGAATGCGTGATCCTCGAGGTAGGCACTGATGCGGGCTTGCCCGTCGTTGTAGGTGCGCAGCAGCCGTCCGTGCTCGTCGCGCATCTCGTCCAGCAGGAACTGCGCGCAGCCGACGGCGGCCTCCAGGTAGCGGGGCTCCTGGAGCGTTGCGCCGGCGTCGGCGAGCGCGCTGATCATCAGCGCGTTCCAGCTGGTCAGACGCTTGTCGTCGAGCCCGGGGCGCGTCCGCTCGGCCCGCACCTCCAGCAATCGCGCGCGTATCCGCTCGCGCTGCTCTGCCGGTGGGCGTGGGCCTCGTGATTGGAGCACGTTCAATCCCGGCTCGGGATGGTGGGGGTCGGCGAAGTTGCCCTGCTCGGTGGCTCCGAGCCAGGCGATCGCCGCGGCGGCGTCCTCGTCCAGCGCGTCGTGCAATTGGGGGAGCGTCCAGACATAAAATCGGCCCTCTACGCCTTCCGAGTCGGCGTCCAGCGCGGCGTAGAAGGCGCCCTCCGGTCCGCGCATCTCGCTTAGCGCCCAGTCGAGGGTCTCGCGGCAGACCTCGGCCAGGCCTGCGTCTTCGCTCGCCTGGAAGCCATGGAGGTAGGCGCGGGCGAGCAGCGCGTTGTCGTAGAGCATCTTCTCGAAGTGAGGAACCGTCCAGGTCGCGTCCACGCTGTAGCGGGCGAAGCCGCCGCCGAGCTGGTCGTTGATGCCGCCGCTTGCCATTGCGCGCAGGGTGCGCAGCGACATGTCGCGCTCGCCGCGGCACAGCAGGAACTCGATCGCGGAGGACTGCGGGAACTTGGGGGCGCCGCCGAAACCACCGTTGCTCGCGTCGTATGTCGCGGCCAGCCCGCTCACGGCACGATCCAGTGCGTCCTCGCGCAGAGGCTCATCAGAAGGTTGCAGCTGTGCGCCGCCGGCCAGCCGTTCGCGCAGGCGCTCTCCGCCGGCGCGGACCTCCTCGCGGCGCTCGCTCCACGCCTCGGCGATGGCCTGCAGCACCTGTGTCCACGCGGGCATGCCCGGACGCGGGTCGGGCGGGAAGTAGGTGCCGCCGTAGAACGGCAGCTGCTCGGGCGTTAGGAACACGTTCAGCGGCCAGCCGCCGTGGCCGGTCATGGTCTGCACGGCCTCCATGTACAGCGCGTCCACATCGGGGCGCTCCTCGCGATCGACCTTCACGCACACGAACTCCTCGTTCATCAACGCCGCCGTGCGCTCGTCCTCGAAGGACTCGCGCTCCATGACGTGGCACCAGTGGCAGGCCGAGTACCCGATCGAGACCAGCAGCGGCCTGTCCTGCTCGCGCGCTCGCGCCAGCGCCTGCGCTCCCCACGGCAGCCAGTCGACCGGGTTCTCGGCGTGCTGGCGCAGGTAGGGCGAGGTCTCGCCGGCCAGTGCGTTGGTCATCGCTCCAGCCTATCCGGGGGCGCCACGCCACTGCCCGCTTCGTGAGAGTGGTTTTCGGCGCGCCTCGACGGCGCCGCTCCTCGCCGACGACGACCTCAGCGCAGGTGCGCGAGACCGGACAGTGGGAACGCCACCCTGCCCGTGGGCCATTCACCGTCGCCGGAGCCGGCCCGCGCGAGCTTGACCTTGGCGATGCTCACGTCGAAGCGCCGCCCGCCGAGGGTGCCGCTGACGGTCTTGCTCGAGCCGACCCTGACCGCCCCGGGGGAGGCCGTCGGCCCGGAGATGCGGATCGTGGCCGTCTGCAGCTGGCCTTCCTTGACCGGGAACGTTCCGCTGAGCCGCACGCCCGAGACGAACGAGAGATCGTGAAGCACGACTTTCGAGGGCTCCAGGCGCGCATAGCCGCCGTGCAGCCCGCCGAAGCTCGAGCCGATCGGGAGTTCGGAGTTGGCCTGCAGCGTCGCGCCGATCACCTGACGATTGAGGTCGAGGATTGTGTCGAGCACCGCCGTCAGCGTCTGTCCCGCCTTGCCGGGCAAGGCAGAGGGCGGATGGATGTAGGCGAGCTTGGTCGGGGTGATCGGGGTGGGGCTGAAGATGTTCTGCGTCGGTCCGCACGGCTGTACCGGTGTGCCGGCGAAGAACGCGCCGACGGCCTGCTCGGCACAGCCGCTGAAGTCGCTGCCGAGGACCGAATGTCCGGTGAACGGGACGACGAGCAGGTTCGAGCCGGGGATCAGCGCCGCGACGCTGCGCGCGTTCGCGGTCGGCGTGCGCAGGTCCTGGGCGCCGGAGAGGATCAGCGTCGGCACGCTCGGCAGGGGAGCCTGGGCCGGTGGCGGAGGGGAGGCGTCGGGCCAGCTCGCGCAGACCGAGACGAGGCTCGCGCTCAGCGCGGTGCTCGCGTCGAACGGGTAGAACGTCGCGCTCGGCATCCCTCGCAGCGAGGTGAGCGCTTCGCCGAGCCGCGCGGGTGCGGCGGCGGCGCGCTGCCAGGGGAACGGGAGCTCCTCGCAGGAGGTGTCCACGAACAGGGTTTCGTCGATCGACTCCGAGCTTTCGACCGGCCGTTTGCCGGGCACGTTCGGGATCAGCCCCTCCGAGAGGAGCTCCAGGCGCAGCAGCGGATCGGGATCGTGGCGCAGCGCCGAGACGACCGCGGCCGGCAGCAGGGCGCGCAGCGCCGGATTCAGGTCGCCGGCTTGCAGGATCCCCAACAGTCCGGCCTCGGTCAGTCGACCGGTGTGTCGATGTCCGGAGCCGTCATAGACCGAGCCGCTGAGGGCGTGCTTGCGGAGCTTCGCGGTCAGACGCGCGAGATCGGCCAGCGGATTGGAGGTGATCCCGGCGCAGGCGCGATCGGAGCACAGCTCGCCCAATGCCCCGCCGATCGCCTGGAACGTGCCGGCCGCGAACGCTTCCGGACCGGTGGTTGGCACCACCGAGTCGAGTACCAGTGCTTCCACGTGCTGGGGGTAGCGTTCGGCGTACTCGAGCGCCACCTTCGTGCCGTAAGACGTTCCGTAGAGCACGAGCTTTTCGTATCCATCCGCCCGGCGCAGCGCCTCAATGTCGGCGACCGATTCCTGGGTGGTGTAGTCGCCGCGCGCAGGTCCCAGCTGCTGTGCGCAGCGACCCACGAGTTCACCGATTGAGTGCGCGTGTTCCAGTTCGCTCTGGCTGCTCAGCGCCGGGCAGCTGAGTGGGCCCGATTCGCCGGTGCCACGCTGGTCGAACACCAGCAGGTCGCGCGAGCCGAGTGCCGGGCCGATCGCTTTTGCGATGAATTCGCCCAATCCCAGCGCGGACTGCCCCGGGCCGCCGGCGAGCGCTACCACGGCGTTCCTGCTGGGACTGAATCCCGCAAGCTTGCGCTCCAGCTTCAGCGCCACCGTTCCCGGAACCTGGCCGCTGCGATCGAGCGGCACGGTGATGGTCGCGCAGGCGAACGCAGGGTCGGCGCTATTGGGGCAGGGACCGAAGTCAGGCGGCGAGGCGAGCGAGGAGGCGGGCCAGGCGGTGAGCGACAGGACGGACAGCAGAGCCGCCAAGAGCAATGGGATGGCTGGCCTGCGCATCGATGCGGACAATAGCGGCACTCACGGCAGCCAGGTCGAGGCTGCGGCCGCTGCTCACGCGCCGTCCGTCCAGCGTGCCGGTGAGCGTCTGATGAGCTCTCAGGCGCAGCGTGCCGTGCGCGGCCGCCGACCCGCCGATGTGCAGCACGGCTTCGTTTTCGCGGACCTTGCCCGAGACGAGCACTCCCGGGATGTAGGAGTAGTCGTGTACCGTCAACGCCTTGCTCGTGGCGTGCGCCCAGCCGGCGCGCAGTCCACCGAAGCTCAATTCGTCCTCGAGCCCGTCGAGTGCGTGCACGGTCTCCTGGCGGATCAAATCGGCGAGTGTCAGCTCGACCGCTCGCAGTGTGCGTCCCGGCCGGCCGCCGGAGCCGGGCGCGGGCGCCACGTCGGACAGTCGCGCCGGCGCCAGGGGAGCCAGTCCGAGCAGGTTCTGCAGCTGCGTGCCGCCGGTGCAGGACTTGACCGGAGCGGGCTTGAACAGGGCCTGCAGGGCTCTGCTCGCGCATCCGCTGAAATCGCTGCCAAGGACGGAATGTCCCACTTCCGGCACAACCACAAGGTGAGAGCCGGGGATCTGCGCGGCGACTTCGCGCGCGTTCGCGGTCGGCGTGCGCAGGTCCTCGGCGCCGCTCAGGATCAGCGTCGGCACGCTCGGCAGCGGCGCCGTCAGCGGACCGGGCGTGGGGGAGGTGTAAGGCCAGAAGGCGCACGCGGGAATGTCGCTGATGCCCAGGGCGTTGCGGCGCGCGAACGGCGCGAAGCGACCGGCGGACAAGCGGCCGATCGCCGCGCCGGCTTCCGCCAGACGCTTACGCGGACTGGAGGCGCGGCTCCATGGGAACAGCTCCTCTTCGCAACTCGTGGCGAAGTACAGCGGCGTGTCAAAGCTCTCGCTCGGGCTTTCTTCTTCGGCGCTCCCGCTCCGTTCGAAGGTGTTGCGCAGCAGACGCGCGAACGGCGCCCCGTCCCCGTTGGCGGCGGAACGCACCGCGGCCGGGAATTCGGTGCGCAGCACCGGTTCGAGGTCGCCGGCGATCAAGATCGAGAGTAGCTCGCCGGAGGAGAAGCGAAGCGTATGGGGCCGGCCCGCGTCGTCGATCCAGCGACCGCTCATCGCGCCGGCGCCGAGCTTGCGCACGAGCTTTGCGACGTCAGTGACCGGGTCGTGCGTGATGTGCGCGCACGCGCCGTGAGCGCACAGATCCCGGAGCACGCGCGGGATCGCCGCGAACGTCGGCAGGTTCAGCGGTTCGGGGCCGTTCGGGGGCACGACCGAATCGAGCACAAGTCCGGAGACGTGGCTCGGGTAGGTCTGCGCGTAGCGCTCTGCCACCTTCGTGCCATACGAGGTCCCGTACAGCACGAGCCTTTCGTATCCGCCGGCCCGCCGGATCGCCTCGATGTCGGCGACGGTCTGGGCGGTCGTGTAATCGCTGCGCGTCGGGCCGATCTGGGCGGCGCATTCGGCGAGCTGCGCTCCGGCCGAGCCGCCCGCATCCAGTTCGAAGCGGTGACAGGACAGTGGATGCGAGAGGCCGATGCCGCGCTGGTCGAAGACGATCAGATCGCGAGTGGCCACGATCGGGCCGAGCAGGTGCGCGAACTGTTCGCTGAAGGGGATCGCGGCCTGTCCGGGACCGCCCGCGAGCGCGATCACCGCTTCGTGCGCTTCGCCGACCGGGGCACGATGACGGCGCATCGCCAGCGTGATCGTGCCCGGGGTGGCGCCGCTCGGGTCCAGCGGGACGGACAGGTGCCCGCACGCGTAGTCGTTGCTGTCGGCGCACGGCGCCCACGCGATCTGCGCCTGTGTCGTGGCTGCGCTCAATGTGCACGTCGCGGCCGTGATGAGTGCGACGGCGACGGCGACCGGTCCCCTGAGTCGCATACGTGGAATCTAATCGATCGGGGTGTGCTTCTGCTGCACACGCTAAGGTCAGCCGATCGCGGACGCCCGTCAGATAGTCACGGCACCCGCCGCGCCACCGGCGATCGGCCCCTACAGCCACGCGGTCAGCGCCGGGGGGCTGCTGTTCTGCTCGGGTCAGATCCCGCTGGACCCGAGCACCGGTGAGATCGTGGGCGCGTCGTGTGCCGAGCAGACACGCCGGTGCTTGGAGAACCTGCAGGCGGTATGTGAGGCAGCGAACGCCTCCCTCGGGCAGGCGGTGCGCTTGACGATCTACACCACGAGCATGGAGAGCTTCGCCGAGATCAACGAGGTGTATGGCTCGTTCTTCCCCGGTGAGGAGCCGCCCGCGCGGGTGACCGTCGGGGTGAGCGCGCTGCCCAAGGGTGCGCTAGTGGAGGTCGACGCGATCGTCGCCCTCTAGTTGACCTGCGCGCCGTCCCGTGTGAGCAGCACGTGCAGCTGCGAGCCGGTATAGGTGTGATCGTGGTCTGAGCATCCGCCCGTGAAGTGCAGCCGCAGGCTGTCGCGATGCACGGAGTAGTAGCTCGCGAACAGCGTCACGGTGCCGTGCGTGCCGGTCGCGCATTCCGGGTCGTTGCTCGCCGAGACGGTCCCTCTCAGTTCGAGCGCCACACCGCGCAGACCCATGCGCGTGATTCCCGGGGACAGTCGTGCCGAGCCGGCGATCTTCAGCACCAGTTCGCGCGAGCCGTGCCCGCCCGTGAGGCTGTCCTCATGGCAGGCGACCCCGGTTGCGTGTCCGCCCGACCAGTTGCCGCGGCCGTGCGTGTAGGAGGAGGCGATGCCGGGATGTGCGCCCGAGGGCGGCGCCGACTCGGTGAACGCCCATTGCACCGCCCCGCCGCTGGGCGAGCCCGACCCGATCGGGCAGTGAGCGGAGCTTGCGGTGTGGCCCGCGGTGGGGGAGGGGGCGGAGGCCGCAAGCGAGACGCCGCCGGCGGACAGCGAGGCGCAGGCCGTGAGCAGGAGCAGCAGTGGCGTAGGCGGGCGCATGCGAGCGATCATGCGCCAACGATAACCGACGCGTGTCGGCCGTATGGGTGCTACAGACGCGCGTGCCGGGGGCGACTTACTTGGCGACCGACGCGAGCGAGGCGTCGGCGTCGGCGGTGGTGGCGTCGCAGTCGCCGTCGGCCGGCTCGACCCCGCGCAGCGCGCGTGTGAGCAGCTGCCAGAGCGTCGCGCGCTCCTCGTCGTCGAGCGCCTGCAGGATGTCGTCCTCGATCGCTTCCTGGGCGCGCTCGGCGAGGCTCAGGGCCTCGGCGCCGGCGGGAGTGAGCTGCACGAGATGGCGGCGACGGTCGCTGGGATCGCGCAGGCGCGTGACGTAGTCGAGCTGCTCGATCTCGTTGAGCAGCAGCACGACGTTGTTGGCGTCCATGCAGAAGGCCTCGGCCAGCTCGTGCTGGGGGCAGGCGTCGTGATCGCGCACGTAGCTGAGCGCGACCAGGTGGCGCAGCTGCATCCCCAGCAGCTCGTCGCTGCTGCGCCGGTACACCTGCTTGGCCAGGCGGGTCAGCAGGACCATCGAGCCTGGAGCACATGATGAGGCCCTCTCAGAACCCATTGCGCGTGATTTTACACCATTTCGCATTTGTTGTCACTTTAGCAACGATCATAAATTTTATGTAGATCATCCTTGAAACAGGGATGATCATTGCTATGGTGTGCCCCACGCAACGAAGGGAGCCACACCAATGAGTGCCACAGCCGCACAGACCGAGACCCGCATCGCCCGAGCCGCCCGCAGCGCGGGTCGCAGCGTCCGCCGCACGTACCGACCGGAAGGCCGGGCGCAGGCCGCTGCCGACGCCGGCCGGCCGGCTCGCGGGGAGGACTCGTCCATCCGCGGGGAGGATTCCTCGACGCCCACAGCCTCCCCGGGCGCTCCGCGCGTTGGGAGCGAGCGCCGCCGCTGGATCGCGCTGGCGGTCCTGTGCCTCGGCCAGCTGATGATGGTGCTGGACGCGACGATCGTGAACGTCGCGCTGCCCTCGATCCAGCGCGACCTGCACTTCTCCCAGGGGAACCTGACGTGGGTGATCGACGCCTACCTGATCACCTTCGGCGGCTTCCTGCTGCTCGCCGGCAGGATGGGCGACCTGGTGGGCCGCAAGAAAGTCTTCCTCTCGGGGCTCGTCCTGTTCACCGCCGCCTCGGTGTTCTGCGGCGTCGCGGACAGCCAGGCGATGCTGATCGCCGGCCGCTTCGTGCAGGGAATCGGCGGCGCGGTGGCCTCGGCGGTGATCCTCGCGATCATCGTCACGGAGTTCCCCGAGAAAGCCGAGCAGGCGAAGGCGATGGGCCTGTACGCGTTCGTCTCCGCCGGGGGCGGCTCGATCGGACTGCTCGCCGGGGGTGCGCTCACGCAGTCGCTGAGCTGGCACTGGATCTTCTTCGTGAACGTGCCGATCGGCGTGCTCGCGTTCGTGCTCGGCTCGGTGCTGATCGTGGAGAACCGCGGCATCGGCCTCGCCGGCGGCGTCGACGTGGCCGGCTCGGTTCTGATCACGCTGGCGACGATGCTCGGCGCCTTCGCGATCGTGAAGTCGACCGAATACGGTCTGCTCTCGGCCCGTACGCTGGGTGTCGGTGGGGCCGCGCTGCTGCTGCTCGGCGCCTTCTTCTGGCTGGAGTCGCGCATCTCCAACCCGATCATGCCGCTGCGGATCCTGCGTCTGCGGATGCTGATGGGATCGAGCCTCGTCCGCGGGCTGCTCGTGACGGGGATGTTCTCGGCCTTCTTCCTCGGCGCGCTGTATCTCGAGCGGGTGCTCGGATATGACGCGATCGACACGGGCCTTGCGTTCATGCCCTTGACGATCTCGATCGCCGCGCTGTCGATGGGACTCGCGGTGAAAGCGGTCAATCGCTTCGGTCCGCTGAACACGCTGGCGAGCGGTCTCGCCGCGATCGCCGCCGGCCTGCTGCTGTTGGCGACTCAGGGTGTGCACGCGGGCTACTTCCCCGGCCTGTTCGGCGCGTTCCTGCTGATCGGGCTCGGTGCGGGTGCTTCGTTCCTGCCCCTGCTGACGATGGGCATGGCCGACGCGCCGCCTAAGGACGCGGGGCTCGCCTCGGGGATCATCAACGTCTCGGTGCAGCTGTTCGGCGCGATCGGCCTGGCGGCGCTCGGCACGATCGCGACCGATCACACGAAGACGTTGAGCGCCGGCGGGGATTCGCTCGCCAGCGCGCTCACCGGGGGCTATCACCTCGCCTACCTGGTCGCTGCGGTGTGCGTGGGCCTTGGCATCCTCGCCGCGCTGCTGATCCTGCGCCCGCCCGCGCGTACGGTCGAGCAGGAGGTCGAGGAGCTCGAGCGCGACTTCGAGCGCGCGGGCGCCACCGCGCAGGTCGCCGAGCAGCTCGTATGAGAGGGTCGGGGGTGGGTCGCACGACCCACCCCCCGATCCCGTACATGTACGGGATCGCGACAGGCGCATGCGCCTGTCGTCGGACATGCCGCATGCGGCATGTCCCGACCGATCGAAGATCCAATGGAATCTCCGATCGGCCAGCGCATGCGCGCCCCGGCCGGGCGGCACATGTGCCGCCCGGAACAGCATCTAACGCATTGGACGCGGTTCTACGCGTTCCGGCGCAGATCGGCTCGCTTGATCTTGCCGGAGGCCGTCTTCGGCAGCTCATCGGCGAACTCGACGATGCGGGGGTACTTGTAGGGCGCGGTCTCGCGCTTGACGTGCTCCTGCAGCTCGCGAGCCAGCTCGGAGGAGGGGTCGTGATCCTCGCGCAGCACGACCACCGCGCGCACCACCGAGCCGCGCTCGGGGTCGGGCGCCGCCACGGCCGCGGCCTCGGCCACGGCCGTGTGGGAGACGAGCGCCGACTCGACCTCGAAGGGGCCGATGCGGTAGCCGGCGGAGACGATCACGTCGTCGTCGCGGCCCTCGAACCACAGGTAGCCGTCCTCGTCCTCGTGCACGCGGTCGCCCGTGCGCCAGGTCCCGCCGTGGCGGCGGTCGCGCACCTGCCAGGCGCCGTCCTCGTCGCGGTGGACGTGCTCGCCGAGATAGCCGAGGCAGAACGTGGGCACGGTGCGGGGATCGGCGATCAGCTCGCCGTCGTCGATCGTGAGATCCACGCCCGGCAGCGGCCTGCCCATCGATCCTGGGCGCGCGCTCTCCTCGGCGCCCATCCCGGTCATCTGCCCGGTCTCGGTCTGGCCGTATCCGTCGCGGATCTCCAGGCCCGTGACCTCGCGCCAGGCGCGCTGTACCTCGGGGTTCAGCGCCTCGCCGGCCGCGACCATCGTGCGCAGGTCCGGCAGCGCGCTCAGCGTCGCGCGGGCGGCGATCACGCGGTACTCGGTCGGCGCCATGCACAGCACGTTCACGCGCTCGCGCGCACATAGCTCCAGTCGCTGGGACGGGTCGAAGCGCGCGTCGTGCAGCAGCGCGCTCGCGCCGCGCAGCCACGGCGAGATGAAAACGTTCCGTGCCGACTTGCTCCAGCCCGAGGAGGCCGTGCACCACACGAGCTCGCCCGCATGGGCGCCCAGCCAGTGCGTCGCCTGCAGGTGCTGGCCGGGGAGATAGCGCTGGGCGTGCAGAACGGCCTTCGGCTCGCCGGCGGTGCCGCTCGTGAAGGTGATCAGGCACGGGTCGTCCTCGCCCAGCTCGACCGCGGGGGACGGCTCGCAGGCGAACAGCGCCTCGTCGGGCACTAGCAGGACCTCGATCTCACCGCCGCGCACGGGGAGATTCGTGGAGGCCCGCCCGTCGGCTTGGTCGGCGACGGCGCCCTCACCAACGCCCGTGAGCGCCGCCTCGAGCTCCGAGCGGTTGCGCTCGTCGGCCACGATCAGCGATGGTTGCGCCACTTCGATGCGCAACCGCAGGTCTTTGGCGCGCAGCTGCTCGGTGCAGGGCAGCACGACGGCGCCGATGCGCATGCAGGCGCACATCGTCAGCACCCAGTCGGGGCGGTTGCCGATCAGCGTCATCACCACGTCGCCCCGCCGCACGCCGCGAGCGCGCAGCGCGCTCGCGAGGCGCGCGCTGCGATCGGAGACCTCGCCGAACGTCCACTCGCGTCGGGAGCCGTCGCGCGCGAGCTCCAGGAGCGCGCGGTCCCCCGGTGGCAGTCGATCGAGCACGTCCCGCGTGAAGTTCACGCCGGTATTCTCTCTGAGCACGCCAAAAACGACCCTGGAGCCTTGATCAGATGGCCGTAGCCCCCGCCCAGTACACCGAGAAGACCGACGAGCAGCAGGCGATCACCGAGATGGTCCACCAGTTCGTGGACGAGCAGATCCTGCCGCAGGCCGAGCACTACGACCACGAGGACTCCTTCCCCGAGCCGATCGTCGAGCAGATGAAGGAGCTGGGGCTGTTCGGGGTGACGATCCCCGAGGAGTACGGCGGCATGGGGCTTGACCTGACGACCTACTCGATGATCGTCGAAGAGCTCTCGCGCGGCTGGATCTCGATCTCGGGGATCGTGAACACCCACTTCATCGGCTCCTACCTGCTGATGCACTTCGGCACCGAGGAGCAGAAGCAGAAGTACCTGCCGCGCCTTGCCACCGGCGAGATCCGGGCCGCCTTCTCGCTGTCCGAGCCCGAGCTCGGCTCCGACGTCCAGGCGATCAAGACGGCGGCCAAGAAGACCGCCGAGGGCGACTACGAGATCAACGGTCAGAAGATGTGGGTCACCAACGGCCTGCTCTCCTCGCTGGTCTTTACGCTCGTCAAGACCGACCCCGAGGCCGACCCTCGCTACAAGGGCATGACCTGCTTCATCTGCGAGAAGGAGCCCGGCGTCGAACAGAACACGGGCGCCTACGCCGGCTTCAATGTCCCGCCGAAGCTCAAGAAGATGGGCTACAAGGGCGTCGAGTCGACCGAGCTGGTGTTCGACGGCTACCGCTGCCCCGCGGAGAACATCCTCGGCGGCGAGGAGGCCGGCCTGAACAAGGGCTTCGTGCAGATGATGGACGCGCTCGACCTGGGCCGCGTCAATGTCGCCGCCCGCGGCGTCGGCCTCGCACAACGCGCGCTGGAGCTGGCGCTCAAATACTCACAGGAGCGCAAGACCTTCGGCAAGCCGATCGCCGAGCACCAGGCGATCCAGTTCAAGCTCGCGGACATGGCCACGCAGGTCGATGCGGCCCGGCTGCTGGTTCGTCGTGCCGCGCGCATGAAGGACGCGGGCGAGCGCTCGGATCTGGAGGCCGGGATGGCGAAGCTGTTCGCCTCCGAGGCCGGTCGCTTCTGCGCCGAGGAGTGCCTGCGCATCCACGGCGGCTACGGCTACTCCAAGGAGTACGAGATCGAGCGGATCTACCGTGACGCGCCACTGCTGCTGATCGGCGAGGGCACCTCGGAGATCCAGCGGATGGTTATCGGGCGGAAGTTGCTGCAACGTCATAAGATTTGAGCCGATCGATTATTTGTGCGGTCCCCTTCCCACTTCTGGCGGGGGAAACACGGGCCGGGAGAGAGGTAGCGTGAGATGGCAGAAGACGCCAAGGCTCTGATCGAGCTTGCCGTGCGCAGGTTCATCGACGAAGTGCCTGCGCTCGAGCCGATTCGGCTCGTCGTCGGCGTCGAACTGCGCGGACGCGGCGATGTACAGCACTTTCGCATGGAGATGCCCGATCTGAAGGTCACCAAGGGTCCAGCGGCCGACGCGCGCGTGCGTGTGGACATGCGCCGTGAGTTCTTCAACGTGATGGCCCGCGAGGCGAAAGTCGCCGACTGGATCGAGGCATTCACCTACGGGCAGGCCAAGGCCTCGGGCCCCGAGCAGTTCCTGCGCCTGATCGTGAACGTCGTCGACAAGCAGCAGGAGCGCCAGCGCGTGCGCAAGGCGCGAGACGCCCACCACTGAGCTTGCCCAGGGAACGTCTCGACGGGTAAGCGCGAGACGGGATCAGTGGTATGACGTGAGCTGCTGCGCCAAGAACGCCAGCGACGCGAGCAGGAACAGGCACATCACGATGAGTGAGAAATTTTCGTTCATGCTCGACCCTCCTGCATACAGGATAGGGGACGGGGCGGTCCTCAGGCGAGGACGGCGTCGTTGTCGTAGAGCTTGATCACCTTGACCGCGCCCTCGGGCGCCGCATCGAGGCACAGCCGGCAGAGCACGCACTCGTCGAGATTGCCCTCGACGAGCTCGAGCGCGCCGGACTGACTCTGGGCGAAGATGTCCACCGGGCAGGCTTCGGTCAGCCGACGCGCCAGCTCGGTGTCGGCGGCCGCCTGGTCATCGACTTCGACGGCGATGAAGAGGGCGTCCTTTCTCATGGTGTGGTCCGCTCGGCGAGCTTGGCCTTGACCAGGTCGGGGATCTCGTCGATCCGCTGCACCACCGGGATGCCTGCGGCCTGGAGGCGGGCGATCTTCTCGGTCGCGCTGTCCTCCTTGCCCTCGACGATCGTGCCGGCGTGCCCGAAGGACATGCCCTGCATCTCCTCGT
>Ga0210387_10002254_pt1 | contig 14673 bp, 18 predicted proteins | sample IncBWC7OmetaG_FD_160108 | JGI IMG/M metagenome (GOLD analysis project Ga0210387, IMG submission 160108) | Forest soil microbial communities from Barre Woods Harvard Forest LTER site, Petersham, Massachusetts, United States - Inc-BW-C-7-O ...
CCCCGGTGCGTGAGCAAAACTGATCTTAGTCCGCCAACCACCACCCAGGAAAAGCTCCGGTGCTACGCTTGAGAATGGGCTGAGTCGCCGACGCCTGCACATCTCTCGACATGTGACGGTACCGCCGCGCCACATCACCCAGAGGTTCTTCGTGCGCCACCGGCAATCGTACGTCGGCAAGCGGCATCTCGCCCTGTGCCGTGACCACGCTGTCTGAAACCAAAGCGCGCTCGCTCTGTAGCGACTGGTGGCTCGCAGCTTGCGCGTGATCGGCGGGCTGGTAAGTTGAAGTTAAACTGGCGGACGTCTGCGCTGCGGCGAAGGGTGCAACCAGCACGGCCAGCAAGAGTAAAAGCGGCTTGTTCATGATATCTCCGTTCACAGGAAGAAATGGGAGGGGGAAGGGCGTCTTACAAACTCAACTTCTCACCTGTCGGTGCTGTTGTCAACGACACAGTATGTCATTCTAAGTCGCATGGAGTCGAAAGTTTCCAAGCCCTCAGACTCATCCGCATCGTAAGGTGATGTGAGGGCGGACAGGTAGGCCACTCAAGCCGGGGCGCCGACGGACCGAATTACCGCATGCGAGCGTCCTCGCCCGCGCGAATACTTTTCTCACAATTTGTCATTCCGAGCCGCCCGCAGGCGCGAAGCGCTGAGGGCGTGTCGAGGAACCTGCTTTTCTCGCCCTCACGATAAGCCCCGTCGCGTGCTGCACGTCTCGCCGCCTTGCGAGAACGTGGGAAACCACCACCGCCCACATGGGGACGGGGTCTCGCCCGTCCCAGGGGGAGCAAAGCTCAGCAGATCTCCCTTGTCCCCGAATGTTCAGCATGGAAAAGTACCGCCGCCCAAGGGTTTGTAAAAGGGCACGGCTTCAGCCGTGCCGTAAAAACCGGATTCGATCAGACGCCAATGAAGGCGCAGTCATTCGGCCGGTTGGAGAAAGGCATTGTTCCCTTTCTACCGCCGGGGTGCCCCGCGTCTCGCCGCCTTTGCGAGACCTGGGACCACCACAAATTCGTCGTTCTGAGCGAAGCGAAGAGCCTGCCCTGAGCTTGCCGAAGGACCGATGCAACGGGCAGCGCCAAACCGCCTCCACGCTAATGCGTCTTCTTAGCCGCCGGAAGCTCCCCCAACAACGCCTCCAAAGCCGCGGACGGATCACTAGATCCCTCAATCTCGCTGTAGAGATCTCTAAATTTCAGGCGCACCCCCGCAAGCATCTCTTTGTCCGACAGTAGATGCTCCACCAGTTTCTGCCAGTTCGGGACCTCACGATGCTCAAGCACCAGCTCCAACGCAATGTTTTCGAGGAACAAGTATTCCGTCGCACGCAGGACGGACGACAGGCGTTTCTTCTCTTCTTTGGTCATGGAAGGGATAACTGTTTGGGAGAATCCGGTTGAGGTGCCGGCTGCCACACGATACGACCAAATGGTAGAGTGCACGTGAGGCGCACGCCTATTGCAAACGCTGATGGATGTCCGGCGAAAGATAGATACCCTCAACCTCTTTTCTCACAATAACGTTCAGCCCAAACCGCTTCAGGAGAGAGCCGATTTCATCGCCGTCGATCCACCGCTCATCCGGGTACGGAGAGACCCACTTGCGGAAGCTTTCAGGCGGGCGCGGAGTCACAGGCTTCGCTAAAACGGCTTGAGCGAGGGCCTGGACCGCATCCCAGTGCAGGTCGACCAGACGCCGTGATTCCACCCCGAGTCTGTTGTCTGCGTCAATCCATGCTTGCCCTCCCTGTGGGTACATTTCATTCAGGAGTTTCATCTCCTTCTGCCGATCATCGGCGGCAACCGCCACAGGACAACCCGGAAACAGCTTCACGTTCGCGCAGTACCCTGCCTTAATCATCACGATTGATCGCTCACCCTCTTCGATGTCCTCGGGAGTCTGCCCCGGGTCGCCCGGCGTCCGATGCAAATCGAACGTGATTCCCCCGTCGACCGTGTCAATGTGGAGCCCGGTGTCTTGTAGAGGCAAACCCAGGGCCACAGCGACGACAGCATGAGCGGCCTCATGGTGGGCAGCCATTTGTTGGTTCACGATATCAGGAGTATACCGTTCTCAAAATCGCTCCGCCAGCCACCGCTTCATTGTTCGTCGTCCTCGCGGTCGGCTACAAAATTCTCGAATGTTGCCTGATGGAAAACCAAGCTCGTCACATTGGGTCCTAGAAGTCGCCGGAATGTCGTTTCCGCACTCTCGTCTGGATTAACGATCACTACGCGCAATGGGTGCTTGCTCTTTCTCTCAACCTTGAGCCGATTACTTCTCAGCGCGCGGCCTAGGACGAGCCGTGCAAACTGGTCCTCTTTAGGTAATGAGTAGCCGAAAATGAACAGGTCAGTCGCGTCGGAAATCGCCCGGTACACATGACGCCACGTTCGTCTTAAAACCTCATACGAAAACTCCTTAGCGGACACCGGCGGCACGATGATCGGTGTGCTGTCGGCCATTTTCGGAAGATCCGCGAAATTAAATCGCGTGAAAACAGCCACTTTCTCGTCAAGGCCCTGGACAATCCCCCTTCTAATCTTTCCTTTCGGGAAATTGACTTTTTCAAACCAGTCAATTGAGCCATGCGGCTTTAACAATGTCACACTCGGTCCGGATCGGCTGGGCGGGTACGTGTACCAGAAAGCCATCCCGTTACCGTCATCCCAAAGTGTTCGTTCGAGCGTTAAATCCCAATTGAACGTGACGAAGGTGTCGTTTGCTCGAACGAAGTTCCTAACAAAAGCTCGCATTGCGGCCAAGGCTTCGAGCCTCTGCATACGCTCCCAGATATAGTCGGTTACCGCTTTGAGAGCTACGCGCTCGACTCCCTCGAGCTTCTCCTTCGGCCACAAACTGCTTTCTATAAACCCCGCCGAGTTGAACACCTTTGCCATTTCTAAGAGATTTAGAAAATCCTCGATGTTCGGGTAGTTCAGCGCAGGCCTTTGGAAGCCCGGATAAAAGTATTTCAGAAGCTTATGAACACGCTCCGCTCTGTCAGAGTCCCGCTGGGCTAAGTGTCCAACCGCCTCACGTAGAATGTCCTTCGCGACGGCTATGCCGCACGACGCCGACACGCCTGCCCCGAAGATCAACACGCGACGGCGTGGTCTCGACCTCGACTTCTTCGCGTCTTTTGCCTTACTTGAAGACTTGGTCATTCTCAAACGCCGAAAACATCCTACACCGTGGGGCACCGACGAGCTCCTTTGCGTCCCGAGGCGCAGAAAAACGACGTCCACACCGATGTCACTGTCCGAAAGTCAAAGTGATAGTTTGCGTGTTGTTTTTGTTGTAATCGCCATTACCGCCAACAGTGACAAGTTCCACAGGCAGGTTTAATGAAACACTGCCGTCGAATTTGATCCCGTAAGCGACTGTAATGCCCACTTTTCTCAACGGCATCCCCAGCGCCGTACTTTGCGCTAAGGCGGCCCTTGCAGCGGCCTGCACCTCCTTAACCAGCTCTGCGTATAGCGGAGCTGGCGTTACTTTTGCTAGACCGAAGCTTCGCGGAAGAGTCGCGTCCGGTACGCCATAGGTGAAGGTCAGGTCGTCTGTGACATCCTTCTCACGACTTGCCCCAATTTTGAAAACAAATACGGAAAACGTAAAGCCGACTGTCTCGCCTGTAGTAGTCTTGAAATCCATTGCAGCGCTGCTCAATTTTGGCAGTCCGGCAGGTTGCATGGGGTCTTTGGTCTTCGCCAACGCCTGATAACACTCTAGAGCGTGCTCTACGGTCTGAACGACTGACGGTAGATCGGCGGTCTGCATCGGTTGTTTCTCTAGATCGTTCTTCGTATAGCCCGGTCCGGGAGAGGTAATGGGTTTTGGCGCCGCGCAGACGTCGGTTCCTGGTTGCTCTGTGCAGCGCAGATCGTACCTGCGCACAGGACGACAAACGATAAAGCTGATCGATTGCAGTTCATGTCAATACCCCTGGAAGATTGTTGTCTTTGAAACCGCCTACATTCTAGACTCCACCTAGCCTCCGTCGAGGCGAGAACGAGTTCCTGTTACGAAAACGGAACAGCCCGGGGTACGCCACCCTACCTCCCCGAAGCCCCTGAATACATAACCTTCCCCGCCCGCACCGTCCAAGCCACCTTCCCAAAATTCCTAACATCACTCGCCGGATCACCCTCCAACACCACCAAATCCGCATCCATACCTTCTTCAACGCGGCCCTTAGTCGAAGCCTTGAATAACTCACTGGGATTAGTCGTCAGCGACGCCAATATCTCACTCCAACTCATCGCCCGCCCCATATACTCGTACTCTTCACCAGTGTCGTACTTAGTGATGAACCCCACGTCGGTGCCGAACAACACCGTCCCTCCTGCTGCCGCGAATGCCTTTAACTCATCAACTCCAGCTTGAACCAACTGCTTCTGAGCCTCCTCGTTCGGCGTCACCGTCGTAAATAGCGTCAGCGTCGGAGTCATCGCGGTATGCTGCTGCTTGATCTTCGCCAACTCATCCGCGGTAAAGCTTCCCTCCGTCGGAATGGTGTGCGCCAGCACATCCACACCGCCCGCCAGCGCGACGTCCACGCCCACATGATTCTGCGGGTGCGCGAACACCGGCTTGCCCATCTCATGCGTAATGGCAACCGCCGCCTTGACGATCTCCAAATCCATATTGACGACAGGTTTCTCCCGTCCCATGTATGAGCCCGTGAATAGCTTGGTGCCATCCAGGCCCATATGCATATAGCCGCGCACCATGCGCAGCGCGTCGTCTGCATTCGCCGCCTCCGGCAACAGCATCTCCGCCGGCAGATACACCGGATGCCCGTGCTCAGGGAAAATGTCTCCCGCCATCAGAATCTTCGGTCCCGGCATCTCGCCCGATTCCACCCGCTTCCGCAGCGCCAGCGTATTGAACGGATCCGATCCCAGGTCCCAAATCGTGGTAAAGCCCCAGCGCGTAAGCATCGCCTGCATGTGCGATTCGAGGACCTGGGCCGCCGCCGAATCGGCCCCGTGCCATCCGGTCTCGAAATGCACGTGGCTGTTCCAAAAGCCCGCAACGATGATCTTGCCCGAGCACTCCAAAACCTGCGCCGAACGCGGAGTGTGCCGCTTGCCACCCTTCCCGGCATAAACGATCTTCCCCTCCCGAATCACTACCACCGCGTTCTTGATGGGCTCAGCTCCCGGCGAAGGATAGACCGTGCCACCGGTCAGCACTAAATCCGCCGCCGGAGCCACTTTCCCCGCGGCAACCATCCCAGTCACAAGAAACAAAGCAAGCACTTTATATCGTATATTCATAGAGTTACCGTCCTTACAATCAATCGGCGGTACGCTTTCCTCTGTGACCCTCCGTGCCCCCTGTGGTTGATGGGTTTTCCGCCCTTGACAACCCAACCCATACCTCTGCTATGATTAGCACTCGCCAACAATGAGTGCTAACAAGACTTGCGACGTAGGTTGGCGGATGCTCTCATGACCTCGCCTTTAACCCAATTCCAACTCATAAGAACAGAACGAAAGGAGCAATAACCATGGCAAAGTTTACCCCATTACACGATCGCATTCTGGTCCGTCGTGTGGAAGAAGCTGAAACCACCCGTGGCGGAATCATTATCCCTGATTCAGCCAAAGACAAGCCGCAGGAGGGCGAAGTCATCTCCGCCGGCAAAGGCAAAGTCAACGAAGACGGCAAGGTTCGTCCGCTCGATGTAAAAGAGGGCGACCGCATCCTGTTCGGCAAATACTCCGGCACCGAGATCAAGCTGGACGGTGAAGATTTCATCATCATGCGGGAAGAGGAAGTCCTCGGCATCCTCAGCGGCGCAGCCAAGAAAGAAACCGCCGGATCGCGACGCTAACACTTCAAGCGGCACGGGGTTTCCTTTGTGATCCTTAGTGCCCTTTGTGGTTAAAGATTTTTCAAAATCTCAAGGAGAAAAGAAATATGGCAAAGCAAATCGTACATGGCGAGGAGTCGCGACAGGCGATTCTCCGCGGCGTGAACCTTCTGGCGGATGCTGTGAAGGTCACGCTCGGCCCCAAGGGCCGTAACGTTGTCATCGAAAAGAAATTCGGTTCGCCGACCATCACCAAGGACGGCGTCACCGTAGCCAAAGAAATCGAGTTGAAAGACAGTCTCGAGAACATGGGCGCACAAATGGTGCGCGAAGTGGCCTCGAAGACTTCCGACGTTGCCGGCGACGGCACCACCACCGCCACCGTCCTGGCCCAGGCCATCTACCGCGAAGGCGTAAAGACCGTCGCGGCCGGTGCCAATCCAATGGCCATGAAACGTGGCATCGAAAAAGCCGTCAACACCATCTGCGGCGAGATCGACAAAAAGACCGGCGAACGCGCCAAAGGCGAACTAGACAAGTTCTCCAAGCCCGTAACCGGCGACATGATTGGGCAGGTGGGGACCATTTCGGCTAACAATGATGAGACTATTGGGCACATTATTGCCGAGGCTATGAAGAAGGTTGGCAAGGATGGCGTCATCACCGTGGAAGAGTCGCGCACGCTTGAGACCCAGTTGGAAGTGGTCGAAGGCATGCAGTTTGACCGCGGTTATCTGTCTCCTTACTTTGTCACCGATCCGGAGCGCATGGAAGTTGCGCTTGAGAACGCTTACATCCTGATCAACGAAAAGAAGATTTCGAGTATGAAGGATCTGCTCCCGTTGCTGGAGCAGATTGCCAAGGGCGGCAAGCCGTTGGTCATCATTGCTGAGGATGTTGAAGGCGAAGCGCTGGCTACTCTCGTGGTCAACAAACTGCGTGGCACGCTGCAAGTGGCGGCCGTCAAGGCTCCCGGCTTCGGCGATCGCCGCAAGGCGATGTTGCAGGATATCGCAACCATCACTGGCGGCAAGGCCATCACCGAAGACCTGGGCATTAAGCTCGAGAACGTGCAGATCAGCGATCTCGGCCAGGCCAAGAAGAGCACCATCGACAAGGACAACACCACCATCGTCGAAGGCAAAGGCAAGCCGGGCGACATTCAAGGCCGGGTGAAAGAGATTCGCAGCCAGATCGACAAGACCACCAGCGACTACGACCGCGAGAAGTTGCAGGAGCGGTTGGCGAAGCTGGTCGGCGGTGTGGCTGTGATCAAGGTAGGCGCCGCGACCGAGACCGAAATGAAAGAGAAGAAGGCTCGCGTCGAGGATGCCATGCACGCCACTCGCGCCGCAGTCGAGGAAGGCATTGTTCCGGGCGGAGGCGTCGCGCTGGCGCGCTGCGTCAGTGCTCTGGACAAGCTGAAGCTCGAAGGCGATGAGCAGATCGGTGTCAACATCGTGAAGCGCGCCATTGCCGAACCGTTGCGCATGATTGCCGAAAACGCCGGCGAAGAAGGCGCTATCGTGTTGGGCAAGGTGATCGACTCGAAGGACAATAACTTCGGGTACAACGCCCTGACCGGCGAGTACGAGGATCTGGTCAAGGCGGGCGTGCTCGATCCGACGAAAGTAGTGCGCACTGCGCTACAGAATGCCGGTTCGATCGCGTCGCTGATGCTGACCACTGAAGCCCTGGTTGCGGAGATCCCGGAAGAGAAGAAGGGCGCTCCCATGGGTGGTGGCGGACACGGCGGCGGCATGGAAGGGATGTACTAAGACGCAGCATTCAGCACTCAGCACTCAGCATTCAGCAAGACCGAGGCCCCGCCTGACGGCGGGGCTTTTTTCTTGCTACCTAACTCTTCTTCTATCCTAGGTTTGGTAGAATTCCCGCATGCCGACGGTTCTCCGGTCCGGCCCTTATCGCTTCTATTTCTACAGCCACGAGCCCAACGAACCGCCTCATATTCATTTGGATCGCGAGGACCTGTCCGCTAAGTTTTGGCTCGCCCCTGTCCAATTAGCTCGTAATTTTGGGTTTCGTGCCCACGAACTGCGCACGATACAATCAATGGTGACGGAGCATAGCGAAGAATTCCTGGAGGCATGGGATGAGTTTTTCGGCATCGACGGCAGATGAGCGGGTGTTGGACGTGCAGTCCACCGACGACACGCTTAGCGTGTGTCTGCGGGATGGCCGTGTTATCACCGTGCCCCTGGTATGGTATCCGCGTCTGCTTAGCGCCACGTCTGCTCAACGCGGAAATTGGAAGATTGTCGGCGGTGGATATGGCATTCATTGGCCCGACCTCGACGAGGACTTGAGCACCGAAGGGCTACTGCGTGGTGCGCCTGCGCCGAAAGCACCCGTTCAAGCAAGGTAGATTTATTCGTGTGGGACGGACACCCCCGTTCCTCAGAAGATGGAGATACCGCATCTCAGGCGGGGATCAGGCTGCGGGAACCCCTTCTCAGGCGCTCTTGCCTTTTCCGGCGATCATCATGCCGGCCCCGACAAGCACCAGCACGACACTGACGGCAGGAGAAACCCGTTCGCTGTGCTCGGTGTTGACCCCAACGTGCAAGTCGCCCGCGTTCACCCCGTGGTGTTCGGTGTGCGGCACCGGAATAAAGAAGGAAAGCAGCCCCAGCACTAAAACCACGAACCCAACCCCAAACAATGCTCTCATGAAGGCCTCCAGCGAGAATCATCGTGGAGGGAGCCAGCATGGTCGATACGGTCGCTGCTGTACAAGGCCTCCGGAAATTGCTATAGCTGATGCGGCGGAAGGCATCAGGGCGCCGACACTTTCGTTGCTAGAATAGGCACCATGATTCCCCGTCCTGACGCCAACGAATACGCGCCCCACTTTTTCAAATACATCAACCAGGTCATCGGGGACGATCCCCTGGCTGCGATCGAGCATCAACTCGATGAGCCGCTGCTCACGTCCATCTCTGAAGAAAAGTCGTTGTATCGCTACGCTCCGGACAAATGGAGCATCCGGCAAGCGCTGAACCACGTCACCGATACCGAGCGTGCTTTCGCGTATCGTATGCTCTGGTTCGCGCGCGGATTCGAGACTCCCCTGGAAAGCTATGACCAGAACCTGGCGGCTGCCGGCGCTGAGGCCGACCGGACTTCCTGGGCAGCGCATGTCGAGGAGTTTCGCCGGGTGCGCCTTGCGACCATTTCACTATTCAGGAATATGCCTGCCGAGGGATGGACGCGCGGCGGCATCGCCGGCGGCAATCGAGTTACCGTGCGGGCTTTGGCCTATATCGTTCCGGGACATTTTGCTCATCATGTGGCGGTGGTTAGGGAGAGGTATATGTAGGGGATCAGCACCGGCCCATTGAATGAGCGCCCCTCTGCGGAAATCAAGATCCTGCGGCGAAGCAATGGCCTCATTTCCTGTGCTTCGCTATGTATTCTTTGAACCTTCTTGCGAGAATTCTGTACCGTTCCACGTGACTACGCTCGTCGTCTGTGCTTCGATTGAGCCGATCGAACGTTAGAAGCTCACTATCGGCCCCCGATGCCCTCGCTGGGTCGCCTGCCATTTCGCGGTTCTCCTTCCTCTCTTTTTCGAAGGCGTTCAGAAATTCTCTAACGTACTGGTCCTGTCTTGTGTCGTTCTCTCGCACAAACCAGTAGTAGACGGGAAAGACTCCCGCTGACCGAAGCAGTGGATCATGAGGTAAAAATATCTCGGACATGCGATCCAGCGTGTCGATAACTCTTCGGCTGGATAGTTCAATTTTCTCCTTTGGTTCCCTTTTAGCTTGTACCGTGAATTTGTTCAGACTCGCCTTCTTCGTCTCCACCGGTTTGCTGTTGAATTCAAAAATGAGAAGCTTAGTCGCAGCGTTCTTGTCTTGAGCGCGTTTCTTAGAAAACGATATGGATGACTTAAACAATTCGTGCCCGACAAGGAATCGGTTCAGTTCGGTCACCGGACCCGCCATCGCATTTCGAATCTCGGCTCCAGTAAGAGGCTTACTCCGATTGAGGCGGACGAATAGCTCATCAATCTTCTCTTGTTCGTCCGTAACTACGTGAACTACTGACAAGGGCCAAGTGTTGAACAGGTCAGCCACTTCCGGATAGAGCTTGCTTAGGTCCGGATAGCCGAGTCCAGCGAGTTTCAGTTTGGAGTCTGGTTGAAAAATAAATTCTTCGTCTAGAGCCAGCTTACCGCCAGCAAAGTCGAAGATTGCTTCGAGACGCTGCTTGCCGTCGATAATGGCGTATGGGAGACTTTTCTTGTTGAGGTCGACTGCGCCCACAGTGAAGTCGGCCATGTAAATCTTGGGAATGTCGTAGCCGTTGAGTATCGAATCAATCAGAAACGCCTTATCGCCCCGAGACCAGAGGCGCCCCTCCCTCTGGTATACCGGTACCATGTCGATCTTGGCCCGCTGCGACACCCACCAGATCAAGGGCTTGGGCTCGAGCTTTAGGATCTGAAACATCATTACACCTCGAAGGAGTACTCGCGTTTGATTTCACGGGCAAGCCCGTCCAAGTCGGGAAAAACGACCGAGTCGGTAATACCCTGACGACGAAGGGCCTCGTACATGTGCGGCAGCCTTCCCCTCCTCAAGAGGACTTTCGACAAACAATCGGCTGGAAAGTCCTCTGACCGATATGCCGACTCCATGGGTCGCGTATCTTTTCCGAAACAGACGAATACGCCCCTCTGCGCCACAATGCGCTGGCTGTTATGCGAACCATACAAGGCAATGGGAAATGGTTTCATCGTTGTAACGTTCGCAACTGGTTTGTAGGCTGTGGCGTTCGGATCATCTGTAGTCAATACCGCTCCCGGGAAACTCTTGAGGTCTATAGAATGTTTGTTCCATTGTGAGGGATCTAGCACCCAGACACACGCGTCGCCGCCGAAGACAGGCCGCCCGCTTTTGCCCATCTTGTGGGGTGCCGATGTGACCGCGAAAAAGAGCGCCATCAATGGACTCTCGGACCAGTCCAGAAGCCTCGTGGGGACCCCAAAGTGCTGCATAAGGAAGAGCCATTCCCATTCATCCGAAGGGGATCGCGAGTGAAACGGAATGCTCCTTTGCCGAAAACGTGAGAGTAATTCCTTTTCCAGTAACAAAATGTCATCGATCATCCGGTATCGTTTGTGCCTGTACAGGGAGGGCACAAGCCGGTGCGCCGTTTTTCCGCACCCACGAAACCAAAGCTGCTTATGTCTTGCCGACTGCGACTTCTCTACGAGGGAGATGTACGCCTCCAGCGAGTTAGCAGATTTGACCTTAATTGCGGACATTGTCAGGCGCTCCCTTTCTTCGACCGACACCTCCGACTCGCAAGTATAGCCGGATAGGCCTCCTTTCTAATTATTAAAAGCTGTGATTCAGTGCCTGATCCCGCCAAACTCAGTCTGTTACGAAAACAGAACAAAAATGCCTTGCGTGTTAGAAAGTTGTGGTTTCTGGGTCACACTCCGAACTCCAGGAGAGAGAGTACCCTATGTCTATTGCGGGCACGTGGTGGAACGAACTCAACTCTAAGATGGTCTTGAAGCGCGGTCGGAAAGATCGCCGCCAAGTTACCGGGAAGTACCACACCAATGTCGGAAATGCCCAAGCCAGGGTCTATCAGCTTGTGGGGAGGTGTGACGATTTCGGTGGTGCCGACCAATTGCTTTCTTGGGTGGTCGTTTGGGACCCTCCCGATCCGCCGACCAATCCTACCGACCCTCCAAACAAACCTTCTATCACAGCATGGGCTGGACAGTATCACGTCGACAGACAAACCGGCATTGAATTCATCACTACAACATGGTTGTTAACGTCTATGACCACTGCGGCTGATGATTGGAGCTCAACGAAGGTCAGCATGGATGTCTTTTTCCGGTTCCCACCAACTAAGAAAACGGTAGCGATGGCAAGGCGACTCGGCAAGGCAGCTAGCCACTTTACCGGCCCTGTAGTTAAACCGGCAACCAAGAATCGATGACAGTGAATACTGCGGATTAGCGCCCAAAGTACGTGGTGTTCTAGCAGAGAACAAAACCGCTCGGTCCGTTGGTCCAGGTTCGCGGTTGAGCGGCATGGTTGAAGCGATGCCTTTCCGTTTCTTGTCTTACGGCGAGAACCTAGGCGTCCACATCGCTGCCTCCCACTCCTTGCGCACAGAACGCGCAAGGGGTGGGGCACCCCGCTACCGAGAAAGACGCTGGTGTACTGCGATCCGCCCTATTACCATCAGTCGAATCGGCTTTACCTTAACTTCTATCAGCCCGCCGACCACATCCGTCTGGCCAAGACTATTCAGGAACATCTAAAACGTCCGTGGCTCGTATCCTATGACAACGTCCCCGCCATTCGAAAGTGTTATACGAAGAGGCAGCGTCTCTACTGCAAGGTGCAGTACAATGCCGCGCGAGCCTACGTAGGCACAGAGGTCTTCTTCATTTCCGACGGCTTAAAGCTGCCCGGCCGTGTGCTTCGTGCCCCAGGTTCGCGCTCCGTTCGTAAAGAGTAGAAAGATATTGTCCGCTGCCGAGGCAGCTCGTAGAGTCCGCAGTTGGGTAGTTGCGCCTCATCGGCGCGTGGGTCAAAGCTGGTGGCTGTTCGGCATGGCTGAAGCCATGCCCTGATACGAACCGCAGAGCGCTGCCTCCCACTCCTTGCGCACAGAACGCGCAAGGGGTGGGGCACCCGCGTCAGTGGTGATCCGGACATTGGCGGACAAGAGTGTCCGCCCCACACTAGCAAATTCCCTACCCTGGACCAACGTAATCGTGACAGTCATACGTATCACGTGTATACATGTAACACGATACGGATGCCGTCGAAATGGCCCGTCATTGTTCGTCAGGAGAAGAGAAATGCCAAACAAGCGCTCCGTAGAAAATGAATACAGAGTGGCGGGGAGCGTATTGGATGAACTTGGCCTGGGCCGGCAGGCGGCTCTGGAGCTCAAGCTCAAGGCGGCATTGCATCAGAGAATTCTGCAGTTGGTAAAACGTCGTGGCTATCGAGCACGTGATTTGGAACGAGTCCTACGAATACAGCAGCCACGGGTCAGCGAATTGATGCGCGGCAAGGTTTCCACGTTAAGCGTGGCGCGGCTGTTGCTGTATGCAGACCTATTGGGTGCTCAGGCGGAAGTGAAGTTGAAGGAAGTCAAGTCCCGCGCGGCGGCGTAGTTCCCTTCCCGGTTTCGGTATCCCTCAGCGGCTAAAGCCAGTCGTCTTTCTGATCCTTTTGGCATGGCTGAAGCCATGCCCTGATACGAACCGCAGATCGCTGTCTCCCACTCCTTGCGCACAGAACGCGCTAGGGGTGGGGCACCCGCGTCAGTGGTGATCTGGACATTGGCGGGCAAGAGTGTCGGCCCCACATGGTTCGTTGCGCGAGCGAGGAAAGCAGATTCCTCGGTGTCCTCGCCGCGCGATGCGCAGCTGCGGACAGCTCGGAATGACAAGTTGTTCAGGAGTTGGACAAGGGGTCACAGTTGCACGGGCGAGGGTCCTTCGCTTCGCTCAGGATGACAATTCATTTTTGGGCGTTTACTTTGTAGGCGCGGTCATCAGGGACCAGGCTTCGCGGTATTTTTCGTAGCGGGACATGCGGCGGCGGCTCGAGGGGAAGAGTCTGGCGCCGGTGATCCCCTTGAATAGCTGGATGGGGAAAACGTACCAGACATCCTCGGGGACGATGTAGGCGACCAGGAAGTCGATGTCTTGGGAAGTGTAGACGTCGGTGGGGAGGTTGCCGTGGGCGTGGAAAGTGTAGCCGCCGTGCTCTCCGGCGGAGTAGGCGGATTTGACCTGGACACGGAGGAAACGGCCTCCGGTTTCGACGATGAAGTCGTAGCGGTCGCTTTCGCCCCAGGGTTTGGCGACACTGAAGCCGAGGCTTGCGGCCTTGTGGAGGAAAGCGGCTTCGGCGACTTCGCCGCGGCGCTTGCGGTTGAGAATGGGGATTGTCTTTGTCGTTTTCATAGGGCAAAACAAAAGGCGTGGACGGTGGTCCACGCCTGTACTTTCTTGTATCGATGTCTATAAGTTCAGGGTAGCAAATGCGGAGGGTAAGTGAGACACGCTTTGGAAGTTTATTGTCGGGTTGGAATCAGGAGTTTGTGGGGGATTTGGCGGTTTAGGGGGCTTGACAAGGTTGCGGCCGAAATGGGAATGGAGCGGGAATTTCAGACAAACATCCCGTTATGGGAGCCGAGTTCCATCCTAACGTCGAAAACATGCGACGTTAGGATGGGTTTGGCACGATAAGTTTAGGGGCAAGACTTGCCGGGGACGGCGGTCATGGCGATGACGAAGGCGAAATTGTCGTTCAGTGAGAACGGCGAGTTCACCACTTCCTTCAGCGAGGTTCCGTGTGCGCCGAGGACGGCGATCTGGGCGGGGCTGTCTTCGGCGACGAAGATTCCCTTGCCGCTCGGGACAGTGGCCATCCCCAGTGTGGAATTGAATTGCTGGACATTGAGCTTGACCACGCTGTCATAAGTTAGCGCGCCGTTGGCACCGGTGGTCAGGGTTTCCACCTGGTTGGAAGCGGTTTCGCTGACGTAGAGAAGGGTTCCGTCGGCACTAAGCAGGACGTTGTTGGAGTTCTGACCGTTGGTATTGGAGTAATCGTTGATCTCGGTGAGTTGGCCGGTTGCGCTGATGCTGTAGACTTCGACTTCGGTATTGGTTCCAGCGTCGCCGAAGTAGGCGGTGGTGCCGTCGCAACTGAGGTCGACGCCGGCGGTGGTGCCGTGGGAGGCGAAGGGGCCGAGTTCGGTCAGAGTGCCGTTGGAATTGATTTGCCAGGAGTCGGGATTTCCTAGGTTCGCCTCGATGA
>Ga0210387_10002255_pt1 | contig 14667 bp, 20 predicted proteins | sample IncBWC7OmetaG_FD_160108 | JGI IMG/M metagenome (GOLD analysis project Ga0210387, IMG submission 160108) | Forest soil microbial communities from Barre Woods Harvard Forest LTER site, Petersham, Massachusetts, United States - Inc-BW-C-7-O ...
ATCGACTTCTTCTTCCTCATTCCGATTGCGATCGGGCTCGGCCTGATAGGACTTGCGTCCTTCATGTGGACGCTGAAAAACGGCCAATATGATGATCTCGAGGGCGCCGCGGCGCGGATCCTGTTCGAGGGCGAGGCCGGGCCGTTGCCCAAAAAACGGTATCAGGGGCCTGCTCTGGCCGACGCAAAGGCGGACGCGCAGGCCAGCCGACCCGCTTAGCTACAAAGCCGGACAATTTTGAGGAATTGCCCGATAATATTCTTCTCGCTTTTTTTCAGAAACACTTAAACAGTAGGCTTCAGACTTGTTCGAGGAGGAATCGGCGCGGCGGCGACCTGAAACCTCGGTGCGGCCAACCAACCATTTGGCTGACTGCACCGCCCGGGGATCACCTGCTGCGAAAGCAGCAGAGGCATCGCGAGTTCGGGGCGCGTGAGACAAGCGGTGGCGAATAGCCCCGCCCCTTTTTGCGCCCTCCGGCAAGACCAGCGCGACGACCAGAGCCCACCAGGGCTCATAGATGGGGCGCGCTTAGATGAAGCAAAAAGAGGCGAAAATCCTGATCACCCAGGAATGGGATCGTTGGCTGCGAACGCAATCCATCGACCCCAACCAAGCCAGCGGCCGGGACACGCTGAAGTTCTTTTTTGAATTGCAGGACAGCAAGTCGGACCTTCTGGATTTCCAATCCAGGGGGCGAGACAAATGGCACATCATCAACGGCTGGCTGCTCCGCGAGCAGCATTGCGTCTCCGAGTAGCCGCACCCGGCATTCCCTCCGCTCCCGCGTCCTTGAGCCCGTTGGCATGCCAGCGGGGTCCCGGACGTGCCCTGTTGATAACCCTCCCCCTTTGGCCCGCTTGGGGTTACAGAGGCCCGCTTCGTGTTATCGACGCGAGACTTTTTGGCGGCTTTGGGAAGGATAATCATGCGGATTACGCTCGTTGGCTCCCGTCATTTCGGCGTGACGACCTTGAACATGCTCAAGGCGCATGGGGTCGAGATCGCCCGCGTGGTCGTCCATGACGGCGAGGACCGGCTTGCGGCATCGGCCAAGGCGGCGGGCATCGAGGTCGTGGTCCAGGCCGATCCGAAGCTGGTCGTGGCCTCGGAGATCGCACCCAATACCGACCTGATCGTCACTGCCCACAGCCACGCCCGCGTATCCAGGGATGCGCTTGCCGCGGCCAAGCTCGGCGGCATCGGCTACCATCCCTCGCTGTTGCCTCGGCATCGCGGATTGGCGGCGGTGGAGTGGACCATCAAGGAGGGCGATCCGATCGCCGGCGGCACCGTCTACCATCTGGCCGATCGCATGGACGCCGGCGCGATCGCCGCCCAGGAATGGTGCTTTGTGAAGAAGGGCGAGACCGCCCGCGAATTGTGGGAGCGCGCACTCGCGCCGCTCGGCCAAAAGTTGCTTGGCGAGGTCATCGACTACGCCAAGACCCATCATTCGTTGCCGGCCAAAGCCCAGGACGAACAGTTCGCGACCAAGGCGCCGGCGCTGGCACCGCATTAATAAGGTTAGGCCTCAAGGTTAGCCCGCTTCAGCGCTTGCCCCTGAGGCGGCCGGAGGCTATCCCGCGAGGCACCAACCACGTTCCAGAAAGGGAACCAAGCTCACTGCTAAGTGCTTGGAACTTTTGGAACAATCCGGGATGGTGCGGCGCGGCAAATTTTGGACACATTTGTTCCATTTAACCCGCCCCCATCACACACAAATTCAGGGACTTGATTCATGCGCCTCAATCGCATTGGCACGGCTTTTTTTGTTATTGGCCTGGTCACCACAGCCACTACTTCCGCCATTACTTCGGCCTTGGCCCAGCAGCCGTTCGACGGCACCTGGAATGTCACCATTGTGACAAAGGCCGGCAGCTGCGAGCCCTCCGCTAGCTCGACGCTGACCGTGTCGGACGGTAAGATTTCCGCCGCCGGCGCAAACGTCTCCGGCAGCATCGGACGAGAGGGCCTTGTGCGGGTCTCAATCAATGGTGCATATGCAAACGGTCAACTCAGCGGCAACGCCGGATCGGGAAAGTGGAATGGGGCATCAGGTGGAATACCTTGCAGCGGTCGATGGGAAGCATCGCGGCAATAATTCGAATTCGTTCAACGACGCCTTTTTGACGGTCCGGCGGCTGCTGATCGCAGCCGCCGTTTTGTTTGCGGCTTCGTTCATGGCCTCGCCGAGCCACGCGCAGTCCGGGCCTTTCGCGGGCCTGGCCGGCACCTGGTCAGGTGGCGGCTCGGTCACGCTCGACGACGGCTCCAAGGAGCGCATCCGTTGCCGCGCTACCTACGCACCTGCCGGCGCCACCATGGCCATGACGCTGACCTGCGCGTCGGACGCCTATAAGTTCGCGCTCTCGGCCAATGTCGAGGACCGTGGCGGCGCGATCACGGGAAGCTGGAGTGAAGCAAGTCGCAATATCAGCGGCTCGTTGGAGGGCCGTGGCGGCGGCGGCAGTTTCGAGGTTGTGGCCAGCACCGCCGGCTTCAATGCCAACATCTCGCTGCACACCGCGGGGAACAAGCAGTCGATCGGCATGCGTGCCGACAGCCAGTTCCGCGGTGCCGCGATCTCGCTGTCGCGTTAATCCACCATCCGTTTCGATGGTCTTGCAAGGCAGTCCGGAGCACCGGGCTGCCTTGCGGCTTTTTGCGGCTAGGCGGTCTTGAGCTAGGCTGTCTTGAGCTAGGCTGTCTTGAGCTAGGCTGTCTTGGGCTTGGCGAGCCGATCGGCGGTTTCCTTCATAGTCTTCGCCACCAGGAGCGCCTGCTCCTTGGTCATGGCGAAATCCTGCGCGCCCTTGTGCGTGGTCAGCGACAGAATGAGGATATGCGGCTCCTTGTCGGGCCATCCGGTGGAAAACGCCGTGACGAAATCGGCTGACGTCTTGCGCTGCTCGGTCATTGCTTCTCAAACTCTGTTCTACGCCGCCGGGACAAAGGCGGTGACTTCGATTTCAACCTTGGCTCTCTGATCGACGAGGCCGTCGATATAGAGCAGTGTCGAGGGCGGGAAATTGCGCCCGAGGGTTTCCTTCCAGGCCGCGCCGATCCCCGGACCGGCCGCCTCATACTCGCTGCGGCTGGTCAGGTACCAGGTAAGCCGGACGATGTGCTCCGGACCGGCGTTAGCCTCGCTGAGCAGCTTGATGATCCGCTTCAGCGCGGCGCCCACCTGGGCGGCCATCTCGCTCGGATAATCGCCCTTGTCGTCGCCGCCGGTCTGACCCGCCAGCATGATCCAGCGACCGGGCGCATCGAGCTCGACGCCATGTGAAAAGCCGCGCGGTTTCGGCCATTCGGCCGGTTGCAGGATGCGCATTTTCGTTTCCTCCTCGATTTAGCTGATCCCTTAGCACCGATCGCAGCGCCACTCCCACCCCGATTTTCCACCCCCTCGCATCGCTGCCCCACGCAATTTCGCATTGAAACCGGCCGCCGGAGACGCGATACCGCTTGCCCGCTCATTTCTCATCTCCCCGGCAAGCCAGTGACCCAACCTGCCCCTTCCAAACTCATGGCCGCGCTCTGGATGGCGGGATGGCTCGCGCTGATGCTGGTGATGGTCGTCGCCGGTCGCGAGGCGACGCGCGAGATGAACGTGTTCGAGTTGATGGAAATCCGCTGCGTGGTCGGCTTCCTCCTGTTGTTGCCGTTCGTCTACCGCAATGGCGGTTTTGCTTCGGTTGCGACCAAGCGGCTGCCGCAGCACATCGCCCGCAACCTGGTCCATTACGGTGCCCAACTCGGCTGGTTCTTCGCGCTGACGCTGATTCCGATCGCGCAAGTGGTGGCGCTCGAGTTCACCATGCCGGTCTGGACCGCGATCCTTGCCGCGAGCTTTCTCGGGGAACGGATCACGTCATGGCGCGCGGCTGCGATCGTGCTCGGCATTGTCGGCGTCATCATCATCGTCCGGCCCGCCACCGGCGAGGTTAATCCGGGCCAGTTGATTGCGCTCGCGGCAGCCGTCGGCTTCGGCGTCTCGATGGTGCTGGTCAAGGCGCTGACCCGGACCGAAAGCGCGCTCTCGGTGATCTTCTGGATGATCGTCATCCAGGCGGTCGCGGGCTTCCTGCCGACGCTCTATGTCTGGACCTGGCCGTCGGGCTATGTCTGGTTCTGGGTCGTCGTGATCGGCATCGTCGGCACCTTCTCGCATTACTGCCTTGCCAGCGCGATGCGCTATGCGGACGCGACCATCGTGGTGCCGATGGATTTCCTGCGGGTTCCCCTGACGGCGACCGTCGGCTGGTTGCTCTATGCCGAGCGGCTCGACGCCTACACGGTGATCGGCGCCGTGCTGATCCTGACCGGCAACCTGTTGAATCTGAAGCCCAGCGCGCCGGTTCCGGCGCGGGCCGGAACGTGACGGCCGGCGCGGCCCTTTGCCCGGCTTTGGCAAACTGTGCCGGGCTTTTGTGATCCAAATCACGCTGTTCTTGCCGCCAACTTGTCTACGCTCCCAGGCGGATGAAAGGCGGCGCGGGCAAAGCGTTCAACAGTTGGGCTGGTTGCTCGTTTTTTGTGGCGCAGCGCACGCACTTTTCGTGTAAGCTCAGTTTCCGTGTTGCAGCTTCATTTTTTTCGATTCCCCGGGGATTTTAGATGCGCACCCTCACCCTTCTCGTCTCCCTGATCTGCATGTTGTTCAGCGCCGGGTCGGCTTTCGCCGACAAGCGCGTCGCCTTTGTGGTCGGCAACGGCGCCTACAAGAACGTGGCCCAGCTTCCGAACCCGCCGATGGATGCCAAGGCGATGGCATCCACGCTACGCAATGTCGGCTTCGAGGTGGTCGAAGGCACCGACCTCACCCGCGACAAGATGACCGAGAAACTGCTCGATTTCGGCAAGCGCGCGCAGGGCGCTGACATCGCCGTATTCTTCTATGCCGGCCACGGCATCGCGATATCAGGCACCAACTACCTGTTGCCGGTCGACGCCGACATCAAATCCGAGATGGACGTCAAGCTGGGGGCAGCGATCAACATCGATCTGACGCTCGACCAGACCATGGGCGATGCCAAGGTCAAGCTGGTGTTCCTTGACGCCTGCCGCGACAACCCGTTTGCGGCCAAGATCAAGCAGACCGCGACCCGCAGCGTCTCGGTCGGACAGGGCCTTGCCGAGATGAAGTCCGGCGAAGGCACGCTGATCGCGTTTGCCACCGGGCCCGGCCAGACCGCGCTCGATGGCACCGATGGGCAGCACTCCCCCTTTACCCGCGCTCTGATCAAGCACATCACCGAGCCGGGCATCGAGATCCAGCAGGCGATGACCGAGGTGCGCGCCGAGGTCAATGATGAGACCAACAAGGGCCAGCTGCCCTGGGGCCACACCAACCTGACCGGCTCGGTCTATCTCAACCCGGCGCCGGCTCCGACGGCAGCTGCGGCACCGGCGGCCAATGCCGCGGCAACCCCCGCGCTCGCTTCGACCGCTCCTTCCGCCGGCAGCGACGTCGAGCTCGAGTTCTGGCGTTCGGTCAAGGACTCCAACAAGCCGGAAGAGCTCAACGCCTACATTACCAACTATCCGAACGGACAGTTCAAGTCGCTGGCGCTGTCGCGCATCGCCTCGCTCGATAGCGGATCGAAGGACGGCGACAAGAAGGACTCTGGCGGCACGGACATGACGCGTAACCTCGCCGCGGTCGATCCCGCCACCTTCACCGACGACTCCACCCAGCTCACGGAAGACCAGATTGGGTTGGACAAGGGCCAGCGCCGCGACGTGCAGCGTCGGCTCAACGGCCTCGGCTTCGACACCAAGATCACCGGCAAGTTCGATGACGACACCCGCACCGTGATCAAGCGCTGGCAGGCCGCGCGTGGCTATCCCTCGACCGGCTTCCTCAACAAGCTCCAGCACAAGGCGCTGCTCACGGAGATCGTGTCGACGGCGCAGACCGGCTCCTCCGATGACGACAGCGGCAGCTCGCGCCACAGCAGCGGTGGCGGCGGAGGTGGTGGCAGCCGTCACTATCGCGGCGGTGGAGGCGGCGGCGGTGGCGGCGGCAATCCCGGCGCCATGATGGGTGGATTCGTCGGCGGCATGATGGGCGGCATGTTCCGCCACTGATCGGGCCGAACGCGCGAAAACGAAAAGCCCGGCTCTCTGGCCGGGCTTTTTTGCTACGTCCCTCATGGTGAGGAGCGCGGAACGCGCGTCTCGAACCATGAGGCCCCGTCTGCGGCTACATCCTTCGAGATGCTTGCTACGCAAGCTCCTCAGGATGAGGGGATAGAGCGGTTGCGACGCATGGTGTCGATCACCGCCTACTTCCCTGCCGCCTTGCGCAGGGCGTCGTTGATGCGGTCCTGCCAGCCTGGGCCCCCGCCTTGAAAATATTCCAGCACGTCCTGGTCGATCCGCAAGGTCACCTGCTCCTTGACCCCGGGCACGGCGTTCTGCTTCGGCGGGGCTTCCGCGACCTTCGTGGTCGCCTTCTTGAACGCGGCCTCCGCCTCGGAGCGGGCGTCGTTCAGCGTGCGCGGCCTTCTCGGCTGGTCAGCCATCTCAAATCCCTTCAAACAACACGGTGGAAAGATAGCGCTCGGCGAACGACGGCACGATCGCCAAAATCGTCTTGCCGGCATGCTCCGGCCGCTTGCCGAGCTCGATGGCGGCGGCGATCGCAGCCCCCGAGGAGATACCGCCCGGAATGCCCTCGTGCCGCGCCAGTGCGCGCGAGGTGTCGATCGCGGTGGCGCTGTCAACTTTGACGATCTCGTCGATGACCGAGCGATCCAGAATGTCCGGAATAAAGCCGGCGCCGATGCCCTGGATCTTGTGCGGCGAATGCTGCCCGCCCGACAGGATCGGGCTCTCCTCCGGCTCGACCGCGACCACACGCAGCGACGGCTTGCGCGGTTTGAGCACCTGGCCGACGCCGGTGATGGTGCCGCCGGTGCCGACGCCGGCGACGAAGATATCGATATTGCCGCCGGTGTCGTTCCAGATCTCCTCGGCCGTGGTGCGGCGATGGATTTCGGGATTGGCGAGGTTCTTGAATTGCTGCGGCATCACCGAATTCGGTGTGGTGCGAAGCAGCTCTTCGGCGGTCGCGATCGCGCCCTTCATGCCCTGCGAGGCCGGCGTCAGCACCAGCTCGGCGCCGAGGAAAGCCAGCATCTTGCGCCGCTCGATCGACATCGAGTCCGGCATCACGAGCTTCAGCCGATAGCCGCGCGAAGCCGCGACAAAGGCGAGCGCGATGCCGGTATTGCCCGAGGTCGGCTCGATCAGCACGGTCTCGGCATTGATCAACCCGGCCTTCTCCATCGCAATGATCATGGCCGCGCCAATGCGGTCCTTCACGCTCGCCGCAGGGTTGAAATATTCGAGTTTGGCCAGGATCGTCGCCCGCGCCCCGCGCGCCTGCGGCAATTTGCGCAGGCGCACGATTGGCGTGTCGCCGATCGCGTCCACAATGGAGTCATATATGCGGCCGCGACCGGCACGGTGCACTGCACCAGTTGGCGACGATGCATCCATCAAATCACTCCTGCGGCGGGGAAAAGCGCTGGTATTGCGTAATTAGTGGCTGGTTGCACGGCTACGCAAGCGTGATCGCGCAAAATCACAAACACGCTGCATTGCAAAACTTTAATTGAGTCAAATGCGCGCAAGCACCGCATTTATGTTGCGACATCGTCAAACAAAACGGTGTATGGTATAGGCACCACACCGGGAACGCATCACACACCTCGAACGCTTGGAGGGTCACGATGTCAGCAGTCGCTGAAGTCCTGTCGACCGTCTCGCATAACCCCGATCCGAGGGGGAGTGACCTGCCGACCTGCCCGGTATGTGCGGATTCGATGGTAGCTGCGGAAGCGTCGGCCTATCTGACCGACAACGTGATCAGCTACCTCTGGACCTGCGACACCTGCGGTTACGGCTTCGTGACCAAGCATGCGTTGAAGCGTTTCGCTTGTAATTAGCGCGGCGGAATGTCACCCCGCGCCCAGTTGGCTCGCGTGGTTTCGTAAAATTCGCTGAAAACTCCCTTGGAGATCGCCTCGCCGATATCGCGCATCAGGCGCTGATAATAGGCGATGTTGATTTCCGAGAGCAGCATCGCGCCCAGCGCCTCGCCTGACTTGACGAGGTGATGCAGGTAGGCGCGCGAAGTCTCGCGCGTCGCCGGCCAGTCGCTCGCCTCGTCCAGCGGGCGCGGATCGTCGGCGTGCCGGGCGTTTCGCAAATTGACCTGGCCGAAGCGGGTGAAGGCGACGCCATGACGCCCGTTCCGCGTCGGCATCACGCAATCGAACATGTCGACGCCGCGGCGGATGCTTTCGAGCAGATCATCCGGCGTGCCGACGCCCATCAGATAGCGCGACCGATCGGCGGGCAGATGCGGCATCACCTCCTCGATCATGGCGAGCATCACTTGCTGCGGCTCGCCGACGGCGAGGCCGCCGATGGCATAGCCGTGAAATCCGGTATCGACGATGCCGCGCGCGCTGGCGTGCCGTAGATCCGGTATGTCACCGCCCTGGGCGATGCCGAACAGCATGTAACCTTCAGGCGCGCTCTCGAACGCGCGCTTGCTTCGTTCGCCCCAGCGCAGCGAGAGCTGCATCGCCCGCTCGATGTCGGCGCGCTCGGCCGGCAGCCGCACACATTCGTCCATCTGCATGGCGATGTCAGAACCGAGCAGCCGCTGCACCTCGATGGAGCGCTCCGGCGACAGCTCGACCTTGGTGCCGTCGATATGCGAGCGAAAGGTCACGGCGTTCTCGTTGACCTTGCGCAGGTCAGCGAGCGACATCACCTGGAATCCCCCGGAGTCGGTCAGCATCGGGCCGTTCCAGCCGGTGAATTTCTGCAGGCCGCCGAGGGCACCGATCCGCTCGGCGCCGGGCCGCAGCATCAGATGATAGGTGTTGCCGAGCGCAATGTCCGTGCCGGCGGCACGCAGGTCACGCCAGTGCAGGCCCTTCATTGCGCCAGCCGTGCCGACAGGCATGAAGGCGGGCGTGCGCACCACGCCGTGCGGCGTGGTCAGACGGCCGGCACGCGCCTGGCCGTCGGTGGCGAGCAATTCGAAATGATTGGGAAGCGTCATGGGGCGGCTTATGGCGTACCCCCTGCGTCCAACGCAACCTCGATCGGCGCAAAAGGGAGGCAAAAGCCGTTGACGGGTCGCCGGCCCGCCCATATGGTCCCGCGCCATGATGACCGTGAAAACCACGACCAAAACCAAAAAGCCCTCGGGGGCTTCGGGAGTCGTGCGCGCGTAAAAGCTAACGGCCGCCATCATCCGAACCGAGCCCCGCCTGAAGAAGGTCCGGGGCTTTTTTATTGCTTGGAGCATGATCCGGAAAAGTGGACACCGGTTTTCCGAAAAGATCATGCTCAAAACAAAGTCAACCCAAAGGAGAGCAAAGTGTCTGACGATCCCGTAGTTGCCATTGCCGGCGTGACCGGCGCTGTGGGCCGCGAGTTTATGGCCACCATGGACAAGCGCGGCTTTCGGGTCGGCAAGCTGAAAGCGCTGGCCAGCGCGCGCTCGGCCGGCAAGCGGCTCTCCTTCCGCGGCCAGGAGATCGTCATCGAGGAACTGACGGCCAATTCCTTCGAGGGCGTCGACATCGCGCTGTTCTCGGCCGGCGGCGGCATCTCGAAGCAGTTCTCACCTCATGCGGTGAAGGCGGACGCCGTCGTCATCGACAATTCCTCGGCCTTCCGCATGGACCCGAACGTGCCGCTGGTGATCCCGGAGATCAATGCCAACCGAATCCGCGACCACAAGGGCATCATCGCCGTGCCGAACTGCGCGGCGATCACCGCACTCGTGCCGTTGTGGCCGATCCACAAGCAGAACCGCATCAAGCGCCTGATCATCTCGACCTACCAGGCCGCAAGCGGCGCCGGTGCGGCCGCGATGGAGGAGCTGGTGGAATCGACGCGGGCGCATCTCAACGGACAAGTCTATCCGCCAAAGGTGATGCCGCACGCTTACGCCTTCAACCTGTTCAGCCACAACACCACCATCGATCCCGAGACCGGCTACAATGGCGAGGAGACCAAGGTCATCCACGAGACCCGGAAAATCTTCGAGGACGAGAAGATCGCGGTCGGCGTGACCTGCGTACGCGTGCCGGTGCTGCGCGCGCATTGCGAGGCCATCACCTTCGAATGCGAGAAGCCGATCTCGGAGACGCGGGTCCGCAACATCCTCGCCGGCGCGCCCGGCGTGCGGCTGGTCGACGATCGCACGGGCAATTACTTCCCGATGCCGGTCGATGCCTCCGGCGTCGACGACGTCCTGGTCGGCCGCATCCGGCAGGATCTTTCCGATCCTACCGGCCATTCGGTCTCGATGTTCGTCGCGGCTGATCAGCTGCTCAAGGGCGCGGCACTGAACGCCGTGCAGATCGCCGAGCTGTTGCCGCAGCGCGCGATGGCGTGAGGTGGATTGTATGGTGGGCAAGGGCGCGTAAGCGCCGTGCCCACCATCTCTCCCACGGCAAGAATGGTGGGCGCGCTTCGCTTTGCCCACCTTACCGCGTCGCGTTACGCCTTCGCCCGAAACAACAGACACGCATCGCCATACGAATAGAACCGGTACCCCGCCGCGATCGCGTGCGCATAGGCCTGCTTCATCGTGTCGAGGCCGGAGAACGCCGAGACCAGCATGAACAGCGTCGATTTCGGCAGATGGAAGTTGGTGAGCAGGATATCGACCGCGCGGAAGTGATAGCCGGGCGTGATGAAGATCGCGGTGTCGCCCTCGAATGGCGCGATGGTGCCGTCCTCGCGCGCGGCACTTTCCAATAGCCGCAGCGACGTGGTGCCGACGGCGACGATGCGCCTGCCGTTGGCGCGCACCTCGTTCAGCGCAGCCGCAGTAGCGGGCGTGAGGCTGCCCCATTCCGAATGCATCCGATGGCCGTCGGTGTCGTCGACCTTCACGGGCAGGAACGTCCCCGCCCCGACATGCAAGGTCAGGCGATGCAGTCCGACGCCCCGCGCGCGCAACGTCGCCTCCAGCGCCGGCGTGAAATGCAGGCCGGCCGTGGGGGCCGCGACCGCGCCCTCCTCCTTTGCAAACATGGTCTGGTAGTCGTCGAGATCGCGCTCGTCGGGCGCGCGCTTGCCCGCGATATAGGGCGGCAGCGGCGGGCTGCCGAGATCGGCAATCGCCTGGTCCAGCGTCGGCCCATGGAAGGTGAAGGACAGCGTCACCTCGCCTTCGGCGCCCTTCGCCTCGACCTCGGCATCGAGATGGCCGAGCAGGCAGACCTTGCCCTCAGTGCCAAAGCGGATGCGGTCGCCGCTTGCAAGCTTCTTCGCCGGCCTCACCAGAGCCCGCCAGCGCGAGCCGTCGAGCCGCTTGATCAGGGTCGCCTCGATCTTCGGCTCGGTCTCGCGGCCGATGCGGCGGCCGCGGAGCTGCGCCGAGATCACCTTGGTGTCGTTGACGACAAGCGCATCGCCCGGCTCGAGCCATTTCGGCAGCTCGGAAACGATTGCGTCGCGCAAGGCGCCTCCACCCTGCACCACCAGAAGCCGCGCGGAATCCCGCGGGCTCGCCGGCCGCAGCGCAATGTTTTCCGGCGGAAGCTCGAAGTCGAAGAGATCGGTTCGCATGCGGCTGCTTCTAGCTCGCAAATTGCGCCGGGTTCAAGCGTGCAGCACATCTGCGAACGCGTACCTAGCCCTAGGCCTTCTCCTCAACATCGAGCGTGATCGATACCTTCATGAAGGGCGCATTCTCCTCACGGACATCGACGACGACGCGGCAGGCGCTGCCGGTCATGAAGGCATCGCGGGCGATGGAGGCACCGGTGGCGATGGCTTCCTTGCGGACTTGATCGCCGTCCAAAAAATCTTGCCCTTCCTCGTCAGGGATCAGCCTTCCGTTTTCCTCGATGTGGAAATGAAATCTCGGCATTATGCCTCAGAGCGCTGGTGACAGGTGGAGATAACGGCCATCAAAGCCGGCCAGTTCCAACAGTTTGTCATCGTCGAGCACCTCGACGCGGCCGCGGTGAAAGGCCACGATGCCGTCCTGCCGCAATTGCTTGATCACGCGATTGGCGTGGACGGCGGTGATCCCCAGTGCCTCACCGATCTGTTCCTGCGTCAGTGGTATCTCAAAACTGTTCCCTTCGATCCGGCCGATCACCTTGAGCCGCTCGCGAAGCTCGACAATCACATGCGCGAGCCGCGCCGGCGCCGGCCGCTGTCCGACATTGACGATCCATTCGCGGAACATGGCGGCATCGATCAACGTATCCCGCCAGAACATGTCCGCCAGGTTCGGCTGACGCCGGTGCAGCAGCCGCAACGTGTCATGGTTGATGAAGCCGAGCGTAGCAGGCGTCAGTGTCGACAGTTCATGATCCATGACGTGCAGATGCAGGCTCATCAGGTCGGGAATCTCGCCGGGGATGTGGATGGAAAGGATTTGCCGGCGGCCTTCAGCAGTGGTCTTGGAGCGAACGCAAAATCCCTTGATGATCAGACAGCATTCCGTGGCCTTCTGACCGTCGCGCACGATCGCCCGCTCAGCCGGATACTCCCGCACTGAGATCGGCAGGTCATGGATCGCCTTGATGTCCTCATCCGTAACGGCAGAGGTGGTACGCAAGCGTTTGACGAGCGCAGCGGGAATGACATCGCTGGACACGTGAGGCTCCCATCCTTGTCCTGGAACCGGCGGCGCTGAACGGGCCGCCGGAAAGAAAACCGGCAGGCCGAAGGTCGGTTCCAACAAAGGTTAAGGACGAAGGAGAGCCTCCATGGTTGGCTCATCGCCCAGTGAGGGCGCCGCCATGGGCAAGAAACGCAACCGAACGCGACCGCTGCTATCGTTCCAGGAGCGGCTGAACAATTTTGCGCAAGAGGCGCGCGCGGAGGCCAAAAAACTGCCGCCGAGCGCGGAACGCAGCGAACTCCTGCAAAAGGCGCGCGACGGCGAGGCCGCCGCGAAGATCGAGCGCTGGCTGTCCTCGCCGGGATTGCAAAGTCCGAAGTGAGGTTCTCGGCGCGCGTAAGATGAGATAAGATATGCCAACAGCGGCGCGGCAAAGCCATCCACCTCTCTCCGCTCGAGAGAGGTGGATGGCACCGTGAACAGAGAGTGCCCGCTTACTCCGCGTCGGCGGCCATATGCGCCTTGACGATCTTGTCGGGATCCTTCACCGGCTCGCCGCGCTTGATCTTGTCGACATTGTCCATGCCGTCGGTGACCTTGCCCCAGACCGTGTACTGCTTGTTGAGGAACGACGCATCGTCGAAGCAGATGAAGAACTGGCTGTCGGCGGAGTCAGGGCTTGCGGCGCGCGCCATCGATGTCGTGCCGCGCACATGCGGCTCCGCATTGAACTCGGCCTTGAGCTTCTTGCCGGAGCCGCCGGTGCCGGTGCCGTGCGGGCAGCCGGTCTGGGCCATGAAGCCCTCGATCACGCGATGGAACACGATCCCATCGTAAAAGCCTTCCCGCACCAATTCCTTGATCCGCGCCACATGATTGGGTGCCAGGTCCGGCCGCATCTCGATGGTGACGGGGCCCTGGGTGGTCTCGAGGATCAAAGTATTTTCGGTGACAGCCATGCTCTCTTCTCTTGGGGTTGAAGGTGGGTGCGGAACTGGACCGCAAAGGGACGGCCGGCGACTGCGCCCGCCATAGCCTCAGTAAATGGCATCGGCGAGCAGCGTTGCAATGCCTCCATGACGGCCACGCGGTAGGCCAGCCGGTCGCTATCGGTGGCTTTGGGCGATTCATAGGTAATCCGCGGACGCCCCATGATCGCTCCCGACCGGTTAAAGCTGACGACGACGGTAATGTCCATCGGGGTGGCCTCGGCGGCCGATGGCGGCTTCCAGCAGCTGAATAGCCGCTCGAAGGCCTCCTTGAGCGTATTGACCGGGGGACCGGCCTGGACCGGCGGTCCGGACGGCCCTTGGGTGGTCGACTGGGTCGGGTGCGGACTGACTGGCTGGCTCGGCGAGGTGCCTTGCGCCAACGCAGATGAAGCAAGCCCCATCAGGAGCGGCACGGCGGACAGTCGGAGGATCGAAATCTTCTTGCTGGCCGCCATCGCAGTCTCCTCTGCGCTACTTCATGTCGGAAGCAACCTGGACCTTGAGCATCTTGTCCGGGTCGGTCACGGTGCCGCTGGACGATCCAGGCGGCGCTTTCTTGAGCTTGTCGACGACGTCCATGCCCTGCACGACGTCACCGATCACGGTGTACTGGTTGTTCAGGAACGAGGCCTCGCCGAAGCAGATGAAGAACTGCGCATTGGCGGAATCGACGCTGTCGCCGCGCCGCGCCATGCCGACCGTGCCGCGCTTGAACGGGGTCGAGGAGAATTCCTGCTTCAGGTTTGGATATTTCGATCCGCCGGTGCCGTTGAAATTCTGGCCGTCGCCGGTCTGCGCCATGAAGCCGTCCATGACGCGGTGGAACGGCACGTTGTTGTAGAAGCCGTCGCGCGTAAGCTGCTCGATGCGCTCGGCGTGCTTTGGCGCGAGGTCGGTACGGAGCTGGATCACGATCCGCCCCTTGGTCGTGTCGATCACGATCGCATTCTTCTTGTCGAGATTGGCCGGCAGCGATTGCGCGAATGCCGGGACGGCAAAGGCGAGCGCAGCAAGGAAGGCAAACAGGCGGATCATGGAAACTCCGGA
>Ga0210387_10002256_pt1 | contig 14665 bp, 17 predicted proteins | sample IncBWC7OmetaG_FD_160108 | JGI IMG/M metagenome (GOLD analysis project Ga0210387, IMG submission 160108) | Forest soil microbial communities from Barre Woods Harvard Forest LTER site, Petersham, Massachusetts, United States - Inc-BW-C-7-O ...
GGGAAGTGGCCGCTTTGCTGGTGGCCAAGTACCCCCCGCGCTCGGTTGAGGAATTGGTCTCGCGGGCTGAAAAGGAAGCCCGGCAGGGCAAATGGGTTCCGACGCCACCGACCGCCGACAATATCCCCACCGGCGAAGCCTTGGCCCAGGCCTTGCGCCGGGCAAAAAAACTCGGGATTGCCCGTTAAGTTCCCGTGGCCACGCCGCGTGTCCTCATCCACTCGGCTTGGTTTGACTACGCCCTGACCAAGCTCGGCGGTGCAGAGGAGATGGACGACCGGCTCGGAAAAGAGCTGTACCGGCTGTCGCTTTATGCGGACCTCGTGTCGATTGCTCCCGGTCAGGATGCGCTCCGAGTTTATCGGACCGATGTTTTTAGCCGTGAGGACGGCCAGTTGATCCGGCTTTGGGTTTATTTCGTCATTCGGAGTGACGAAGCGGTCGAATTACAACACATTGAAGTCGTGGAAGAGGATATGACCGGCGCCACGACCGGCATGGCTGATCCATAAGCTGGGGCGAATTTAGATGCGTCACGTACTGAATACTGGAGCCTGGATACGCGTCAAACCCTGCATTCTGGTACTTGCCTAATGTTCGGCGGTATTTCCAAACCCATTTGCAGATTGGGCTCGCCGCTCCGCTTGCATGATTAATGAAGTAGAGAACCGATCCTGCAAAGCCATTCGCGGATCAAACTTGGGGAAAACCTCCCGCGGCCGATTCAGACTGAGATGAGCCAGGAACTCGCTGAAACTATAGAGATGGTCTAACTCCAACGTAGCATATTGCTTGGGCCTGTCTGCGATCAGAATCTGATCCGAATCGGCAGTGACCAGCCACAACGCATGAAGGTAGTACGCAGGAATGATCAACAGTCTGACCAATGGATCGCCTGCGACATGCTTATCCACCCAAGCCAAGGCGTGCTCAATTTTTTCGGCAATTTTCGAGGTCGTTACTGCCTGCACTTTCCAATCTTCAGCTTGGTGGCCGAAGGGCCTGGACCGCGCAAATTTCGTCGCCGTTCCAGCATGCCACAGCTGATGGTGCCAAAGGCTTGTTCTGGTTGCAACGGTTTCCAACCGGTTGTGGCGCTCTGTGGTCGCAGCCAGGCCCAGCATCCACACCGATAAAGTTGTCCCCAGTTCAAGGTGCTTTCCTTTGGCGAAACCAGCCAGGCCGGCGGGAGTCGGGCACTCACTGACCCGTTGAGCGATAACATTTAGCGCCTCTGCGCTGATTGGATCAGAGTGTGCCATCGTCATTTCCTCAAATTTGAATGGGTGAAGGTAGCAGAAGCCACCGGCCAAAAGCTCGTGCCAATGGTCACGGTGCGCACCGTGACCATTGGCCCCCATGCCGATCCGCGCACCGCGAACAACGGTCAAGAATGGCTAGAGAAAACCAAGTTCTCTCGCCCGCAGCGCCGCCTGAGTCCGATCGAACACCTGAAGTTTGCTCAGAACCTGGCTCATGTGATTCTTCACGGTGCCTTCGGCGATGTTCAAGCGGCGCCCAATTTCCTTGTTACTCATGCCTTCGGCCAGGCACAAAAGGACTTCATTCTCGCGCTCGGAAAGAGGCTCAAGCAGCGGCGCTACCTGCAAAGGCCGGGTGGGGCTCCCGCGACGGTTGAACTCAGTAACAAGCTTGGCGGTTACAGAGGGCTCCAAAAAAAGCTCGCCGGGTGCGGCCAGGCGAATGGCCTCATACACTTTTTCCGCCGGCGACGCCTTGAGCAGATAACCCACGGCCCCGGCCCGGATGGCGGCAAACACTTCCTCGTCGTCCTCAAAGGTGGTCAGGACGATCACTCTGACCGCAGGCACTTCGGCCTTGATTCGGCGGGTGGCTTCGGCCCCGTCCATTTCTGGCATTCGCAAATCCATCAAAATGACATCGGGCACGACACGCCGGGCCAGCTCAATCGCCGCGGTTCCGTCGCTGGCTTCTCCCACGATCTCGAAATCCGGCTGCAGGGACAGGAGCATGCGCAGGCCTTCCCTGAACATGGCCTGGTCATCGACGAGGATGAGGCGAAGTTTTTTCATGCCGGAATTTCCACTTGCAATTGGAAGCCTCCTTCGGGCCGGCCCCCGGCGACGACTGCGCCGCCAAAAAGTGAGATCCGTTCACGGAGCCCGGCCAGGCCATGCCCCTCATTGAGCCGCACGGCTCCCCGGCCATCGTCGACTACGCGCACAGTCACACGCGATGGGCTGCGATAGTCGAGGATGATGGTCGAATGCCGGGCGGCCGCATGTTTGCGCACATTGGTGGACCCTTCCTGCGCGGCGCGAAAAAGTCCGTGCTCCATCTCCGGCGCCAGTGGCCGCGGCCGTCCCAAGACTTCAAGGTCAACGGTTGGACCAATGCCCTTGGCCGTTGCGGTCAGTTTTCGCAGCCGTTCGACCAAGGAACCGTTGGTCTTTTCAACCCTGAGCGATCCGACGGAACGGCGGACTTCGATCAACGCGTCCTGCGAAAGACCATGGGCTTTTGACACCACCTCCCAGGCGCGGTCGGCATCTGTCCTGTGCACGGCTTGGGCTGCTTCCAACTGGACAGAGATCGTCGTCAGATAGTGACCCAGGCTGTCGTGAAGTTCACGGGCCAGGCGATTTCGTTCCTCGAGCACGGCGAGTTTGGCGATATGTGCGGCCTGGTCGCGCAGTTTGCGATTGGCTTCCTTGATCTCGGACGACAGTCCCTCGGCCTCGGCCCTGGCCTCTTTTTCCTGCACCGCATTTCTGGTGAAGATGAAAACGAAGACAAAGGCCGCAGACTCGGCGAATGATTCGTGGACAAATTGGCCCCTCGATACGAACCGGGACAGTAAGGCGACAAAGATTCCGAAGAAGGTTGTCACGGAGAAGATCGCTGCCGAAGGACGCAGCATAATCACGCATTGGGCCACGAAGGGACATGCACAAAGATACAGTTCGTCCGCAAAACGCCCGGTAAGCAAGATGCCCGTGAGAATGCAGGCCTGTATCGTGAGATAGGCCGGTCTCGGCAGCCAGGGAGACGGCTTGGGAAACTGCTCCGCATAGATCAAGTTCAAGAAGAGGTGGGCCGCGCCCAGGCCGAGGCACGCGATCCCTCTCATGGTGGACAAATCGATATCACGGGTCCACAGCGCCGAAGCATAGCCCAGCACAACGACACCGATGAAGAGCAGTTCGCCAGCACAGAGAAATGTGCACTCGTACTTTACCTTGGAATGCATGGAAAAGACTTTCTCGGTTTCGATCGCTTGGCAAGTAGGCCGAAAGTCATGACGCTGGACAACGCGATTGCCCACAACAAGGGCAAACCGGGAATACCTTGGGTGCAGGTCAAAAAAGAGCTCGGGATTGTCTGAGGATGCTATTTTAATTCAGAAGCCATGAATCCAAGAAGTTGGTTCATGGCTTCTGAATCCAAATCATGCACCTGATTTCTGAATTATACGACAAGTGGAACGGCTTGGTCCTGATCCTGGCGGGAATCTATGCGCTCCTGGTGGCCAGCAAGGTTTTGCCGATAAAATTTGGCCATCCAGAATTCTCCGAGAAATGGCGCAAAAAGTATGCGGGTGCCATGAGAATAGGCGGGCTGATGGCGATTCTGGCCGGGATCAGTTCCCTGTTGTTTGGATTTTACTCGTAGATATTTGCATTAAGAAGCCAGGAACCGGGGAAAGTAATGACGAATGCAGAATGACGAATTCCGAACGCTGGCTGGCCAAATCCGCTCACAACACAGCTGCAGCTAACGGCGGCAGTTCAACCCGCTGTTTGTGGCCAAAGTCCGCCAGCAGGTTTTGCAGCCAGGGGCGCGAACAGCTGAAATTGGCCGCACGAATAAATTTTTTGTCTCCCTCGGTTTCGACCGTATAGTTTTCAATCCTGATCGTGATGGGCGAGGGCTCGCCTTTCAGCAGGCAGGAGACTTCCACTGTTTTTCGGGCGGAGTCGATTTTCAGATCCTGCACCTTGCCATAGCGGGCGATCAGGGTGTTGGCCCAGGCCTTGGCGGCTTGGCTGGCCAGGGCATCTTTGGCGGCATTGAACATGGTGCGGGACACCCGGTTCATGACGGTGGCGCCGCGTCCAGTCAATGAGCACAGCTCAAAAACCGACGGGCGGCGGGAGACAACGAGCCAAATACGGCGGACAAGACGGCGGGCCCTCATCGCATTGCGATGCGTGGCCGTGTCATCCGTAGCCCTGAGCCGTTTCGACAAGCCTGTTCGGCAAGCTCAGGATCCCGAGCGTTTTCGAGGGACTTAAGCCCCCGAGCAAGCCTGCGGTGGGCCCGTCGAACCCGTCGAGTGGCTTGCCGAACTGGCTGTTGAAACGGCCCTTCGAGCTCCGGCGTAACATTTTTTCGCAAGGCGAAAAAATGGTGCCAGGGGCCGGGATTGAACCGGCGACCAAAGGCTTATGAGTCCTCTGCTCTACCACTGAGCTACCCTGGCGGCACATGCTTGCTGCATAGAGTTAAAACTCTTTCGCATGAAATCAAGCCGCGCGTTTTACGTGGTGCCCGGGAGAGGTGACAAGCAATTTCGCCCGTCACGGCTTAAAACCAATTCTTTTACCACGGATTACACGGATAGGCACGGATTCTGATCGGGTTTTTAACCACTGATGGGCACCCGCCTTCGCCAAGGCTTCGGCGAGCAGGCTTTTTTAGAACCGCGAATGGATGCCAATAGACGCGAATTGGCTGCGGGAAAACTTTGTTGACCGTCGTTGGGACCAGAAAACGCGGCGCAGCGCTTTCTGGCGCAATCCGACAATCAACACGGCCTGCGGCCGTGTGCTGCGTCAGCAGGACAGTTTTCGAGCAACCTATCAGTGCACATTAGCGCCCATAAGTGGTTGAAAATCCGATTCCAAACATTCGCGTCCATCTGCGGCCGTGCCCTCCGTAGTTTTAGCGAAGGAGGGTTAGAATCCGGGTTTATCCGTGGCATCCGTGGTAATGTTTTCTGTCTTCAACTTCCGATACATGTCTTCCACCTTGGCCCGGGCCCAGGGAGTTTTGCGGAGGAACGTGAGGCTCGATTTGATGCTCGGGTCGAAAAGGAAACAGCGGATGGCAACCTGCAGGCCCATTTTCTCCCAGCCGTAATGCGCGACGAGCTCGGTGAGGATCCGTTCCAGGGTGACGCCGTGCAGCGGGTCGTTGGATTTGAACTGGGTCATTATTTTTGGTTTAACCACTGATGGACACTTATGTACGCTGATAGGTTAATGGCAAATTGTGCTGTAGCTCAGCCAATTCGCGTCTATTGGCGTCCATTCGCGGTTAAGCTTTTGCTGCTTTCCAAGCCCCGGCGGCGAGCGCGGCCCAGACAAAAAAGGCGAGGGTGAACTTGAACAGGAAGGACGGCTTGGCCGACTTGTGCCGGAAGAGAACAATGCCCAGCAGCCCGCCTGGCCAGCCGCCGAACGCACTTACCCATAAAAGCGAGGCCTCCGGGATGCGGCGGGCGCCGCTTCGCCCAGCGCGCCATTTGTCGAAACCGAACAGGAGAAAGGCCCATGCGCTGACGACGCCGACCCAAGCGAGCAAAAGTTGATCGATGGGTTTCATTGGTTCTGGTCAGTCTCGCGGAAAAAACGAAGGATGCGAAGGTCGAAATTTGTTTACCGCGGATTACACGGATCAACACGGGTGACCGAAAGTCCTTTTACCACTGATATAAGCTGGCAAAAAAGGTGGAGCGAGTCGTCCCGACGTGCTCACGAACCGAACGCGTCGGGACGACTCGTTCCACCTGAAGACATAACTACTCTTTTATCCGCGTCTATCAGCGTGAATCCGCGGTTAAATAATCTGAGGTTCCAGTCAATCAAATGAGCCTCGTCTTGGCTGTTTGCGCTCACTAGTTTTCTTGAACGATGTCCCTCGACCCCAACGCGCATTTCGACCAGGCCGTCATGGAGATGATCGAGCACAGTCCCCTTGGGGCGGTGCCGATGACTCCGTCTTACCAGGACGCCCTCAAAAGGCTGTACGCGGCACATCAGGTTTACGCCAGCGCGGATCACAAGGGAGGGCATGTCACCGCGCGATCGCTGGCCAAGCTGCCGCCTTTCCACGCGAATAACCTCGAGGCACTCATCGCCGGTCAGATCGCCGCCGAGGCTCTGGAGTCCAACGCCAGCATCTTCGACCGCTACGTCCAGTCGCTGCCGTCCGTGCGCCGCGCGGCGGCGGAGAGTCGCCGGGTGGTGGTGGTGGGCCGTCCCGTGTTGCACCGGGCCAAAGGCACCCATGATCCGATCCACACTTTGTTTCTCGTGCCTGGAACCGGCCCACACCCGGGTTTGCCGGGTAATTATCTGTACGGGTCGGCCTTGCAGGTGAGTGCCGACGCCACGACCAGTCCGTGGACGGTGTATTTGCATGACGGCGACGACGGCGCGGTTTTATTCGATACGCCCACCATGCACGAGGCCCTGGCCAAAGTGCAGGAAGTAATGGAGTGCGCACCCTTCAACATGAACGAACTGGAAACCATCGGTTTCAGGTTCAAATAATTTTTTCCGCGGATAATTAGTTTCCATCCGCGGAAAAATCAGCGGATTAGCCGTGCATTGGCAGTTTCATTTGTTAGTTTGGATCGATGTCCAAGTCACAAGATACCAAAAAACAGACCAAGAAACAGCCTTTGAAAACGGCCAAGGAAAAGAAACTCGCCAAGCGCGAGAAGAAGCAGGGCCGGTAGGATTTGAGTGGTTTTTTTGTGGGCGGGGTGAGGGCACCCCGCCCACATTAGACAGATCGATCCCTCACCGCCGCCCGCGGTTTTTCCAATGGGCGCCGGGTTTCCCCTTGGGGTGATGCAACAGGGCGGCGGGTGGTGCTGCGTCTTCGCGCTTTATTCGTGGCGTGCGACCGCCGCGCATCGGCTCGCCCGGATAAGGCGGCGGCGGCGGCGCGTTGTAGTCGAACCCTTCGAGCTTGAGCTGGGGGATCGTGGCCTTGATGAATCTTTCGATCGCCCGCAGATCGTCTGCGTCTTCCGGTGTCGCGAGGGTAAACGCGTCGCCCTGTGCCGAAGCCCGGCCGGTGCGGCCGATCCGGTGCACGTAATCGTCGGGCGTCATGGGGATGTCGTAGTTGATCACATGCGAGACGCCCGCCACATCGATGCCGCGCGAGGCGATGTCGGTTGCGACCATCACTTCGTAGCGGCCTTCCTTAAAACCCGCGAGGGCGTCCTTGCGCTGGCCCTGGCTGCGGTTGCCGTGGATCACCGAGACAGCGTGGCCGGCTTCCTTGAGCCGGCGGGCGATGCGGTCGGCCCCGTGCTTGGTGCGGGCAAACACGATCACGCTCTTGAACTCGATTTTTTCCAGCAAGGCCAGCAGCAGCAGGAATTTGAGGGCGTGCTTCACCGGATACACCGCATGCGTCACCAGTTCGCTGGGCGTGCGCGCCGTCCCGATGGCGATGCGCAACGGGTCGGTCAGGGCAAAGCTTGCCAACGCCTCGATCTTGGGCCGCACCGTGGCGGAGAACAACAGCGTCTGCCGCTTTTTCGGACACAGGCCGACGATTTTCGTGACGTTGTCGATGAAACCCATGTCGAGCATGCGGTCTACCTCGTCGAGCACGAGCACCTGCAGGAAATCGAGGCGCAGGTATTTTCCATCCAAAAATTCCAGCAGGCGGCCAACGGTGGCGACGACGATGTCGCTGCCCTGGCGCAAGGCCGTGCGTTGTGCGCCATAGCCCACGCCGCCGTGGAGCAGGGTGGTGCGCAGGTTGGTGAACTTGCCGAATTCGCGGAAAGCCTCGTCCACCTGCGCGGCGAGTTCGCGGGTAGGCTCGAGCACGAGCACGCGCGGGGCGGAAGACTGATGCGGCCCGAGCCGGTTCAGGATCGGCAGGGCAAACGCGGCGGTCTTGCCGGTGCCGGTCTGGGCGGAAGCGATGACATCGCGCCCGGTGAGAACGGCGGGGATGGCCTGTTCCTGGATCGGGGTGGGCTCGGCATAGCCCTTCGCGAGGACGGCGCGAACGATGCTGGAATAAAGCCCGAGACGGTTAAACGGCATGCAACGTTACGGCTAAGAACGGGGAGGCATGACCAGTGCGAGCGCGGTCACGGCGCGCGGTGTGACGGCAGGCGGCACGTAGTCGGTGAGGTGGGCCGTGGCCGTGCCAAATTTGAGCTTCACCTCGAATTGCACCGGCAGGTGGCGGCTGTCTTGCGTGATCCAGACGCGGACTTCGGCGCCGCGTTTGAACATGCCCTTGGGGTCTTTTTCCATGCGCGGCATGAGCACGAGCGTTTCGAAGTCGCCGAGCGAAGTGTGGATCTTTTCGTAATGGTCGGCGACGATGGTGAGCTTGTAGAATTCGTCGTCGAAGAGCACGAGTGCGGGACATTTGTCGCCGGGCTTCATCGCGTAGGTCCGGGCCTGCACCAGGCTGGTGATGAGATCCGCCGGGCTGCCGGACGGGATGACCAGCGCGGGTTTGTTGCGCTCGGGATGCAGGCGGTCGACATAAATTGCCGTGGCATGGGCATAATCAAAAACCATGCCGGCTTCCGTGTGCTGGCGACCCGCGGCCGAAGTTGCGTGCGTGGCGAGCAGGCGGCCGCTGAGGGGGTCGAAGATCGATTCGGCCGCGGCATTGAATGGATAAAGCAGGCGAATAAATCCCCGGGTGGCCGTGGTCGTGGTAAATCTCAGTTGGGGCAGGCCTGTCAGCGTCTCGTAGCGCGCGGATATTTTGATTTCACCGGCGCCGCCAAAGATGCCCCAGCCAACGCGATAGGTGAAAGCTTCCCCCGGGCTGATGGCAAGCGACGGCGAACCAGCGCAAATTGCAGAAAGGAAAAAAAACAGGAGCGGCAGAAAAAGTCGGGTATTCATTTTAGCCGGACGTTCAATCCGGCATGGCAGGGTATGACTGCATAATTTGTCCAAGGTGCATTTACCATGCCTTTTTTTAGGCGGGGTGTGCAAGGAAGGCGCCCTTAAAGCTGCGAATCGAGCGAGTATTTGCCCGGGCCGAGGTAAAAAAGGCCCAGGAAGACGATGGCCAGCTCGAAGGGATGCGCCGCCTGGCTCCATCCGCCGAAGGGAAAGTATCGAAAGTAGCTCCAGATGGCGGCCACGCACATCTCAACCGCCAGTGCGAGGGCCACGGGCCGCGCGGCCAAGCCCAGCACGAGGCAAACGCCGCCGCCGCACTCGAGCAGCGCGGCCAGAAAGCCCCATATCGTGTAGCCGCCGTGGATGCCAAGGTAAGACACGGCACGGCCGGTGTGCTCCCATACGTCCAGGCCACCGATGAGTTTCGGCCATCCATGATAAAGGGCAAACATCAGGCCCAGCCCGACACGCATGATGAACAGTCCGTGGTCGGCAAAGCTGTCGAGACCGGCAAAGCGGAGCTTGTTCAGTTTCGATTTTTTTGCGGCCATGACGGGTGTTTGAATTAAACCGCGCGAGGAGGCTTTTGAAAGACCAGAAAAGCGCGGTGCGCCCTTTACGTGCTGGCCTTGGCGGGTAGGTTGTCAGTTTGCCATTATGCAGGCGGCCACGCACATCCACGTCAAAGGCGCACGTGAGCACAACTTGAAGAACCTCGAGTTGCGCCTCCCGCGCGGCAAACTCGTCGTCATCACCGGGCCGAGCGGCTCGGGCAAGTCGTCGCTGGCCTTCGACACGATTTACGCGGAGGGCTACCGGAAATACATCGAATCGCTCAGCGTGTCCGCGCGGCAGATGCTCGAGCAGCTCAAGCGGCCCGACGTCGATTTTATCCACGGCCTCTCGCCCGTGCTGGCCATCGAGCAACGCGAGGGCGGGGGCTCCCCGCGCAGCACCATCGCCACCGCCACGGAAATCGCCGACTACGCGCGCCTGCTCTGGGCGCTGTGCGGTGAGCAGCGCTGCCCGAAGGACGGCGGACGCATCGTGCAGCGCTCGCTTGACGACAATGTCCAGCGTGTCCTCACCGAGTTTGCGGGCGAGCGCATCATGCTGCTCGCGCCGGCGCTGCGCGCGAAACCGAGCGTGCTGCGCGACGAGCTGCCGCGCCTGCGCCAGCGCGGGTTCCAGCGCGTGCGCCTCGCCGGTGAAATCAAAAACCTCGACGACCCGCACCTCGTGCCGGGCGGCACGGGAACCCGCGAGATCCAGGTGGACCTGGTCGTTGACCGCCTGGTGGCGAATGCCGACCAGCGCAGCCGGGTGGCCGACTCGCTCGAACTCGCTTTTCGCGAGGGCCGTGACCGCGCTTTCGTGCTCGCTCAGAAAACGCCCGAGGCGCCGTGGCGCGAGCTGCCGCTCAGCCAGTCGCTGGCCTGCGAGATCTGCGGCGACGTTTTCGAAAAACTCACCCCGCGGCATTTTTCCTTCAACCACAGTGCCGGCGCGTGCCCGACCTGCGGCGGGCTCGGGCGCAAATTGCGCTTCGTGCCCGAGCTCGTCGTGCCCGACCCGGAAAAATCGGTGCGCGAAGGCGCACTCAAACCCTGGCGGATCGGCGGAAAAAATCTCATCATCAAAAACAACGCCATCCTCCGGCAGCTCGCCGGGCAGCTGCCGTTCGACCTGGAAAAGCCCTGGAAAAAACTGCCCGAGGACGTGCGCGAGACGTTGCTGCACGGTGCGGGCGACCGGCTGTTTGCCTTCAAGCTCCGCCGCATGCGCACACCGAAGGCGACGCCGTTTCCCGGTGTGCTGGCGATGCTCGACGAAAGCTGGCGCGCGACGATGAGCGACGGCTTTCGCGCGCGGCTGACAACGTACATGGTCAGCGGCGAGTGCCCGGAATGCCACGGCGCGCGGCTCAACGCGCGCAGCGCCGGCGTCGCGCTGCGCGCGGTCAGGCCAGAGGCCAGAGGCGATAGGCCAGAGGCACTGGCAGGTGAGGAGAAAAAGACAGGGGGCGGAGAATCTTTAGCCTCTCGCCTCTCGCCTCACGCCTCGAGCCTCAATTTCCCCCAGTTCATGTCCCTCGACGTTGCTGGCGCGCATGCGCTCGCCCGCGAACTCGTGACCGCACTCGGCGGGAACGAAGCGTTGCGCGAAGTCGTCACCGGCATCGAACAACGGCTGCATTTTTTGCTCGAGACCGGCCTCGGCTACCTGACGCTCGACCGCGATTACGCCACGCTCAGCGGCGGCGAGGCCCAGCGCGTGCGTCTCGCGACCCAGCTCGGCATGGGCTTGATCGGCGTCATCTACGTGCTCGACGAGCCGAGCATCGGCCTGCATCCGCACGACAACCAGAAACTGCTCGCCACGCTGGCCGAGCTGCGCGACCGCGGCAACACCGTGCTCGTCGTCGAGCACGACGAGGACACGTTGCGCGCGGCCGACGAACTCATTGAACTCGGCCCCGGCGCGGGCACCGCAGGCGGAGAGCTGTTATTCCAAGGCACGCCGGCCGCATGCGCCGCGCTGCCGGCCAACCAGTCGCGCACCGGCGCGTATCTCGCGCGCAAGCTTGCCGTGATGAAAGATGTCGCGACCCAAAAGCCCGACGGCGCGTGGCTGACCGTACGCGAGGCGCGCCAGCACAACCTGCGCGGCATCGACGTAAAGTTCCCCGTTGGGCTGCTCACCTGTGTCACCGGCGTGAGCGGCTCGGGCAAGAGCACGCTCGTGAACGACATCCTCGCCGCGGCGGCCGCGCGAAAACTCAACGGCGCCAAGACCATTCCCGGCAAGCACCGCCACCTTGAGAACCTGGATTTCTTCCAAAAACTCGTGCAAGTGGACCAGGAACCCATCGGGCGCAGTCCGCGCTCGAATCCCGCGACCTATGTCGGCCTGCTCGACCTGCTGCGCGATCTCTTTGCGCAGATCCCGCTGGCCAAGGTGCGCGGCTACAAGGCCAGCCGGTTTTCGTTCAATATCCGCGGCGGGCGCTGCGAGCGCTGCCAGGGCGACGGCGCCATCAAGCTCGACATGCAGTTCCTCACCGACGCCTATGCGCCGTGCCCGAGTTGCGGCGGCCGGCGTTTCAATCGGGAGACGCTGGAGGTTCTGTTTCACGGCCAGTCCATCGCCGACGTGCTCGCGATGACCGTGCGTGAGGCCATGCTGCTTTTTCGCAACATCCCTCGCGTGATGGAAAAACTTGAGACGCTCGATGCGGTTGGCCTCGGCTACATCGCGCTCGGCCAGTCGTCCACGACGCTGAGCGGCGGCGAGGCGCAGCGCATCAAGCTTTCGCTCGAGCTGAGCAAACGTCAGCAGGGCGAAACCCTCTATATTCTCGACGAGCCCACGACCGGCCTGCACTGGACGGACATCCAGCGGTTGATGGACCTGCTCTTCAAGCTGCGCGACGCCGGCAACACCGTGCTCGTGATCGAGCACAACCTCGACGTCATCAACCTGGCCGACTGGATCATCGACCTTGGCCCCGGCGGCGGCGCGGATGGCGGCAATCTTGTCTTTGCCGGGACCCGCGGCGAGATCGAGGCTTGCGAACCTTCGCTGACGGGGCAGGCGCTGAAAAAATGGACCCATGCCGCGGTTACCCCAATCTAAACATCCACCTGTTTTTCCGCGGATAGCGCGGGTTAACACGGATAAAGAGTACTTTTATCCGCGTTTATCAGCGTAATCCGCGGAAAAAGGGTTTTATTTGATTATGAATCTCCCGACCATCGTTCATCTCGATGCCGATGCGTTTTTCGTGGCCTGCGAACAGGCGCTCGAACCGTCCTTGCGTGGGAAAAAATGCGCGGTGGGCGGGCGCGAGCGCGGGATCATTTCGTCGGCCAGCTACGAGGCGCGGGCCGGCGGAGTTTACACGCCGATGCCGACCGCCCGCGCGCTCAAGGTGTGTCCGGATTTGATTTTGATTCCGCACACGCCGGGGCTTTACGGGCGGGTGTCGCAGCGGATGTTCGACCTGTGTGAAACCCTCACGCCCGTTGTGCAGCGCAACTCGATCGATGAAGGCTATCTCGACCTGGCGCCGTGCGGATTCAAGACGCAGGTGGCAGTGGAGGCCGCGGTGCATGCATTGCAGCAGCGCATTTGGGACGAACTGCAAATCACCGCGTCGTTCGGCCTCGCGGCCAACAAGCTTGTGGCCCAGATCGCGTCCAAGCTCCGGAAGCCGCGCGGGTTTGTGGTGGTGCCGCCGGGTGGGGAAGCGGCGTTTCTTTCGCCGCTGTCCATTGGCCGGCTGCCCGGCATTGGCACGAAGACCGAGGCGGCGCTGGCCAAGCACGGGCTCAACTTCATCCACGAATTGTTTTTGCGCAGCGAAAGTGAGTTGTCGGCGATCCTCGGCCGCGATTGGCGCAACCTGATCCTGCTGGCGCGAGGCATCGACGACCGCCCGGTCGAGACCGAGGATGCCGAGGCCAAAAGCTATTCGCAGCAGGAAACGTTTGCGGCGGATGTGGGCGACTTCTCCGAAATTGAGCGCGTGGCGAAAGGGATGCTCGACGAGCTGATGCGAAAAGTGCGCGCCGACGGAAAGCGCGTGCGCACGATGACCGTGAAAATACGTTATCCGGATTTTTCACAGGAATCGCACGGGCACAGCTTGGCGGAGGCGTCCGACCTCGAGGCGCCGTTTTACCCGCTCGTGACTCTGCTGCTGCGCGCGACGTGGAAAAAACGCCGGCCAGTGCGGCTCGTGAGCGTGCGGTTGTCGGGCGTGGAGGATGGCCCGGCGCAACTGGAGATGTTTGCGCAGGCCGACGAGAAACGCCGGCGGCTGGCCACGGTGCTCGACCAGTTGAATGCCCGCGGGCGCAGCGCCACGGTGCAGCACGGACACCAACTTGCCAACAGACGGCGAACAAAGTAGGGGTTTCGATTCACATTGGCCCATAGGCACGCTCCTTGTCATTCCGAGCCGTGCGAGGAATCTCACCTGAAGAATCCCGTGAGATTCTTCGCTGCCGCTCAGAATGACAAAAAGGCGCCTTATGTGGCCATTAAAATCGAAACCGCTCTAGCCAGTTATCCGCCATGCCGATTTACGAGTTCTACTGTTCCGATAATCACAAAATTTATCAGTTCTATGCGAAGACGCTGGCGCAGGGGCAGACCGTGCCGAAGTGCCCCGACAACCCGGCGTTCAGCATGGTGAAACTTCTCTCAAAATTCGCCGTGACGAGTTCGGGCAAAAGCGGAAAGCAAAAAGCCGGGGACGAAGAAAATGCCAGCGGTATGCCCGATGCCGCGGAAGACCCGCGCATGGAAGCGGCCTTTGGCGCGATGGAGCGCGAGTTTTCCGGTGTCGATGAAAACGATCCCCGGGCGATGGGTCGCATGATGCGCCGCATGGCCGAGCTCACCGGCCAGAAAATGGATGGAGGAATGGAAGAAGTGGTGCGGAAACTCGAGGAAGGCGCCGATCCCGAATCGCTGGAGGAACAGATTGGCGGCGCCGACGCGGGTGACGATCCCGGCGCGGAAGGCATGCCTCCGCCCGAGGTGGCGGCAGATTTCAAAGAAAAAAGGCAGAGATTCCGCGCGCGTCACCGCGCGCCCATCCGCGACCCGAAGCTTTACGACTACGAGTGAGTAGTGGACACCGTGGGTACTGGTACGTTTTGCCATGAACCATTGTAGGTCGGGGTTTATCCCACAAGCGTCCCATAATGGATTAAAATCCATATGGGATCAGAGGGGAGAGTTGCGGATTGGGAGGCGAAGTGGAT
>Ga0210387_10002257_pt1 | contig 14660 bp, 9 predicted proteins | sample IncBWC7OmetaG_FD_160108 | JGI IMG/M metagenome (GOLD analysis project Ga0210387, IMG submission 160108) | Forest soil microbial communities from Barre Woods Harvard Forest LTER site, Petersham, Massachusetts, United States - Inc-BW-C-7-O ...
TGGTCGCAATTGTCCTGATTCACATGGTGCAGGTCTTTCTCTTTGGAGCATACAAATTTCCCAGAGAACTCACGTGGATCGTCGGCGTCTTTCTTCTACTGGTCACGCTGGGCATGGCTTTTACCGGCCAGGTACTGCGATTCGACCAAGATGCCTATTGGGGATTAGGCATCGGAGCATCAATCGCAAGTCGAGTTCCAGTGATCGGACCTTGGGCTGTGAACCTGATGCTCGGCGGCCCCATCATCGCCGGCGCGACGCTTTCACGATTTTTCGCCTTGCATGTATTTATTGTCCCAGGACTACTAATCACTTTTGTCGGCGTGCATCTGCTCATGGTGCTCAAACTAGGAATCAACGAATGGCCCATGCCTGGACGCATCGTTCGCCGTGCGACTTACATGCAGGAATATCACGAACTCACACAAAAGCAGGGCGTGCCGTTCGTGCCGAACGCGGTTTGGAAGGATATTTTCTTCTCCGGTTTCATTCTTATTGCGATTGCCATTTGTGCGGTTCATTTTGGCCCATTTGGCCCCAGCGGCCAACCGGATCCGACGATCATTCAGACCGCCCCGCGTCCTGACTTTTTCTTTTTATGGCTGTATGCACTGCTCTCGTTCCTGCCTCCATCGGCCGAGACGCCGATCCTGCTGATTGGTCCTGCCCTTGGGATCATCGTCCTCCTGACGCTTCCGTTTGTAGCAGGCGAAGGCGAGAAGAGCTGGAGGCGCAGGCCTATTGCCGTACTCACGATTCTATTGGTCGCCGTAGGCCTCGGCACACTGACTCAACTGGCTGAGCACACGCCCTGGAGCCCTGTAATGGACGCCTGGAGCGGCCAGCCGATTCCCCCACAGTATCTGCAGCGCCGCACCGCCTTGGAGCGCCATGGCGCGCTCGTTTTTCAAGCCAAGCAGTGTCATAACTGTCATTCGCTCGATGACAAAGGGGGTCAGCGCGGGCCGGCGCTAGATACCGTTGCTCTGCGCCTTACCGAAGATCAGCTTATTCGCCAGGTAATCCAGGGCGGAGGAAATATGCCAGCCTATGGAAAAAACCTTAGCCCAGCGGAAACTACTGCGCTTGTGGCATTTCTGAAAACACTGCACCCGGCAAATCAGAACCCAGCCCGCAATGCTTCTGAAGCCGCGACCCTGGGCGCAAACGAGGTCTCGCCACGGTAGGCCGAGCTATGTCCGAACCCCATGCCCAGATGTTGTCGTGGTTGCTGACGCTCGCCGTCGCATTGCCGCTGTTGGTCACAGCACTGGTTTATTTGCGCGGTTGGATATCTCTTCGAAGTGTTTTTCCAACGATGATTGCCGGTTGGCGCCTTGCTGCGTTTATGAGTAGTCTCGTCTTCGTGTGGATTGCGGTCGGATCTCCAGTGGCCGCACTCGATCATCAGTCCCTTACGATTCACATGATGAAGCACCTTCTCTTGATGACGGTTGCTGCACCCCTTGTTTTAGCGGGTGCGCCCGCGTTTCCCTTGGTGTGCGGGTTGCCCAAGCTTTTCATTAGGAATCGTCGTCCTCTCGCTAGTGTGCCGGGGAGACGGCTCGAACGCTGTCTTCGGCATCCCGTATTGTGCTGGCTGGCGGGCACTGCTGCCGTTATCGGATGGCATCTTCCCGTTTCATTTCAGTCGGGCATGCGCTCCCACCCGATGCATATTTTGGAGGACGTGTCTTTTCTGGTGGCAGGCCTCTTGTTCTGGTGCCCTCTTGTGCAGCCCTCGCCGAGTGTGCCAAGGTCGCCTCGGTGGTCCATGGCCTTATACCTGTTTCTTGCGACTTTGCCTTGCGACGTTCTGTCCGCCTTCCTCGTGTTCTGCAACCGGCTCGTCTATCCCTTCTATCTGTCAACACCTCGGCTGCTCACTCTGCCCCCACTTGAAGACCAGGAATGCGCGGGCGCCCTCATGTGGGTTTGGGTAACGTTCGCATACCTGATTCCAGCGGTCGCTATCACCGTGAAGATACTTTCGCCCTCGAACACCCCATCTCAAACGCCAACCCAAGCCTTGGCGCACGATCCACTGCAATCTCGTGACAATGCGAAACACTTTCTACACCCAGGCTTTGGCGCCTAACGCCAAATCTACTGTCATCGCATATGTGCAATACATCAGCCAGATAGCGGTAGCCAATTGAACCAGCCCCACGAGGCGACCACCCAGATTCCAGGACAGTAAGCGCGTTGGAATCTCAATCGCGTAGATCAATGTCAGGCCGACAAAGATCAGCATTACGGGGATGTCGCCGGCGCGCCGAAAAACGTCTGCGCCAAGAATGCTGAGAAACAGGAATGCTATGGCCATCCAGCCATCCGGCTGCGCGCTGGAGTCGATATATCGCCGGTATGACAACGCGAACCAGTGAATACCATAAGCGGTGAAGGCCAGGCCGGCCATGTACAGCGGAGCCGCTTTGCCGAAGACGTTGAACCATGTTAGTCCCGTCAGCAGATAGATGCCGGTAAGGAACTGCATGAACCCCGGCATCCAGAAACCCCATAAGCCCAGCGTCCGGTTGACTTCGGGACTGCTCTTCGGAAAACCAAACAACGCCTGACCACCCCAGATGAAATAGCCGGTCGCCAAACCAAAAAAACCAATTGCGACAGGCACAAAAGGTGAACTTGCAAATGTGAATACGTGCTCTTCCATTTTGACCTCACTCTCTCACAGGGGCGCGTGCACGTTTTATTCCAGTCAAGAGCGGGACCGGCAGAGAGCCAACGGGACAAATGGATCCATTCACTTACAAGCGTGGGGCCCTCGAAGTTGCTTGGATCTTCACTTCGATCAGAAGAGACGCCGCTGCGCGGACCGTCCAAATATCGACGCGCTATCAGCCTGCCGACATTCCAGACTTCGCTCATTTTTACTGCCTGGCGCAAATCCTTGAAAAACCCGTGCTAGTGGGAGATGGGATTTGGAGATTCGCATGCAACTGGTCTAGATGCTAGGCGCCAGACGCTGACCAAACCGGGTAAGTCCCCTCAAACTTACTCGGGTTGGTCGAGCGAACGGTCTACCTCAAGAGTTGGAGTGATTGTCATGATTGGAAAATGGACCTGGAAAGGAAAATCATAATGGCGAATCAAAAGACCAGAAAATGCGCGCACATACCGTGTCTGTGCGATGTATCAGCGGGAGAAGAATACTGCGGAGAAGCCTGTCGTGACGCGGGAAGCAAAGACGTGGAAATCGCCTGTCAATGCGACCATCTGGCATGTCCGCTAACGTTTCGGCAGTTCGCGCCTCGAAGTGCCGCTAATTTAGCCAGCTGAAGACGATAGTTTGCATCGGCGCACCTCACTGGAGAGAATCTGCCCTGATCGCCGATGTGAACCGTGGAAGGAGAATCGATCGTGAAGTTCATAAAACAGAGTTTGTCGGTTTTGCTCTCATGTTGCCTTATATTAGCCACCGTGCAAGGAGCGTTCGCTCAGGCGGACGAACCAGCGGCGCAACCACCGGTTCAGACCTCGCCACAGACGCCGGATCAGCTGCAGCAACTGGTGGCGCCGATCGCATTGTACCCGGATGCCTTGGTGGCACAGATCCTTGCGGCGGCTACCTATCCCGACCAAGTTGTAGAAGCGGACCGGTGGCTGCAGCAACATCCCGATCTCAAGGGCGAGCAACTCGGTAAAGAAGTCGATCAGCAGCCCTGGGATCCCAGCGTAAAGGCCCTCGTGGAGTTCCCCTCCGTGCTCGCCAACATGGACAAGAATCTTTCATGGACATCGTCGCTCGGCGAAGCTTACGTCAACCAACAACAGGACGTCATGAACGCGGTGCAAGTAATGCGTGATCGTGCTGAGAAGGCCGGAAACTTAAAAAGCACTAACCAGGAAAAGGTAAGCCAGCAGGGGCAAACCATTGTGATCGAGCCCACCGACCCTGAGGTGGTCTACGTGCCTGAGTATGACCCGTGGTTGGTGTACGGAGCACCCATCGGGATTTGGCCGGGCTGGTATTCGTATCCGGGTTTGTTCCTTGCGGGACCGGGCATCGCCTTTGGTTTTGGCTTTGGAATCGGCTTCTTTGGCGGGTTTGGCTGGGGATGGGGGCACTGGGGATATGACTGGCACAACCACGGCATTCTTTTCGACCGCCACGCCTACGTATCCCACAGCAGAGTCTTTATCAATCGCAACAATTTCAATCACGCCGGTGGATTCCATGGCGGAACCGGATTCCATGGCGGAGCCGGATTCCGTGGCGGAGACGGATTTCACGGTGGCAGCTCTGGTTTCCACGGCTATGCGGCCCCGCATGCACAGTCCGGCACTCACTCGGGCGCATTCAGCGGCTTTAATCATGGAGGAGCCACTCGGAGCTTTTCCTCACGCGGGCAGTCCAGCTTCGGTGGAGGTTTCCACGGTGGTGGAGGTTTCCACGGAGGTGGAGGCTTCCACGGCGGCGGTCACCGGTAATTTTGTTCCATTACTACAAACGAGCCTGATGATACGGAGAAACAACTCATGCGCATAAACAACATGACACTTGAAACAATTGAAACATCTATCGTGAGACTTGCCTGCGCGTTCGCCTCCACGGCCCTTCTTCTGCTGTTGCTGCTGCTTGTCGTAGGCTTCGCCCCGCCGAGCTTTGCGCAGGAATCACAACCAAGGACGTTCTCGTCTCCCGGCGAAGCTAGTGACGCTCTCTTCCAGGCTGCGCAAAAGCAGGATGAGCCAGCTTTAGAAGCGATCCTCGGCGCTGGAAAGGAAGTTACTTCTTCGAGCGATGACGAGGAAGACGCGCTCGAGCGCGAGCAGTTCACCCGAAAATACCAGGAGATGCACCGTGTGGTCCGGGAAGCTGACGGAAGCACAGTTCTGTACATCGGCGCAGAAAACTGGCCATTCCCCATCCCGTTAGCCTTCAAGAACGGTGAATGGTATTTCGATTCCGATCGTGGCGGGCAGGAGATCCTGTTCCGCAGAATCGGAGAAAACGAAGTCACCGCAATTCAAGTGTGCGAGGAATTCGCAATGGCGAAGACTGCAGCCAACGCCAAGACCGCTAGCGAAGACCCCATCACGCGATTCGCCGAGAGCCTGGCAACGCCGGCCGCAGCGAATGCCAACGACACAGAATCCAAGCCCTTCCATGGATACTACTTCCGAATCGTGGCACGCAATCCTTCATCCGATGTTAATGGCGAAGGCAAGGCAGCAAGAGATTTGAGGTTGATCGCGTATCCCGCGGAGTACCAGTCGTCAGGGGCCAAGACTTTCGTGGTCACGCGGAAGGGGGTTGTATTCGAAAAAGATCTGGGGCCTGAAACAACGACAGTCGCCCTACAGATGAAATCCCGCACCGGACCGAGTTGGCACCCGGCGGAGTCCAACTGGTGAACCGAGAGCCGTTTTATCTACTTGAGCTTCTCCACGCCTACCAGCGTGAGTTACGATGACGCTAATCCAAATACATTGGATTTCACGATCGCTGTCAATGACGGAAGGCTATTGAGATCCTGCGGAACAACGCTGGGCGGAATGGGCGTTGCAGGCAGAGTCTAGCAGAGGACGGACCCCTGACCCGATCTTCGGCTCTGGCGGATGTTCAAGACCTCTATAACATCTCTTATTAACATAGGAGGAGCTATGGAATTCATTCCTGATCCAAAACCGCTGTTGACTACGTTGCCCGGACCACATTCCAGTACCCACCGCGGTCCGGATTTAGAGCTGAACCGGCGCCGATTGCTGAAGCTTGCCGTCTCCTCCATCGTTGGCGCACAGCTGCCGGGTTGGCCGCTTCACGCACAATCCGCAGCGCAATCTTGCTCCCCTCTCATCCCAAAGAACCGGGCACCATCCAATGGTGGTCCTTGCCCGTATCCAATTCCTTGGCTGGACAAGAACGGCAACCACAACCAAAGCCCGATGCCGGGAGTCGAGCTGTCCAACATCTATCACTTCAAGGGAAAGCTGGCCCGCTGCAATGGGTTCCGCGGCATAGGCACCGATAATAAGGGCGCAACCGCCTCGCCTGGGGCACTCCGACCACCGACTTCAGCTACATGGCGGGCGAATACTGGGCGGCACGCCAGGCGCACCAAGCTATCTTCGCCCACACATGACTCACCCTATTCAGGGGACCGGCGGTCCCACAAAACCAGATACACGATTTTCATCCGCCCATCTCGCCGGAAGGTTTGTACTGGGTCACTCCTGTACCGTCAAGCGGCTTCAGCGTCAGTCCGCCCGAAAAAATGGCTACGCTCCAAATGTCCAACCTGCCCATCATTGACCAGCCCCGCTGGCCGGCGATGGACGCTGAAACGACTCCGGCATTTATGGATTTCAAGCTGGTCTTCAAGACCACTGACGAGCCAGTCAAGTACGAAGACCCGATGCGGCAGTGTCGGTTCGAGGGCTTCAAAGCAGCCGCACAGCTGGAAGCCGCCATCAGCGTGCCTTCGATCGGATTCACCTTCAAAACCGATCCGCTGGAAAACTCCAAGTGCGATTTCGCAGTGGTGGGAGGCGAAGTGAACGGTAAGTATTACGAGGCAACGCAAGACTGAAGCTCAATGCGCGTTATGGCAAAGCTATCTCCTACTTGTCTACCTCGACGTGCGCGATGGTGCGGATGCCAAACCTATGGTTAACTCCGGGTTTCAGTTCGTTGAAGCCATGTACGTGTTATGAGACTTTGGACGACGGTTTTACTGTTGCCAGCCTCCGCCGAGCGATTTGTAGAGTTGGACGAGACTTCGGTATTCGTCGCCTCGCGCTGCTGCAAGCGTCAGTTCTGCGCCGTAAAGCGACCTCTGTCCGTCGAGCACTTCGAGGTAGGTCGTTGTGCCGCCTTTGTAGCGAAGGGTGGAAATGCGGACGGTTTCTTGCAGATCAGCGACACTATCCTGCTGGCGCATTCGCACCTGATGAAGCTTTTGATAACCGATGAGTGCGTCGGAAACATCTCCAAAGGCTTGCCGGATCGCTTGTTGGTAGGCGATGAGAGCCTGGTTGTGTTCCGACTCGGCCAAATGTAGGTTGCCCTTCAGCGCACCTCCCGTGAAGATCGGCTGGCCTACTTGCGCACCATAGGACCAGAAGCCGAGCTGCGTCGTCATGAGGCTTGAAAAGGCGGAGCTTCGACCAAATGAACCGCCGCCGCCCCCGGTCAGAGAGATCTGCGGGAAGAACTGAGCTTTGGCAACTCCGATGTTGGCGTTCGCGGCAATCAAGATCTGTTCCGCCTCTCGAATATCGGGCCGACGCTCAATGATCGAAGATGGAACGCCGGCTGGAACTTCAGGCGGAAGCGTTTGCTCGACGAGCGGACTCCCGCGTGCGATGTCTTGCGGGTAATTGCCGAGCAGGATGCTGATGGCATCTTCTTCCTGACCGATTTGCCGCTCCAGGTCCGGGATCGCCGCGTTGGCGGTATCCAGCACCTGTTGGGCTTGAAGCACATCCAGTTTCGTCGCAACTCCGTGATCAAGCCGAAGCTGGGTGAGTTTGACCGAATCGGTCTGAGTCTTCACCGTGTCCCGAGTGATTGCGAGTTGCAGATCAAGTTCCAGTAGTGTGAAGTAGTCGCTCGCTACATCGCTGACGAGGGTCAGTACGACGACTTGGCGCGCGTCTTCCGTCGCCAGGAGTTCTGCGCGGGATGCTTCGTTGGCGCGGCGCAACTTTCCGAAGAAATCGAGTTGAAAAGCGGCGTCGGCAGTGAGTGTCAGAAAGTTGTACTTGGATTGAAAGGTATTTTCCTTGCCGCCGCTGAAGTTGGCGTTGCCGGATACCTGGGGAAACAGGCTGGAGCGGGTAACCGCAAGTTGCGCACGCGCACCATTGATCCGTTCCGTCGCGAGTTGTAGATCGTAGTTTTGTTTGAGCGCGGTGCGAATGAGCTCCTGCAACTTCGGGTCTTGAAACACCTGCCACCAGGGGAGATCGGCATACGAGGCAGCCTGCGCTTGAAGCTGAGAATTCTCTGACAGGTCACGATATGCAGTGGGAGTCTGAACAGCGGGTCGGTGATACTTGGGGCCAACCATGCAGCCCACCAGCATGCCGGCAAACAATATTGCGCTGAGCAATTTCGCGATTGTCATGAACGCGAAACTCCGTTTGGAATCTGTATCGATCATCACTCCGCCAAACAATCTCAATCTCCCGGCGCCGGCGAAGGAGTCGCCGGCACGATGCCCGGTGCAGGCTCTCTGCCCGCCCCCGACCATTTCTCGACCAAATAAAAGATGCCGGGTATGAAAAATATTCCAATCGCGCTGGCAGCCAGCATTCCGCCGATTACCGCCGTCCCCATAATCTGGCGAGCGACCGAACCTGCACCGCTTGCCGTCCATAGCGGGACGCAGCCGAGAATAAATGCGAATGATGTCATCAGGATCGGGCGCAGACGCAACTTCGCGCCTTCGAGTGCAGCGTCGGCCAGCGGTTTTCCTTGTTCGTACTGATCCTTCGCGAACTCGACGATCAAAATCGCGTTCTTCGCCGCCAAGCCAATCAGCATGATCAGGCCGATCTGCGAGTAGACGTCGCTTTCGATCTGCACCATATAGGGCGGCAGGAAAACGCTGAGCAAAGACCGGCGCAGCCATAAAATTGCAAAAGCTCCGAAGACCGCGACCGGCGTGCTGAGCAGTACGCTGAAAGGCAGCGACCAGCTTTCGTAAAGAGCCGCAAGAATCAGGAAGACGAACAACAACGACAATCCAAAGATCGCAGCGGGCGGCACTCCCTGGCGCGCTTTCTGTTCCAGATACGAGATGCCGGAGTAGTCGAATCCCATCTCTCGGGGCATGGTTTGCTTGAAGACTTCTTCGAGAGCGGCGCTCGCCTGATCGGCGCTGAAACCCGGCGCGGCGCTGCCATTGATCTGTGCACACCGGTACTCGTTAAAGCGCATAGTGAATTCGGGGCCAAACTGCGATTTAACCGTAGTTAGCGTGGAGAGCGGAACGTTCTCACCCTTGTTGTTGCGAACATAGAATCGCCCGACGTTATCTGGGCTGGCGCGATCGTCGCTTTCGGCCTCGACGTATACCTGCCACTGCCGGCCAAAGCGGTTGAAGTAGTTGATGAAATATCCGCCCATGAACGCCTGGATAGTGCGATAGACGTCGGAGAGATTCACCCCCTGCTTCAACACTTTGTCACGATCCACGTCGACAAATTTCTGCGGAACGCTGGGCAGAAAAGTAGTGCTCAGGCTGGCGATCTCCGGTCGCTTTCGCGCGGCTTCAAGAAACGTGTTCACGTTTTTCGACAGGAATTGGATGCTGCCGCCGGAGCGGTCTTCGAGGATGAACGTGAATCCGCCTGCCGTGCCGACGCCCGGGATGGCCGGAGGCGAAAAACTGAATGCAATTCCCGCTGGCAATTTGGAAAGCTGTTGATTCAAATACGCCTTGATCGCCTGAAACTGCTCGGCTCTGGACGTGCGCTCGTCCCACGGCTTCAGAGTGACAACGAAGAAAGCGTTGTAGCTGGTGCGAACAAAACTGAGCAAGCTGAAGCCGATGACGCTGGTCGTGTATTTCACACCTGGTGTATTCGCCAGAATGTTTTCGATCTGTGTCGCGGTCTGAGACGTCCGCTCCAGCGAAGCGCTGTTAGGTAGTTGCAGGTTGATATAAGCGTAGCCTTGGTCTTCATCGGGAAGGAAACTCGACGGAACGCGATTGGCGAAGAATCCAGCTGCAACGCAAAAAGCGACTAGAAGCGCAACCACCACGGCAGTCTTCGTGAGCAGCACGCCACTCCAGCCGACATAACCCTCGGTCGCCCGCTCAAAAACGCGGTTAAACCAATCGAAGAATCTTCGCAGCAGCCCATGGCTCTCTTCGCGCGGTCGAAGAAGCAATGCGGCCAGGGCGGGGCTGAGCGTAAGCGCGTTGAACGCGGAGAGAATTACCGAGATCGCGATCGTGACCGCAAATTGCTGATAGAGCCTACCGGTGATTCCGGGGATGAAGGCGGTGGGCACGAATACAGCGGAGAGAACCAGTGCGATGCCCACAACAGGACCCGAAAGCTCCTCCATTGCTTTTAAGGCCGCATCCTTCGGAGTCATCCCCTCTTCGATATGGCGCTCGACACCTTCGACAACGACGATCGCGTCATCCACCACCAGGCCAATCGCAAGCACCAAGCCAAAGAGAGAAAGTGTATTAATAGAAAAACCGAACAACGGAAAGAGCACAAATGTGCCCACAAGAGAAACCGGCACAGCCAGCAGAGGGATCAGCGTTGATCGCCAACCCTGCAGAAAAAGATAAACAACGATGATGACCAGGACCAGCGCGATCACAAGGGTTTCAACGATTTCCTTGATTCCCTGTGTCACGGAAAGAGTCGTGTCAAGGGAAATGGCGAAATCCATATCGTCGGGAAAACGTTCTTTCATTTGCGCCATCAACTGCTTGACACCGGCCGCCGCGTCGACCGCGTTCGATCCGGGCAATTGATACGCGGCAATAATGGCGCCCGGCTTGCCGTTAAAGCGTCCCGAGATGCTGTAGTCTTGTGCGCCAAGCTCGATTCGAGCGAGGTCGCCTACTCTTACCGTTGCACCGTCGGGTGTTTCGCGGACAACAATCTTGCCGAATTCTTCCGGCGAAACCAGGCGCCCTCGCGAGAGAACAGTGTAGGTATATTCCTGGCCTTTGGGAGCAGGCTCGCCTCCGGCTTTGCCGGCGGGGTTCACGGTGTTTTGTGCCTGAATTGCGTTGATGATCTCCGGCACAGTAATACCGAGCTTTGAAAGCGTATCCGGCTTTACCCAAAGGCGCATCGCGTATTGGCCGGCGCCGAATACCTGAACATTGCCGATGCCGGGGGAGCGAAGAATCGGATCGACGATATTGATGTACGCGTAGTTGGCCAGAAACTTCGCGTCATAGGTTCCGCGCGGAGAATAAAGAGCGACCCACATCAGCGGAGCGGTGACCGATTTTCGAACCGTGACGCCGTAGTTGTTGACGTCCGCAGGAAGCTGGGAGGCTGCCTGCGTTTCTCGGGATTGGGTGAGAATGAAATCTGTATTCGGATCGGTCTTAACGTCAAAATCCACGATCAGGCTGGTGCTGTTGTTCCCTGTTGCGTTCAGCGAATACATGTAATTCATGTTGTCCACTCCGCTCATCTGCTGCTCGATGGGAGTGGCCACCGCTTGCTCAAGAGTCTGCGCGTCGGCTCCAACGTAAGTTGCGACGACTTGAATTTCGGGTGGAGTGATGTTCGGAAACTGTGCGACGGGCAAGCTCAGGACCGTGAGTGTACCAACCAGCACCATGACGATGGAAATCACCATGGCGACGATGGGACGATTGATGAAGAATTTCGACATTGGTCATCCGTCCTTATCGATTCGCTGATCCTTGGTTTATCGAATCTTGGTTGTGGGCCATGAATGGCTTGGGATTCACGCGCACACCACTGCGCATCCTCTGAACACCTTCAACCACGATTCTGTCGCCGGGATTGAGCCCGTCAGCGATGATCCATCGGTTATCGACCCGATCACCCACCGTGACCGTTCGAACGTCAACTTTGTTGTCGGCACCCACGACAGCAACCTGGTAGCCGCCCTGCAGCTCCGATACTGCCCGTTGGGGAACGAGCAAGGCCCCCGGCTGAATCCGGACTACCGCGCGGACTTTGCCATAGCCGCCGGGTCTCAAAATATTGTTTGGATTGGGAAACAGTCCCGCGAGCCGAATCGCTCCAGTGGTCTCGTTCACCTGGCGGTCGGCAAAATAAAACTTTCCTTCGTGCGGATAGGTTGAGCCGTCCGCTAAGATCAGTTGCAGCCGCAGTTCCTTGTCGGCCTGCAAGCGGCTCTCTTCGGTCGGAAAACGCCTCCGCCATGAAAGATATTGAGGTTCGCTCACGGTGAAATAGACCTTGATCGGATCCACCGTAGAAACGGAGGTGACGACGCCGCTACCGGGACTGACAAGAGCGCCGACTTGGAGCTGGGCCTGCCCCGCAATGCCATCGATAGGCGCAACCAGGCGAGTAAAGTCGAGATTGATCTTCGCGGTTTCAACCGCAGCCTCGTAGGTCTTGATCTGAGCCTTGGCGGTTTCTACGGTCGCGATCGCGGCAAGATTGTTCTGAACCGAATTATCCAGATCCTGTTGGCTGGCCGCCTGTTGCTCTGCCAGAGGCGTGTATCGCTGGACGTCAAGTTCGGTCCGACGCTGAACTGCTACGGCGTTGGCGAGCGCGGCTTTCGCCTGTGCCAACTGGCCTTGAACCTGATCAAGCGCCGCCTGAAAAGGCCGCGGGTCGATCTGGAAAAGGAGTTGGCCCTGCTTAACAAAAGCCCCCTCCTGATAGCCTTGCTTCAACAGATAGCCGGTGACCTGCGCTCTCACGTCGGCGTTCACCAGCCCATCGAGCGTACCAATCCATTCCGCATAAATCGGAACATCTTCCTTCTGGACTTGAACCACCTCGACATCGGGCGTGCTTGGCTGCGCTCCCAGAGCCTTCTTTGACGGGCGCAGGGCTCCAACAACCAGCGCGATCACGATCAAGCCAAGAACTCCGCCGATCAACAGATTGCGTTTCTGAACCTGCGTCATATTGTCTTCCCCAATTTTCCTTGCGCCGGTGCTGCGAACCGCATGTACTGGCTCTAAAGTTCGAGGATACCCGGGACAAAACAGCGCGTGAGGCAACCGCTGGCACAATCAATTAAGAAATATGGATGCGTTTTCACCCCCAGAGGTCCTTCAAATCTACAACGGTTTATCGCAATTGATCAACTTCAGATGACAACCTGCCGAGACGTGCCACTATCTCGGTAAAAGACCGTGAGCGGCAGTTGACCCAGCCTACTTTTCCAGGTAGTGCGGCCGCGCGATACTTGGGTTCTTCATGGCGAGTAGGTCAAATCTGTGTCACCGCCATTTGACACTGATCTGTTCATGACACCAATTTATTGATCAATACCTTCCTTCAGACTGCAACTCACTTCTTTTCAGACGGCAATTTTCGGATGGGTTTGGCGACCCGCTTGCTTTAAGTGGAGTGTCGCGAGCAGCGAGATAAAAACAGTGATGAAGGAGAGGTTTTAATGGCCAGCCCAGCAAAAGACAGAAAGCCAACGCCGCTACCCGCACCCAATAGCGACTTCTATGAACTCGTCGAAACACTGCCTGCTGAAGAGTTGGCGATCGTGAAACAGGTGCGCACTTTCATGGAGACGAAAATCGCGCCCATCATCACCAAGTACTGGGTCGAAGACGCATTTCCATTCGAAATCTTGCCCGCGGTGAAAGAACTCAACATTGGCGGCGTCGGCATGCAGGGTTATGGGTGCAGAGGCGGAAGTGCGCAGTTGTTTGGCTTGATCGCCATGGAGATGGCGCGCGTCGACTCGTCTATTGCGACATTCTTCGGTGTTCACAACGGTTTGGCAATGGGCTCGATCTACCTGGGTGGGTCGGAGGAGCAAAAACAGAAATGGCTGCCACCGATGGCTCGCTGGGCGAAAATTGGCTGCTTCGGCCTGACTGAACCGCTGGTTGGATCAGGAACCTCGGGCGGAATGTTGACGACTGCCAAGCGGGATGGAGACACCTGGACGCTCAATGGTCAGAAGAAGTGGATCGGTAACGCTCCGTGGTGTGACATTTCTATTATCTGGGCTCGCGACCTGGCTGACAACCAGGTCAAAGCATTCATAGTGGAAAACAAGACCACGCCTGGCTTCAAAGTAGAGAAAATCCAAAACAAGATCGCCCTCAAAGTGGTCCAGAACGGGCTGATCACGATGGAAAACTGCAGAATACCGGAAGCGAACCGTTTGCAACAAGATCAGTCGTTTCGCGACACCGCACGCGTTCTGAAGATGACGCGCTTCATGGTTGGCTGGGAGGCAACCGGATGCGCCATGGGCGCCTACGAGAACGCACTCAAGTATTGTCAGGAGCGCCTTCAGTTCGGAAAGCCGATCGCCTCATTCCAAATGGTGCAGGACCTCCTCGCCAGGATGCTCGCCAACATTACAGCATCGCAATGCCTGCTCGTCCGCATGGGCCAATTGCAGGCCGAAGGCAAGCTGACGGACGCGCATGCCTCACTTGCCAAAGCGTTCACGACTGCCAAGTGCCGCGAAACCGTTGCGTGGGCACGGGAGCTCTTGGGCGGTAATGGCATCGCCGCAGACTACAACGTTGGCCGTTTCTTTGCCGATGCGGAAGCGCTCTACTCCTACGAAGGCACCTTCCAGATACAGAACCTGATTCTGGGTAAAGCCATAACCGGGTTCAGCGCCTTCGTGTAGCGGGACGGAAGCGAACCGCGGTTGCTTACTCAACCTGTCTGCCGAAAACTGAAGTAATAAAGGAGCGAAGGAAACTTATGGCTGTTAAGACTTCTAAATCAGAAATCAAGAAAACAACCGCAAAGGCCACGACGGCCCGCTTGTTCTTTCTCAGTGTGAGCAGTGGTCAGGTGTTTTCCGCGAACCCCGACGGCTCCGACCTCAAGGTCATTGTGAGCGAGGGAAGGCGACTTCCCGACGGCATCGTTGTGGACCTTGCGGCAGGTCATCTCTATTGGACCAACATGGGCAACCCCAGTGCCAATGACGGCTCCATCGAGCGCGCGAATCTTGACGGAAGCAACATCACCCACATTGTTCC
>Ga0210387_10002258_pt1 | contig 14655 bp, 10 predicted proteins | sample IncBWC7OmetaG_FD_160108 | JGI IMG/M metagenome (GOLD analysis project Ga0210387, IMG submission 160108) | Forest soil microbial communities from Barre Woods Harvard Forest LTER site, Petersham, Massachusetts, United States - Inc-BW-C-7-O ...
GCCGTGAGCGCGAAGACAGTACCAACCGCCACGCCGACGGCGCCCACTCCGAACGCCACGTAAGAACCGACGCGCAGCCCCGCGCCGTGATGGGCAGATTGTGCGCTCGCGTCCGAGACCGGCGCGGCAGTGTTGGAGGCGGCGGGCATGGCGCCAGGGCTGGCCGGAGCCAGCGCAGGCGTCGCCCCTGGCAACACCACGCCGGGCGCTGATTTCAGCTCGAGCGACACCGTATCGGAGCCGCCCTCCTTGGAAACCAGGGGCACGAGCTCACTTTGTACACCGTTCCCGGTCGCTTGAAACTTGTGCTCCCCAGGATCCACGGGGCTCGAGATGCCGACCAACGCGGCCGGCAGCTTCACGCCACCCATCGTGACGACCGCGTCGGCGGCGCCGACGCCCTCGACTTTGATCAGTACGCTCGCGAGGCGCGGCTCGAGCGCCGCCAATTCGGTGCGCGCCGCGTCCTGCGCATTGCTGAGCGACGACGACGGGGTGGCCGGCGCTGGCTCGCGCGTGATTTCGAGATAGGTCTCGCGCGCCTTTACGAGCTGGCCGAGCTGCACCAGCGCGCGCGCCTTGAACAGCAGATGTACCGGCGAGTGCACGAGCGACTCCGCGCGACTGAACAAGTCCACGGCATCCGCCCACCGTTGTTGATCGAAGGCGGTCGAGCCTTGCGTCGCTGCGGCCCGAGCGCCCGCCTTCTCTTCTTCAGTCGCGGCACGCGCTGGGGCTGCAAGCAGCACCGCACAAAGACCCACACCGATTGCGCCCGTTCGCAGCGACCGCACGACTCCCATGGCGGCCGACGCTAGCACAAGTCACGATCACCCGAAAATCATGGGCCTGCGGATAGTGGCCGGATTTAGCCCGCGAATCGCCGAGCGCCCCCGCGCGCGGATTCAGACGCGCCCTCCCCCGCGCCGCGAAATCCGATGTTGAAGTTTAAACTTCAGACTGGAAATGAAACAGGGGTGAGCCGATGAAACAGGGGGCCGCCGACGCCGGTAGTGGTCGGATGTTGAAAGCCGGCCCGCGAATCCAGGCGCGCCGCTTCAAAATCCGACCGCTACCGCTTTCCGAGCCGGCTCAGTGCGGAATCGAGGAGGTGCAGGTCGGGCTACAACCGATCGAGCCGTCGCAATCTTCGAAGGCCGACTGTACGCGACCGTCGCCGCAATAGGGCGCTTTGGTGCACACGCTGGTGCACACCGTCTTCCCGTAAGCGGTGGCGAGCGCCACGTTCTTCACGCCTTGGTCGCACTGTTCGCTGCCGTTCAGTATGCCGTCACCGCAATACGGCGCCAGAGTGCAGTCGGGATTGCACGTACCATAAGCGCCGTTGTTGACGCCGTCGTCGCAGGCTTCACCCGAATCTTTGATGCCGTTGCCGCAGCGGAAGTGGCAATGCGCGTCGCACTTGTCGGTGGCAAGGCCATTGCTCGTGCCGTCGTCGCACTGCTCGTTCTTGTCCAGCATGCCGTTACCGCAGGTCGTGAGCGGCACGTACGCGCTGCAGTCCGGCGTGCATGAGCCGGGCGTGCCGTCGTTCTTGCCATCGTCGCACTTCTCACCGTAGGCAGACTCGACGGCTTTGTCGCCGCAGTAGGGTGCCGGCAGACAACGATTCGTGCACTCGCCCTTGCCGTATGCAGTCAGGCTGTTAGCCGCACCGTCATCGCAAGTCTCCGGCGGATTGGTCACGATGCCGTCGCCGCAGTAGTTGGCTTGCATGCAGCCCGGGTTACACGTGCCGTACGTGCCGTCGTTCTTGCCGTCGTCGCAGGCTTCACCTGGGTCTTGGAACCCATCGCCGCAGTACGGTCCCTTGCTGCAATCGGCGTTGCAACCGTTGTATGCGCCGGTGTTGAGGGCTGTACCCAAGTCGCAGGCCTCGCCTGGGTCGAGCTTACCGTTGCCGCACTTGAGCGTGCAGTCGAGCTGACACAGGCTGCCCGGCGTGCCGTTGTTCACGCCGTCGTCGCACTGCTCTTCCGGGTCGAGGGAGCCGTCGCCACAACGCGGACCGAGCTTGCAACCGACGAGGCAGAAGCCGTAGCCCGCGCCGTTGCTCGCGCCGTCGTCGCATTGCTCGCCGTTCGAGGTCACGCCGTCGCCGCAATACGGCGCGATCTGACAATTGGGCGCGCATTGCGGGGTGTTGTTGCCGTAACCCGTGACGGCGTTGACGCCGTTGTCACAAGCTTCGGGCGGGCTTTGCAGCTTGCTGTCGCCGCAGTACGGCCCGCGCGCTTTGCACCCGGGCATGCAGCCGCCGTAGCTGCCGTCGTTCTTGCCGTCGTCGCACACCTCGTCACCGGCCACGATGCCGTCGCCACACTTGGTGACGCACGACGAGATGTCGTGCTCGAAGCCGTCGAGCGTGAGCTGATAGTTCGAGCCGGTGGTGTGCCGCTCCGCTTGGAAGACCACGATGTCGTACATGCCGCCGGAGACCAGGTTGAGATTGGCTGGGAGTGCCGCTGTCGCGTCGAGCGTAACGCTGCCGGCGGCCTGCGAATGTAACCCGCCGAGATCAACCGCCAGTTTTCCGTTGATGAACACCCAAACGTCGTCGTCCCCGAAGAACGACAGCTTCGGCGCCGGAGTGGTGGCAGCATTGTAGGTGAACTGATAGCGGAGCTCGCTGTTGAAGCTGAAGTTGTGACCGTTGGTCGTCTGGATCGACGTAGCGGGGGTTCCAGAGACCCAACCTAAGTTGTCGATCGGGAAGAACGAGGTCGAGCTGTACTGGTAGGAGCCGTCAGCCTGCTGCGCGAGTGGCAGCACGGTCGGATTTCCGGTCTGGTCGAGGTAGACGAGCTTGTCATACGGGTTTGGGACGCACGGCAGCGTGCGGCAATCCTGCTCGTGCCACCACCAGTAGTACATCTGCGCGCTCGTTAGCTCCGTAGCCGCGGTGTAACCGGCGGTCACGCCGTCTGGATCGGTACCAGGTTGCCCGATCGTGTTAGCGAATACCGGAAAGCCGTCGGCACCGAGCGCCGCCGCCACCAGACCGAGCGAGGGGCTCGGGCCAGCGTAACGCTCGAAATCGGGGTGCCCGAACGCGTTCAGGCAGGTGTTGCCCGACTTCGTCGAATCACACCAATACAAGAAGTCGCGATACAGGATCGGAATGTTGAGCGTCTTGGGCGCGGCGACCACCGTGGATGTGCAGTAGAAGCCCGGCTCCACGGTACACGTGCTGGAGCAGCCGTCGCCCGAGAAGGTATTGCCGTCGTCACAGGCCTCGGTCGAGAACAAGAAGCCGTCACCGCACACGGCCGTGCACGTGCCATTCGCGCACTTTGGTTCGATCGTGCACGTGGGCGAGCAACCGTCGTACGGGATGAGATCGCCTAGATCACACTCCTCTGAACCTTCCGGCGTACCGATGCCCGGATGCGTCGGGTCCACTTTGCCGTCACCGCACTTGGTCAGGTGGCACGCCGTGGCTGGCGTCGTCGGGCTAGGATTCGGCGCGTTCGTGGCGACACAGGCGTAAGGAGCTTCGATTTTGCACGTCGCGCTGCAACCGTCACCCGACACGGTGTTGCCGTCGTCGCACTGCTCGTTGCCGACCTTGATGCCGTCACCGCAAGCCGCAGGCACGCAGCGCTGGCCGGCGACCGGGCACAAGTAGCCCGGGACCAACTGACAGGTGGTGCTGCAACCGCCTAGCCCGGTCTTCGTGCCATCATCACATTGTTCGTTGCCGGCGATCGTGCCGTCACCACAGACGATGGTCGATTTACAGGGCTTGCCCGGAGTCGGACAGGTGAAGTTCGGCTCGAGCTGGCACGTGCCGCTGCAACCATCACCGTTGGTCGTGTTCTTGTCGTCGCACTGCTCGCCGCGATCGATGTCCACGACGCCATCGCCACAGAACTCGTTCTGTGTGCAGAGCATGCCCGGCGTCACGCAGGAAAACCCAGGGTCTATCTTGCACGCGGTGCAGCCGTCGTTGTTGACCTTGTTACCGTCGTCACAGGCTTCGCCCGCTTCCACGATGGCGTTGCCGCACACGCTCTTGGGCGCAGGCACGCACTTACCAGCACCGGTGACTGGATCTTTGGAGCAGGTAAAGCCAGCGACGACCTGGCAGGTCGCGCTGCAGCCACCACTGACGCCCTTGTCATCGCACGCCTCGTGCGGGTCGACGATGCCGTTGCCACACACCCAAACTTTGGTGCACGTCTCGCCAGTGGTCGCGCCCGCGTCCGTAACACCAGCGTCGCCCGCGCCCGGAACGGAGCACAAATAGCCGGCTTCCGTGTGACACAGCGCATCGCAGCCGTCGCCCGGCTTGTTGTTACCGTCGTCGCAGTCCTCACCCAGCGTCACTTGCAAGATGCCGTCGCCGCAATACTCGGCCGGCACGCAGGGTTGACCCGCGTTCAGGCAAACGTAACCCTGGTCCGTCTTGCACGCGGTACAGCCATCATTGGCTACCGCGTTGCCGTCGTCGCAATCTTCACCGAACTCCACGAGCCCGTTGCCACACACCGCGGGCGCTTGCGTCGGCGTGCACACGCCGCTGGCCGGGTCGCAGGTGTAGCCCGGTTCGATGGTGCAAGTCGACGAGCAGCCGTCTCCGCTTTGCGCGTTCCCGTCGTCGCACGCTTCGTGTAAACCGAGCTTGCCGTCACCGCACACCTCGTTGTCCGACAGCGTGCACGGCTTGCCTGCTACGAGGCACACATAGCCCGGCTCTATCTGGCACAGACCAGAGCAGCCATCACCAGGCGTCGCGTTCCCGTCGTCGCACTCTTCACTCTTCCCCACCACACCGTCGCCGCACAGATCCGAGTTCCCCGATCCCGTCCCGGCTTCGCCAGTCGTCGTGCAATTCGGGCCAGTACAGCCCGAGTCGTTGAGCCCCGAGTCCGAGTTCGTATTCAGATCTTGTCCGGAGCCGCCGGTGGCCGAAGACCCCGCGTTCGCAGAGGCGTCGTTTCCGTTGATGTTATTGCCCGTGCTGCTCACTTCAGGGAGTCCGCCACAGCGCGCCAAGCCGAGCACTGCGACCAAACCCACTGCTCCAAGCCAACTACGGGATACGTTCTGCGGCATCGACAATGTCCTCGACGTTCGTGCTTGCTGAGCTGCGAGTTAAAAATTTCTCGCCTGACTCAACCTCCGAAGGTGACACGGTCTATACGCAAACGCAAAGATTCTCTTAATGGCACTCGCTCCTTTCAACGCTTTCTCAAGTCTCAAGTCTCGAGCCTCGAGCCTCAAGCCAACGCTTTCTCAAGTCTCGAGTCTCAAGTCTCAAGTCTGCGATGCTCTCGCATGCACGACACGCGACGCGACGCGCTCAGAAGTACGGTTCGATCTGCGCGCAGGCGGAGCGTCAATTCCGAGCGGTGATTCGCTCACCACCCTGCGCGCCTGCGCGACCTGCGCGCCTGCGCGACCTGCGCGCCTGCGCGACCTGCGCGCCTGCGCGACGCTCGCGATAACCCAAAGGAGTGAATGTAGACGCTTGGTTCCTGGTATCGCACTCCTAGTAGACAATGCGCGCGCTTGGTCGTCGCCTTAGGGGAGCCGCGCCTCTCACTCGCGGTCTTCGCGCGCTGCGCGTTTCAAACAGAGACGTCTCGCGGGCATTCAGCGCCAAGCCGCGCCCCTCGGGGAACACGCCGGCTTCGAGCACACCCCTCACAAAACCGTGGTTTTCGCGGGCTCTTTCCAGGAAACGAGCGGCAAGTCTGCTCAATACGTGATATGGGACGCGCCATGCGAATCTGCATCCTCGGTGCAACCGGGCTAGTTGGCCGTGAAAGTTTGGACCTCGTACAGCGCGCCTGGCCTGGCGCGGAGCTACAGCTGTACGCGAGTCGTGACCAGAACCTCGAGCATGGCGGCAAGACCCACAAGGTGCGCGGCGCAGCGCAGCTCGAGAGCGCGGACGCCACGCGCGGGGAGCTAGCCCTGGTCGCGCTCGACGACGACCATAGCCAACGCTACGTGCCGCGCTTGCTCGAGCTCGGCTACCGCGTGGTCGACAAGAGCAACACCTATCGCCTCGATCCGAAAGTGCCGCTCGTCGTCGGCGGCGTCAATTGTCGCGAGGTGCGAGAGAGTGTGCGTCTGGTAGCCAACCCCAACTGCACCACCATTCCCTTCGCGCTCGCGACCGGCCCGCTCAAGCGCCGCTTTGGCCTCGAATCAGCCAGCGTGAGCACCTACCAAGCAGTCAGCGGTGCCGGCATTTCAGCGTTAGATGACTTTCTAGCGGAGTCCAGAGCGGGCTACGCGGAAGCCAATCGCCTGGGCAGCGCCTTCGACGTGTCGCACTACGCGGGCAACGCCGTGCCGCACAACGGCAAGACGGACGAGACTGGCTTTTCCGCCGAGGAGCGCAAGCTCGTGCAAGAGAGCCGGAAGATTTTGGATTTTCCTGAGTTTGCTGTCTCGGCTCAGTGCTGTCGCGTCGCGGTGGCCGTCGGGCACTACCTCAATACGTGGCTCACCCTGCGCGACCGCGCCGAGTTGTCCGAGCTCGAAGCCACGCTCGCTGATCCGAAACAGACGCCATTCGTCACCTTCTTCCCCGGGACGACTGGGGACGGTCTGAGCGCGTTGTCCTGCGTGCATGATCGCGATCACGCGCTCATCGGCCGCTTGCGTCGTGACGCGCGCGACCCGAGCGGGCGCAGCGTCTGTTTGACCATGGCCGCCGACAACCTACGCTTGGGCGCCGCGACGAACGCAATCCGGATCGCGAGTCGCTGGTTCCCGGGACAAGATCCCAACTTGAACGCGCCGGGCCTGTAACGGACTCGGCTTGAAGCTCACTGCCCGTTGGACGCCGCGGGGGTCACGACGTGCGGCGGCCCCCCCGTGTTTTCGGGCAGATCGAACATGCCGACGGCGCGGTGCTCCAGCCGCAAATCATTCCCAGTGAGAACCACGCCGGTGAGAATGCCGCAGAACCGCGCACTGTCTCCGTCAACCAAGGCGCCCGTGCTCTTCACCGCGATCGCCTCGATGATGAACGGTTTTGCCTTCAGGCGCGCTTCTTCGGTCTTGCTGTGATCCGGCTCGACGATCGTCGCGAAGAAGACCTTGCCACCGGGCACGACCCATTCAGCGTCGTCACTGTCCGCCAAGAGCAGGCGTGCCGCTTCACCGCCGTCTGCATGCTCGGAGTCCGCGCCGCCAGCTCGCGTCGCAGACAAGGAGCCCGAGCCGCTGCCGTTCCCCGTATTGGTTCCGGTTCCGACGCCGTTGCCATTGCCCTGCTCGACCAACGGCGCCGAGCGATCGAGCACCAAGCGGCGGCTCAAATTTTTCTCCGCGCGGATCTCTTGAATGGTGCCCTCGATGCACAGCGAGCGGCCGCGCTCTTCGTCCGGATCCTTGCGGAAAAGCGCGGGCGTCGTGCCGGACAAGGCCTTGAGATCCGACCAGGTGAGATTCGTGCTGGCCCAAAGTGCCAGAGAAGCCGTGCCGCGATCGAGCGGACCATTGGTATCCGAAATCATCGGTCGAATGGCTGCGATCTCGGCGGCCAAGGTGGTTGCTGCCGCGACGTTGGCAGACGGAACCGGCGACCCGACAGAACCAATCGGCGGCAGCGCAAGAGCCGCCAGGTCATCCGCAGCGGACGACGCTGCCGCCGCGGCTGAGCTCGTGCCGCTGCCCGCAAAGTGAATCCCCGCGACCGCGACACCGACGACCAGTAGGGCGCCCGCAGCAACCCAAGTCAGATTCCGACTAAGCAAAACGATACCTCTCGGAGCGCTGGACTTCCTCATTGAACGACTGACCGGCAACCTGACGGCCGGTTCTCCACGGGGTGTCTAACACGATACCCTCAAGATGCCTTCCCCCGCTCGGCCATTCAGGAATTTCCAGCCGCCGACGCCCAAAAAAGCCGCACTGCGCTACGCTGGCAGCTCGGTGAGCTCCAAATCCACACGCGACAAGCCGGCTTCGCTGGGCAATCTTCTGGCGACGTCGCGCGAGGCCGCGGCTCGACTCGCCGGCACTGCGATCGACCGCGAGCAATGGCGTCGCGTCGTGGGCGAGCGCATCGCGGCGCGCACCGAGCCCGGTCCCAAACGCGGGCGCGAGCTGACCGTGTTCGTGGCGTCGGCGAGCTGGGCGCAAGAGCTGTCATTGCTCGTGAACGAGATCGTCGTACGGCTCAAAGCGGCGCATGTGCACGTCGACACCGTGCGGTTTCGGGTGCGCGAGATCGCGCCACCGCTGCGCGACCCGGCCGCACCCAAGCGCGCATCGCGCAAGGCGCCGTTGCCCGTCAAGCTTCAGGAACGCCTCGCGACGATCGACGACGAGGAGCTGCGAGACGCGATCGGCGAGGCCGCCTCGCTCTGGCTGGCCCGTGAGGAGCCAATCGGCGCTGCTTCGCCTACTTCAGGGCCACCAAGCGCTCGAAGCCCTCGAGCCGCTGAATCGCGAAGCGCTCGTTCGGACCGAACACCGTCGTCTGCTCATGTAAGAGCGAGAGGTAAGCCCTGAGCCCGGTCAGGTTGACCCCGTCGACTCGACGCAAGACAGCGTACATCTGATCGACGAACTCAATCGGCAGCGGCCGACGCAGCGCGGTGTAGAGCTCGATCGTGTAGTCGATCCACTTTCCGCGAGCCGTGGCTTCGGCGAGCTTTCCCGCGTAGCTCGCGGCGCGGCTCACGACGCGCTGTGCGGGCTCGCGGCCCTTCTTCGCCTCGGTCAGAATGTTGTTGAGCGCGGCGGACAGCACGCGCTCCGCTTCGTCCCCGCGTCCGAGCGCCAGCACCTTGTCTGCGACGCCGCCGAGTAGCTCGAGCACTTCCTCGCGGTGCGTCAGCTCGACCTCGGGCAGCTTCAAGTCCGACTTGGTGATCGAGTCGGGCCCCGGCGCGTTCGAAATATCCGGAGCGACGCGAAGGCCGTGCAGAGTCTCGGCGGTGAAGCGCTCCGAAGCGCGCGCTTGCGGCGGGCGCGCGATGGCGCGCACCACGAACTGCTGCTTGCCGACCTGAAGTTGATCGCCGGCATTCAAGGCTCGGCTACCCGCTACGCGCTCGCCGTTGACGAAGACGCCGTTAGCGCTCCCGAAATCCTCAATCTGCGCGCGCTCGTCGCTGACGACGATTTGGGCGTGTCGGCGCGAGACGAGGCCGTCGTCGAGCACCAAGTGGCAGCTCGAGCTGCGCCCGATCAACACCTCGCCTGGTCGTAGCTCGAACGTACGCCCTTGAAATTCGAGCCAAAATCGCAGCGCGGGGGACGATGCTTCCGCAGTCTGCATGGGGCGCGGCTGGGCGCTACGGGAGCTCTGATCGGAATCCAATACCCTCAACGATAGCCCCCGACCGCCCGGCCGTCGAGTCACACAGCGAGGAGCCTCCGTGACTCGACCGCCACGAGCGAAAAACACCCGTCAGCCGCGAACTGATCTGCACGCTGAGGCTATTTCGCGGCAGCGAGCCGTTCGAGGCCTTCGAGTCGATTCAGCAGGAAGCGGTCAGCCGGCCCGAGGTTCCCGGACAATTCCCGCAACCCCTCGATGTACTCGCGGAGCACGGGCAGGTTCACGGTCTTCACTTTGCGAAGCACGGTGTAAAGCTCGTCGACGATCGGACCTGGGCACGTCCTGGCGAGCGCGTTGTGCAGTCGAAAGATGTAGTCCACCCAGCGCCCGTTGCTCGTCGCGCTAGCGAGCTTCAGCGCATAGTCACACGAGCGCTCGAGTGTCTCGGACGCGACGTTCACACCACGCTGTGCGTCGACGAGCACCTGATCCAGTTGCTCGAAGAGCAATTTTTCGGCTTCTTCGCCGCGGCCCATGGCTAGCGCCTTCTCCGCCAGGATGCCCAGCAAGCCGAACGTTGCGACGCGCTGGGTGGGCGCCTGAATCAACGTGTCCGCTGCGATGTCTCGCCGGGACATCACGACCATCTCTTGGCTGCCAATCGAGATCTGGTCGCCGTGCGCGAGCTTCTTCTTGCCGTCGATTCGATCACCGTTCACGCGCACGCCGTTGCGGCTGCCGAGATCAGCAACCACCACTGCCTCCGAGGTCACGGTCAGCGTCGCGTGGTTGCGCGACACGAGCGGGTCATCCAAAGACAACTGGCAATTGGCCGCGCGACCAATCACGAACTCGCCTTCGGGCAGCTCGATGTCGTGATGGTTGTAGCGCAGCGTGTGCCTCATGCACCGGCGGGCTCCGAATCACCGAGCGCCTCGATGCGTTCGAAGCTCTCCCGGTCCTCATGGCGCGGACCACCTCGCGAGCTCACGCTCTCCACCACGCGCCGTGCGGCCGGCGCGAGCGAGGTGCGTTCGGACGGCGGCAAAGTGATCAAACTCTGACCGACCGCTCGCGGCGGCACGCTGCCGAGCGAAGCGTATACGGAGAGTAACCACTTGCCCCAGGTCGCATCGCCGCGCGCTGCGGCAAGCGTTGCGGCGGCGTCCGCGACCGCGTCGAGCGTCGGCCGCTCCACGGGTTGGCCGTTGCCGATGCGCTGCTCGATGCCCAGCCGCGCGTGCGATAAGATCCGCTCGATGTCTTCGGTGCGCCCGAGGGACTCCGCGCGCCGCAGCGCCTCGACGACTAGGTCGAGCCCCCAGTCACGTGACGAGCTGGGCGTGCCAGCCAAGGTGTCTTCCTCGTTTCGATCATTGGAGCCACACGCCGGGCACTCGACGAGCTCGAGCGGGTACGGATGGCCGCACTCGGCGCAGTGGCACATGAAGCCCGTGGTGCGCGTCAGGCCAGCGCTCTTCGGTGCCACGGGCGAGCCCGCGCAAAATACCATCTCTTGCGTGCCGATGCGCACGCGGTCCCCGTCCGAAAGCAAGTGCACCCCCTGCACTGCGCCGCCGCCAACGAGCACTCCGTTGCGCGAACCGAGGTCTTCGATCGTCGCCCGCTCACCGACGATTCGGATGCGCGCGTGCTCCCGAGACACGAGCGGGTCCTCAATCGTGACCTGACAAGTCGCGCTTCGGCCAATGACCGTGTCGCCCTGCGGCAGGTCGATCTCTTGGAGCAGGAACCGGAGTCGGAAGCGAGCCAAAGACATCCGCGAGGTTGGAGTGAAAACGGAGCCGCAAGCGTAGTCCCTCGGTAGCCGCTCCGTCAAAGTCATGGGGTTTTTGCCGGGCTTCCCGTCGCGCAGCCCAATGTTACGCCACGCCAGCGCGCCGGGCCCACAGCGCGCGCCGCCCCCCGAGTACTACTCTAGTTCCGTGACTCGGTGGCGTACGCCCCCCCCTTTCAAGGCAAAAAGGCACAAAAGAAGTGCAGCGCGCTCTCGGATGCACCGAAACGCGCGCTGCAGCACGCTATCTAGCGAGGGCTTCTCGCGGCGATCAGGCTTTGAACTTCTTGATGAAGTCGGCGAGCGTCGCGACCGACTCTCGCGAAACTGCGTTGTAGATTGACGCGCGGAAGCCGCCGACCGAGCGATGGCCCTTCAGGCCCTCCATCTTGAGCTTCTTGGCTTCAGCCAGGAACTCGGTCTCGAGCTCGGGGGTCTTCACGGTGAAGACGACGTTCATCGTCGAGCGAGAGTCCTTCTCGACCGGGCAGGAGAAGATGTCCGAGCGAGCGTCGATCGCGCCGTAGAGCAGCGCCGCTTTTTCACGGTTCAGCTTCTCCATCGCGCTGAGGCCGCCGTTGGCTTTCACCTCGGCGAGCACGTTGCGCAGCATGTAGACGGAGAACGTGGGGGGGGTGTTGTACAGCGAGTTGTTCTCGACGTGCGTGCGGTACTGGAAGATGACCGGGATGTCCTTGCGCCCCGCCTCGACCAGGTCCTTTCGGATGATCACGACCACGAGCCCGCTCGGGCCGAGGTTCTTCTGCGCGCCGGCGTAGATCAGGCCGAATTTCGAGACGTCAATCGGCTTCCAAGCGATGTCGCTCGACATGTCGGCGATCAACGGGACCGCGCCGGTGTCGGGGAATTCGTGAAATTGCGTGCCGAAAATGGTGTTGTTGCTGGTGATGTGCGCGTAGGCCGCGTTGGGGTCCAGCTCGAGCTCGCTTTGCTTCGGGACGCGCGCGAACTTCTTGTCCTTCTCGGTCGTACCGGCGACGCGCGCGGTGCCGAGCACCTTCGCCTCCTTGTACGCCTTCTGCGACCAGGCACCGGTCATGATGTAGTCGGCGCTCTTGCCTTGCGGCAGCAAGTTCATCGGAATGACCGCGAACTGTTGGCTGGCGCCGCCCTGGAGCAGCAGGATGTTGTAGTCATCGCTGACGTTCAGCAGCTCTTTGGTGAGCGCGATCGCCTCGTTGTGAACCGCTTCGTAGACCTTGCCGCGATGGCTGTGCTCCATCACGCTCATGCCGCTGCCGTCGATGTCGAGCAGCTCCTTTTGAGCGCGTTCGAGAGCGCCCAACGGAAGGGCTGCGGGGCCTGCATTGAAATTGATTACTCGAGCCATGTTCCTCCAGGGCGGGCATGGGCCCGCGCGGGTGAGCTAGCGCCAGTGCTGCGTCGCGTCAAGCGCCGTGCGTGCGTTCGTTTGCGATCGCGTCCAAGGCCGAAACCGGCACCGCGCCAACCCGAGCAACGCGATACGCTTCGCCGGTGACGGCGACGACGGTCGACGGCGCTCCGCCCGGGCTCTCGCCTGGCAGTACCAGCAGGGTACCGAGCTCGATCGCGGCGGCGAAGGCCGCTTCGACGGCCGCAGAGTGCGTGGCTGGCGGCGCGCCGGGAAGGTTAGCGCTGGTCGCGCTGAGCGGCCGTCCAAAGTGCGCCGCGAGCTCTGCCGCAGCAGAAGCACCCGGCAGCCGCACGGCAAGCGTGCCGTCGAGCGCAACGCGCGCGGCGACCTTGGACGAGGCCGGCAGCGCGATGCTGAGCCCGCCCGGCCACAGTGCGCTCGCGAACGCTTGAGCCAATTCCGGAATCTCGCCCGCGACGAGCTCGGCCCACGCGGCGCGCGAAGGCAGCAGCGTTGGCACGCCCTTGTCCGCGCCACGCGGCTTCAGCCCGAACAGCGCCTCGACGGCCAGTGGATTGGTGATGTCGGCGAGCAGCCCAAAGAACGACTCAGTGGCTACCGCCACGACCCTGCCCGCTTCGAGCTGAGCGAGCGCAGCGTGCAAATCATGCGCGTTCATCGGGGTCCCAACGCGCGCGCCGCGATGTCACGACGGTACTGGCGCCCTTCGAATTCAATCAGCGCCGCGGCTTCGTAAGCCCGCGCGTACGCCATCTCGAGCGTCCGCGCGCGCGCGGTGACAGCGAGCACCCGACCGCCGGCCGTGACCACGTCTCCATCCCGAAGCTTGGTGCCCGCGTGAAACACCGATACCCCGGCTATCTGCCGAGCGGCGTCGAGACCACGGATCACGTCACCGCTGCGCGGCGCTTCTGGGTAACCGCCAGCGGCGAGGACCACGCACAAAGCGTGGTCGCTCGAGACCGAAAGCAGCTCCGGCCGAAGCGCGCCTTGAGCCGCCCCCACGAGCGCCTGCGCCAGGTCACCGTCGAGCACTGCCATCAGCACCTGCGTTTCGGGATCGCCGAAGCGCACATTGAACTCGATGAGCGAGATATCACCCTCTGGAGTTATCATCAGCCCCGCGTACAGAGCGCCGCGAAACGGGTGACCATCGGCGACCATGCCACGCAGCGCGCGTTCGAAGATCTCGCGCCGGATACGGGCCTCGAGCTCAGGCGTGATCAGCGGCGCTGGAGCGTATGCGCCCATGCCTCCGGTGTTCGGCCCGCGATCACCGTCGCCAATGCGCTTGTGATCTTGAGCTGCTGGCAAGAGCACGAAGCGTTCGCCGTCGCAGATCGCGTGCATGCTGGCTTCCGAGCCTGCGGTTCGTTCCTCGATGACGACGGTTTTGCCCGCTTGACCGAAAGCCTCCCCGCTCAGCATTCGGCGCGCAGCGAGCAGCGCTTCGTCGTGCGTGTCGGCCACGACGACGCCCTTGCCCGCGCACAAGCCATCCGCCTTCACCACCGGAGCCTGCGGGAAGTCCGCGATCGCGCGCTCAGCGCCAGCCGCGTCGGAAACGATCTGAAAGCGCGCCGTCGGCAGGCCATGACGCGCAGCAAACTGCTTCATGAAGGCCTTCGAGCCCTCGAGCCGCGCGGCCAGTTGCGTCGGACCGAAGACGAGGTGCCCAGCCGCGGTCAGGCGATCCGTCAGCCCCTCGCACAGCGGCACCTCAGGACCAATGACGATCAGGTCTGGCCTTTCCGTCGCCGCGATTGCCAGTGCTTGGCCGGTCGCCGAACGCAGCACCTTGCCCGACACCAGACTCGCAGTGGTGCCCGCGTTGCCCGGCGCGACGACGACCTCGACCACGCTCGGGCAAGCGAGGAGCCGCGCCGCCAGCGCGTGCTCGCGGCCGCCGGAACCAATCACCAAAACTTTGCCCGGTTTTGAGGCTCGATCCGTCATCGAGCGCGGATCCCGCGCACACTCTCCCACTCGCCGCAAGTCCGCCCGCTACCCGCAAACATCGAGCGATATTTCGCGGGCGCACGGGTGCAGCACGCATGCAGAAGGAGCCTACGTCGCAAAGCCAGAGCGCGAATCCTCGTGAAAAAAAGAGGCGGCGGCGTTACACTGGAGGTTCGCTCTGCCACCGACTGGAGGTCACGTTGTCGAGCCCGATCGTGATTCACGTCCTGCGCCCCTACGCGAACG
>Ga0210387_10002259_pt1 | contig 14653 bp, 17 predicted proteins | sample IncBWC7OmetaG_FD_160108 | JGI IMG/M metagenome (GOLD analysis project Ga0210387, IMG submission 160108) | Forest soil microbial communities from Barre Woods Harvard Forest LTER site, Petersham, Massachusetts, United States - Inc-BW-C-7-O ...
GAGGGCGTTTGCTGCTGGATTACACTCTCACGCTCCGATCCTATTGAATCGGATTTTGCAGCCACCACAGCAGCCGGTCCCGATGACGTCCCCAATATTTCCGACAGGGCAATCACTAGCGAAATCGAAAGCAGCTTCCAAGTTACCAGCCGTTATTAGAACCTTGAGAACAGGAACTATGAAATACGTGTCCGGCGTTGGGCGACATTATACCAAACGCCCGTGCCTTCCGTGGGCACTCTCTAGTAGTTTCTGTTCTGTGGCGAGCGACACTGAGGTCGCACGCCTTCGACAAGGCGGTCAGTACGAGCGGGGTGAGCCGTAGTAGCCGTTTACGTCTCGGTCTCGCTCCCGATTTGACCAGTCCCAATCGGTGTTCTTACTAAATTTGGGAGCGTCTTTGAGCTGCTCCTCGGTTATGCCGACCACATAGCCACCCACCCGATTGTCATATTTTAGGTTCGACCACGGAATGGGGTAATAATCCTCGCCGATCCCCAAGAAGCCGCCAAAAGATATGACAGCGAAGGCAACCGTCCCGCTTATCTTGTCGATCATCACGCGCTGTAGCATTCCGATTTTCCGCTCGTCGCGTCCGTAGACTGGAGTCCCTTCCACTTTATCACTGCCAATGAGCGATACCGTCTCGCGGCCGGACACTGTGGGATCTGCACTCGTAGCCATGGGCTTTTCCTCTTTGTTGTTATCTGGAAGGTAACGCCCGCTTATGCGACGCGGTTCCGTCAGAGTTGCTAATCTAGTAGTGCGTCCCGCGAGAGTGGCGCGCCGGGGCTTCTTTTTTCGAACTGAGCGGAGAGATCATCATATCAGCCGACTCATCGTATGCCTCAAGATGTCAAATGACAGTGCTAAACCAGATCAGCCCGAGCGAGGATGCACCGCGGGCAATAGACATAATGTGAGGTCAGACCTGAATGATCTCGTGGACCCTAATTACAATTTCATCCTGGCGAAATGCCTTCTCTAAAGACTTGCGGTATTTCTTCCACCACGCCCGATCAAATCGTTTGGTCATCACTTCCATAATGATCATGTCATCTCGCTTGGTCGAGCCTTTCGATGTCCATAAGCCGTGTGCCGGCGAGCGCGCATGAGCGGTCAGCCCACCGAACCGCAAAACCAACTCCCGATGAAGCTTCGAATAGAGTGCGCGTTTGAATTTGCGGCCGTGGTTATCTCTCACGGGCAGTAGGATTTGGACGAGCTTCATTCTGCACCTCCGCTGCGGTGACGCTATCCCAGGATAGCCGCTGTTATGAATCGCATTCCGCGCGCGTGCCAGGTCGCGGCCGCCGCGAGTACCATGGTCATTGTCAACGAGCGGGGCTCCTGGTCGAGGATGCAGCGCACACCGGCTTCGTGCGTCGGCTGTGCTTAAACGTGATGTGCCGGCGCGGTGGAGTAGACGATCTTGCGATGTCTGCTTTGCCTCCGAAGCTGCCACGGAAGTTGCCGACCGGCGCGCCAGCTAAGGGCCAAAGCGGACAAGGCGGTTGAGCCATCCCGGCAGCTGTTGCCGCAATAATAAAGCAAACCAAGGAACTTGCGATCGTTACTGGGATTGACGACAGGACGGGCGGCACCGCTGTCCCCACTCCCGACTTCCCCACACCGGTATCGTCCGTCAGTGTGTGTCTAGAAACAGACATCACCGGCATTTGCCGTTCATCAGTACCGCATAGGAGAGAGCCATGAGCAGCTTCGATCAAGGAGCCAGCGTCGCGCGAGACAATCTACGGAAGGGCGAGGCCGCAACGCAACAAGGGTTGGGTCAAATGGGACGTAGCTTTTCCGCCTCAATTGATAGTCTTCGCGACTTCAATCTCAAGATGATCAATATGATGCGCGCGAATACAGAAGCGAGCTTTGATCTTGCTGAAAGCCTTGTCACCGCAAAATCGTCGACTGACGCTTTTGAAAGCCTGAAAAGCTTCGCTGAGCAACAGGTCCAGACGTTACAAAAACAAACCCAAGAACTGACGAGCTTAACTCAGACCGTCGCGCAAGAAGCTATGCAGCCGGCCAAGGATGCCGCGGACCGGTTCACAAAGACGTCATGAAAGGCTGAGTAACCGGAAGAGGCGATCAGCAGTTTCCCCCGGTGGGATTCGTTCAGACGAGGAACTAGTGCAGCTATTCGTTGTTGCTCCTTCGTCCCTCTAAACTTAGCCGGAGAAACCCCATGGCTCGAGACGAGCACAATAAAGCAGCTGAACATCACGAAAACGCAGCCAAATCCCACCGCGCCGCGGCCGAACATCATGAAAAAGGCGACCACGCCAAGGGCAAAGAACACTCAGCAAACGCCCAGCAACATTCCCAAAATGCCCGCCAACATAGCGAGCAGGCTCACTCCAAGAGCCAACAGCAGAAATAAATAGAGAGAGGCCCGATGCAAATCGGGCCTTCGTCATTTCTGTTGCGAGCGAGATCCTAGTGTCAAAAGACGTACTAAGAGAATTAGGACACTAGCGCCTGGGAACACCCTCATAGTCGCAGTGTTGATCCAAGACGACGGTCGCGGTTCACCCAGATCACGCGATTGTCGGAGAAATCCCGGTCACAAGCGCAAGCGCTGGGGTTTCACTGACTAATCTGAGGCAATAACTACGGAGCCCCAAGCCTGTCCGCTTGGGGCTCTTTTTATGCGCCATTTGCTGAACCAGCGTCGCGGCTGAGCGCGACAAGGCTGCGGCCGACGCCGACGCGGGTAAGCCTTTCAATCGCACTACAAATGGTGCTGACGTTGGAATGTCGGGTAAGGTAGCCAACGGCCGCTTGCGGCGCCGTAGCTTGCCTAAGCTAAAATGTTCCGAGCACATATGCGATGCCGACGAACATCCAAAGTGTTGCCCCCGCGAGCATTAAAATTTCAGGGGCGTCATAGCTTCTCAAAATTCGCGCTAGCATGGGGACTCTCACGGTCCCCCGACTGACCCGGCCATAAATTATCGGCGGACTAAGAACAAATTATGATGCCCGCAACCCAAGGCGAGTTTGTCACGCACCCGTGAGGTGGATTGGGGACGGTATGGCATCTGCACCCATAGCCTAAACGTCGCAGTGAGCGATTCGACACAGATTGCCCGCTCCGACTGGCCCAGCCCTTCGAAGCTGGGAAAGGCGCCAACAAAGTGCCGGTTAGACAGGGGCCGGAGGATTGCTCGGCCGCTCATAAAAAAGAAGCCCAGGTTTACCCTGGGCCTTTCGGTGCGTCGCTAAGCTGGCAATTTGGGATGTCTCGCATTCCCTTCCAAAAGCCGGTGCGGGCCAATAAGCGACGTTGTGCGCTTGGTTCGAAAGGAAGGAAGCGGCGAGCTGACGCGGCGGTGCCGCCAATGTCCCCTTCGGGTCATTAGCGGACACGGTTGCTGCAATTCGCGGCACCCGGTCTACTCCCAAAAGCGGACAGAAATCGTTGTTCGGGACCCACTAACTCCGCCGGATGCACATGAGGAAAAGGAAAAGAGAACGGCAGCGGAAGCCGATGGCACAGGCTTGGTGCTCGATCCATTGCTGATCGCTCTTCTCAATAAGATTCCTGTAACGAGTGGCCTGCCTGTTCGCTAGTTTCGAACGTTCGCAATGAACGTCTCACAAATCTATGACGGCGATGGCGAACCGGTGGAATTGAAGATTGAACTGGAGAAAGAGGCCGCCAACTGAGGCGACCTCCATGAGTCTAGTGTGTCGGGATAGACTCAAGTACCGAGATTGATGTCTTGGTTCGGAATGCTTGGCATCTCGGCGAGTGTTGCGGCCCGCAGCCAATCCTGAGCCATTTGGAGGTAGGTCTCGCGTTCAGAATCGGTCACAGCCTGTTTCGCCCAGGCCAGACATTACCGCCGATATTCTTCAGCGGTCGGCATGGCTTCAATTTAGCGCAAAAGGCCGGACCCGAAAATCCGCCGTTTACTCATGTGAAGTCACTTGAGACAACTTAGTTGGTGGCCTACCGGAACATGCGTTCGACTTGCTTCGCCATTTCGCGCCATTGTCGCGCCAAGTCTTCGAACTGCTCTTTGATATCGGCGTCAAGGGCAACAGCGACGCGCTTGTCACATTCCACAGCCTTCGTGCGGTATTGGTCCGCTTTGGAAATCACAGCCCGCCTCGCAATCGTCAGAACCTCAATCGCTGGACAAAACGGTTTAGTTCAAAGGGGCCAGTCCACAAATCAAGAGGGAACGCTTGTATTTCAAAGGGATGGAAAGGGCCAGTCCGCCCTATACATAGGAACAAATCGGCAATCGGGAACGATCGCTGAACACAGAGAGCTGCTCAATGCGAATGTCCGCTTTGGGTCATTAGCTGCCGCGCCCGCCGTCCGTTCACGCGTCCGCTTTCCACCCAATAGCGGACACGAACTGCGCCGGTCGAGCCGTCCGTTATGGGCCAGGAGCGGACATGTGACACCCCTCCGTTTCCTATTGTCCGATTGCTTGTGATAGCCCACAACCAATTCGCAAAACCAAGGATACGTCCGCTTAGCGTGAGGAAAGACGATGCCCAGCGACAACAAAAAAGCCAAAGCCGACCCCGCTCCAAAAAGCGAGGCAGCCGCGAAGGACAAAAGCACTGCAGGTGAAGCCGTATCCAAGACCGAGGGCGGCGAGGCAGCCGCCGCCCCACCTTCAAACTATAGCCGGGGGGAAGGCCAGAAACCGGTTAGCACCGCCTACAAGGAAAACTGGAACGCGATTTTTTCGAAGAAGAACGCGAAGGGGAAAAAGCGATAATTCGTGCGACGGAACAAGAAAAAAGGCCCGGAATAAATCCCGGACCTTCGTCATTTCGATGAGGATGGGCTTAATAGTCCATGCCGCCCATGCCACCGCCAGGCATAGCCGGGGTCCCACTGTCCTTCTTCGGCCTTTCGGCGACCATGGCTTCCGTAGTGATTAGTAACCCGGCGATCGACGCTGCATTCTGAAGGGCCGCCCGAACAACCTTGGTCGGGTCAATAATGCCCTTAGAAACGAGGTTTACATACTCGCCATTCTGGGCGTCGAAACCGTAGGCGTACTGATCCTTGTCAAGGATCTTGCCGACGATCACGGACCCGTCTTCGCCGGCATTGGTCGCGATCTGGCGCGCTGGAGAGGAGAGCGCCTTGCGGACGATCTCGACGCCGGTTTTCTGGTCGTCGTTCTGCGTGCGCACCTTCTTGAGTACCTCGCTGGCACGCAACAGCGCTACGCCGCCCCCAGGAAGAATACCTTCCTCGACTGCTGCACGGGTCGCGTGCATGGCATCATCCACGCGGTCCTTGCGCTCCTTGACCTCGACCTCGGTCGCGCCGCCGACGCGGATCACCGCGACGCCGCCCGCAAGCTTGGCAAGGCGCTCCTGCAGCTTTTCACCGTCGTAGTCTGAGGTAGTTTCCTCGATCTGCGCTTTGATCTGGATAATGCGTGCTTCGATGTCGGACTTTTTACCCGCGCCGTTGACAATGGTGGTGTTCTCCTTCTCGATTATCACCTTCTTAGCGCGGCCGAGCATGTTCACAGTAACCTTGTCGAGTTTGATGCCAAGTTCCTCGCTGATCGCCTGAGCGCCGGTGAGAATCGCAATGTCTTCAAGCATGGCCTTGCGGCGATCACCAAAGCCTGGTGCTTTCACCGCCGCAACCTTGAGGCCACCGCGCAGCTTGTTGACGACAAGCGTAGCCAAAGCCTCGCCCTCAATATCCTCGGCGATGATTAAGAGTGGCTTCGAGGTCTGCACCACCGCCTCAAGCAGCGGCAACAATTCCTGCAGGCCTGAAAGCTTCTTATCGTAGATCAGGAGATAGGGGTCCTCCATCTCTACCCGCATCTTTTCGGCGTTGGTGATGAAGTAGGGAGAAATGTAACCGCGGTCGAATTGCATGCCCTCGACGACCTCGAGTTCAGTTTCCAGGGATTTTGCTTCTTCGACCGTAATCACGCCCTCGTTGCCAACTTTCTTCATCGCATCGGCAAGGAACTTTCCAATTTCGGTATCGCCGTTGGCGGAAATCGTGCCGACCTGGGCGATTTCCTCGTTCGAGGTGACTTTTTTCGAGTTTTTCTTAAGGTCCTCGACCACCGCTTCAACCGCAAGATCGATGCCGCGCTTGAGATCCATCGGGTTCATGCCGGCGGCCACGGACTTGGCGCCTTCCCGTACGATCGCATGTGCAAGAACCGTGGCGGTCGTCGTGCCATCACCGGCGTAGTCGGATGACTTCGAGGCGACTTCGCGCACCATCTGCGCACCCATGTTTTCAAACTTGTCTTCGAGTTCGATCTCTTTAGCGACGGTAACCCCGTCCTTGGTGATGCGGGGCGCGCCATACGATTTGTCGAGCACGACATTGCGGCCCTTGGGGCCAAGCGTCACGCGCACTGCATTGGCCAGGATGTCGACGCCGCGCATCATTCTGTCGCGCGCATCTACTGAGAATCTAACGTCTTTGGCAGCCATTTGAAAACTCCATTTATTGTTTGTTTTAAGTGAGTACCGAGCAATCGACGACAGGCGTCATGCGGCTTTTTTCTTGGCCGGCGATACGGCAGCGCCATCAAGCACGCCCATGATGTCGCTTTCCTTCATGATCAAGTAATCGACGTTATCGAGCTTGACCTCGGTTCCCGACCATTTGCCGAACAACACGCGGTCGCCGACTTTCAAGTCGATCGGGATCAACTTCCCGCTCTCGTTGCGGCCGCCTGGACCAACGGCGATGATCTCGCCCTGCGAGGGCTTCTCCTGGGCAGTGTCGGGGATGATAATGCCGCCGGCGGACTTCGCATCGGGATCAATACGCTCTACAACAACACGGTCGTGTAGCGGGCGAAATTTCATGCGCTCCTCCTGAGCTGTGTTTCTGCTAATTTTTTGGACAAAAGCGAGGCTCGCTGCGGGTCGCAATACGAAAGCAGCCTCTCCACTTCACATGGTGTGCCCTATGGCGCTCTTCAAGTGAGACTGCCAATTCGGCAAGAGGTATTCGTCCGAAACGCCGCTAATAGAAGAAAGTGCACTGGTTCATTCGGATGTTCGTGCTCGCGGCGCCGCTAGATTTCTAATCTTTTCCTATAGGCGGATGAATACTGACCGGATTTGCAGAGTGGTCTGTTTTGACCAGACTAGCCGTGATGGCGTGCTCCAGTTTCTCCGAGCGGCTGATTCGTCACGGAGGGGGGCATGGCAATTCCAAAGAGTGACAAGCGGAAACAATATGCGCATTACGCCGCGCATTGTTTGTACTTAGTGACTTCGGCAACTGATCCGGATTCTCGCACTATCCAGCGCGAAATGGCAGCCGAATGGCTAAAACTAGCGGATAGCGTTCGGCGACCCTCAAAACCCACCCAAATGCAAATGAAATGACGGGCGCCTCGCTGAATGAGCGAGCCCGATAGAATGGGACTCAGTCCGTGTCGTGTGAGGCTGCGATGACACTGTCCGCCGTCGCCCGCCGTAGGTTCAACTCGTCCTGCACTATCATCGCTTCCTCTTCTAAACCCATCCAGCGCAATTTGCGGATCTGCTCGACAAGTTCGTTCGACGTTCGTCGCTCTTGCAAGACGTCAGGGGGCTTTTGTTGATCGGATCGCATTTCCATGGACGTTCTCCCAAATGTTTTCTGATTAACCTTGAGCCTTCTAATGACTCACTCATTCTCACGGTCTAGCCGCTAGGCCGTTTCGGTTCTTCAGGCAATGCCCTTAGGGCGCGTCTTTGATGTTGATTCATCGAGTTGGCCTGAAATTTCGATAGGCTGCAGAAGCGGCCTCAATAGTGGCCGAATAGAGCGCCGATCTTGTTTTAAACGAGCGGGCCAACCGCCATCACCGGTTCCACCATAAACTAAATTCTCCCCTCACCCTTGTGCGTTGGGGTGGGGCACCACAGTTGCGGAGATACTGGCAGGCAGTAGCTTGCCTGGGAGCTGCCCACGAAACGGCGACATGTCGAAGTCTCCGTTCACCCACTGGCAGCACTGATGCCATCGGCTGGCACAATTCTAATCCAAAAGGTCGATATTGGCTTGCATTACGGTTGCCGTCGGCACCCGCGCCGGCCATGCGCACCTCTGCGTGCGCACTAAAGTTAACAAAGGAAAGCACCGATGAATAACGAAAACCTGACTCTCCACTTCAAGGTCAAGGACTTCAACGCATGGCAGACGAGTTACAATGGGAACGAGAAGGACCGCACGTCTGCCGGCATCACGAAAAGCAAAGTGTTTCGCAGCACCGACGACCCCAATGATGTGCTTCTCCTCCAGGATGTCGCCGACATATCGAAGGCCCGCACCTGGTACAGCTCAAATGAAATGAAGTCCGTGATGGAAAAGAGCGGCGTGCTCGGCTCGCCCAGCATCCGCGTCGGAGCCTGACTCCAGCTTTAAACGGATCGGAAACGGGATGGCGTGTGGCATGAATGTACTGTTGCGTGTCCTCCTGAAGATGGAAGCTCCAGCCCCGCTGTCCCCCCGGATTATGGGCTGGGGCAACCAAAACCGCACCACATAGTCTCATTGCATTGCCTTCACGACAATCCAAGGCGGGAAGGCGCTCGACTTGACCGACCCGCAGTCGCTTCTCGCCATTGTCGACGAGGTGATCGAATAGTTGCTCGATGTCCGCTTGGGGTCATTATAGCCGCCGCGACTGTCGCCCGCTGGCGCGTCCGCTCAGCGAAGCCGATAGCTATCCGGGGAAATCATTGGACCGTAAAATTATCGGTCGATCGCCGTCTGCCGTCCCATCGGAGAACTTACGCGATGCTCGCTCCTCAATCACCTCGCGGAGCCGCATAAACTGATCGACACGCTGCTCTGGCTTCAGGCCGTGCCCACCTTCAAGGTCGTCCATCGCGGTAGTGCTCACGGCGCAGGTAATTACTCTGTCCTGGGCGACCATCGTGAACTCAACGACCATCCGATTGAAATCGTAGCCCTGCACCTCACCTCGCTCCAGTGGCATTTTAATCTCCCGCGCCGAAGCAAATTTATTGTGTCACATCAATTGACCTAGGTCAGCCACTAATGTCCGCTTTGGGTCAAAAGCTGCCGCGACCCGGTCTAACTTTTGGCGTCCGCTTTGACCCCGAAAGCGGACACGGATCAGCGGCTCGCCCGCGTCCGCTTTGGGCCAAAAGCAGCCGCGGAGGTTCGAGGGACCGCCACGGAGGACAGGTCGCGGCCCGAGCTTTCACCCAATCCGCTTCAAAGGCGGAGCTTGCCACTTTCCGTCCAGGGCCTCGGCTTTCGGCCAGTAGAGCCGCATGACAACGAGGAACGGTCCCTCGGGCGCGGGCAGCCAGTTAGCCTCCATGTCGGCACCGGGGGATTTGTTTTGAAAGTAGAGCGTAAACCCGCCGTCGGCATCCTTTTTGAATTGCGGGATCATCGGCGAGTTCAGCAAATACCGATTGAGAGGATTGGCTACCATCAGTTGCGCGGGGAAATCGTACATGGTCATTGACCAGAACGCGTTGACGGGCGGCAATTGGTCCGGCGCGAAGCGAACCGCATAGCGGTTCGCTCCATTCAGCTTTTGGCCGTCAGCATCGACGGCATACGACGGATACATGGCCTCCTGCTGCGAATTGCCGTAAATGCCGTACACGGCGCCCGCCATCCGATAGAGATAGTTGTTCTTCAAAAACTCGCGGGTTCCGAAAAACAGCCCGGTGCTCACCTCGCGCGCATCAATTTGCTTCTGCAGCGCCGCATGTTCGGCCCATGCATCAGCCATCCCTTGTTGAATGGCCGTCTTGGTGTCGGGCGCGAGCGTGGCGACGTCGAACGTCTTATCCGCGCCGATGCCGATCTTAGCGAAGCGTTCCATCAACGCGATTTCGGAAGGAACCGTAGGACAGACCCGAAGGACAAAGTTCAGGATGTTGAAAAATTCGGGTGACGTTCTCTGCTCCGCCGGAGTGAGTGGCTTTATGAAATCAATTGCGGGCGGGGTCTGGGGCGCGGTTTGTCCGAGAAAGGCGGAGAGCGTCTGCACCTTGTAGCCCGCCTGTACCTTCTTCACATTATCGATGTCACCGGGATTGAAGAGTTGCGTGCGATATCCGGGGAACGCCAGTTCGGTCTCCGAGCGAAACACCTTGTCGATGCCCTTGGGCGTCCCACCTTTCCAGTTCGGCCCGGCGAGCAGAAACGTCCCGCCTCCGTTGCCGGTCGTGCGGGTTCCGATGTAATCGAAATTCTGAGTGTAATAGTCGATAAGCTGGACGCTAAAGTAGCGATCCTTCTCCATCGCTGGCACGGTGAGCACGAGTGGCTCGGCACGCAGGTCAGCGCCGACCATGGAGTAAAGGGTGTCCGAGTTGGCCGTCTGGATCGCCTTGTCTGCTGGGCTGAACAGTCGCGCACTATTCCAAATGTGGTTCCACGGCGCTTTGTATTCGGGGTTCTTGTTGTTCACGAAGTAGGCATACTGGATGCGATAGTTATCCACGACGGGGAAGCCGTAGATGTACGCCTCCTTTGCGATGGCGCGGGCCTCATCGGTGCTTACGGATTGGGCGTGGGCTGGGATCGACTTCGCAGCCGTCGCGGTAGTTGCCACGAAAGCTGCAGAACGAAATAGTAGGCCGCGCTTCGTCAGCATTTAAATCTCCTGTTAGACGACGGTGGATACGTCGCTTATTCGGTCTTTTGGTGGCTCAATAGAAACTCGGCGAGTGGCGCACTCGGTTCGACACCTGCGGCGCGAAGCATTCACCCAACGCGTTGCAATGGCGGCTTGGTCCACGCGCCATCCAACGCTTCTGCCTTCGGCCAGTAGAGACGCAAATACATCCTGAATGGTCCCTCCGACGCGGGAAGCCAGTTAGGCTCCTTGTCCTTACCGGGAGACTGGTTCTGAATGTAGAGCGTCAGTCCGCCATCGGCGTCCTTCACAAATTGCGGCATCATTGGCGAGTTGAGGAGGTAGCGGTCAATCGGATTAGCCACAAGCAGGCTCTCCGGCATTTTATACATCGTCAGCGACCAGAACGCGTTGACCGGCGGCAATTGGCCCGGGCGGAAGCGCAAAACGTAGTTGTTGGCTCCGCTCAGCTTCTCGTTTGTTTCGTCCACACCATAGATTGGGTAGATCGCTTCTTCCTTCGAGTTGCCGTAGATGCCGAGGACGGCTGCACCCATGCGGTAGAGATAGTTGTTCTTCAAGTATGCCCGCGTGCCGAATACGTCGCCCGAGGTCACTTTCCCTTGGTCAAATTGTTTCAGTAAGCCGGCGAAATCGGCCCACGCATCTGCCCTGCCGTCTTCGATTGCCTTGGTCATTTCAGGCGAGAGTTTACTGGCATCGAACGACTGATCCGCGCCGACGCCGATCTTGGCGAAGCGTTTCATCAACTCCACTTCGGAAGGGTCTGTCGGGCAGTAACGCAGGACGAAGTCCAAGACGTTGAAGAACTCCAACGAGGTCTTCTGCGTCTCGACGGTGAGCGGCTTGATGAAGTCAATCGCTGGCGCGGGCGTGGGGGCAGGCTGGCCCAGGAATGCCGACAGCGTTTGTACCTCGAAGCCCGCCTGTACTCTCTTGACGTTGTCGAGGTCGCTCGGATCAAAAAGCTGCACGCGATAGATCGGCATGAGGAGATGCGTTTCGGAACGAACCACCTTCTTCATGCCGCTTGGGGTAACTCCCTCCCAGTTCGGACCCACGACAAGGAAATTAGCCGCATGGTTTCCCGTACTGCGGCTTCCGGCGTAATCGATGTTAAAGGTGTAAGCGTCGGTGAATTGGATACTGTAGTAACGCTTCTTCTCGATCTCGGGCACGGTGAGCACGATGGGCTCGGTGCGCAGGTCGAGGCCCAACCAGGAATAGGGCGTGTCCGAGTTGGGCGTCTGGATGGCCGTGTCCGCTGGCGTATAGACGCGCGGCGTGTTGGCGATGTGGTTCCAGGGTGCCTTGAACTCCGGCCCCTTGCTGTCCACGAAGTAGTCGTACTGAATGCGGTAGCTATCCACCAACGGGAAGCCGTAGACGTAAGCCTCCTTGGCAATGGCGCGGGCTTCTGCAGGAGTAACTCCGGCTTGCGCGCTCGCCGCCGAGAAACGAAGTGTCGGGAGCAGCGCAACCCCACTCGCGAAAGTCCTTCGTGTTAGGGTTTGCATAGCGACGAGCCCTTCATTTTGTTGTCGTCGGGCGAAACGCGGGGATCGGTGCCGGCCCCGCCGGATCGCCTGGTGCAGTGGTCGGCCTCAATAACAAGGCGGATAAGGATAGTACCCGCAGGCTGGCCGGGCGTGATAAGCACCGGCAGCCGCAGCACCGACAGCCGCAGCCCCTACAGCCGCGCCGTAATATGCGCGTCGATGTACTCTCCGATGAACGCCGGCGACACTTCCCGGGGTTAGCGGGCGACCAACACGCGCGTGTGCGCTGTTGAGAGACAATGTAACGCCCGATTTTGACGACCATTCGATTGAGAATGGCGCTGCACAAAGTAACGCGGCTATTCCAACGATAACTGGAATGCTTCTGACAAGTTTCCACATGGACTACTTCCTTTCGGGTCGTATACGCGACCCCTGAGCGTGGCAGAAATGGAAAGATAAACTATCGAGCGCGCGCGCGAGAGAGCGACTTGTCGCAGAAGCATCTGGGTAAAACACACCTTCGTGAAATTGAACCTAAACGCGACAGTCCTAGGCGGTGTCGCGCTGAACGCGAACAGCCGTATAATCGCGGCCCGGTGCGCAAGGGCGCGCGACAGGTCTAGGCGGGTAGGGCATCATTGCCCCTCCCAGAAAATCGCGCCGATGACTTGGGAAACGGCCGGGTACGGGCTTGAGAATGCCAGTGCGGGCCTAAGCTGGTGTCCGAACTGAGGGAAGTCGTGCCCGCTATTTTTGAGGAGGGCGTTTGGGTTACTTAATCTCGTTGTGAACGCCGCACATGCTGATAGCGGGCGACTTCGCCAAGGTATGTTTGCAGAAGTCGGTATAGTGGGTTTCCCCGAAAACATCGTCGTACCAAACGCGGCCCACCAAGATGACGCCCATGTCGTGGCTGTCGATGAAAATGCCGTCATTTTTGGTGATTGGCCCTTCGGATTGGGCTGTGACGAAACGAAAGCCGCTCAATTCGCCAGACGCATTGGGTGGCGTGACATATCCGATTACAAAACTCCCGGTCAGCCGACTCCAGAGAAGTATTTTGTGATCATGTTGTGCGCGATCGGATTGGGCGGCTTTATAACTTCCGTCAAAGGATTGTATCGCGAGAGCTACATCATGGTGTCCGGCGGCTGGCTCATTGCCGCCGTTACCGTCACTATCGGGACTACTTGGATTATTATCGGCCATTTACCGTTCTTTTCTGAGCGCGTCTCCACCGGCGCGAGGGTTGATCCGGGGGTCGGCTAAAATAACAAAGAAATTCACGTGAGATTTCAATAGCCGCTGGCGGCATCTCTGCCGTCGCCTCAGTCAACTACTTGGGGCTTCCGAGGAAGTGGCCCCGGCCCAAGCAAAGGACATTAACGTGAGCCGGGGCCGACCCTGTCCGCGACCACTCGCGAGTGGCCGTCTTTGCCTGCCGCGCTGAAAGGAGATTTCGGCCGCCGGCCGTGAGCTGTTATTTTGCGGCCAGCGGCACGTTCGGCTGCCTTCCGCGAAGGCCTCCTAGCTCCGCGATATGCTCGTACTCGATGTGGAACTCCGACAGTGAGCCCGGCAGTGTATCCCCGTTATATTGCGGATTGGTGCGCGAGCGTGGAATGGCCCGAACATCGGCCACGAGCCGCACATCGGCGTCTTTCAATAGGCCAATGAAGACGTCGAGCGGCCGAACCGAATGTCCAATCGTAAAGAACGGATTTGCCATCTATAACCGGCGTCAAGCGCGTTGCAGCGCTGCCCCCTTGTGCAGGGCGACGTGATCGGTCTTATCGCTCTTAATTTCATATTGCGGGTCGTCTTTGCTGGCGTGATGGGTATAGCCTTTGTAATCTAGATCTTCAGTGTGCACTTTTACAATCTTGCCGCTGACCCAGCCGGCCTCCGAATTCCAGATGACGTGATCGCCGACGTTGAATCTTTTTTTCATCGCTCCCCGCCCTTCGGTTGGCAGCGTCATCACATCGCCGAATACCTGATTGAGCTTCGGCGTCAGCGGATGGTTCTCCGGCAGGGCTTCGACCTCAAGCTGGCTCACGGCCCTCACGACTTGCGCGGCGTTAAGTTTCATTGCGTACTCCTCTTGCTTACAGAGTTGCGCGCCCCCGTGATTCCGCAAGCGCAAGCGCGTGCGGGAATTTTCACGACCTGAGTCCCGTCCTGTTGGGCCTCCCACGTCGAAGTGGTCGAGATGGGGGCTAACGCGGCCGATCCGTCATCGGTTCAATTGGGATTTTCGCTAACCGCTTCGATGCAGACCCCGTCTGACGGGGCGCATGGTCAATGCGCTTCATCCGACGCCGAGCCGGCAATCGCGACGTGCAAGAGATGGCCGGACATTTTATCCCTCTCGACGACGCAACGCTACATCCAGGGCGACACCGCGGCGAAGCGGAAGGTCGTCGATATGTAAAAGAGTGGTGTTTCGGAGTCGATTTGCCGCGTGGCGCGTTATTTCAATCCGGTCGCTACCCTTGACCGCCCAATCAACCGATCAATGGCGCG
>Ga0210387_10002260_pt1 | contig 14653 bp, 13 predicted proteins | sample IncBWC7OmetaG_FD_160108 | JGI IMG/M metagenome (GOLD analysis project Ga0210387, IMG submission 160108) | Forest soil microbial communities from Barre Woods Harvard Forest LTER site, Petersham, Massachusetts, United States - Inc-BW-C-7-O ...
TGATCACCTCGAAGGTCAGCGGTCCCGGGCTGCGCACCGCGAACCAGGCCGCGGGCGCGGCCACCATCAGCAGCGCCGCGAACCCGAGCGCCGAGGCCGCCTGCCAGCGCAGACGGACCCGACCCCGGCCCGGCCGCTCCAGCCGCCGCAGCCCGCTCTCATCGACCGGCCAGTGCTCCCTGGTCGCCTCGTCGCTCAGCGTCCCGCGCGTCAGCTCGACGAGCCTGCGCAATCCTTCATCCTCCGGACTGCTCGTCCGGACCACCAAGTCGTCTCGTGTCCCCCGCATCTCTACGCCTCGCCCTCGATCCCGTGTTCAAACATCGGCAGCAGCTCACCCAACGCCGGATCATTGCGCACCAAAACCGCCAGTCGCTTCCAGGTTCGCGCCAACCGTCGCTTGGTGGTGGCCAGCGACAGGTCCAGCGCCACGGCCACCTCGCGCAGCTCCATCTCCTCGACGAAGCGGAGCGTGAACGCCATGCGATCGACCGCGTTGACCTTGTCCAGGATCTTGAAGAACCGCGCCAGCGCCTCGCGCGCCTCGGCGTTTGGCTGGAACGTCCGCAGGTCCAGCTTCTCCACCTGCCCCGGCAGCACCAGCCAGCGGCGCAGCCAGCGCCACCGCAGGTGGTGGCGGATCTTGAACGCCGTGATCGACATGATGAAGGCGGTGAGCGTGCGCGGATCGCGCAGCGTCTTCACGCGATCGAAGAAGGTAATGAACACCTCCTGAGAGAGATCCTCGAGCTCGCTCTCCGGACCGAGCGTGCGCAGCAGGATCCGGCGCACCATCGGTCCGAACCGGCGCCAGGCCTCGCGGGTGGCGCGCGGATCGCCGTCCAAGAGGCCACGCACGAGCGTGGTGTCGTCGGCGTCCGCCAGCGTGGCGCTCGGCAGGTAAGAGATCTGCGCGGTGCGGTCTATGCGCGGCGCTTTCATCTCGTCCGTCTCATGGATTGTACACTTCGCGACCCGCCGCCCGTGGCCGCCGACGGCGCGCGCGGGGGATCAGGGGAGAAGTTCCACCGCAGTGGCGCAACGGCTCAGCACAAAGCGGCGTCATCGTGATGAAGGCGCACCGCGGCAAAGGCCGACATACGAACGCCCGGCCGGCGGCACCCCCGCGGACCGGGCGTTCCGGAGCAGCCCGACGGCTACGGTGAGCAGAGCGCGTCGATGCAGGACATCCCGCTGCCGCACTGCGCATCGAGCTGGCACTTCGGCGACGCTTCGCCGGGCGTCTCACAGAACCCGCCCGGCCCGCAGACGGTCGCGGTCGTGCAGGTGCAACAGTCGGCGCTCGTCTGGCAGCTCGCCCGGCAGAACCCGTCGACGCAGGTCTGGCCCGCGTTGCAGTTGGCGTTCGAGAGGCAGCTCGGGTGCGGGCGGACGTCCGGCTCACAGAGTCCCGCCGAGCACATGTCGTGTGGGCCGCAGTCGGCGTCGATGACGCAGGCGCCGTGACAGAAGCCGTTCACGCAAGTGTCACCGGAGAGACAGTCGGTGTTGAAGACACACCCGCCACCGCCGGTTGCGCTTGGCTGGCAGAGACCCCCGGTGCAGGCGTCGCCCGTTCCGCAGTCTGCGGCCGAGCTGCAGGCCGGCTGGCAGAGACCATCGGCGCAACGCCCACCGACGCCGCACTCGCTGCTGAAGTGGCAGAGCGGCGGCGCGGTCGGCAACGGCTGACAGGTCCCCGACACGCAACAGTCGCCCTGACCGCAATCGCTCGTGACTTCACACGAGCTCGCGGCCATCCCACCCGAGCCCGTCGTTCCCCCGCCGCCGCTGCCACCTTTTCCGCTGCTGCCCGCGCCGCCGCTGGCGCCGCCCGACCCGCCGCCCACACTGCCGACCCCGCCCGTGTTGCCAGTTCCGCCGCCCGTGTTCCCGGTTCCACCGCCCGTGCCAGTCACGCCTCCAGTTCCCGGAGCGCCCGCCGTCCCCTGGCCCTCCCCGCCTGTGCCTGAGCTCGTCGTGCCGCCCGCGCCGGCATATCCGTGGCCGGCGTGCCCGCTGGCTCCGCCGGTGCTGCCGCTGTGACCACCGGTGGCCGTCGGCGGGAGAATGCACTTGCCGTACACCTCGTCGCAGATCGAGCCCCTCGGGCAGTCGGCGTCGCAGTAACAGTAGGTGTAGGAAGAACCGCCCCCACTGTTGTCACTGGGATCTGTCATGGGGACGCAGCCCGCGCTTCCGAGAGCGCTGAGCGAAATCACGGCGAGACCGGCCAGAAAGTGAAGGCGTGTCATGAGGTGCTCCTTTGCCGAGCGGCACATCGCAAGCGACGGGCCACATCGTTCCGCCGCCTGCCGATCCCAAAACGATCTAAGTAGTGCCGCGATCGTGGACGGCAATGCGGGATCAACTCAAAGCGCGCGGGTGATCGGCGCCACCGGAACGCGCCCCTGCGTGCCGCCCATTCACGCCGAATGACGTGACGGTCACACGGAATCGAGATCACGGTCGTGGGCCCGGATCGCCGTGATAGCGTTTACGGATGCACGCAAACCGCTGTCTGATCTCGATGGCGATCTTCGCGTTCGGATGTTCGAGCGCAGGTTCGATGCCGAGCACCGATGCCGGCTCCGGTGGCGGAAGCGGCAAGGCAGGAAGCGGTGGCGGCGCCGCCACGGGCGGCAACCCTGGAACCGGGGACAATTCCGGAACGGGCGGCGGCCCCGGAGCCTCCGCGACCGGCGGGAGCTCGAGCGCAGGGAATGGCGGCGCGGGCGGGAAAGCGGCCGGCGGCGCGCCGGGCACGGGCGGAATCGTGGACGGCGGGGTGACGCTGGCCGGCTGGGCGCTGACCTGGTCGGACGAGTTCAACGGCCCTGACAACTCGGCGGTCGATTCCACGAAGTGGGTCTACGACACCGGCGGCAGCGGCTGGGGCAACAACGAGCTCGAGTACTACACGAGCGGCACCGCCAACGCCGTGGTGCAAGGGGGCAACCTGGTCATCACGGCGACCACGGCAGGCGCGTCCTCGTTCACCTGCTCGTACCCGTCGAACGGTCCGTGTGGGTACACCAGCGCGCGAATTCGCACGCAGGGAAAGTTCACCCAGGAGTACGGGCGCTTCGAGGCGCGCATCCAGATCCCGGAGGGCCAAGGGCTGTGGCCGGCGTTCTGGATGCTCGGCGCCGACATCAGCAACAGCGCCACCAACTGGCCGAAGTGCGGCGAGATCGACATCATGGAGAACATTGGCAAGGAGCCGTCGATCAACCACGGCAGTCTGCACATGCCGGCGGCCGGGACGGCCAACGACGACCAGCTGACGGGCATGTACACGCTCCCGGGTGGCGCGAAGCTGGGCGACGGTTTCCACACCTACGCGGTCGAGTGGAGCGCCTCGGCCATCAGCTTCTACGTCGACGATAATCTCTATGAGACGCAGACCCCAGCCACTGCGAGCGGGCGCGACTGGGAGTTCGACCAGCCGTTCTTCATCATCTTGAATGTCGCCGTGGGGGGGAACTTTCCAGGAGCGCCGACCTCGAGCACGACGTTCCCCCAGACAATGAAGGTCGACTGGGTGCGGGTCTACCAGCCGACCGACGCTGGCTGAGTTGGTTCCGGCACCTCCACGGCGCAACGGCCAGTCACTAGATTCAAGGTTGTGGGATCGCCGGGTTCGCCCGGTTGTGGTCGACCCTCCGACCCCGAGGAGGGATCCCCATGACCACACGCATCTTCAACGCGCTCATCGGCATCTGGCTGTTCGCCACCGCATTCATGTGGCCCCACGCGCACCTGGCGCAGGTGGTGACGATCGTGGCGGCGGTCCTCACGTTCGTGCTGTCCATCATGTCGATGTACATCCGCGGGGCGCGCCACTTGAACGCGGTCGTGGCCGTGTTTTTGTTCTTGTCGGCGCTCACGCTCCCGGCATTGACCCGAGCCACCACCTGGAACAACGCGATTTGCGCCATCGCGATCCTCGTCGCCGCGCTGGCCGACAGTGGTCCCGAGGGGGTGCGCCGCGAACGAGAGCTCTACGGGCGCATCTGATCGTCTTTCAACCCACCGTCCTTCAACCAACCTTCGTGCCGCAAGTAGCTCCGCAGATCGGCGTTGTCGCGAGACAGCGGGGGAAGCCACGGGCCGATGCGCGTGCGCTGCCACCAAACTTTGCCGCCCAGCGGCGCGAACGCGTAGCGGTAGAGGTCGACGCGGACGTAGCGCGGCGGCACGCCGTGAAAGGGATCGTCGGCCAGAAGGCCGAGCGCGCCCGGATCGGCCACCAGCAGATCCCACACCAGGTGCAACGTCCAGGGGTACTCGCGCGGGCTCCCCATGGCGGCGAACCAGAGCAGCCAGTCGAGGCGGTAGTGGTAGGGGCTCATCCAGCAGGGGCGGCGCGCCGGATCGCCCGGCTGGCACTTGAAGGCGTACGGAAGCCAGCTGGTCTCGGGCGTGATCACCTCGTCGGTGGTCCCTTCGAAGACCAGCTGCCCACGCTCGCGCCCGACGCTGCCGAAGGCGCCGTAGGTGTTGACGATCGGCAGCCGGGTGAACGAGCTGTTCATTAATTGGGAACCGGAAAGCATGTTGACGGCCGGGGCCACGCTGAGCGCGGCGATCCCGACGGTGACCACGGCGACCGTCAACCCCTGCCCGCGCGACGGGACGGCGACCGATGATGCCGCCTCCGCGCGCGCCGCCAACCTCGCCGGAAGAATCCTGCGCCACAGATGATCGTCGAAGCAGGCGAGGATCGGCACCAGCGTCAACCAGTTGAGAAAGGCGAGGTTGCCGCTGGCGATCAGGATGATCTGGAGCGCCAGCATCAGCGCGCCGCCCGCGTACCGCACGCGGCGTGGGCCCAAGATCAGAAACGGCGCGCCCAGCTCAGCAACGTGGTTGAAAGCGACGCCGACCGCGTGCGCCCAGTGCGGCAGCGCGTGAAAGTACGGCGTCAGCGGGCTCGGGATCGGCTGGGTCTCGAAATGAAAATCGAGGCAGGTGAGATCACGCCAGCAAGAATCGCCGCGCAGCTTGATGAGCCCGGCGCCCCACATGATCCGCATCGCCAACCAGCGCAGAAGCCAGATCACCGCGCGCGGCGGCGGCCGGCGCGGAAACGGCCGGAGCTCCAGCAGCGGACAGAGAAAGATGCAGAGAAACCCCGTCTCGACGAGCTGCAACTCCCAGCCGAATCCATAGAACGTTTGCCCGACGTTGCAGATCGAGATCTGCAAGACGCACAGGAACCCGAGAAGGAGGGCGTTGGTGTAGCCGGCCAGCAGCGCCAACGACAGCGCCGCGCCCAGCCATCCCGCGGCGCGCAACGCGCCGTCGCCGGCGCCGAACCAGAACAGCGACGGCAGCTCCCAAAACCCCGCGGCGCGCGAGCCGGCCTCCGCCGCTACGTCGGCGAGATAGCTGTCGATCGGCAGGAGCCCCCGGGGCCCCAGCAGCGCGGGCCCCTGCCAGACCAGGGTCAGAAACGCCATCAGATAGACCAGCCCCAAGAGCCGCAAGATCACGAACCGCCCCAGCCAATTCCCGTTTAGGCTCGCGTCGTTGCGCGCGAACAGCGCGGCCAGGCGGTTCATCGGCGCCAGCTTGTCGGTGAACGTCGGCACCGGCCCGATTGTAACGATTCTTTGCGCGGGCAATCCGGCTCCGCGCCTCCATTCGGACATGCTATCGTCGCGCCCATGCTCGACCACATCAGTCTCCGCGTACAGGATCACTCGCGGGCTGTGGCCTTTTATCGGGCTGCGCTCGCCCCTCTCGGCTACCAGATCATGATGGAGTATCCGGGTGCCACCGGCCTCGGCGCCGGTATGCCGGATTTCTGGCTCATGACGACGGAGCAGCCGCTCAACCCGACGCACCTCGCGTTCTCCGCCGACCGCGAGACTGTCGACGCCTTCCACGCCGCGGCGCTCGCCGCCGGCGGCGTGGACAACGGTCCGCCCGGGCTGCGCGCCGACTACCACCCTCACTACTACAGCGCCTTCGTGCGCGACCCCGAAGGGAACAACGTCGAGGTCGTCTGCCACGAGGATCCGGATGCCCAGCCGGCACCGGTGAGGACGGCGGCCCGCAAGAGCGCGCGCAAGGCGGTCAAGGCGAGCCCGAAGGCCAAGGTCAAAGCGAAGGCCAAGGTCAAAGTGAAGGCCAAGGCAGCCCCGAAGGCCAAAGCCAAGGCCAAGAAGCCAGCCGTCAAGAAGCCGGCCGCCAAGAAGAAGCGCCGCTAAGCCGCGCCGCCCGCCCGGCTGCGAGCATCGTCGACTGGGCCGTGAGGGCCGCCGGCATCTACGACGGCGGCCGTTCCGCCCATCTGGTGCGGCGCCGGCGCGTCACTGCAGCTGGCGCAACGCCGTCACTTCCTGATCGAAGTAGCTGGGCAGCGCGCCCCACGGATTGGGGGCCGTTCCGTCGGTGGTGAACACCCAGCCCGCCCCGAGGCCGATTGCCCTCGACAGCACCTGGCTGGCGTCAGCGGCGGGAACCTCGCTGACGAAGTGACAGAACCGCCCGGGCGAGTTGGCCGGCATCCAGGACGGCGAGGTGTAGGACTGGTACATCGAATAGGTCTCGGCGAACTCGACCATCAGGTCCGAGAAGGTGATGAAGGTGGGGCAGAAGCGGGTGCCGATCGCCAGATAGGCCTTCGGATCGTGCGACTGCGCCAGCGCGGTGAGCCGCTGGTACTCTGCCTGCAAGGTGTCGCAAGTGTCGGCCGTCGGTCCCTCCGCGAAGTAGATCCCCGACGGTGAGTAGAGCGAGTAGTAGCCGTTGACGTCGGCGTCGATGTCCGCCTCGGCCCGCGCGCCGTACTGGGTCGAGACGTAGCCGAGCACCTTGATGCCGGCCTTCTGCGCCTGCGCGATCGCGGCGGCGTAGCCCGGCTTCGCCGCCGTCCCCGGCCCGCTGTTCGGGTTGAAGATGATCATTCCGACCGTCGGCGCGCTGGCGATGATCTGCTGCCACTGATCGTCAGGGTCCCAGTAGGCGGGGACGATCAGGTGGACCGTCCCGGCCAGGACGCCGCTGGCGTCGAGGACGATCGGCGGCCCGTCAGTCGGGCCGCCGGTCCCTCCCGTCGCGCCACTGCTGGCGCCCCCTCCGTCGCCGTGCGATCCCTCGCCCCCGTTCACGCTGCAGGCCGCGAGCGCCACGCAAAGAAGCGCCACGCCCCAGCCGATTGGCCGCAATTCCCCCATCCGCACGGAACCTCCTGGTCCCAGAACAGGTAAGCATCCGAGGCCCTACCGTCCAGATCACGGCAGAGACGCAACCCGGGCGGACGGCGGCCGAAGACGTGACCCGAGTCATGCGCCAGAACGCCGACCAAGAGCCCGACACCGAAACGCTGCGCCCGCAGGGCGGCGGCGGGTCACCGCAGAAGATCACACGGAAGATCGACCGTTATGAGCTCTGCGAGATGATCGGGTGCGGCGGGATGGGCGCCGTCTATCGAGCGGTCGACACCAAGCTCGGGCGCACGGTCGCGCTCAAGACGGCCGCGGCCAAGCGCAATGGCGCGCGCCTCACCGATCGGGTGCGCCAGCGCTTTCTGCGCGAGGCGATGGCGCTGTCGAAGGTCGAGCATCGCAACGTCGTTCAGGTCCTCGATTTCGGATTCGCCGACGACGGCACGCCGTTCTTGGTGATGGAGCACTTGCGGGGGCGGGATCTGGGGGCGTTGCTCGCCGCCTCCGACAGACCGTTGCCAGTCACCGATGTCGTCGACATCATGCTCGCCGTCTGCGCCGCGCTCCGCGCCTGCCACCGGGCCGGGATCATCCATCGAGACCTCAAGCCGGGGAACATCTTCCTGGCGGAGACCGAGACCGGCCGAGAGGTGAAGGTCCTCGACTTCGGCGTCTCGAAGGCGCCGACGGCCGACGACCTGACGCGCGAGGGGCAGATCCTGGGGACCCCGCAATACCTCGCGCCGGAGCAGATCGACGGCAAGGTCGGACCGGCGAGCGACCAGTACGCCCTCGGCGTGGTGCTCTACGTCTGTCTGACGCTGCGGCTCCCCTACGAAGACCACCAGAATCGCCAACTCTTGCAGGCGATCGAAACCGGGGCCTTCGAGTCGCCTCGCACGTTCAGAGCCGATCTGCCCGAAGCGCTGGAGTCGATCGTTCTTCGTGCGATGCACGTCTCCCCTTCGGAGCGCTTCGAGTCGGTCTACGCGCTCGGCCAGCGGCTGTGGGATCTCGCCAGCCCTCGGAGCCAGGAAGAATGGCGGAGCTACTACCTTCCCCGATCGCCGGGTGGTCCAGGTCGACGAGGCGGGCGCGGAACGGCTGCCGTCGTGGTCGCAAGAACGCAAATCGTGGAGGGCTCCAGCGCCGCCGAGTCAAAGGCCGAGAGCGGTGCGTTGTTTGGTTTGAAGACCAAGGCCGCTCCACCGGAGATGTCGGTCGATCTCCCGATCTCTGACGAGTGGCCGGCTCCGGAAGAGCCGTCGGTGGAATATCTCCCTCGCACGCCGTCGCGGCGCCTGTTGGTTGCGGCCGCCGTCGCCCTGCTGACTCTCAGCGGGGCGTTCGCGGCGCGACTTCGGGCTTCGCACCGGAGAGCCTCCGTCGCGCAGGCCGCGCCGGTCGTGCCAGCGACCGCGACGCCGTCCGTCCGCGCCTCTGCGCCGGTCGCTCCGTCGCCGCCGCAACCAACGGCTCCGCTGCGGGCGCCAACCGACCCCGAACAACCGAGCGACCTTCCACCATCGTCGCGGCCCGCGCCACCGGTGCGCCGTCGTCGTGTGCTTCACCGAAACCGTCCGCTGGCCGAACGCTCGCTCCCGAACATCGATCAAGCGGGCATCGGCATCCCCTCCGAATGAAGGTCCCTCGATGAACACCTCTTGTGCAGCCGCCGTCGCCTTTCTGGTTGTCGCCCACCTCAACCCGGCGCTGGCCCGCGGCGACGACGCCGACCCCGACGTTCTGATCATGCGCGGGCTCGACCTGCGGCGCGCGGGCAGATCGGCCGACGCGTTGGCCCTCTTTCGACGCGCCTACCAGGCCGCCCCCTCCCCGCGAACGCTCGGGCAGATGGGGTTGGTCGAGTCGTCGCTCCAACTTTGGGCTGACGCCGAGGCGCATCTGGTCGCCGCGCTGGCCACCCCGAACGACCCTTGGGTTCACAGAAACCGTCAGTTCCTCGATCGAGCGAGTGATCGCACCAAAGAGCACATGGCTGAGCTGGTGATCACCGGCCCACCGGGAACCAAGGTCAGCTTGGGCGAAAAGCCGATCGGCTCGCTCCCCCTGGCGGCGCCCGTTCGTCTGGTCGAAGGAGACCTCACGATCAGCGCCACCTCTGATGGCTATAGGCCCTTCTCTCTGGACCTCTCGATCAAGGGCGGCGCACGTACCGCCGTCTCCATCGTGCTCGAACGAATCGATCTGGCGGCCCACAATCCAGACGCTCGAAGTTTCGTGTCGAGCGCTCCCCCGCCGAAACGTTTGCGTGTCTGGACGGGCACGACCCTGGCGATCGCGGGTGCCGGGGCCTTGGCGTGGGGGATCGCCTGGCTGGTGCTGGACGGCCAGCCCGACTGCGGAGGAGGGGCGCCGGGCGACTGCGGGACCACCTACGACACGAGGACACCCGGGATTCTCCTCGCCGTCGGGGGAGGCGCATTGGCTTTGGCCGGCGGCGCCCTGCTCTATTCGGCCCTCCATTCACCAACCTCGAACGTAACGTTGGGGATGACGACCCATTCGTTGCAATTCGACGCGCGGTTCTGAGTCGTTCCGGCATCGCCAGCTTGTGACCGGTGCGTGCGAATCAGTGTTGGCGGCCGGGACCGAAATACGGAATATTGGCCCGTCGGCAATGGGCGCCTCCGAAACACCGTCTTTGAAACGACGACGGATCGATCGTTATGAGATTCACGAGCTCATCGGCGAAGGGGGCATGGGGGCGGTTTATCGGGCGATCGACAGCCGCCTTGGCCGCACGGTGGCGCTCAAGACCGTCGTTTCGCACCGCGCAGGCGAGGGACTGACAGACGAGCTGCGCCAGCGGTTCATGCGGGAGGCGCTGGCCGCGTCCCAGGTGGACCACCGCAACGTGGTCCACGTCATCGACTTCGGCGTGACCGAGGACGGCACGCCCTACCTGGTGATGGAGTACCTGCGGGGGCGCGACCTCGGCGTGCGGCTCAAGAAGTCGAAGGCGCCGCTGGCCATCGAGTATGTGGCGGACGTGATGCTGGGCGTTTGCGCTGCGCTCCGCGCCTGCCACCAGCTCGGCATCGTTCATCGCGATCTCAAGCCGAGCAATATCTTCCTGGCCGACACGGACACGGGCCCCGAGATCAAGGTGCTCGACTTCGGCGTCTCCAAAGCGCCGACGGCCATCGATCTCACCCAGGAAGGTCAGATCCTCGGAACGCCGCAATATCTTTCGCCCGAGCAGGTGAACGGCAAAGTGGGGCCCGAAAGCGATCAGTACGCGCTCGGCGTGCTGCTCTACGTCTGTCTCACCAAGAAGCTCCCGTTCGAGGAACACCAGAACCTCGTCCTTCTGCGCGCCATCGAAGCAGGGAGATTCCAGGGCCCGCGCGCGCATCGACCGGAGATTCCTTTGCCGCTCGAGGCGATCATTCTGCGCGCCATGCACGTCGACCCGGCCCAGCGCTTCGAGTCGGTCCACGCTCTCGGTCAAGCGCTTTGGACCTTCGCCAGCTCGCGCGGGCAGGTGGAGTGGAAGAACTACTATTTCCACACGCCGCCCGCCTCGGCGTTCGGCGAGGCGACGCTTCGGGGCATTCCCGGCGCGCCCGTCCCGGGTGCCTCGGCGGTGTCCCTGGCGGAGGGCGTGCCCGTTGTGCGGGCCACCGTTGAACCGACCGCAGTTCTGGCCGACTCGGTGAACATGGCTCCCAAGGTCTCCGCAACGGCCAGCCCACAGCTTTTCCTCTCGACGAAGCTGGCCAAACCGACGCCTCTCACCGTCCCGGAAACGCCCACGCCCGCCGCCGAACCTGCGGGTGAGCGCAGCTGGAGGCGATGGGCGACGTTCGGCGTGGCCGCAGGAATCAGTGCGGCGGGACTCGGGATCGGGTACCGGCATTTCGGAGCCGCCACGGCGTCCCCTCCCGGCGCGCCAGTTTCGGCACCGGCGGACACGATCTCGAAGCCCCTGCCCCCGGCGGCATCACCAGCGGCAGTGGGTTCGAAGCCCTTGCCCCCGACGGCACCGCCAGCCGTGTCAGAGCGAGCCCCCGATCCCAAACCGCTTGCCCAGGCACCCCGCGCGACCCAACCGCCGAAGGCGCAGGAATCGAAGGCGCAGGAATCGAAGGCGGAGAGAAAGCCACGCCCCGTTCGACAGATTCCCGCACCTCAAGCCGTCCAGTCGCCGAGACTGACCCTCGACAAGAACGGCATCGGCATCCCCTCAAATTGAGAACCTCATGAAGCGCTCCCTGACCATTGCTGCTCTTCTTTGGGCCACCTCGCTGTCGATCGGTGCCAGAGCGGCCGGACCAGGCGCTGATACTTTGATCGAACAGGGGCTCGGCCTCCGTCGGGATGGCAAGCCAGAACAGGCCCTCGAAATGTTCCGCCAGGCACACGCCCTTGCGCCTTCGCCGCGAACGTTTGGGCAGATGGGGTTGGTCGAGACCTCGCTCAAGCAGTGGGTCGACGGGGAAAAGCACCTGTCGGTCTCGCTCGCGAATCCCGATGATCGGTGGGTGATCAAGAACCGAGCGTTTCTCGACGAGGCGCTGGGGTTGTGCCGGAGCCACGTCGGCGACCTGATCGTGAATGGACCTGCGGGCGCCGAGGTCATCGTCGGAGGCCAATCGGTCGGGACGCTGCCCGCCGTTCCTGCTCTTCGGCTCGCGGAAGGCACGGTGACGGTGTCCGCGAGCGCCCCCGGATCGAAGCCATTCGAACGGACGGTCACCATTCGACCCGGAGCTCGTTTGGCGCTGGCGATCTCTTTGGACCCCATCGCCGCAGCGCCCGTCGCGGTCACTCCCGCCGCTCCCATCGCGACGGCGCCGGCACCAGCCCCACTGATCGCGACAGCGCCGCCCGCCCACAGCGAATCGGGCCCGAGCAGCTGGCACAGGTGGGCCGGCGTCTCGCTCGCCCTGGCGGGTACCGCAGCGCTAGGCTGGGGGATCGTCTGGATCGCTATCGACGAAAATGTGGTCAGTGTGAACCCCGTCAACGGTGACAAAACGAAGTACCACACCAAGACTGCCGGGTGGATTCTGGCAAGTGCCGGCGCAGCGGCCGTCGCCGGTGGCGCGGTGATCTTCTTCACCGGCACTCGCAAGAACGGCCCGGACCTCGCCCTGGGGCTCACGCCGAGCTCGGTTCTGTTGGAGGGCCGCTTCTAGACCCTTCTGGACCATGTCGAAATAACTGCAGCCCCGGCCGCGCCAGGCGACCGGAGCTGCGATTGGATCAGCTCTTTCGAGCCCGCCACTCTCGACGTTACGCCTTGGCCGGCTCGCCCTTCGGCGCCTTGGCGCCGATCACGATCTTCTTCGGCTGCACTTCGGGCTTCTTCGGCACCGTGAGCGTCAAGACGCCGCTCTTCAGATCGGCCGCGACGTTCTCGCCGTCGACACCCTCGGGGAGCGTGAATGACCGCGTGAAGCTGCCGTAAGAGCGCTCGCTGGCGTAGAAGGTGTCGCCCTGATCGTGCCGCTCTTGCTCTCGGCGGCCGGAGATCGACAGGCGCGTGCCCGTCAACGAAATCTCCAGGTCCTGTTCCTTGACGCCCGGCAGGTCCGCGCGAAACAGGTAAGCGTCCTTGGTCTCCGTCACCTCGAAGGTCGGGGCGAAGCCGCGCACGTCGGCGGGGCTCAACACCGCTTCGACCTCACGGAACGGATCCCAGCGCAGGATATCTCGCATGACGCGGACCGGATCCCACGCCGCACCGGACTGAACAAATTCGTACCCTTGGTTTCTTCTGCTGAGGTTTGCCATCGTTCTCGTTCCTCCTTGCGGTGACTTGGATAATCACCACGTACGAGGCGACAAGCACGACGGCCAGGCGCGACCAGAGGCGAGCTAGAGCTCGAGGCCGAGCGCGCGCAGCTCGGATTCCAGGCGCGCCACTTCGCGCTCGACCATGGCTGGCGCCGGACCGCCCGTCAGCGCGCGCGCCGCGACCGCCCGCGCCGCGTCGAGCGCCTGCATCACCTCGGGCGTGAGCGCGCTGTCGATGGCGCGTAGATCAGCCGCGTCGAGCTGATGCAGCGGGACGCGCTTTTGCTCCGCGGTTCGCACCAAGCCGCCGATCACTTCGTGCGCGCTCCGGAACGGCATCCCGCGACGGACGAGCTCCTCGGCCAGATCGGTCGCCCCCAGCGCCGGATCCGCCGCCGCCGCGCGCATCCGCTCGACGTCGAACTCCAGCCCCGCGATCAACCCGGGCAGCACCGCCAGCGACTGCTGCGCGGTCTCGACCGCGTCGTAGAGCGGCTCCTGCGTCTCCTGCAGATCCTTGTTGTAGGCCAGCGTCAGCCCCTTGCTGATGGTCAACAGCGCGACCAGATCACCGATCGCGCGCCCCGACTTCCCGCGCAGCAGCTCGGCGATGTCGGGATTGCGCTTCTGCGGCATCAGCGAGCTGCCCGAGCAGTAGCCCTCGCCGAGCCGCACGAACCCGAACTCGGTCGTCGACCACAACACCAGCTCTTCGCCCAGGCGGGAGAGGTGCACCGCCAGCAGCGCCGCCGAAAAGGCGATCTCGGCGGCGAAGTCACGATCGGAGACGGCGTCCAGGCTGTTGTGCGTCGGACCGCCGGCGAACCCCAGCGCGCCGGCGGTGTGCGCGCGATCGATCGGCAGCCCGGTCCCCGCCAGCGCTCCGGAGCCGAGCGGGGATTCGCCAGCCCGCCGTTCGGCGTCGACGAAGCGACCGCGATCCCGCCCCAGCATCTCGGCGTAGGCCATCAGATGGTGGCCGAGCGTCACCACCTGGGCGCGCTGCAGGTGCGTGTAGCCGGGGAGCAGCGTCGCCGCGTGCACGCGCGCCTGCCGGCAGAGCGCCAGCCGCGCGCGATCGATGGCGGCCACGATCTCGAGCGCCGCCCGCCGCGCGTAGAGGCGCAGATCGGTGGCCACCTGATCGTTGCGGCTGCGCGCCGTGTGCAGGCGGCGCGCCGGCTCGCCGATGATCTCGATGAGACGGCTCTCCACGTTCATGTGGATGTCCTCCAGAGCCGGATCCAAAGCCCGCTTCCCCGAGGTGATCTCTTCAGCCACCTGATCGAGCCCCTTGACGATGGCCTCGGCGTCGGATTCCGAGATCAGCTTCGCTGCGGCCAGCATTCGCGCGTGGGCCTGGCTGCCCCGCACGTCGTCTCTCAGCAGGCGCCGATCGAAGTGGACCGACGCATTGAGCGCCGCCGCCGCCGGATCCATTGCCCCTGCGAACCGCGCGCCGCGGCCGCCACTCGGTTTACCGCCAGACATTTCTCTCTCTCATATCACGCTCATCAACTAGCCAAATCGATCCGTGCACGCTAACATCAAGGAAGGGTCCGCGAACGACTGGCCCACAAAGGAGGAGAAGAACGCATGAGTAAACGCACCCACTGGAACGGTACGCTGTCTCTACGCCATCTTCCTCGGTTCGGACACAAGGAGGCCGACCGAAGATAAGCCCTCCTCAGTTTTCCCTCTCACGCACG
>Ga0210387_10002262_pt1 | contig 14651 bp, 9 predicted proteins | sample IncBWC7OmetaG_FD_160108 | JGI IMG/M metagenome (GOLD analysis project Ga0210387, IMG submission 160108) | Forest soil microbial communities from Barre Woods Harvard Forest LTER site, Petersham, Massachusetts, United States - Inc-BW-C-7-O ...
GTAATAGCTGTGGTTAAGCGTCTCTGAGAAATTCGCCGTTTGCGAAGGCAAATAGGCGTTCGACCAGCTGTTGGCAGTACAAACGTTTCCGGGACAAAGCGTCGGCGGCTCAAAACCCGGCGTAACAGAGCCAGGTCCAACCGGAGCCCCCCAAAAGACGATTGGCGTGCCGTCCAGAACCGGCGGCAGAGGACACGTGTCGCCGGGGTTCGTTGACGAAGGTATGTCCGCGCCCGGGTTCACGAAATTAGCAAACTCCACAAGGCAATTGATGCCCGGCAGAACAATACGCATCGGCGTGAATCCCGGCCAGATTACAAAGTTATTGATAAAGTTTGTGTCCACACCGAACTTTGCGAGATGTGCCCCTTTCACCCACCCGATCGAGTCCGTGGCTTGCACCCGGCTTTCGTAGATGGCATCCAGTACGCCGAAGTTGTGGCCGAAAAGCAGATCGTTCGGAATATCCAGGTTCGGCTGGCCAGTCACGCCGGGAAAGTTATAGTGCCGCCGCGACCATTGCACGAGAGCTGTGTTTACAAGGTTCGGAGAAATCTGCGAATTGAGAATGCCCACCAGCGCCTGATCCCGGATGAAGGCATCATGACCGCTGCTCGGCGCTCCGATACCTCCTCCGTCCAGTGTGTCGCCAACCAGCAAGTTCAGCTCGCGGCCGTCGAAGATGTTATATCTCGCCGAGAGGTGATTGTTCTTATTGATCTGATGATCGAGTTTAATAATGCCGTTGTCCGTGTTCTTCGTTGTCAGGATATTGATGTTTTCCGGCGGAAGCCCCAAAGCCTCCTTGGCCTGATTGATCAAGGCCAGCTCCGTGGATTCCGTTCCGTTTGAAAGGCCCACCGGTCCCACCAGCGTGCTTGGATAAGTGGGAGACTCCCCGCGCCGCTGTCCCTCATAATTGATAAAAAAGAAAGTCTGGTCTTTCCTGATCGGGCCGCCAAGCGTCGCGCCGAATTGATTCTGGCGCAGCGTGTCCCCCTGCGGCGCGGGCTGCAGCAGGGATCGCGCGTCCGTCGCGTTGTTCTGCAAATAGTCGTAAGCCGAGCCGTGCATATCGTTCGTTCCGGATTTCGTCACGATGTTGACGATTCCCCCGAGCGCCCGTCCGTATTCCGCCCCAAATCCATTGTTGACCACGCGGAATTCGCTCACCGCTTCTTGCGACGGCGTCGATCTCTGCGATCCCGTCGCCGTGTTGATCGTGTCTGCTCCGTCCACGGTGACGGCATTGCTCAAGTCGCGCATGCCGCCAAAGGAAATCCGCGTCACTTCAAACTCCGTGATGGTGGACTGCAAGCTCGTGCGGCCGGTGGCAACGCCTGGCGTCAAAAGAGCAAAATCCGTGAAGAGCCTCCCGCTGATGGGAAGATCCTGAATTTGTCTGGTGTCGATGACCTGGCTGATTTCCGTCCTCGTTGGTTCAACGGGCGGGGTTTCCGTTGTTACCACCACTTTTTCCGCGCTCTGCGCGACGCTCACGGCCACGTCGATCGTAGCGACTTGGCCCACCGTCAGCACGATTCCCGTTTGCGTCGATTTGGCGAATCCCGAAGCATCCGTCGTCAATTCATAGCTGCCTGGAGGAAGATTGGGAATGACGTAAAGGCCGTTGTCATTCGAAACGGCGGTGTAGGTGCGATTGGTACCCAGGTCCCGCAAGGTGAGAGTCGCTTTCGCAACGGAGCCCCCGCTGGCGTCCCGTACCGTTCCATTCAACTGTGCGCCGCTGGCCCCGCCTTGCGAAAATGCCGGTTTTGCCCAGCCACACAGAATCATGATCCCAAGGACGGCCCAAACCCCTAAACTTCGCCTCATGAATCACCCCCAAGAAACCGATTCGAACCAGCGATTCTTGCTATCCAGATCCTGAATACACCCCGTCTGGCGTGCAGGTCTAATGCTTCGAACAGCTGCTGTCAAGTCTTTAATCGGGCGTTCGTGCGAATATCGTCCGCATTTCCCTGGCGACCTCCGCTCGGACCCTTTTTTCTTCCGGCAAAACACTCGTTTCGCCCAAACGCTTGCCTGCGCATAATGGCGGCGCTTCATCTGACAATCAGGGAGAGCTCCTGCGCAGCGGCTTGCAGGTGCGGAAGAAATCGCACCTGCAAGTCTTGGATGGAAACGCGCTGCGCGTGCGCGCCAACATTCAGGGCCGCAACCACTCTTCCGGCAGGACCGCGAATGGGAACGGCCATGGAGCGCAAGCCAGACTCCAGTTCCTGATCCACAATGGAGTAGCCGTTTCGCTGAACCAATCGCAGAATCTGGCGGAGTTTATCGGCGTTCGCAACGGTTCGCTCCGTGTGGCGCTTGAATTCGACGCGGGCAAGAAACTCATCAAGTTTTTCCAGAGGCAGGTCCGCCATCAATACGCGGCCCATGGAAGTACAAAACGCGGGCAGCCGGCTACCCACTACGAGATCGATGGACATGATTCGCGTCACGTTGGCGCGGGCGATGTAAACGATGTCCGTTCGATCGAGCGTCGCGATGGAGCAGGATTCATGCAGGATGCGGCTGACCTCCTCGAGAACCGGCTGCGCCATTGCTGCCAGTGGCATCGAAGAAATGTAGGAATGACCGAGGGCGAGAACGCGGGGCCGAAGATGAAAATGTCTGCTGTCGTCGCTTGCAGCGAAGCCAAGCTTCGCAAGTGTGTAGAGGCATCGCCGCACCGCGGCGCGGGAGAAGCCCGTCTTTGCGCTGATTTGGGAAACCGTGAGTTCGCGCTGGCGTTGCGAAAAGGCCTGGATCACCGCCAGTCCCCGTGCCAGCGACGTCATGAAGTTGGGATCGCCGCTATATTCGTCGATTTGTGCGGACATCGTGAGCGGCGCGCCGGGCGGAGCATTCGAATCCGGCTTGCTCGAGGCCGGTTCATTCGAAACCGGTTTGGTTGGCAGCAGTTGTTTCGAAGAGGGCCCGCCTGGTGCGGGATGCTTCGAGTCCTTGCTTTTGGGCAACGGTTGTTTCGTAGCGGGCCGGGCCAGGCCGACAGGTTTCGAAGCAGCTGCATTTGAGGCGTGTTGCCGGGAGCCCGGATCTGAAAAGGCGGCAGCCATTGGAATCCCCCTTGGAAACGACCATCGAAAAAACCGATACCGGCGGTCCACATTACACTCTTTTGAGCGATATGCGCCCAATATTTCGATAATCGATATTGCCGGGAATTGCCGGAGTGCCATAGAATGCCCCGCGCGGTGGATATGTTGTTAAGAGGCAGGAGCAGTGTTGGCATGAACAAAATTCCCGGTTACCGGCGATACATCCCCGGCACGCAGCCGCGCCATTTGCATCCTTCCTATGTTTCTTCCATCAAGCGGGCGCCGCAACAGCCTCTCGTGTGGCTTCCGCATACGCTTTCTGAAATTACGGGGCCCGTATTCGGGGCGGAGATTGCCGATGTGAAGGCTTCTGATCTGACGAGACAACATTCGGGTGAGCCGGTCGGCGAGCGAATTATCGTGAGTGGACGCGTCCTTGATGAAAGCGCGCGGCCCGTGCCTCACACGCTCGTAGAAATCTGGCAAGCCAATGCGGCTGGGCGCTACCTTCACGGTAACGATCAGCACAATGCGCCGCTGGATCCGAACTTTACCGGTTGCGGACATGCGGTGACAGATTCCGAAGGGCGCTACCGATTCGTAACGATTCGGCCGGGCGAATATCCCTGGGGGAATCATCACAATGCCTGGCGGCCAGCACATATTCATTTTTCGCTGTTCGGTCCCGCGTTCGCCACGCGGCTGGTGACGCAGATGTATTTCCAGGGTGATCCGCTGATTCCCTTCGATCCAATCTTTAACTGTACGGACGATGAAAAAGCGCGGAACCGGCTTATTTCGCAGTTCGATTGGGAGACCACCATCCCGTCACAAGCGCTGGGCTACCGGTTCGACATCGTTTTGAGCGGGTGCGAAAGCACTCCCATGGAGACTCATGGTCATGGAGAAAAGTCATGAGTCTTCCGGCAACAACCTGGCAGACCGTTGGCCCGTTTTTCAGCATCGGTTTTTCGTGGCTCTATCGGGACAATTTGGCGGGGCCTGGTGTTTCCGGCAGCCGCGTTGAAATCTCGGGCCGCGTTCTTGACGGCGAAGGCAATCCGGTGCCTGACGGAATCGTGGAAATCTGGCAGGCGAATTCTCAAGGCAAATACGCTCATCCGGGTGACCCCCAGGAAAAAAAGGTCGAGGAAGGCTTTACCGGCTATGGGCGCGTTCCGACGGACGGCGCCGGACTTTTCCGCTTTACGACCATCAAGCCGGGACGAGTGCCCGGGCCGGATGGACATTTACAGGCGCCCCATCTGGAGATTTCCGTTTTTACGCGGGGGCTGTTGCGGCGGCTCATTACGCGGATTTACTTTCCAGACGAATCCAGCAACGCTCAAGATTTCGCGCTCAATCTTGTAGACGCTGGCCGCAGGAGCACGCTTATCGCAAAACAGACGGATGCAGGCTCTGGCGCTCTCGAATGGAACGTAATTCTTCAGGGACCGGGCGAAACGGTTTTCTTCGATGTTTGATTCATCTGCCGTTCCTGCCTTTGCCGACGGAATCGAAAGACCAGGGCCGGCGAAAAAAATAGCAGCAGTCGGGATTCGCAGGGAGAAATAGAGAGAACTGTGCGTCCGGGCAAGCTTGGCCCAGCAAGGTTGCGCCCTTAGACGAGGATTGCCGTCAGAACGGATATTGACGGCGCCCCGTCTGGATGGTAACCCATTTTACTTCGGTCATTTCGTCGGTGGACCAGCGGCCGCCTTCGCGGCCCATCCCGGAATCTTTTACGCCACCGAAGGGAACGGTGCCTTCATCGTGGATTGTCGGGCCGTTCAGATGGACCATGCCAGCTTCCAGTTCGAGGGCAAAGCGCATCGCGAGTTGTAGATTATTGGTGAGCACGGCGGAAGACAGGCCGTAGGTCGAACTGTTGGCTAGCACGAGCGCGTGATCGGCATCATTGGCTTTCGTCACGGCGGCTACGGGGCCAAAGAGTTCGTCTCGGAACGCGGCCATTTCGGGCGTCACGTCGGCGACGACAGTCGGATGGTAGAAATTCCCCTCGTACTTTCCGCCGGTCAGCAGGCGCGCGCCGCCTGCCACCGCCTCCTTGATTTTCTTGTCGATCATCGGACATTGCGAGGAGCGAATCAGTGGACCAATCACCGTGTGCGGGTCGCGCGGGTCGCCTACTCTCATTGTTTGCGCCTTTGCGGCGAAGCGTTTCAGGAATTCTTCATAGACGGGGGCCTCGACGATAATCCGCGAACCGGCCATGCAGATTTGCCCTTGATGAATAAAAATGCCGAAACACGCCGTGTCCACCGCGTAATCCAGGTCGGCGTCCTTCAAAATGATTAGCGGGCTCTTTCCGCCCATTTCGAGGACACAACGTTTACCGCGCTTTGCGCACTCGACCGCAATCATTCTTCCGACCGCCGACGAACCAGTAAAGGAAAGCAGCTTGACGCGCGGATCGTCGAAAAGGACCCTTGCTAACGTTGGACCGTCCCCGGGAACCACGTTGAAAACTCCAGCCGGCACGCCGGCGCGTTCAAAGATCTCCGCAAGCTTCAGTCCAACAAGCGATGTTTCTTCCGAGGGCTTCAGGACGAATGTATTTCCGCACGCGAGGGCGAATGCTACCTTCTTCAGCGAGAGCACCACGGGAAAGTTGAAGGGAGAAATCCCGGCGACGACACCCAAAGGGCGGCGGATGGCCATGGAGATCATCCCTGGCACATCGGAAGGAAATACGTCGCCCCGGATGCGGCGCGCCTCGCCGGCAATCGAACGAACTAGGTTTGCGGCGAAGGGCACCTCGAAATGAGCTTTGCCAAAAGTCGATCCCGCCTCATCGATCAAAAGCTCGATCATTTCCTCGGAAGCCTTCTCGAGTTCATCGGCGGCCCGCATGAGTATGCGTTCGCGCTCCGCGGCCAGGGTCGCGCCCCATGCGTTTTTCGCAGCCTCGGCTGCATCGATCGCAGCGCGCATGTGCTGCTCCTGAGCCATAAAAACGCGCGCAAACGGTTTCTGATTCGAGGGATTAATCACGTCGGAGAACGCTGACGGCGGAACTTCAATCGTCTTACCGCCAATATAAGGAGTCGAGAACATCCTGCCTCTTTTCTTGGTGCGACAAGCAACGCATCAGGCGGAGCAATCCCTTTGAACCAGATCGAAAAAAACAGACGCTTATCGCACCCGCGCAAAATTATGATTGACGGGATGATTTTTCTCCGCGCTCCGGCGAATGTCAAGCGACAGCTCTTGATACGGGAATTATCCGGCATGTAGATTGTTTCCACGCTGAGACGCCGCACGGATGCCGAGATTCCGCTCAGGGAAGATCCCCTTCCGGTGAGTGTCCGTAGTTGGGAAGCAAGAGGTTCAGGGCAGCGGCCAGCGCTAAAGCCGCGGCAAGGGCTATGAGCAAGGAGGTGTAGGAGCCAGTCAAATCGAATGCACGGCCCAGAATCACCGGACCAATGGCTCCCGCGGCGGCGTAGAACGTCCACGTAAGACCATAAAGGGTAGAAAAAGCGCGCAATCCAAAATAACGCGTCAGCAAATAAGGCGTGATGGCCGCTTCGCCACCGGCCCCGATGCCAATCAGAGCGGCGGCCAGGCAGCCCGCAGGAAAGCTGCTGGCGCGCGCGAGCAGAAAAATGCCCGCGGCGGTAATCAGGTTCACTACAAGGGCGACACGCGCGCCGAAGAATCGGTCGAGGAGCCAGCCAACGCCGATCCTGCCGAGCAGGCTCGAACCACCGAGCACGGAAGCGCATAGAGCTGCATCCGCGGCCGTGATTCCGCGATCCGTCAGCAAAGCGGAAAGGTGGGTGATCGCTCCATTCATGCTGATCGAGCTCACGAAAAGGACAGCGACGATAATCCAGAAGGCAAAAGAGCGCAGGCCCTGCTGCCACGTCCGCCCGGGATATGAGACGGGAGCGGTCTTCTGTCGCACCTCGCCGCGTTCGACGATATAGCGCCAACTGAGCGGCAGGCCGAGTAGAAGAGCAAGGCAGCCGAGAGAAAGGTAAGCTGCCCTCCAGCCCGCGCGGCTAATGATCGCTTGCGCGACAACCGGCAGGATCATGGCTCCGAGTCCAGCTCCCACCATTACAAAAGCGAGCGCCATTCCCAGTCGCCGCTGAAACCACGTTGAAATCGATCGCGAATAGGCGAGATGAGCAGCCCCGTTCCCCACCAGGCCCAGTACGATGCACGTCACATAGAACTGCCACAGATGAGAGCGCAAAAGAGCCAACGAAAGGATGGCGCAGCTATACACCGTCATCGAGGGAAGGATGATGCGGCGCGGACCAAAGCGATCGATCCACCGGCCTAGCAGCGGGGAGATCAGGCCCAATGTGATAGCGGCAAGTCCAAAACCGAGCGAGACGCTTTCGCGGCTCCAGCCGAACTGCGCGCTCAGCGGTTTCACAAAAACCGCGAACGTGTAGACGAACAGCGATCCGAATCCGGCCATTACGCCAAGGCATGCAGCCAGAACCACGCGCCAGCCGTAGTAGCCGAGTTCGAATTCCGTCCGTTCGGCTGCGGGTCCGGCAGTTCGAGCTGTATTTCCGGGAACGGGCTCTATCAAGGCTCAGCCCCACACGCGGCGGGCTGTATCTGCGACAAGCTTTAGCTTGGCCCACTGCCGGTCTTCGGTGATGAGATTTCCTTCGGCGGTGGAGGCGAAACCGCACTGCGGGCTGAGCGCCAAGTTTTCCATCGGCACGTAGCGCGAGGCTTCTTCGATGCGCTTGGCAAGCTCCGTGGAATTTTCCATTTGCGGGACTTTCGAGCTGACAAGCCCAAGAACGACTGTCTTCCCTTTGGGGACGAAGCGCAACGGCTGAAAGGTTCCGGAGCGCTGGTCGTCATATTCTAGGAGGAAGCGATCGACATCCAGAGTTCCGAACAATTTCTCGGCGATAGCGTCGTAGCCGCCTTCCGCGTACCAATGGCTGCGGTTGTTTCCACGGCAGAGATGGATAGCAAGGGTTACGCCGGGACGGCGCGCGGCACGGAAACAGGCGTTGTCGGCCTTAACGGCTTCCTCGAGGGCGTCGTCCGGATCCATGCCAATTTCCGAGCGGATCCATTCGCGCCACTTGGGATCCATGTAGTAACTGTAGCGAGGCGCGTCAATTTGGATGTAGTTCACGCCAGCGCTAGAGAGAGCCGCTAGATCGCTTTTCATGATGTCAACCACGGCCCACAAGAGTGCCGAATGGTCTTTGTAGATAGCATCGGTAACGCCGCGTTTGAAAGAGATGGCGGGAAATTGAGTGGCACTCGGCAATGTCATTTTGATGTTGCCGGGGCTGTGCTTTTTGGTGAACGGCAATTCGTGGCCAGTGAGCGGCATCGTCTGGCGCAATTTCTTGGTTACGATACCGTTGACATTGCTGACAGGAGCGGCGCCTTTGTCTCCAGCACTCCAGTTTCTCGCCACGGCATCGCCGAAATCGAAACCTTCGACAGCGTCCGTGAAGTCGCTCATGAAGTTGCGTCGGCGCAACTCGCCATCGGTGAAGATTTCAAAACCTAGTTCCTTTTGCTTTTCAAGCACGCGGAGAATGTGCTGATCCTCAAGGGCGCGCAACTTCTCCGCGTTCCCCCCTTTGTTCCGGGCCTCCAGCAAATCAGAAGGCCTCAAGAGGCTACCGATGTGATCGGCTCGATATTGTGCAGGCATGCCTGGGTGCTCCCTCTCCGCTTTGTTCGGATGCATATGCCGGGAAACGCGTTCCTTCTCCTCTTGCATTGCGAGTACAGGATAGTACGCCTGTTTTGCGTTTGGACAAAAGGTGATGGCAGCAAATCGGCTTGGCCGAATTGCACCGCGAATGCGAATTTGCCCTCAGAAGAGACCGACCTGTTATCCTCCGAGAGTTCGTACGTCATCCCTTCGATCAGGAACGACCTGCATAGGCGATTGGGCAAAACATGACAACCAAGCAACCGTTCTACGGGTGGAAGCTCGTCGGCGCTCTGTGGCTTCTGGATTTTCTCAACATGGGATTCCCCCTCTACGGGGGAGCGGTGATCAACACGTACATGCTGAAGGAAATCGCGATGAGCCGAAGCACTTACGGCTTGGGATTTACGCTTTTGAACCTGCTTGTGGGGCTGGCATCCGTCATCGTAGCTGCATCGATTGTGAAGTGGAGTATCCGTAGGGCTTTTGCGATTGGCTCCGCTGTGATTCTTTCAGGCGCGCTTTGGCTGGCGTTGCTTGCATCAGAGCCCTGGCATTATGTCGTGGGTTTCGGAATTCTCATAGGCACTGGGATTAGTTTCGGGACGATTGTTCCTGTGTCGACGGCGGTAACAAGATGGTTCAGGCGATATCGAGGAAGGGCGATGGCTGTCGCCCTCAGCGCCTCGGGGTTTGCGGGCTTTATTGGCGCGCCACTTACCAATAAAATTCTCGCGGCCAATGGCGGAAATTGGCGCCAGGCCTGGGAGGTTGTGGCGGGCGTGGCGGTATTTTCCGCGCTCGTTGCTCTTCTATTCGTAAAAGAGAGCCCGGAAGCTCTAGGGCAAATCGTGGACGGCAAAGAGGATCGTGGCGATTCGGCGCGCGAGGCCATCACGAACACATTGGTGACGAACTTTGCATGGACGCCGGGGCAAGCCTACCTAACGCGCTCGTATTGGATGATTGTGATCGGCGGGATCGCTTGCCAATTTCCGTTTTTCTTTTTTACGGCGCACTGGCTTTTACATCTGAGAGGAGCGGGCATTGCCGCAGCCGACGGTGCTTGGGCCATGGGACTGTTCAGCATTGGAGCGGTGGGGGGGCGTTTGGTCGGTGGGTGGTTGATGGACCGGCTTCCTGCGCGCTTCGCGTTCATGATGGGATTGTGTTGCTATCTTCTCGGCTCAGTCCTGGCCATCAGTGTGAATTCCCACGCCCTGCTGATCGCCTATCTTGCCGCGATCCTGTACGGGACAGGTTTTGGCTGGACGTTTGTCTGCCTAAACACGTCGACGGCGCATTTTTTCGGCCCCTTGGCATTCCCCGAGCTGAATGGCATGGCGCTGCTGCTGACTGGAGTTTTCTGCTCGCCTGCAGGGTTTATTGGCGGGAGGTTGTTCGACATCCACGGGAATTACACGCTGGCTTTTGAGCTGAATATGGTCGTCGCCGCCTGTGGCATTGTTGCGTCGCTCTTCGCGATGATGCCTCTTCCGCCAGGGAGCGGGCGGCGTTGAGTCATTGGCTGTTGCAATTGCCCTTCCCTCTTCTACTGTTTGCTTAGCTTCGATTCCGCGAGTGATTGATTCGCCCGGAAGATAACGTACGCGCGGATGGCCTCGATTTTTTCTTTCGATAGTTCTCTGGAAAAAGAGACCATACCGAAAGACTGGAGTGAACCTCCAAGCACAACATCCGTCCACGCTGAATTCCCGAGCGTGCCGGAATAACGCAGGTCGGGCAGGACGCCACCGCTCACGGCAACGTCTCCGTGACAAGTTGAGCAGTAGCCTTGAAAGAGTGCTTCACCCTTTTTCACGGTTGCAGCGCCGGCGGTCGGTCGCGGCGGTTTCAATTGCGGCTGCGAAAATTGCGGCAGCGGAGGCAAACTGGCTTTGCCGCCCAATTTGAAGGCCAGGACGCGGCTAACGTTCTGCATTCTCCCTGCTTTCAGCGCGGGTTCACCACTGGCGAGAGGAAACACGCCACCCCAGCCAGCCACCACGGCTACGTATTGCTCGCCGGCGACTGCGTAGCTCACGGGGGCGGCAACCACACCGCTTTGCACATCGGCTGAGAACAGTCTTTGGCCGCTATCGGCACGATACGCTTCGAGACCGCCTTGGGCCGTGCCTTCGAACACAAGGTTGCCGCCCGTCGAGAGGATTCCGCCGTTCACAGGGCTGGTACGATCGACGCGCCAAATTTCTTTTTGTTGAATCGGATCCCACGCGGATAGATGTCCCTTGATGCTGGCGAGGATGCTTCTCTTCGCATCGGGCTCTTGTGGCATGCCAGCGGCCACGAAGTCGATTGCGGTATTGAACGCGAGGCCGGTTTCTTGAAAGTGTTGCTCCGACTTGTAAAGGAATCCGGCTTCCTGCACGGGAATGTAGACCAGTCCCGTTTGCGGACTGTAAGAGATGGAGTGCCAACTGTGGCCGCCCAGCGGTCCGGGAGCGAGTGGGGCTCCTTTACCGCCGTCTTCGTACCGCGCGTTGGCATTTTCAAGCGGGCGACCTGTCTTAGGATCGACTCCGGTCGCCCAGGTGACCGTGGTGTAGGGTTTTGCGGAAATGACATCACCGGTGGCGCGATCGAGTACGTAAAAGAATCCGTCCTTCGGAGCTTGAAAAAGAACCTTTCGCCGGACCCCGTCGATTGTGACGTCGGCAAGGATGATTGGCGCGGCGGCATCGTAGTCCCATGCATCGCCGGGAACTTCCTGGTAGTGCCAAACGTATTCGCCGGTGTCGGGTTTGAGCGCGATGATCGAGCAGGTGAACAAATTGTCTTTTCCTTCTGGGCTCCGGGCGCGGCGGTCCCACGGAGTCCCGTTGCCGGTCCCGATGTAGAGCAAGTCGAGCTCGGGGTCGTAGACGATGGAGTCCCAGACGGTGCCGCCTGCGCCGAGCTTCCACCATTCGCCGCTCCAGCTTTTTGCAGCCTTTTCGAGTGCAGGGCTTTCGAACGGTTTTGCGGGATCGCCAGGAACGGTGTAGAAGCGCCACGCGAGCTTGCCCGTTTCGGCGTCGTAAGCGGAGACGTAACCGCGCACGCCCATCTCTGCGCCCCCGTTGCCGATGAGAACTTTGCCTTTGACGACCCGTGGAGCTCCTGTGATCGTGTAGCGATATTGGGGATCGATGGTAAGAGTTTCCCAGACGGGTTTTCCCGTGGAGGCGTCGAGAGCGATGAGGCGGCCATCGAGCGTGCCGATGTAAAGTTTTCCGCTCCAGGCGGCTACGCCGCGGTTGACTACGTCGCAGCAGGCGTTGAGTGCCCATTCGGGAGGGACTTTTGGATCGTAGGACCAGAGTTTTTCGCCTGTCGCGGCGTTTACGGCGAAGACCTTGCTCCACGCTGTTGAGAAATACATTACGCCGTCGATGACGAGGGGCGTTGCTTCCTGTCCGCGCCGGATGTTTATGTCCATGTACCACGCGAGACCGAGCTGGCCGACGTTTTGCTCATTGATTTGTTTGAGGGGACTGAAACGCTGTTCGCTGTAGGTGCGTCCGTGGCTCATCCAGTTTCCGGGTTCGTCGTCTGCGTGCAAGAGCCGCGACTCGTCGATGCTGGCAGGCGAAATCGCCTGACGCGATTTCTCGAGGCTACTGTCTTTCGAATGGCAGCCGAAGCCGCACAGAATCGTCAAGGCGATGAAGAGGCATCGAAACGCTTTGTGCTGCATGAAAACTCCCGGCGGTGACGATTCTAGGTTTCGTCACGAAGCCCTGCACTCGGCCGGCCCCCGGCGCTGTCTCCGGCAGGCTACTTATATACCCCTCGACGCACTCTCTCCAAGCGGCGGAAGCTGTCCGCTATTCGCACTTGTCTGAATTGCTTGCTACAGAAAAGGGCCTGTAATAGGTTGGGAGCGCTCGGACGAAATTCATCATCGCGAAGCCGGACAGTACGAAACTCGCGAGGAGATGAAGTACGTGATGGCTGGAGCGTACGCCGAGAATGAGAGTGGGGAACCCGGAAATGATGACAAAAGTAGTGCGGTTTCACGAATTTGGCGGGCCAGAGGTGCTGCGAGTTGAATCGCTCGAGGTCGGCGAACCCGGGGCGGGCGAGGCGCGCGTACGCATCGATGCCATCGGGCTTAACCGGGCGGAGGCGGCGTTTCGCTCCGGGCGGTATATCGAGAGGGCGCAGCTTCCTGCGCGTCTGGGTTACGAGGCTGCAGGCGTGATCGAGGCGATTGGGGAAGGAGTGAAAGGATTGTCCGTCGGGGAGCCTGTTTGCGTAATGCCTGCGTTTTCGATGAACAAGTACGGTGTGTACGCAGAGCGAGCCATCGTGCCGGCGAACGCGCTGTTGAAGCAGCCGGGCGGGTTGGGAATGCCTCAGTGTGCTTCCATTTGGATGCAATACCTGACAGCGTACGGCGCGCTCATCGACATTTCCAATATCGGCGCGGGGGACGCGGTTGTTATTACAGCGGCTTCCAGCAGCGTGGGGATTGCGGCCATTCAAATCGCGAACCATGTTGGCGCAGTCTCGATCGCCGTGACGCGAACGGATGCGAAAGAGGCGGAGCTGCGAAAAATTGGAGCGGCTCACGTCATCGTGACGGAAAAACAGACGTTTGAAACGGAAGTGCTGCGAATCACCCAAGGCAAAGGCGCAAAAGTGGCGTTCGATCCCATCGGGGGTCCAATCACGGCATCGCTGGCCGCGGCGATGGCTCCTGGCGGATGGCTGATTTTATACGGGAATCTCAGCGGACAGGCCCAAAACACGGTCTTCCCGTTCGGCCCATCCGCCATGAAGGGGTTCGCCATGCGCGGCTATCTCGTTTTTGAGATCATCCACGATCCGAAGCGATTCGCGCGCGCGCGGCTCTTTGTGGAAGAGGGCTTAGGCGCCGGCTGGCTGAAACCGATTATTTCGAAGACGTTTCCCTTCGACCGGATCGTGGACGCCCACCGCTACTTGGAAGCCAACGAGCAAATCGGAAAGGTTATCGTTACGGTTCCCTGATCAGGAGTCCGGAGTGCGAGGAGGATATGCGCGGCCCCCGCTCTGAGAATCTTGCCCTAACGGGAAACCGACGGCGAACCTAAACCGAGCAAGCGGCAGGCGTTCTCCTTGAAGATGAGCGAGTGAACTTCGGGGCGGAAGCCCGCCTGCTTGAAGTCCTCCATCCAGCGGTCCGGCGTGATCAGCGGAAAATCGGTGCCGAAGAGCATCTTGTTCTTCAGCAGCGTGTTGGCATGATGCACGAGCTGCGGGGAAAAGTATTTCGGTGACCAGCCCGAGAGATCGATGTACACATTGGGCTTGTGCAGGCAAACGGAAAGAGCTTCGTCCTGCCAGGGCCACGAGGGATGCGCGATGACGATTTTCATTTGCGGGAAGTCGGCCGCGACGTCATCGAGGTACATCGGATTCGAATACTTCAAGCGCAGACCGCCGCCGCCGGGCATGCCCGTGCCCATGCCGGAGTGGCCGCTGTGGAAAATAGCAGGCAGGCCGTGTTCGGCAATGACTTCGTACATTGGATAGGCCATGCGGTCGTTCGGAAAAAATCCCTGGCAGGTAGGGTGGAACTTAAAACCTTTGACGCCGTAATCGGCGATGAGGCGGCGCATTTCGCGAACGCCGAACTTGCCTTTGTGCGGATCGACGCTGGCAAAGGCGATCATGATGTCGGAATTCGCCGCGGCGGCTTCGGCGACTTCTTCGTTGGGAATTCGGCGGCGGCCCATTTCGAATTCGCTGTCCACCGAAAACATGACCAGGCCGATTTTGCGTTGGCGATAGTATTCGATGGTCTCGGCGATCGTCGGAAGTTTGCCGGACTTGAAATACTTTACTTTTGCGTCGTCGAACTCCTTGCCGAATTCGTCGAAGGGCTGGTGGCAGGAGACTTCTGCATGGGTATGGACATC
>Ga0210387_10002263_pt1 | contig 14650 bp, 12 predicted proteins | sample IncBWC7OmetaG_FD_160108 | JGI IMG/M metagenome (GOLD analysis project Ga0210387, IMG submission 160108) | Forest soil microbial communities from Barre Woods Harvard Forest LTER site, Petersham, Massachusetts, United States - Inc-BW-C-7-O ...
CCGCGAAATCGAGCCCCGCTGCCTTCTGGACCTTTGCGTCGTACGCCTCCAAGAAATGCTCGTGGAACTCCCGCAGTTGGTCGAGGTCCAAGTACAACGCCTGATTACGCTCGAAAAACGCCTCAGCGTCGTGAGTGCCGTAGTCGACGGAGCTCACCAACTGGGGATCCAATGTCGAGAGCCGGGGCACGAGCGCATCGACGAAGGTCTTCAGCGCCGCCACGTTGCCGCTCTGCACGACGACGGTGAGCGTCGCGTTCGACGCCAACCGCCCCTCGGTACGACGCATCTCGATCACACTGGGCTTGCTGTCGGGTAGCAGCTCCGTAAAGCTCGTCTTCAAGTCGAGGCGCGACGCCAGCACTCCTGCTGGGAGCAACGTAGACAGCACGGCCAGGATCACGAACCAGGGCCGCGCGACTTGGAGTCTGCCGAGCTTGGCGAGCAGGGCCGCGACAGACGCGCTCACGGCCACTCCGAGTTGAAAGGCGTTGCACGACGACGACGACGAACGCGCACCGGGCTCAACGCGGTCAGTACCCAGCCTGCTTCAGCGCTTGGGCGAGCTTCGGGCTGTCTACGACGTCTGGCTTGGCGACTTGGCGCCGGAGCCTTTGGATCGTGCTGTGAGGCCAATCCTTTTGCACCATATTGACCATCCACTTCGCGACTGAGCCCTTGGGGTCGCACAGGAGCTCCGCGAGCACTTGCGTCCTCTTTCCGCCGTCGACCGAGGTCAGTACGAATTTGCCGTAAATGAATTCTCCTCTCACGTAGTTCGTCTTGGGCGCAGCAGGGTCGATCACGGAATGGTAGTTGAGCGCGACCTGCGACGCCTTGGGGTCGAGCTCCAGCTTCGTGCTGAAGACGAAGTCTCGATCCTTGAGCACCCAAGGCGTAGCAACGTGGTTCCACTGAACGTATTCGGTTTCGCTCACCTGGCGCAGGGTCCTCGTCTCCGCAACGCTGTCGACCCATTCATGCGCTCGAGCAGTGTCGATGAGCACGCTAGCTACCCGCAAGATCGGAGCGTTGACGATGCCCTCGCCGCGCATCGCCAAGAGCGAGACCCCAGCCACCTCTCGACCAAAAACGCTGATGCCGTCTTCCTCCGCCAGCTTCTGCCAGTTGCTTGCGGGCGGTGCGTTTGCGGACGCCAAACCGGACGCCCAGAACGCCGCCACGACCACCGACGCGAAAACTCGTTTGCGCATCCCGACGCGGCAGCCTGAAACAGCAATCCGCTTCTGGCAACTTGGCTATTTTTCTGACTAGCGACATGAAGTTTCGGCGCAGACCGGAGAATTGGAGTCGCGCCGGGGATGTGCGGCGCACGCCCGGCTCTATTTGCCCCATTTTGCCCCGCTTATGCCGACAGTGACCCAATCTTCCCCATTTGTTACATCTTGTGACATCGACTCTTGAACAGCGACTCCACACCTTCTAGAACCTCGCGCCAACGCACGCGACCGCGCGCAGAGCTCGGGCCAATCGAGACAACTCTTGGGATTGCTGACGGGTTACTTAAAAAGCCTGAAGCCACTGGACGTCGAGGAGCCGATCGACGTGTGGGTTCACCGTCCGCTCGCCTACCTCTTGGCGTGGGCGGTGTACCCATTGCCTGTCTCGCCCAATTTCATTACGTGCTGCTCGATCGCGCTCGGGACACTGGGCGGCGTGTGGATGCTGCTTCGTCCCACGACCGAACTCTGGATCGCGGGCTTGCTCGTCTTTTCATCCGCTGTGTTCGATTGCGCCGACGGCCAATTGGCTCGCATGCGCAAATCGTCCTCTCCGTTCGGACGTATGCTGGACGGCATTGCCGACCTAGTAGTCTCGATCGCCGTCGTCGTCGGCTCGTCGTGGATAATCTGGCACAAGCTCACGCCGCCACTGTGGCATGGGCTGATAGCCCTAGTCTTGGTGGCCGCGACCGCGGTGACGAGCTCATTTCACACCACTGCGTTCGAACACTACAAAAACGTATTCGTGCGCCTGACTCATCCCACTTACAAGGATGGCGAAGACCGAGAAACGGCGCTGTCCCGGTATCACGCGGACCTCGCACGCTACAGCGCCGTCGAGCGAATCATCTGGCAGCTTTACCTGTACTTTAGCGCGCGCCAGTTCGCGTTTCTGGCAGCCTTCGATCCGTATAGCGATCTCAGCTATTCGAAGTACCCGGCGAGATCCGAGGCGACCGCTGAGATCTATCGCCGTCACGCCGCGCGTCTGATGCGCCTGTGGCGAACCTGGTTCGGCTTTGGCTCGCTCGTCTTCGGGCTCGCGTTGTTCATCGGCTTGGGCGTGCCCGAGTACTACCTGCTGTTTCGACTCATCGCCCTGAATCTCCTTTTCTACGGCTACATGCGACCCGCGCAGCGGGCTGCGTCCGAGCGCGCGTTCTCCGAGCTCCGCCAATTGAAAGTCGAAGCCGCTTGAACCGCTCGACGCGCCCCCTCTCTCGTCCGCTGAGCCCGCGTCAGCGTTCGGTCGTTCGAATGCTCATTCAGGCCTTCGTCGGCGCAGAGCCCGTAGCGGAGCGGGGCACGCTCGACCTAGCCGTCGATCGCTGCGACGGCTTCCTGCAGTCGCTCGCCGACGCTGACTCCGCCACGCCGTTCCGCCTGCTGTTGAACGTCGTTCATGCCTACGTCGTCGTGCGCTTTCGGAGCCGACCGGCAGCGTTGAGCGCGACGCAACGCGAGCACCTCGTGCGCGACTTTTGCGAGCCTGAAAGCACCCGTCTGGGGCATGCTCTCGAATTGCTCAATCGGCGCGTCGGTAAACCGGTGGCAACCGGCCGAGACCTGCTTCGCGCGCTGCGCCAAATGTGCGTGCTCGTCTACTACAGCGATCCGGACACGGGCAGATTGACCGGCTACGTTCCAATCTGGAAGCGCGAGCACATCTTGGCGGCGGCGCCCGATCTCGTGCCACCGCCAATCCGTGTGCCGATCACGGAAATCAATGCCAAGCACCTTGAAGGCGCTTGGACTCCTACCGAGCAGCTGTTCGCCAATGACGGTCGACCGCGCGTGGCAATCATCGGCTCAGGCGCGGGCGGCGCGGTGGTCGCGGCGCGACTAGCAACGACTTGCGACGTGGCCGTCTTCGAGGCCGGGCCATCATTCACGGCACGCGAGTATCCTCTGGATACGCTGTCGGGCATGGCGCTTCTGTATCGAGATGGACTAATGTCCTTCTCCAAGAACCTCGACTTGCAAGTCCTGGCGGGCAGATTGGTCGGTGGTGGCACGGCTCTGACCTCGGGGATGTCAGTCAAACCTCGCCGCCGCACACTGGACGCGTGGCAGCGCTCGGGGATCGACGCGGGTGAGCTCGGAGCCGGGCTTGCCGCGGTCGAGAAGCGCCTCCGACTCGAGCCTCCGGAAGAAGATCTACTCAGCGACTTGGGACACCTGTGGCGAGCCGAAAACGGCTGCGCCAATGAGGATCTGCTGTTCGAGGTTCCGCTCAGCAACGCGGCCATGAGTCGCCGCCAGCACGCAAGTAATCCACATCGGGACCCGCATCAGCGCGGCGACCGCTGTCTCGCCTGTGGCCTGTGCAACTACGGTTGCCACTTTGGGCACAAGCTGTCCGTTGATCAGACGTATCTCAAGGATGCCCGCGCGCTCGGCGCGCGAATCCACGCGAACACCAGCGTGCACTCGCTCGTTTCAGCACGCGATCCAAGGAGCGGGCAGACGCGGGTCAGCGGCATCCGACTAGCGCGAGACGAGCGAGCGCCAATGCTGCCCGTCGACTATGTCGTGCTTGCGGCTGGCGCGTTGGGGAGTCCGCAAGTCTTGCTGCAGTCCATGCAACGTGATGACGGCCTGTCTCGGCTGAGCTGCGCCGATCAAGTGGGCAAGAATCTCGGGTTCAACTATGGCACCTCAGTGGTCGCCGAATGGCCTGATCTTCCGGCGCGACCCGGTGACACCGGAATTCAGATTCATTACATTGCGTCCAAGCCGTCCGACGAGTCATTCGTGCTCGAAAACGCCTTCCTGCCACCCGCGCTGATGGCAACCGTCGTACCCGGAATCGGCGCGCTGCATCGCAACTGGATGACCAGCTACCGGAAGCTCGGCATGGCCGTGTCGACGATTGGGTCGCCGCAAACAGGCAGCGTCGATGCCAGCGGGCGCGTCAGCTACGCGATCGCCGATGGCGAGATGGGAGTCATTCGCGAATCACTCGCTCTGCTCGTACGCAGCTACCTACGCGCCGGGGCCAAGCGGGTCGGAGTCAGCGGAGTACGCTCGCTGGCAGATTCGGCGGACGTGTTCTGGCCCGGTGAGCAGCTGAATCAAGCCGGCTTATTGGACAAGGTAACGCGGATCGCCAGGACTCCTGATCGGTTGACGATGATGTCTGCGCACCCTCAGGGCGGCCTGCGCATGGATCCGGATCCTAGCCGCGGCGCGGTGCGCCCGGACTTCCGCGTGCATGGCGTCGACAATTTGATGGTCGCTGACGCTTCGCTGTTCCCCAGCACCATCGTCGTCAATCCGCAATGGACCGTGATGGCCCTCGCGGAGGTCGCGGCGACCGCGATTGACCACAGAATTCAGAGCGTTCAAGCAATCTGACCGCAACGGGGCGGACGGAAGTGTCAGTTGCTGACCGTCGAAACCACCGAGGCGCGCGTTGCAAAACCGTTACCTCGCGGCAAAGCCGCTTCGATCATTGCATGGCAGCAGCCGGCGACTCAACTCTGCGGCCGCGCCCTTCGCAGCCGCGCCCTTCGCGGCCGTGCCCTTCGCGGCCGTGCCCTTCGCGGCCGTGCCCTTCGCGCTTGGCACCCCGTGCGCGCGAAAAGTTGATGTTGAAGTTTAAACTTCAATTCTGAAATGCGGAAGGCGTCTTCGCGTCGGGCTGCCGAGTCAAATCGGCCTGCGTCGGGCTGAGGTTCGGAGCGAGCGCAAGCGCCGCGAACTTCGCGCAGAGACGCCGAAGGCTGCGCCGGCCTGTGTTCCGCCGCGTGACCACCAATCAAGCGATGCGTTTACGCATCGTGCAGGCGTCGAATACGCCGCGATAATAGCGAGGCAGGCGCTGCTCGGTGTGGAAGCCTCGCTTGGAGAACAGCTCGAGCGCCGCGGAGTTGGCCTGTGCGGTGTGCACCGTGAGCTCTGCCGTGCCGGCGCGCACGAGCGCGCGCTCGACCTGAGTGAGCAAGGCTGCGCCCACGCCCACACCGCGCGCGTGCTCTTCAACGGCGATGGCGGACAGCTCCGCGTGGCCTTGGCCGGCGCCGTGCACGATGGCAAAGCCCACCGCTTCAGCGCCGCGCTCGGCAACCCACGTCGCCCCCGCGCGCGCCATGTGCAAAATCGACTGCCCGGGACTACGCGAGAACTCGCCAAACGCCGCGAGCGAGAGCCGCACCATGAACGCATCATCCGCCGCGAGCCGCGGGCGAATACGAGTCACGAGCGGAGCCAACGCAACCACGACTGGGAGCTTAGCGCCGCTCAGCGCGACGTCGAGACCGCTCACTCGGTTTTTTGGGCGTGGGCGCGCACGGCGCCAGTCGCCGCAGGCGCGCTCGCCGACGGCGCAGTGCTCGCTGACGGCGCGGCACGACTCGCACTGGGCACGAGCGGCGCTGCCGCGCGCGGCGGGCTCAGATCGACCATGCCGGTGCCCGGTGAGGTGGCGGTGGACGCGGGCGCGCGAGGCAAGTTGAGCGCGAGCAACAGCAACGCGGCGGCGCTGAGCGCTACGGCGGCAGCGAGCCATGGCCAGCGCGTGCGCCGCGCGTTCGGCGACGCGGGTCGCAGCGTGGGCGCGCCGCTGGCGCGGTTCTGACGCGACGACGGCTTGGCCTCGTCACGCGCGGTCTCGTCATTGGCAGCCTCTTGGTCGATCAGGATCGCGCGCAGCGAGCCGGCGCTGGGCGCGGCGCCCGCGTCGAACGCGCCGCTCTCTTTCTCGAGCGCCGCTCTCTCTTTCAGCAGATATTCGTCCGCGGCGAGCTCGGCGCGGCGCAGCGCATCTCGCTTGGCGGCCGCGCGATCGCCGACCACGTCGGCCATGAACGCGCGCATTTGTGCCTCGAAACCCAGACTAAACGCTTGCGGGACGCCGCGCTCGAGCGCCAACCGCATTTCCTCGGCGGACGGCCAACGCCGATCGCGGTCTTTGTCGAGCGCCTTCATCACGACCGCTTCGAGCGTGCGCGAATACGTCGCTTTGAGCAGCGAAGGGCGAATCGCCGGCTCCGCGCTCACGATGTTGTGCAGCACGCCATCCGCTGCATGATCCTTGAACGGGTGGCGACCGGTGGTCAGCAAATAGAGCAGAATGCCGACCGCAAACAGATCCGTGCGCTGGTCGACGAAGTCGCCCATGATCTGCTCTGGCGCCATGTACGGGAATTTGCCCTGCACCTCGCTCGCGCGCTCGCTCGTTCTCTGATTGACGGCTTGAGCAATTCCGAAGTCCACCAACTTGGCGGTGCCCGAGTAGCTCACGAGCACGTTGTGCGGCGATACGTCGCGGTGCACCACGCCGAGCAGCGCGCCCGTGTCATCACACAGCTCATGCGCCGCTTGCAGACCGCGCAGCGTTTGCCCAATCAGGTTCACCGCGACCAACAGCGGTACTCCCCCGCAGTGTTCGGCAGCCGCGAGCACCTCACTCAGCGGCTCTCCGTCCACCCACTCCATTACCAGGTACAAGGTGCCTTCGTGCTCACCGAGCTCCAGCGTCTGCACCACGTTCGAGTGCTGAATGAGTGACGCGAGGCGCGCTTCTTCGAGCAGCATGCGCTCCATGCGCTCTTCTTCACCGCGCAGGCAGAGCAACGTCTTGATCGCGACCAGCTTGTGGAAACCGCGCGCGCCGCGCAGCCGCGCGACCCAGACTTGTCCCATGCCGCCCCGCGCGATCGGCGCGAGCAGCACGTAACGGCCTAGCCGTTGACCAACGCTGAGTGAAGGAGGATCGCTCGACACGACAAATGGATCCGAGGACGAGTCGCAGTACGGTCCAATGTCTCACAGAGTTAATCCAGACAGCAGTGGCGAAAGTCGCCAGTGCACGCCCCAGTGCTCGCAAGCCGCGCGCGTGGCTCAGCAAACTGAGCCGCGCCGCCATGCAGCGCCTCACTCGCCCGGCGCGCCCGCTGCAGTCGAGCTCGCGCCGCCTTCACCGTCACCGGCGTCGAAACCCGCGCCGCAGAACAAGTTCGAGAGCCCGTTGAAGTAGTCGGGGAACGCCACGTAAGCGTTACAATCAGCGTACTTCGGCGCCTTCGCGCACACCATATCCGTTTGGTAGCTGTGGCACTCGCCTGCGCTGGCCTGATCCTCGCAACCGGTCCACGCGGCGTCGGTTTGACCGACCCAACAGTTGGCCTCGCACGCGGCTCTCAAACAGTCCTCGTAGGCCTGCACCTTGGCGCCGCAACCCGTGGCCGTCGCGTCGCCATCGATCACGGCAATGCAGCCGGAGATATTGGTCTGCCAGAAGTCGTTCGCGTCGACGCTCACGGGGCCATAGCTGCTGTCGCTCGTCGGCGTGAAGATACAGCTCAAGCAGGCGGTGTTCTTGCGATCGAGCTTGAACGCGTCACACGCCGCCTGATCGAGGGTCGCGGGCGCGACGCACAGCTGGAGCTCGGTCGCGAGCTGGTCCGCGCTGCACGCGCCCGGCGTGGGAGTCGCGGGCGGCACCCACGTGGGCTTCCAATCGGCGAGCGGAGTCGGGGCGCAACCGGCCGCGCCCGCCGCGCCGCCGCTCATGCCACCGGCGCCTGAGCTGGCACCCGCGACGCCCAGCCCGCCCACGCCCGAAGCGTTCACCGAGCCGGCAAACGACGCGCTCCCAGCGGCCCCACCCGTCGAGCCGCCGCTCGCTCCGGCGTTCGCGAGAGAGCGATCCGTCGCGGAGTTGCCGCCACACGCCAAGTAGCCCGCTGCCACCAGCGTGAGCACGATCCCCGAAACCCGACCCGCACCCAACCCATCACCAATGCCCATCCTCAAATATTTACACCGCGCCGCGCCAAAGTCACCAACTACGATTTCGCGTTCGGAGAGGGCTTGCGGCGCAGTCGCACCGCGACGCCGAAGGCTGGGACGTGACGCGACGCCGAGAGTGACCATCAATCCCGCGTCATGTGTGCACGGTGCGTGCGGACGGTGTGCCGGCTCAGCCGGACATGCCGCTCTTGGCGGAGAGCTGCGACGGGCAGCTCACTTGCTGGTACACGATGTTCGGGTTGTCCGCCGCGGTGTACCAGGTGAGGAACCAATTGCAGCCCGCAAGCAAATCCGGTTTGCCGGCGAACACCGAGTTGCACTTGTTCTGCGTGCAGGCGACATCGTCGTTGCACTCGGCGAAGAGACCGCCGAATTGCGAGCCGAGATCGGCGTTCTGACCCCACTGCTGGGTGCACGCGTTCATCGCGCCGACACCGCCGCCCGGGATCAAGATATCGAACTGATTGGCCTGCACGCCGCCATCGTTGATGACCTGCAGGTACATCGTTTTTTGCGTGAGCTGGTTGGTGCCGCCGCTATTGCCGGTACCGTTGAATTGCACTTCGAAGCAACGGCCGCACACGTAGTTGCTACCGGACGCCGCAGCGAACCCATAAGCGATGTCGCCATTCGACGAATCCACCCACGGCTCGTAGTTGTAACACATGTACGAGTCGCCGCCGCTGCACGCGCTTTGGTTGTTGTTGCCTTTGCCTTGACTGGTGTTGCCGCTGCTGTCGCAGCTGGCCATCGATTGAGTGCCGGGCCACGCGCAGGCAGGCTTGCAGCAATCCCAGTAGCGCGTCGCAAACCCGGTCGAACCGCCGGAGATCGCGGGCAGCGGCGTGCTGCTGCTGGGGCCCGAGCTGCTGCCGGCTGCGCTGCTGCCGCCCGCGCTCATGCCACCGCTGCTCGTACCGCCCGTGCCGCTGCTCGTACCGTCCTTGAACAGCGCCAGATCGTCGACCCAAAAGTCGAGCGAGCCATTTTGCGCATTCACTTGGAAGGCCAAGCCGAAGACGGAGGTCAGGTCGAACGGCGAGGCGTTGTCCGTGCTCATGTCGCTGAAACGCACGCGCACCTCGGTCCAGTCACTGCCCAGGCTGAAGTTCGAGCCGTACGAATCCCAGCAGTGGTTGGCGCTGTTCGAGTCGTCACAGGTGCCGCCTTCGGTGGTGCCGGCGATCTGCTTCGTCACCGCCATCACGCGCATTTGGCCGGAGGCCGTGCCCTTGGCGTTGAACACGATGCCGTCGTACGCGCTCACGTCGTACACCTTGCGGTTGGCGATGTCCTTCGGGCGGACACCCGCGTTGTTGAAGTCGACCGCGAGGCCCGCGTAGTTCGGAAAGCCGTTCGCCTGCACGTGCGCCGCGTGCATGCTGCCGCCAGCGCCGGGCGAGCCCGGCAAGAAGCCATTCGTATTGCCGTTGTCGTCGGGTGGGCTCGGGGTAATGGTGCCGTCGCTGAACGCGTACCAAGAGCCTTGCCGGCCATTGGTGACGATGATGCGGGCGTCGTTGTCTTCCAGGTCGTCCACGAGATCCGAAGTGGGCCCCGTTTGCGTCATGCCGCCCGCGCTGCTGCCGGCGGTCGCAACGACCGGAGCACCGCCGCTCGACGAACCTCCGACCACGCTCGCGCCGCCGCCGCTGCCACCCGTCGCAGTGCTGCCGCCGCTCGGCGTGGACAGCGGCGTGCAGGTGCCGCCGTTGCATTGCGAGCCCGTCGCGCAATCGGCGTTCGTCGTGCAGGTGGAAGTGAAATTTTTCGCGTTCGATGGGCTCAGGCAAGCGCCGGCAACGAGGCCCAGCAGCATTGCGCTCGACGCCACGCGCCAGAAGCGAAATCCAAAGCTCGAGTTCATGTCAGCACGACCTCATTGAGGGGGTTTTTGCCGGAGGCGAGCCGCGGCGAAGGCAAGGGTGTTTCCTCAACCTGTGAGCTGAAACCGGTTCCAGAGCATAGCGATCGAGCGCCATACGTCACCCGAAAAAGCAATGTACGAAGGCATTTCGGCGCGCAAAAAAGCTCTGAAGCTACAAAGCTTCGCCGAGAACAAAATCGCGCACGCTTGAGAAACGCTCTAACCTTTCCAATCTGCAAGCGGCGGCGTGGGGAGCGTGGGCGGCGCGTGGAGCGGCGCGACGCGGGCGGCGCTGGAGCGGCGCGAGCGGCGCGGTTTCCGCGCGGAGACGGCTACCGCGAAGCGAAATCTGATGTTCAAGTTTAAACTCAATACCGTTCGGTTAGGAACCGAGACCACAATATGGACCCCATCGCTCATGCTGCCCCCACAACATATCGTAGGGTTCGCCGCTTAAGTGAACGGCATTGAGTTTAAACTTCAGATCTGAAATGAAACAGGGCAGCCAACGCCGACTCGAAATTCGCATTCGCGCAGCCTCGCGGCAACTTGATCCGCGCTTTCGCAAAGATCGCGCTAAAGCAGGTTTTTCGACGCGACGTTGCCCAACTGGTTCTTGAGTTGGGCGCACTTTCTTGAGTTGGGCGCACTTCGGCGCACTTGCCGAGGATCAGCGACGCTTACACGCGCGGCGCTACTGCGACCAAGTCCCCGCGCCGACGTTGAGCATCCAGCTCGCCAAGTACGTCGGCATCGAGATCTTCGTGCCGGTGAAGACCAACGGTTGGAAGACGTACGTCGCCTGGTCGTTGTGTTTGCCGGGTGCGGTCGTGTCTTGATCGCCGTACCAGTGGTCGCCCCAGAAGACGTACGTCGTGCCGTTGCAACCAGTGACGGGCTGCACCCACGTGGTCTGCGACAGCCAAGTGCGCTGGTCGGAAATGTCGTTGGTCGGATCAGTCACGGGCGCCACGAAGCCTTGATACGTCCACGGCCCGGTCATCGCGGGAGCAGTGGAGTAGAAGTTGTTGTTGGCGCGCCAGCCCGTCTTGTACGAGCCGATCCAGTAATAGGTGCTGCCGGCCTTGAACACCGTCGGTGCCTCTGAGCCGCCCGAGTCGCCATTCACGGCCCCGACTGACTTGTCCGAGACCCAACTGTGGCAATCGGTCGCCAACGTGTACACCTCGCCGCTCTCGGTGACGACGTACGCGCCGGTGTTGTCCGCATAGGCGCTCATGTCGCTGTGCGCGGCGATCGCGCCGCTCGAGTTGGTGAGCGGCCCCTTGTAGCTGTATTTGCCATTGACGGTGGTCGACGTTGCGTAAACGACTGCCTTCCACGTTTGGTAGTCTTCCGACGCGGCGTGCGCGTAGAGCACGTACTCACCGGTCGACGGGCACTTGATGATGTGCGGGCGCTCGCCCTTCGTCACCGGGCCGAGCGCGCCGCAGGTGGGGCTCTGCGTGCCCGTGCAGGCCGGCTGCTGTGGCAAGATGATGCCCTCGTTCTTCCAGGTCGCCATGTCCTTGGACGAGTACATGGAAAATCCGTTGAAATCGTCGGTGGTCGACCCCGGTAAGAAGTACTCACCGTGCATGTAAAAGGTATCACCCACTTGGATGATGCCGCCGCCGTGCGCATTGACGGCCTTGCCGTCGGTGTCGGTGAAGGCGACGCCCGTCGCCAGCGCGCCCGCAATGGTGCCAACGGGACCGGTGCAACTACTGCCTGCGCTACCCGCCGCGCCCGTTGCGCCGGCGCTCGACGTGCTGCCAGCCGCGCCGCCGGAGGTGCTACCGCCGTTTGCTGCGCCGCCATTGGCCGACCCAGTGCCGCCCGCGCCCGCGCGGCTCGTACCCGCACCACTCGAGCCGCTCGAACCATTCGAACCACTCGCGCCAGCTGCAGCGGGAGCACCGCCGCCCGACGACCCGCCGCCGCTCGTGGTTTGAGCGCCAGCGACGGAGTTGCCGCCTTGCGTTTGCGTCGCGCCCGCGTTGGCTGCGCCCCCGCCGTTCTCGACGGCAGGATTGCCCGCAGCGGACACCGATCCGTTTCCGCTCTCGCTCTCGCCACCGTTAGTTGTCGCGCTGTTCGCTGAGCAGCCAGCAACGAGCCCGAAGAGTGAGATTGCGAGCAACGGTCGCGGATAGGTCATCGCTTTTACTTCCCTTACTGGGGTGCAGGCACGTACACGGCGCAGTAAGAGAATGGCGTCGCCTCAGAAATGCTTTCTTAAATCGCAAGAAGCGGCCAAAGTAACGGTCCCTTACGAAACTCGCAGTTTGACGTCCTCTTCACACTGATCGGCGCCAGCGGCGAGGGCTTCGACCCGTTCGATCCCGGGCATCAAGGCGCTGCAACGAGCAGCTTGGCGCCGGATTTCAGCGTGGTCGTGAATAAACCCACGGCGCGCGCGGTAAGTGTGTAGGGTGACTCATGAAATCAGCAAAGCAGGGCATCTTCCCGCGCGAAGCGCGCACCCATGACTGGGCACTCTCTGGTGCTCCCGTCGGAGCCTTCACGTCTTACAAGTGCACCAAGTGCGGCACCATGGCGAGCGGCCGCGGTCGCACGATCATGACCGCAGCCGGCTCGCAAGCGTGCGACCAAACCGTCGCCGAAGCCGCGCAGCGTTGAGCCTTCCCTCGAGCCGCTCGATCCGCTGACGCGCTCAGCGCGGTCGAGCGGCGTGGCGCTGCGAGCTGCTAACCAAGCGCCGCGCGCACCCGCGGGATTCGATTCGACGCGCACTCGCCGCATCCGTGACGAGCTTGGGTTGATGGTCACAGGTCGCGGCACCAGCCGTCAAAGCCTTCGGCGTCACTGAGCGAGACCGCAGCCGTCTCGGTTCGTATTGTCTCTGCCTTGCCCTCCGCCGCGAATTTCGATAATTTGTAGGCCTCGCTTTGGGGCAGATGCGAAAAATCATTCTCGGGTCGCTAGCGTTGTTGCTCCTCGACTGCTTTTCGGGCGCGGGCGAGGCGGGCTATCCGCTTTACCCGCACGGCGACGGCGCCACGCTGCCGCGCGAAAAAGTGGCATTGCTCGTCGGCGCCGTCGAGTCCGTGGACGGTGAGCGCGTGGCTCAATTCGGGCACTCATTTGCGCTCTTGCCCGGCTGCCATGAGGTCACGAACTTGCAGCATTGGGGCGGCGCAGACAACGTCAGCGCCAGCATGGCGACGCTACCGGAGCTTCACTATTCGATCCCGATGCGTGAAGGCTTCAACTACATTTTGGACGTAGCGGGTGGCGGCGGTCGCGTCTCGATTTCAGCGCGCGAGCAAGACGCGAACGGCCAAGTAACGCAGAGCTTCGAGCCCGGCGCGCCCTGTCCAGCGGGTTAGTTTGTAAGCGGTTCGCTGACCCAAAGCGCGACCGCGTTGTCACGGTCCGCTCCTCGGCCGCCCTAGCGTTTGCGCGGAAAGATGGAGCGAAACGCGTCGGCGCAGGCTGGTACAGGGCTTGCTCTAGTGCGGAGAATGTTCAGGGCGGCTGGTTATGCGGTGGGCGCGTTCCTAATTTTGCAGAGCGCGGGGTGTTTCGAAGCGACCTGCACCAACAGCTTTGCGGGACTACACAACGGTGACGTGGTGCAGACGACCATCGTTCGCGAGCTGCCCGCCCAACCCCCGAATGATTTGCGGCCGCCGACTTGTGGGGCTCTGGGTGATTTGAACCCCGGCACCGTGCTGCAATCGAGCATCACGCTGGGCGGTGGAGACGTGGACTGTTACGACAGCGCGATCGTCACGCCACAGTCGCTCTCCACCGGCATGCTCACCCCAGACACAACGACAGGCGGCATGACCGTGCAGTTGCCGAACGGCTGTCGAGGCCAGTTTTCCATTTCCTTCGGTCAACAGACTGCGAACGGCTCATTTCTCGACGACAATTCGAACGCCGCCACGCCGTCCTGGGAGCTCGGTCGCACGTTCACGGTCGAGGGCGATGCGACTCTGTGCTTCCCCGACGGCACCGTGCCCGTCACGTGCGCCGACAGCTTCATTGCGACCAACCTGATCGTGCACGAATAACGAAACGCCTGCTTCCAACAAGGCCAGACTGCGACGCGCATCGTGCACACGCTGACCTCCGTGCTGCGTTTCGACGACTAGCTGTGCCGCCGAAGGTTGTGCCGCCGAGCGACGTAACGCGTGACCATCAATACGAACGTGGTCAAATGACCACGAACGCTATGCGGCGCGCCCCTTTCGGCGTTGCTTGATCTGAGCCAAGCCGATCCGAAGACCAAATGGCTTCAAGAGGCGTTCGAGCGTTTCCTGAGTTGGATTGTTTTTGGGGTTGATGGCACGAAGGACATTGGGGCTTGGCATGCCGACGCTCTGCGAGAACTCCTTCACGCCGGTCGCACGGATAACCTTCGCGAGCGCAAGCTTGAGCGGCACACCGTCCTCGACAGCGGCGGTCAGACTGAGACTGCAAAACTGCTGCCTGGAGTGAGCCATGACGTGCCCTCACGCCCAACGGCGCGCTTTCGCGGAACCCGTACAGGGACTCGCCGCATTTGACTCAACCCCGCGGCGGCGCCTGTTTGCATTTCAAATCCGAAGTTTAAGACTAAACATCAGATTTCGCCGGGCGGGCGGACGCGGTGCGCGGATTGCTGCCGATGTCGCCTAGGCGCCCTCGAGCACTTCGCGAATTGCGTCGAGAGCGGGCTCAATACTTGACGCACACTGCCTGGTAGTTGGTAGTTGCTACCAAGGGGTGGGCTGAGCTGAACGGTCAATACCGTACCGACCGCGGAGTTTCT
>Ga0210387_10002265_pt1 | contig 14645 bp, 13 predicted proteins | sample IncBWC7OmetaG_FD_160108 | JGI IMG/M metagenome (GOLD analysis project Ga0210387, IMG submission 160108) | Forest soil microbial communities from Barre Woods Harvard Forest LTER site, Petersham, Massachusetts, United States - Inc-BW-C-7-O ...
CGCATAACCCCAACGCGTGGCATTGGGATCGAGCGCGGCGTTGTCGTTCAGATTCACATAGAACTGACAATTGCCTCCATGAGGATCCTGGCCGCGGGCCAAACCCACCGTGCCCCGCACATTGCTCAAGCCATTGCCCGATTCGTTGTTTACTCGGAGCGGCGCGGCTTTGGCGGTGTAGTCGACATTGAAGCCGCCGCCTTGAATGACGAAACTGGCGACTACGCGGTGAATCAGCGTGTTGGTGTAATGGCCGGAATCGACGTAGGCCAGAATATTGGTCACGGTCAGCGGCGCTCGCTCTTGGTTCAATTCGATGGTGAAGTTCCCCATCGATGTGAACACTTGTATCTGCGGTGAAATCGTGGCCGGCGCCGGTTTCGGCGGGGCTTTCGGATCGGCCGCCTTTTCAGCCGCCATCGACGGCTGCGAGCAGACAACAACGAGCAATGCAAGAGTCAGTAAAAGTTGTTTCATACGCCGGGATTCTACTCGAATAGGTACAATCTTGAGATATGTCCGCCATCAATGTGCCGCCGGTCATCACGCGCTTTGCACCCAGTCCCACGGGATCTTTGCACCTGGGTAACGCTAGGACGGCGCTTTTCAGCCACCTTTGGGCCCGCAAAACCGGCGGAAAGTTCATTTTACGTATCGAGGACACTGACTTTACGCGCAGCCAGGACCGGTTTCGCGACGAGCTCATGACCGACATGCACTGGCTGGGACTGGACTGGGACGAGGGGCCGGATGTGGGAGGGCCCTCGGCACCGTATCGGCAGGCGGAGCGCGGCGAATTCTATCGGGAGTTGTACGCACGACTGTTGGAGCGAGCCTTCGCCTACCCGTGCTATTGCACGGCGGAGGATCTGGAGCTGTCGCGCAAGCTGCAGCGCATGTCGGGCAAGGCGCCCCGCTACGCGGGCACCTGCAGAGCCCTCACGGCGGCGGAACGCGCCGAGCGCGAGGGGCGCGGATTGAAGCCGACGCTGCGCTTTGCCGTGCCCATCGATCAGATCATCGAGTTTAACGACGCGGTCCACGGGCCGCAGCGGTTTGCGAGCAACGACATCGGCGATTTCATCATTCGCCGCGAAGACGGCACGCCGGCGTTCTTCTTTTGCAACGCAGTGGATGATTCCGCCATGGGTGTCACCCAGGTGCTGCGCGGCGATGATCATCTGGCGAACACCCCGCGCCAAATCATGCTCCTGGATGCGCTCGGCATGCGCAGTCCCGCCTATGGGCATCTTGGGCTCTTGGTGGGCGAAGACGGTGCGCCGCTATCGAAACGGCATGGCAGCACCAGCGTAAATGAGTTTCGCGAGCGCGGGTTCTTGAGCATCGCCGTCCTCAATCAGTTGTTTCGATTGGGTCATGCCAGCGACGTCGATGGCTGGCTGCCCGCCGCCGAGATGCCCCAGCATTTTCGGCCGGACCATTTGGGCCGGGCCCCGGCGCGCTTCGAGGTATCCCAATTGATGCATTGGCAGAAGGAATCTTTGGAACGTCTGTCGGCGGCGGAATTCCGTGCATGGCTGGCGGCGGACGATCCGATCGAATTCATCGAGCTGGTGCGCCACAATGTGGGTTTGCCGGCAGACGCGGTTGCCTGGCGCGGGGTGGTGAGCGGCGAGCTCGAGCCGCTGGGGGCGGACGAGCAGCGCATCATCGCCGCCGCGGGCGCCGAATTTTTTTCCGCGGCACTGATCGCCTATGATCAGACCAACGGCGAATTAAAATTGCTCACCCAGCAGTTGAAGCAGCAGACTGGGCGCAAGGGCCCGGATCTATTCATGCCGCTGCGCGTGGCCTTGACCGGCCGCGCGCACGGGCCCGAACTGGCACTGCTGTTGAAGCTCATTGCTCCGGACACCGCGCGGCGGCGGCTTAAGATTCATGCTCAAAATCCATAACACCTTGAGCGGCGAAAAAGAGGAGTTCAAACCTCTACGGGCCAACGAAGTGCGCATGTATGTCTGCGGCATGACGAATTACGACTACATTCACGTGGGTCACGCGCGCATGCTGGTTGCATTCGATCTGGTGCAGCGTTACTTGCGTTCATTGGGCTACAAAGTGACCTACGTGCGCAATGTCACCGATATCGATGACAAAATCATCGAACGCGCCGCGGCCAATGGCGAGAATTGGGCCGACCTGGCGCGGCGCTTCACCGTGGCCATGCACGAGGACTGCGCCACGCTGGGCTTGCAAGTCCCGGATCTGGAACCGCGCGCCACCGAATTCATCGCGCCCATCATTGCCATGATTGAGACCCTGATCGACAAGGGCTTCGCCTACGCCGCCGACAATGGCGATGTCATGTATTCGGTGCGCAAGTTTCCGAACTATGGCCGCCTCTCCCGCAAAAAAATCGACGATTTGCGCGCCGGCTCGCGTGTGCAAGTCGACGAGGCCAAGCACGATCCGCTCGACTTCGTTCTGTGGAAACATGCGAAACCGGGCGAACCCTCTTGGCCCTCGCCATGGGGCGCCGGCAGACCGGGCTGGCACATCGAATGTTCCGCCATGTCGACCAGCCTTTTGGGAGACTACTTCGACTTGCACGGCGGCGGCGAGGATTTGAAATTTCCGCACCATGAAAACGAAATCGCGCAGTCGTGCGCGGCCTGCGATGCGCCCTTCGTGCATATGTGGATGCACAACGGCTTCGTCCGAGTCAATGACGAGAAAATGTCGAAATCGCTCGGCAATTTTTTCACGGTGCGCGAAGTGCTTAAGACACTGCGCGATCCGGAGGTCCTGCGCTTCTTCCTGCTGAGCAGCCATTATCGCGGTCCCATCAACTATTCCGCCGCGCAGCTCGCCCAAGCCGACGAGACATTGTTGGGCTTGTATCGGGCGCTGAAGGACGCGGCGCCGCAAGGCGCCGTGGATGCCGGCGAAGTCGAGCGATTTCGCGCGGCCATGGACGATGACTTCAATACGCCGGAGGCATTGGCCGTCATGCAGGGGGTTGCGCGGACTCTAAACCTTGCGAAGGCGGCCGGGAATCTGTCCGCTGCGTCTAACGGAGCTGCAACGCTGCGCGCGCTAGGCGCGATATTGGGGGTCTTGCAGCAAGATCCGGATAACTATTTGAAACGCAGCGCTGGAAATAAGAGCCTATCCGACGGAGAAGTCGAAGCGCTGCTGGTGTCGCGGCGCGAGGCACGCGCCGTCAAGGATTTTGCCGAATCGGACCGGATTCGCGATGTCTTGAGCGCCGCGGGAATCTTGCTCGAGGATAAGCCGGGAGGCCGAACGGAATGGCGGCGCGCTTAAGGCGCCGCCATTCCAGCGCCGCAAGGCGCCTGTCTGCTAATCGTAGCGGCGTGAAGCAAAGATGCCCACCGCCAGACCCACCAGTGCAGCGATTCCGATCACCTGCCAGGGATTGTCGCGCACGAACGTGTCGGTTTGTCTGCCGACCTGCTGCGCCTGATCGCGGAGCTGTGACGCCGTATCAGCCACCGCGCTCTTCGCAGCTGCCAGTGCGATCTTTACCTTGGCCCGAACTTTCGCAATGTCGGGCGAGTCGACATCTTTCAATGCCCTCGTCAAATCCTCGACGTTGTCCAGAAAACTCTTCACTTGGCCATTCGCGAAGTCGCTAGCGCCCTTTGCTGTGTCCGATACTGTTTGCATCCTGTTCTCCTCTGCCCTAGACCCGACGCCCCAGGCTCATCAAGAAAGTAACCACCGCGCCGATCAAAAACACGATGAAAAGGATTTTGGCGATGCCGGCTGCGCCGACAGCGATACCACCGAAGCCGAAGAACGCGGCAATCAACGCGATAACGAAAAAAACCACGGCATAGTGAAGCATATGGACACCTCGAGCGATCTGAAGCAGCAGCCTGCGGATGGCGGGAAGTATCGGGAAAACAAATCGTTATTACAGTCGGTGAGCGGCTTCCCTAATCGTAGGACATACCCCACGGAACCGATGCGATGAAAGCGCTATTAATCGTTTATCACTCGATGACGGGCGGCACGCTTCAGATGGCGCACGCGGCGGCGGCAGGGGCGCGCGTTGAGCCCGGCGTGGCGGTTTCGCTGCTGCGCGCGGCCGAGGCGCGCGCGGAGGATGTACTCGCGGCGGACGGTTATGTCTTTGCGACGCCCGAAAATCTTGCCGGCATGTCCGGGATGATGAAGGACTTCTTCGACCGCACTTATTATGCGGCCTTTGAACGAATCAACGGCAGGGCGTTCGTCACCCTGATCTGCGCCGGCAGCGATGGTCGCAACGCCGCGCAACAAATCGACCGCATCGCCGCCGGTTGGCGGCTCAAGCCCATCGCCGACCCTTACATTGTGTGCACGCACGCGCAGACGCCCGAGGAAATTCTCAGGCCCAAGAGCATCGACGCGGCATGCCTGGCGCACTGTGAAGAGCTGGGCAGAACGCTCGCCAGCGGCCTCGCACTGGGAATCTTCTGACACATTGTTTGGCAGATACCCGATTCTGAAATCACCTGGGATCCCCGATGGTTGCACGCAGCACATCATCGGAGAGTCGCAAATGGCGCGTAAATACAGCAAAGGCAGCCAAAAAAAGGTCGAGAAAGTCATGCGGGAACGCAAGGCCGGAACGCTGCGCAGCGGCCGTTCGGGCAAGAAGGTGACCAGCCGCAAGCAAGCGATCGCCATCGGCCTGTCGGAGGCGCGGCGCGCGGGCAAAAAGGTCCCAAAAAAGAAGGCGGCTTAGTGCCTCTTCAGTCGGGCGGATTGTGCTGACGCAGGAATGCTACCGAGCTCTGCAGCATTTGCAGACGCGTCTGACCGTGTGAGAGCCAATGATCCTCACCCTTCAGTACCACGAGCTGAACGTCCTTGTGGACCCGGCGCATGGCGTCGAACATATCCTGGCCCTGCTCGATGGGCACAATGGTGTCATTGTCCCCGTGGATGAGCAGCACCGGCGCGCTGATCGCATCGATGTGCTTGATTGGGGAGACCCCACTGAGCACTGAGTCCTGCGTATAGTTGAGAGATATCTGCCGGTCCCAGTAGCGATGCCAAACGCGCTCGTGCTCGTACAAGAGCTGTTCCTTGAGATCTGCGATGCCTGCGTAAGAGATGGCACAGCGGTAAACGCCGGACTCGAGCGCCACACCTGCGAGCGCTGCATAGCCGCCATAGCTGCCGCTGCCGGCGATACACACGCGCTTCGGATCGATGATTCCCTGTGCCGCCAGGTAGCTCACGCCATCGGAGAGGTCAGTCTGGATCCTGCGCCGCCCTGGCTGCTCTGCGGTCTCCAGGAAACGCGCGGTCAACAGCGAGTCAGGATAGGTCGGACGAAGTACCGCATATCCCTGGTGCGCCAGCGCCTGCGACCACCAGTCATATACGCCATTGTCGTCGAAGGTCCCATTGTCGGCGCGCGAGGGTCCTCCTTCTGACAAAACGACCAGCGGTAGATTCTTTGCCGACCGATCAGCCGGTAATGTGAGGTCCGCCGACAGCGGTAGGCCGTCGCCCCCCGTGTAGTCAACGCGTTTGACCTCGAGCGGCATGCCGGCCCCCGGATAGGGGGCACCGAGCGTCTGCACCTGATGCGTCTGTGTATCAACCAACTGGTACATCAGGTCCTGCGCGGGCGTCGCTGCCAATACCACGACTTCTCGGAAGTCGCTGTCTTGCGAGACGAGTGTGATGCGCTGACCCGGAAACGCGGCCTGAATTTCCTGCCACCGGCGCTGCATGTCCGCGTCAAAAAACACGTACTGGTTGTCCTCGCCCGCTCGCACGAAACCGATCAGACGTTCCCGGTAGAGATCTTGCAGGGGAGCCGCCATGTCAACACTCTCGGGGAGCGGGGCACCCAGCGTGCCATCTTTCAGGGACAGCAGCCGCCATGTCGGCTTTCCATCCTGCAACTGTTCAATCAGTTCCGAGTCGGCGGTCGGGCCGTAGCCCTCAAACGTCGTGTCGATGAAGCCCGCCCCGCTGGCGATAGGATGCAACGCCCCATTGACGTGTCCCCGCAGTGTCCAACGCTGTCGTGCTGGATCATTGGTCTCATCAGCAGCCACACGGCCGTTGGTGCCGATAACCCAGTTGTATCCCAGATCATCATAGTAGTTACGCCACACAACCTGTCGCACACCCGAATCCAGGTCGATACGCAGGATGCCTTGGCGAAAGGCTAGGAATAACTCCGTGCGACCATTCAGCCGACGGACCTGATACCGACCGATTTCGACGAAACGCCTAGGGTAAGAAGCCTGTTTCCAGTTCGGCAAGGCGATGTACTCGTGGGTCGCGGTATTAAGCAGCCTCAGCTCTCTCACCTCGCCGATCCGCTGCGTGACCACGGGTGGCGCACCGCTATAGGAAGTAGCGATCAGCAGGTTTTTGTTGTCGGCCCATTCGAGCCGGCGCATCCTCTCCCCAGCCAGATCCAACGAACTCGTGAGTTTTCCGTCCCTGACTGACATCACTTCGAGTAGACGTTTGTCGCCGACGGTCTGCACGAAGGCGATCTGCGCGCCATCAGGCGACACTGATACATTGTCGATGCTCGGCGGCAGGCCATAGGCGTCTACAGAGTCTGCCTGCAATGGACCCGCGCCCAACACCAGAGAGAATGCCGCAGACGCAATCGAGACTAGTTTGCGCATTTTTGAGCCTGTGCCGAGGATCCCGGCATGCGACGGATACGGCTACGATGGCGCACGTAGATTAACGCAACATTAAAACGGCTGTATGCTACGGCCCCATGAACGCATCCACGCATCTGCCTTTCCTGCAACTCCGCTCTCTTGCCAAGAAAACCGGCGAGATGGAGCTTTCGCTGCAGAGCACGTCGATTCCAGCCCCTGCAGCGGATGAGGTGATCGTCAGGATCGAGGCGGCGCCGATCAACCCCTCGGACTTAGGGCTACTTCTCGCCAACGCGGATTGGAGTCATGCCAAGGTTTCCGGCACGCCTCAGCTGCCAGTGGTGAGTACCCCCTTGAGCGCCAATGCCGTACAGGCCCTGGCGGCGCGCATTGACCTATCCATGCCGGTCGGCAATGAAGGGGCTGGCGTGGTGAGCGAGGCGGGATCTTCCGCTGCGGCGCAGGCCCTGATGGGTAAGACCGTGGCGGTGCTCGGCGGCGCCATGTATGCGCAATATCGATGCGTCAAGGTCAATCAATGCCTGGTGTTGCCGGAAGGCGCGAGTGCCGCCGACGGCGCATCGTGTTTCGTCAATCCCCTGACGGCGCTGGGAATGATCGGCACGATGCAGCGCGAGGGGCATAAGGCTCTGGTGCACACGGCTGCCGCTTCCAACCTCGGCCAGATGCTCAATCGGCTCTGCCTCAGCGATGGCGTCAGCTTGGTGAATATCGTCCGCAAGAAGGAACAAGAGGACTTACTGAAGGCGGCCGGCGCCGTCCACGTGTGCCGGAGCGATTCGGCCACTTTTCTAAAGGATCTCACCGACGCGCTGGCGGCGACCGGCGCCACGATTGCCTTCGACGCGATTGGCGGCGGACCGCTCGCCGGGCAGATCTTGGGCTGCATGGAAGTGGCTATAAACCGCGGCGTGAAGGTGTACAGCCGCTACGGATCGACCACCCACAAACAGGTGTATCTGTACGGCTCGCTGGATATGAGTCCCACGGTGCTCAATCGAAATTACGGCATGGCGTGGGGAATTGGCGGCTGGTTGGTGACGCCCTACATCGAGAAGATCGGTCCGCTGGCGTTCCAGGAGATGAAGGAGCGGGTGGCCCGGGAACTCAAAACCACGTTTGCCAGCCATTATTCGCAGGTAATCTCATTGGCGGAAGCGCTGCGGCCGGATGTCATCGCCGCATACTCGAAACGTGCCACGGGGGAGAAATACCTGATCAATCCCAATAAAGGGCTCTAGTATTTCGGCGCAGTGATATTGACCGGTTGGTGTGCGGTCGTCAGGAAGGGTTAGGCGACTCAAGGCCCGAAGAGTGCAGGGCCTTGAGTCGCCTAACCCTTCCTGACGATTGCTCGAGCCGGTCTATATCACTACGCCGGCACTCTCAGTGAGTGTTGATACCTATCTTTACGGCCTACGAGTGCGCGTGAGCCCGCCCGCTCGATGCCAGCCACACGAAACTCGTCCCGCAGCACCGTGAGATTGAGTGCCCTGCGCGAACGGCGAGGGGGCATGGGCAGCTTCGAGGTCCTGATCTTCCGGGCCTCGAAGCTGCCCATGCCCCCTGGCCATCCGAGCCGCTCAATCTCACGGTGCGAAGCGCGGCGGCGTACGCCCCTTGGCCACCGCCTCGAACCCCGAACCCAGCTTGATGAGAGTCGGTTCGCTGAATGCTGCGCCGAAGAAAGACAAGCCTATGGGCAATCCACGGAACAGGCCCGCCGGTACAGTGATGTGCGGATAGCCGGCGATCGCGGCGGGCGAGGAACAGCCGCCCGTATCGGAGTCGCCATTGACCGTATCAATCAACCAAGCGGGACCGGAGGTCAAGGTCACCATGGCGTCGAGCTTGTGCTCTGCCAGCACGGCGTCGATGCCATTGCTGCGTGTTGCCTTCAGGCACGCGGCGCGCGCATCTTTATAGGCCTTCTCGGTCAGGGGCCCCTTTGCTTGCGCTTGCCGCAGCAATTCCTGATCGAATAGCGGCATCTCGGTATCCCGGTGCGCCTCATTGAATCGGATCAGCGCCGCCAGGGAGCGCACTGGAAAGGTGGGCGGCAGGCGCTTGAGGTACGCATTCAAGTCCGTCTTGAATTCGTACAACATCACTTCCTGTTCGGGCGCGGCGGTTGACCCGTGCATCGGCAAATCCGCCGGGTCAACGATGACCGCTCCCGCGGCTTTCAGCGTTGCGATGCAGGTGTCCAGAAATCCGTTAAGGGGAGCGTTGTCGGCAAAAAATTTGCGGGCTATCCCTAAGCGTGCGCCTGCCAATCCCTGAGGGTCGACGTACCGAGCATAGTCGGTTTGGAACCGATCGCCGACCGCAGTGCTCGCCGCATCGGCCGTATCCAGACCCGCCATGATCCCCAGCATGACGGCGGCGTCGCGAACGCTGCGCGTCAGGGGTCCCGCGGTGTCCTGGCTGTGCGAAATCGGCGCGATGCCGCGCCGGCTCACAAGACCGACGGTCGGCTTCAATCCGACGATGCCATTGATCGAGGCGGGACTCACAATCGAACCGTCGGTCTCAGTGCCCACGGCAATGGCGCACAAATTCGCCGAGACCGCGACTGCGGAACCGGAGCTGGATCCCGAGGGCGTGCGATCAGTCGCGTAAGGATTGCGGCACTGGCCGCCCCGGCCGCTCCAGCCGCTCAACGAGTGCGTCGAGCGGAAATTGGCCCACTCGCTCAAGTTGGTCTTGCCCAAAATCACAGCACCCGCCGCCCGCAGGCGCTCGACCAGCGGCGCATCCTTGGGTGCGTACCACCCGGCCAGGGCCAGCGAGCCGGCCGTCGACATCATGTGATCGGAAGTCTCGACGTTGTCTTTGATCAGGACCGGTACGCCGTGCAGCGGGCCGCGGGCGCCGCGCGTCTTGCGCTCGGCATCGAGCGCGGAGGCGATGTCGAGCGCACGCGGATTGGTTTCAATCACGGCTCTTAAGCTGGGCCCGCGCCGGTCAAGCTTGTCGATGCGCGCAAGATAGCTCTGCGTCAGCTGCTGCGAAGTCGTGCGCCCATCCGCGAAGGCGGCGGCAATATCGGCAAGGGACAACTCCTCGACCACATCGGGTAAAGCCTGGCCGGCGGAAGTCGATGAGGTAGGCGTCGTCTCTTCCGCCCCTGCGGTCGCTGCGGCCACAGCCGCCACGAGAAATTCGCGCCTATCCATCCTTAGGTGCTCACTTTTGTTTGTTCTAGATCGCGCTCGGCCTCGAGGCTCTCAAGATCGCGAGATATGCTGGCGACCGCCAGGATGCGGCCGGCGCGCCGATATGTCACGGTGCAATCGCGCGAGTGCAGCGAGCCATCGATGTCGATGGCGTCCCAGGATTCTGCGTGACCGACATAGTTGATCGTCAGATCGTAGTGTTGGCTCCAAAAGAAAGGGACCGCGTCGAAGGCGCGGGCGTGCCCAAGAATATTGAGCGCCGCAATCTGACCCTGACGTTCCGCGACCACCCAATGCTCGACACGGATGCGATCTCCGGTATGAGGATCGGGCCAGCGGGCGATGTCGCCGGCGGCATAGATGCCTTTTGCGCTGGTTTCGAGGTACTCATTGACTCGAACGCCGCGATCGATCGCAAGTCCTGCTTGTTCGGCGAGTTTGATGGCGGGACGCACGCCTGCGCCGACGACGAGGAAATCCGCTTCGATGCTCGAGCCGTCCTTGAGCGTTGCGCGCGTGCCGTCGACGTTTGCGACGGATGTGCCCAGGTGAAAGACCACGCCGTGGGATTCATGAACTTCGCGCACGAGGCCGCCGAGCTCTGCGCCCAGGACGTGCTCAAACAGCACGCGTTCGGGTCCGACAACGTGTACCTCGATGCCCCGATGCCGAAGCGAGGCGGCCACCTCCAGCCCGATAAAACTCGCGCCCACCACTACCACACGCTTCGCCGAGGCGGCCGCTGCGATGATGGCTTGCGAGTCGGCGAAACTGCGCAAGTACAGTAGCCGCGCGCCGCCGGCAGCGGGAATGTCCAGCCGCACCGGGTCGGCCCCGGTCGCCAGCAGCAGGGCGTCGAATTCGATTGTTCGGCCGCCCTCAAGTTGTACGCTACGCTGCTTGAGGTCGAGCGATTGCACTCGGGAGTTCAGGAGCAGCTCAATTTTGCGCTCGGTGTAGTCATCGGCGCTGCGCAAGGGCATCCATTCCGCAGGCGCCGTGCCCATCAAGAAATCTTTGGACAAATTGGGACGATCGTAGGGGGCCGCGGAGTCCGCGCTGATCATGATAATGCGGCCCGAATAGCCTTCGCGGCGCAGCCGATCCGCGGCCGCCAAGCCGGCCGCCCCGCCGCCGATGATGGTCACGGAGGCGGGCAGGTTGCCCGCTGTCGGCGCGGAAGGCTTGGGCCCGGGCTTGCGCTCACGCGCGAAGACCTTGCTGCCTACGCGCTCCACTTGCCAGCAGGCAATCGGATCGAGGGCCGGCGCGCGCAATGCGGCGCCGGAGCGAAGACTGAAACAGGCGTGGTGCAACGGGCATCGTAGGGTGTCGCCGACGGCTAACCCTCCAACCAAGGCGCCGTGATAGTGGGTGCATTCTGCGCCCACCGCAAAGAACTCCTCGCCGCGCCTCACCAGAATCGCCGCGTCGGAATCAACCCGTCCCGGCACGATGGCACCGTCGGAAATATCGCGGATTTCAATCCCGCCGCGAAAATCGGGAAGCTGGGAGAGGTCCATTTTTCTGCGCGCTCTGCTATAAGTCGGGCTACATACTATTCATTTGCGGGAGAGGGGACAATGCGCAGGGGTCACGCAGCATGCACCCATTTGAACAGCGTCAGGCACGTCGTGCCCTCCGGCGACGGCTGCGTGGAATGCCTGGCAATGGGCGACACGTGGGTGCATTTGCGCTTGTGCCGCACCTGCGGTCACGTTGGATGCTGTGACGACTCAAAAAATCGTCACGCGCGTAAGCACGCCGGCGCGACCGCTCATCCCATCATTTCCTCGTTTGAGCCCGGGGAGGATTGGAGTTGGTGCTTCATCGATGAGATTGAAGTGGTGATACCGAAGTGGTGATACGAAGTAACGGCCTGTCATGCCGACGAGGAGTACTGATATGAAGCGAATCAGTCAGGTGGGATTTTTCGCAGCGATTTTCCTGGCGGCCGGCGTTGCGAACGCGGGCAAGTATGAGGACACGATTTCGCTGTTCAAGAATGCGGGCGAGAGCGCCGCATTTTTTAAAAACAGCTATGCCTACGCCGTGTTTCCGAACATCGGCGAGGGGGGCTTTATCGTGGGCGGCGCGTACGGCCAGGGACACGTGTACGTTCATGGGAAGCTCGTCGGTGATGCGACCATGAAGCAGCTCAGCGTCGGATTTCAGGCCGGCGGCAAGGACTTCACTCAAATCATCTTTTTTAAGGACAAGCGCGCGCTGGACCAATTCGAGTCCGGCAACTTTGAATTCTCGGCCGGCGCAAGTGCGATCGCGATTACCGCCGGGGCGAACGCCAGCGTAGGCACCGACGGCGTCACCTCCGGCGCGAGCGCGGGAAAGCGAGACGCCAACACCGATGGCATCTACAACGACGGCATGGCGGTATTTACGATCGCGAAGGGCGGCTTGATGTATGCCGCTGCGCTTGCAGGCCAAAAGTTCACGTATGAGTCCCGCGAATCGGGCAAGCAAGAATCCGACTAAAAAAACCAATGTGGGGGAAGGATGAACAGCCGTCGATACTCACGCCACGGGGCGTCGCTCATATCTGTCGCCCTGCTGTGCGGCTTTGCCGGCAGCGCCGCGCGTTCAGCGGAAAGCGGCGGCAAGCCGGTCGATGGTGAACGCATCGCCAACGCGGATGCGGAGCCCGGCAACTGGCTTTCCTACGGCCGCACTTACAGCGAACAGCGCTACAGCCCGCTCAAGCAGATCAACGACAAGAACGCGCAAAAACTAGGTCTCGCGTGGTTTGCGGACCTCGACACCAACCGGGCGCAGGAAGCGACGCCGCTGATCGTCGATGGCGTGATGTATGTGTCGACCGCGTGGAGTCTGGTCAAAGCGTATGACGCGCGCACCGGCAAATTGCTGTGGGCTTATGACCCGCAGGTGCATCGCGAACTCGGCGTGAATGCCTGCTGCGACGTGGGCAATCGCGGCGTCGCCGTGTGGAATCATAAGATCTACGTTGGGGCTTATGACGGACGGCTCGTCGCGCTGGATGCGGCGACCGGCAAGCCGGTATGGAGCACGCTCACCGTCGACACCACGAAGCCCTACACCATTACGCAGGCCCCGCGGGTCATCCGCGGGCGCGTAATCATCGGCAACAGCGGCGGCGAGTACGGCACGCGAGGCTACATCTCGGCCTACGATGCGGAAACAGGTAAGTTGGCGTGGCGATTCTTCACTGTCCCCGGCGATCCCTCCAAGCCCTTTGAAAACGAGGCGATGGCGCGTGCGGCAAAAACTTGGGCTGGGGAGTGGTGGAAATTGGGCGGCGGCGGCCCGGTGTGGGACGCGATTTCCTTCGATCCGAAACTCAATCTGCTTTACTTCGGCGTGGGCAATGGCGTGCAATGGGCGCGATCCGCGCGCAGCGAGGGGAAAGGCGACAATTTATATCTCGCCTCGATAGTCGCGCTGCATGCCGATACGGGCGAGTACGCCTGGCACTACCAAGCGACGCCCGGTGAGGAGTGGGACTTCGACGCCGTTCAGCAGTTGGTGCTGGCTGACCTTAAGATCGATGGCAAGCCCCGCCAAGTGCTCATGCAGGCCAATAAGAATGGCTTCTTTTATGTGCTGGATCGAAAGAGCGGCGAGTTGATCTCCGCCAAAGCCATCGTGCCCACGACCTGGGCCAGCGGCGTCGATTTAAAGACCGGCCGTCCGGTCGAAAACAAGGAAGCTCGGTACAGCGAGACGGGCAAGCCGGTTGATATCAAGCCCGGTCCCTTGGGTGCGCACAATTGGCAGCCGATGGCCTTCAATGCGAAAACCGGACTGGTGTACATTCCGGCGCAACAGGTTCCGATCCGCTACTTGCCGCTGCCGAGCCTGCCCATCGCTCCGATTGGCTGGAACTTGGGCGTCGCGCTCGCATCGCTGACCCCTCAGGACGAAGGATTCCTGCTTGCCTGGGATCCGGCGCATCAACGCGAAGCGTGGCGCGTAGCCTACAAGGGGCCTTGGAATGGCGGTGTGGTCACAACCGCCGGCAACATCGTGGCGCAAGGTGATGCGGCGGGAAACTTCAATGTGTACCGCGCGGACAATGGCGAAAAATTGTGGTCGATGTTCGCGCAGTCAGGAATCATTGCGGCGCCCAGCACCTTCGAGGTGGGAGGCGAACAGTACATCGCCGTGCTCAGCGGCTGGGGCGGCAGCTACGCCTTGAGCGGCGGCAAGGCCGCGGCGATGTCGGGCAATTTGCGCAATGTCAGCCGCCTGCTCGTATTCAAACTCGGCGGCACCGGCGCCTTGCCGGCGCTCGAGCCGCGTGCGATCGTCATCAACCCTCCGCCTGAGCCGGCTGATGCGGCGTCCATCGCTCGAGGGGAGCCACTATTCGACCAGTATTGCAGCGCCTGCCATGGCGAGCACGCAATCGGCGGCGGCGTCGTGCCGGATTTGCGCGCTTCAAATTTTTTGAGCATGGATTTCTTCTATAACATCGTCCTCGATGGCGCGCTGAAAGATGCGGGAATGGCTGCCTTCAAAAGCGCATTGAGCCGCGACGATGTCACCGCCGTTCGCAACTTCATCATTCATCGGGCGAATCAAGACAGCAAGGCTGCGCCGCCGCACTGAAATGCGCTGCGCGCCGTAAGAAACCCCTTACACCTCTTCAATCGTTGCAGCGATACCGCGGACAGCTAATTCGCCGCAACATTCCTAGGAATATCTAGGGCGGCGGCGCTCACTCCATAACGCTACAAAAGGGGTTTAGCATGGGTCGCGGAATATTGCTTTGGATGCTGGGCGTTCCTCTCCCGATCATTCTGCTGCTGGCGATGTGTTCGCATCGCTAAGG
>Ga0210387_10002267_pt1 | contig 14641 bp, 9 predicted proteins | sample IncBWC7OmetaG_FD_160108 | JGI IMG/M metagenome (GOLD analysis project Ga0210387, IMG submission 160108) | Forest soil microbial communities from Barre Woods Harvard Forest LTER site, Petersham, Massachusetts, United States - Inc-BW-C-7-O ...
GTTGACGAAGGACATCTGGCTTGATGTTGACCGCAAAACCGCCTCGTTTGAGCTCCTTGAGAAGGTCGCTCCATGCCTTGCGCTTTCGCACCAGAAGAGCTTTTTGCTGTTTCTCTTGCTTTTCCGCGGGAAGAGTTCTGGAGATTGACACAGCAGCTAATTCCTTCGCAGTCACGATAATGTCGACAGCGAAGTTATCTACGATGTGCGCAGGACGGGACCTGACGAAAGAGCGGATACGCCCGGTAACAAGCGAGTCAAATTTTTTGAATGTTCGTTCCAAGTTGACCAAGTGATCAGAGGTGGTGATGGTCAAGCCTGCATCTGGGAACGATGGGCTTCCTGGAGGTGCTACATCGTCGGCGACGACCGAATCTGCGTGCAGATATCTGCACTCAGGGTCGCCGGCGAGCTGAGGGCGAAGTCGTTCCAAAACAGGTTGGCGTAATACAGCGCGGAATTTGCGTATGATCTTGTACAGCTGGTGGTGAGTTCGTTGAGCGCTTTGTTTCAAGGCGTGGACGTTAATATCTTTCCAGCTAGCCAGCTTGATGAATCCCAGTATCTCCTTCTCAAGAACAGTCCTCTGCTCCGACAAAAGCGTCGATATTTGAGTTGAGAACAAGCCGTAGTACATTCCCGTGGCGTGTAAAACCGTTCGGACGCGGTCCAAAGCCAGCCTTTGGGAACCGGATTTGCCGAGAGCGAGATGAGTGGAATATATTTCAAAACTGTATAGAAATTTCATCCTCGCATCAAACTGGCCAAGAGGACTGGAACCAATGAAGTCATCGAGAAGCGGGATAAGAGTGTCGAGGTAGTCGGTCAAGTTCCCCGACCCCCCTTGTTCTTCTCGGTCCGATGCATCCAAAGGGCCTCGGATGGTAGCATCGTAGAGGCGGAACCACCACTCTGCAGCGCCGTCTGCAAATGACTTGGCTTGTGACTCCAACAACACCTGCCAACATGACAGCTCCAAGCGTCGCCACTCCACTATCAATCCCGTTAAAGCCTGCTGGTGGGCTTTCAGGTTGTTTTCACGATTCGCATATATTTCCCAGTCCTCACTTTGCATAAGTAGCTGTTCCAGGGCAGAAAGTACTTTTACAATTGGACTGTGAAGGTCTAGGCCGAGAACGACGTCGCAACGACTCTTCAGATGCTGAAGAACCATTTGGTCAGGCCACTCCTGCGTAAGCTCCTCTAGTCGTTTCTTGAGTGCCAGTACGACTGTGGCAGCTTTCGTCATCTCAAGAACATTGGCATCGGCGTAAAAATTATAGGTTCTGTCGGCAAATTTAAACGTGCCCTGTAGTCCAGAAAGCTGATCATTGAGGAGGGTCAGTTGGTACGAAACGCTTTCGCTATCCAGAGTGTCTGGAAGAGATACCACTTGGGACTGCAGCAGAGATCCCAAGGAAACTTTCCGGACATCGTTAAAGATTGTAGACGCGGCAGATGGGGAATCCAAAGTATGTGAAGGGGTGAACAAATTGTGGTGGATATTGACGAATTGTTGCATCTCGGTAGGATCAACAAGAAAAGTGTGTTGAGGTTTGCTTTCTAATTGTGCGTGACCTTCCTGCTCCAAAGCATCCTCGAAAGATGGAAATAAAGACAGAAATTCCTGTTCTTCCAACTCGGCTTCACCAAAAGCGTCATGGTCTACCTTCTTGTGACGATATAGCGATTGTGAAGCCTCGTCCGCCTCGGCTTCCTTAGCACGATCGATGAGCCAGAGGCGAAGAGCCTGACCGTACGTTGTCTCAACACGATGGATCTCCGCTTCTAAGCCGACACCCAGAGACCTCTCCATGGTGATTGCAGACAGAGTAAGCATCAATTGTCGAAAGGCAGTTACACCCAACGGTCCGGTTGGGGCGGGCTCAGCGCGTAAAATCGCAGATCCGAGTACGGATGGGAACGCAACAAGAGCAGTAGATACCCGCGCCAAAGGGTCTGAAGTGGTGTCCGAGCCACAAGCAGTGGAGTGCGCAACAAGTCGCAACCCTAGTCGCATGTAAAGAATGGCCAATTGGACTGGGGTGCTGATATCCGCGTACTCGACGTAAACAGTATCTAGGCGTTGACAGAATCCTGCCATCGATTGCTGTATGACCTGTTCACGCATAACAGCGGTCCCATCGCCTGCTTCCAATAGAAAAACCAAACCATCGATTTTGGAAGGTGACGTGATGTGGTTCTGAAACTGGGAAATTTCGGACCAGAACATATGCAGTCGCGACACATCATGCCTAACGGGAAGTGCAGGCAGACCGGACAAGTGTTCGGAGATCTCGGTTAAACGTGTTTTCAGATAAGTGATGACGTCGTTGTCGGTATTTCCGGTGGTAACCCGTTCGAGTTGCGAATGCAGTCGTATTTGTGACAATATAATCGCTTCCTCATGACGCCAAAGTTCTAGCCCACAATTTTGAATGGCGGCGGGATCAATGGGTGTATCGGGAATGAAGAGGTCAAGGATCAGTCTACTGATAGCAATCCAACACAACCCCAAGCCTGCGATGCTTCGCTGGCGAGTTTGCGATTGGTCTAAGAAACGCTGGAATGCGGGTCGTAAGAAACGTCTCAGCGCTCGGCCGAAGGGGACATTGTTTGTCTGTTCCAAAAGCGACAAAAGATGGTGCATTGAAGCTGGTCCTCCCAGTGACGATTCGCACATTAGATTGCGAATCTCTTTGCATGTAGTTTCGTCGAATGAAGATGCGAAACAAGACGAGAGCTGAGGCGAAATGTCAGGTTGATTATTCTAGTGGAATAGATTCTAGTTAACTCGCCATTGCAATTGACTGTTGGAGCACAGCTGCAAGCTGGTGGGTACGTGACATATCCTGTTCACAGCCCAAGAGCGCGAATCGAACCTGACGACGGATACTTGCCTCATAATATTTTACAGCCGATAGTGAATTCCGACTCCAATCACTAGACAAACATCAGTTACTGAACGTAAGACATATCGGGTTTCCCTGACCATATTGCGATAGTCGCACGAAGCTGTGTGGGATGAAGCAACATGGATGGCCCATCAGGCATCTATCACACGATTTAACGGACGCATGTTACAAGAGAAGGGTATGCACAAACATGATCTGAGGTGGGTGTAGTCCAAAGAGCATTGAGCCATTGCATTTGTAATTGTGCGATGATTGAAAGAGTTCCTGAACACCCCGAGTTAGGAGCGACAAGTGACCGCCTTTCAAGGAGAACACACCTCTCCCTGCACTTGTGGCCCAGATCACATGCTGATACGAGACAAGACGAAGCAGTGGGCTATGAATATCCTGACAAGTCAACTCGATGATCTCCTTCATGTAACGGACAGACTCCTAATGATAAGATATCAGCAAGGCCGTTATTAAAATGTAGAAATTGTTTACTTCGCTGGCGCTAGCACTATTGATTTCCCCAGCTATTGCTAAGACTCTGAGTTCGGCGATAAGCGAAGAGGGCTCGATTCGATAACTTCCCTCCACGCCATTTTCTAAACGATTTTCGAGTAAACGCTGTAGTTGAACCTAGTTAGCTCGAGTATGACATCATGATTATATCACCTACACGTTCCAACTGCTGATTCAATTCCTCGAGGGTAGCGATATCTTGATCGCTGGGCGAGGCAGGTAGAGTGCGTAAAGCCATCAACTCAAATGCTTGTCGTCGAAGACCTTCCAACCAAAAGGTAAGATACGTGCAGATGATAAATGCACTTCCGCAACGCACCACACGCGCTTCCGTTGTCCTTCAAATTGCAAGCCAAAACATCTAGTTGATTGAATTCAGCGGAAGAAGGCTTCAAGGATCTATTCATCAACAGGGATGACCAAATCTCCATTAATCCGAGACCGGAGGAAAGTGAGACAGCTTCCTGAAGGGCTCTGGCGTGAGTAGCGAGAGGCATCAAATACGGGGGGCATTCTTCAAGAGTATCTGAAATCCATCTGGATATGGTTTGAACTGCAGAGTAATCGAAGAAAAGGTCCGAAAGGGCCCTTCGTAAGTGTTGAGTGTATCCCAATAGCTTGAACAGCAGTTGAAGATCCCCCTGGCAATCCAACAATGAGCCAATTAAGTCAACGTTTCGATGAGCTAAAAAATAACCGATTTCGCCACCCCATCCACCGAAGCTAAGCTTTCTAAGATCGCGCAGCCTGCGGCCTGTGTAGCGGAAAGGACTAATTCAACATGCTTCATGGCTCGTTTTTTGCTATCTGGGATTTCAAACTGCTTGCTTGTTGCGGATAGCACTGCTTTTGAGCTTTCATGATCCAAAAATAATGCCACGGCGAGATCCAAAGCTTGTAAAATGATAAGGTGCGCAGAAGGACCTTGCATTTCAAGTTTGCCATCATCACAAGGGAGGCAATTCAAGTAGAAGTCCATTGGCTATTTCAGGAAATTCATAAGCGCAAACGAATATAATATCAATATGAGAAGACATCCAACCGAGAGGGGGAAAAGAGTTAGCTGACCTGAGCAAACACAAAAGCTGGAGGAACTCCCCGTGATCGACTGTATTCTTCTCGCAAATGAGCGATTGTGATGCCAAGCTGGCGCCCGGGGAAGGTCTGCAGAAAGGTTTGAATACGACTGAAGTCAGAGCCCGTTTCTGTCTGAAGAGCGGCCACAAAGCGACTAAAGTGTGATGCATATGCAGGAGTTGCAGTACGGGCGAAGAAATACAGCAGAGAATCGGTCGCCCCGATTGATGTACATGAAGAGATGACAAGCATCGGAGCTTGGTCAATTAGACTTGATAATGCAGAGTCTTGATCCAGTGCACGACCTGATGACGATACAGAATCCGAACTTTCGACATTCCACATAAATATACCCCTTCGAGCAGCGTCGAATTCAAGGCACCGGATAATGAGGGGCGAGGTGGACAAAGGTAATCGGAGGTGCTCTGATACCTCCTGGTTGTTTGAAGTTGGATCAGCAATAAGGGCGATCTCCACTCCTCGGTTCCGCATGGCTCGAGAAAGCTCCCCATACTGAGGATCGACCGACATAAAAAGCCGGAAGTTGGGATGTGGCTTCACAACTTGCACCGTGCCATCGACATAACCCCGCTCGCTCAAAGTCAGTACACCACCAGGTTCACAGAGGGAGTTCAATCGATCAAGAACCGAAGGATTGCATAGATTGGCACCATCCATGAGTAACCAGTGACCTTGCTTTATGGCTCGAACAAGAGGGCCATCGACCCATTCAAATCGACCAGGTGTGTCTCGCAGCGTGAGTAAATCATTAATTTTGCCTTTAATACCTTGACGTTCGTCGATAAGGTCGTCGTCCAAAAGAGCCAGGTCGCTGAGAAGACTTGAAGCGGTCGAAAGGACCGCAGACAAGGAGCTGGAATGTAAGGTCAAATGAAAGGCTTTTTGTAACATGTCGTAGCTCTCATTTTGATGAAACTTCGAGCCCGGTGTTGACCGAAGGTAGCGATGAACTAGGGAAAGGACTTGCTCAATGAGGGTGAACACACGGCCACGGGAATCAACTTGTTCAAAGCTGCCCAGGATGTCCATAGTGTCCGTGGCACTGTTTATGGATATCTCGTGGAGACGGTTTCCAGTGCAGTTAGCCAACACTCTCACCAGATCAGTCTTACCGCAATCCCGTGGACCAGTCAGGATGGCCAGCCAAGACTGAGAGATACAGTGACCAGCAGATTCTAAGGCAGACAGCTGCCTTTTCAGAATACGTCCCGGACGAGCGAGGGGGGCCAGATTTTCCCGCTGCATCTGGAAATGACCGATCTGGAGGTATGATGCCGATATGGATGGATGGGGTATACGATCCAGATGCGCTGTGGATGTCGAGAAAACCTTGTCGAACAATAGTCGTGCCTGATAACGATCAGACAAGTTCCGGAAGCGATGCAAGTAGATACTACGAAGATGCTCAACAGGATGCTGAGGGGGACTTGAAGAGGAAAGCAGGGTACTCCATCGAATCACGTCGCGCAAGTTGAACTCCCATGGACTTCCCTCTCTAGCAAATGCCCGTTTCCCAAGGATTTCTTCATTAAGATGAGTGTTGAAAGAAATCATTGCCCGAAGGATGTCCACATCAGAACGAGGAAAAAGATGTTGGCACACCAGAAGTAAGTCGTTGGGAGAAAGCTCCTCGACATACACTTTCGTAAAACGATTCACAAAAGATTTTGGAAGACCCTTTCGTCCACCGCCTTGGTTCAGGGGATTCTGTGCGGCGAAAATACGGAACGCAGGATGTCTTGTAAACGATCGTCCTAGTTCTGGTATATAGATGGTTCCACGATGATCCAATATCGCATTAAGACCTTCAAGGACGGCTTGGGGCGCCAGATTCATTTCATCCAACAAAACCCAATGACCTTCTTGCAACGCCTTCAAAAAATCAGCGTCCTTCCACGCGAACTCTCCTGGGCCTCCCCCTTCAACGGGAAGATCTGACCCGAAGAGATCAACAAGATCGGTCTGATCCGACAGATTAATGCGGCACAAGTCATGGCCAGAGATGTTGGCCAAGGCTGCGATGAGACTCGTCTTTCCAACGCCGGGGCTTCCTTCCAGGAGGATAGGCTTGGGTACCTGACAAGCTCTAATCACCCGCATGGCATTGTCTCGCGTAGCAGGAGCTTGAAGGTTGAAAGCTTGTTTGGCAGGTTGGCGTCGTCCCTTTGGAATTGCGAAAGACCCGAGTTGGACAAATTTCACAGGGTCATAAGTGGGAACAAAAGCAAAAGAGGTGTGATCAACTAGTGGCACAATGTCCTGCAACATCGATAGCGCCTCTCCCTTTAGTTGTCGCAATGCGTCTTGGGAATAGGACGCGAGCTGGGGAAGCGATCCAAGCCCGTCTAGAAATGTCATGTGAGCAGCGTGGTGCTGTTGAAACTAGTCAGGTCAAACGGGGATCAGAACGGGTTAGATGACTTACAAATATCTCATTCGCGGGCATTTTCTCCTGATCTTTGGGATGATAAGCAGAATTTGAAAATACAACCCAAGCCTAAGACATCAGAGAAGTCAATGGAGAATTGTCAACATAAAATGCATGATCGTACAATGATATCTCGTAGGCTCATCAGCGAACGGTCGGCCACTCTTGTGCAAAGCCACTCCGTGAAGTCTAGAAGGCAAGCAGTATAAGATCTGAGGGCGTCGTACTTCCACAAACTGCCAACAATCAATTCAAGATCGCGTCGGTCATCAACGGAAGGAACCCATATCTCCGTAAAGCGGTTGCGGAGAGCAGGAGATAGTTCCTTCTTCCCATAGTCTCCGCCTGGGTTCATCGTTGCTATCAGCTTAAAACCATCCACAGCTCGAATGGCCGGATACTCCAGATCATCACCGCCCCGTTCGGCGAGTACAATTGTACGCGTTGGCTCAAGCACACTGTTTAGACGTTCAAGAACGGAATCATCTGCAAGAGAAATCTCGTCCAACATGAAGACGTCACCGTCACGCATGGATTCTACAAGGGGTCCATCGTGCCATTCAAATATTGATCTGAGACGCTGCAGTTTCCGGCGAACATCCTCTAAACGAGAACGAGACGGGGCAGTTAGGTCCACCGAATATTTGAGTATGTTGTCCAGGGAAGAAGCCAACGACTCTACGCTCAGGACAACATCCATCATGCCGATCTCCTCCAATGCCGCCGCGACTTCACGGAACACCTCACCTTCCGTCGCACTTCGGTTGCGTACTGGACGAAGCCCACCAATCAGATCCGCAGTTTCGGTGTTCTGATGACAGTTAAAACCGTGAAGACGTTTAGAGGAAGCATCGGCATATATTTGGCACACAGATGTTTTCCCCGAACCAGTTTCTCCAACAAGAAGAACAGGTTCGTTAAACCGCAGCGCCCGACCAACCAGAATAAAAAGTCGCTGCATTGCGCTAGTCCAGACAAGCTGAGAGGAAATTGGGATTGGGCAACCAAGAAAGGACGCAATATCAACACTAGAGTCCTGGAGGTTGTAAATCGCATTTTCATCGATTTTAACACCCATAACCGACTCGATCACCTCCTTTACAGCTGCCTTATCGTCCACTCGACGAGCACGCTCGGCCAATAGCATATAACCATTTTCGGCCAGTTCTTGGTACCCTGTCGCATCCCTTCCCGCCCAACGAAATAGATCGCGGAGAGTCGCAAACCCATGCTTGCTCTCAAAAATGCGCCCCGACTGTCGGCGTTTCTGGAGCTCCTGGAAGACACTTACAATGCGCTTACCGTAGGATGGCGCAATCCGACACCTTTGACACAGGATGGATTCAAGTTCGACCTCTGGGACATCTGTAAAATGCACTTCGAGAAAACGATTGCGGAAGGCTCGAGACAAAATCTTCCTGCCAGCATACAGGCCGGGCGGGTTCTGGGTTGCGAATAACATGAAGTGTGGGTGAGGTCGAACCACCTCCTGGGTTTCAGGAATAACAAGCTCCCGATTGTCATCGAGTAATCGATTTAGGGCCTCGAGTACATCAGTAGGTGCCAAGTTCAGTTCGTCGAGGACAATCCAGTCACCATTGCGTAGTGCACGGACAAGCAATCCGTCTTTAAACGACAGCTTTCCCGTCATTGGGTCCGACACGTACGAACCAAGATATTCCTGGATATCGGTATGCTCGTGGTTATTGATGCGGACAAAACGATGCCCAGTCCTCCTTGCGAGATACTCGACAGAGCTTGTTTTCCCACTCGATGTAGGACCCTCGATCAGAACAGGAAATCGACGAGTGACAACGATCCTCGCAAGATCAACCAGTTTTGTCTCGACTGAAGGAGTCATGATATAATCTTCCACGAGGTCTTCGGGTAAAGGACCTTTCTCCAAATAGAAAGGGCCAAACTTCACAAACTCTTCTGAAGAACGGCCACGAGGAACTGACGGCTCTTTCGACAACATCGACCGGGGGTTTCGCACACCAGCTAACAGATGCTTTTGTGCCAATCCTATGACAACCTCCGCACTGGGAGCATCTAGGACCATAGTAAAAGCCATCAAGCAGCCTTCCCAAAGGGCCCGTCTAAGACTATACGTCGGGGCTATATCCGCCGCGAATGTCAGTGCGCGTGCTAAAGTACGCATGCTGTAATGCGGTCTGTGGTTCGACCCGTCAGCAAGCTGGCGCCCCTCAGCAAACTGCTTCACAGCAGAGTAAAACTCGGCGACGTTCATGATGGCCGCCTTGTCACCGACTGCGCTCGGTCCAATGTATTGCGTGACAATACTTAGCAGCGTGTCTCGGTCGGTATCGGGCGGGGGAACATCGATTTCGGTGAACCGTGAGCGGATATTCGGAGGAAGATCCTTCTTGCCAACATCGGTAGCGGGATTCATGCAGGCGAACAAACGGAAGTCGGGATGCCGTGGCACAGGCTCAATCGACCCTTGTTCCGTCAAGGTAATTGAAGCAGTGGGGCCATGCAGCAAGCCTGATATACACTCCAACGTCTCTGGACTCGCGAGATTGATTTCATCGAGAAGAACCCTGCACGGAAAAGTCAATAAAAATCATCAAACTATCCAATTAAATAATCCTTACCAATCACCAGATCGCAAAGCCTTAACAAGAGGACCTTCCACAAAACCAAAGGCAAACTTTCCTTTGCCATGCACGTGCTGCACCTCGAATTCACCTACATCACGCTCAAAAGTATTCCAACTGGCTTCCGACACATTAAGTGAAGTCCGATCCACTTTGCGTCGCTTCCTTGGCGTCTCCGCATCCGGAACCCGGTCTACGTCATTTCTAACCAATAAATAAGTCAACAAATATCTCAAAAAAACAAATTAGCGTACATAGATTCTTCATTCTGCCTCACCATGATCCTCTCCTTGGCCAACCTTGTACTTTCCTTCCACAGGCCGACAACCCGCTTCCACTTCCCCTCCCCAACAGCCTTCCTCACTGACTCCTCAAACTTAGCATTCTTCCTCCGACTAAATGTGCCACCGAAAAGCTCCAAAAATCGCTCCTGCAACGCCGACGCCGGAATCCTGGCATCGACAGGCTTGAACCCACCTAGAAGGTCAGACGATTCGGTCTGATGCGACAAATTCAGCGAGATGAGCGGTCGTCGTAACAGCGACGCCAAGTGAGTCACGACGGTCGTCTTCCCGGTACCAGTCTCTCCCGACAGTAGTACCGGTTCCCCGAGAAATACGGCCGTCGCTATTCGAGATAACAGTAGCGCCGCTGGGCGATGCATCGCAAACGGCCGTGTCACTGGGGATGCGATCTCCATTTTGGTTGATCTCGCAGATAGACGCGTCCGGCCGACATGCACCGCAGTTGCCCTGCCATTGACATCTTTCTCTACGTCGAACTCAGGTGTCCGGCCATTTAAGATCCATTTCCGTCTCTCCTCCTCCAGACCGAGGTGCTCGGCCATGGTCACAGCAATTGCCTCGACGTGTGTACGTGCTGATGTTGTTAACATACCCGCCCCAAAGAAGACGTCGCGAGCTTCCAGATACATGTCTTCGCGCACTGTAGGGTTCGGGAAAACAGCAGACAGTGATGCCATTTCCCCTGTCTCGGAAACGAGGTCCATAGGTTGATAAGAAGCCGGCAAAAGGTTATCGATTCGTACACAGAACTTTTCCAGCTCGCGCAGACCGACATCCCTCGTTGATGCCACTGACCCAAGGGCTCTGATGGATTCCCACAGCCGAATAATACCTTGTGCGACAACACCCGCCAACCGAGGAAAGCGAGACTCCACGATAGTCCGCAGTTCCTCAGGAGACGGTGACGGAATGGTGACTTCATGGAACTTGTGAGCTCCAAAGAAAACTGGATTAGTGAACTTGCCGGTGCGAGAGGGCACTACTGATCTCGTAGCAAATAACAAGAAAGCATCATGGGCGACTACCCGACCACGACTGGGGACCTCGAGTGAAGCACGCCCGCCGATCCATTTGGCCAAGCGGAGAGATTCTACGAGCGGTTTGATGACCCCAAGAACCTCGCTACTCCCGCGATCAATATCTTCCAACACAACCCATTTACCCTCCCTCATGGAACGGATGAGAACGCCCTCCTTCCATTCGAATGTCCCGGGCTGGGTTGGGGAGGACACGTATGAGCCGAGGAGGGAACGGGGATCCAGGGAGGTGTCAGCGAGATGGATGTTGACGATTTGGTTTTTTACTCCTGAATGGAGGGTTGTTGCTAAATGGGATAAGAGCAACGACTTGCCTGAAGATGGAGGTGAGGTGAGGAGAGTGGGTAGTCGCAGCGATATGTGTAGCGCGAGAGAGCGTAATGCTTCAACGGTTGTAGGGGTTGGTATGAGAGGTGACGTGACTTCGTGAGGACCAGGGGAACGGAGGAGAAGAATTCCGTGCACATTGGCTATGAGGGGACTACAGAAAAATGAGAAATTATGGAAAAGATGGAAAAAATGTACTACCATAGCTCCGAAGGGTGTATGGGTCGAAAAATCTCGTTTTCCTCGACAGTGTAATAGTCATGTGGTTCGAGAACAATGCCATTTCGGGCCTCTTTGATCCTCCTCAACTCGAATACGGGCATGATCCAGCCGTCAACCTCTTTCCTGCTTCCATCGACATTCTGACCGTACTCGAGCTGACAGTCAACTCCACAGATCTCTCCGAGAACTTCGGTTTCTAACTTCTCCCTTTCAGCTTCGCCCATCCCGCTCTGTAAGGCGTAACAGCGGATAGACAGAAGCCGTACACCGTTGTCAAGATGGGGAGTCCAAATTAGCTTTGAGAGAGGGGATAACGACCAAAGCAAATCGCTTGGGAGCTCGCGGTTCGCTTGAAGTATACGATAATATGCAAGGAGCAAGCGATGCATCCGAGATACGTCGATGGAGAGTATGGATGTAGATCTCGTTATAAAAGCAAAGGGTCCATCTTCGAAACTGCTTTTGAGCAAAAATCGGTAGAGCACACTATGCAACAATGATCAGATTGTTCAGGTGTAGTCCACGGAATACACTCACGGAAAGAGCTCCTCGTGAGGTTCCAACAGAAGGGACAGAGCCACTAGTTGTTCCTCCGTAGTTTCCGTGTGATACAACCACCGTGCACATAGATCAAGCAATACTGGTCGAAAAGCGGTGGCTACAGGCATGGTAAATGCGGGAACTGCGAGGAGTCCAGAAAGTGTCGCAAGCAGTTCCCCGTTCGAGGATGTATTAAGTAGGGCAGTAGCATATGGCGAAGACGGTGGAATTGTCGAGAGCAAGACACGAAGCTGTCGTTGTACGTTAATTGCCAGTGGGTCATGAATATCACTGGTGAATGCCATTTTGAGTTCCAAAAATCATGAGATGCGTAAATTCGGTAGAATGTTTCGAGCTCGAAAAGTGCGGATGATGCGATGAGGATTCGGAACTGCTTCTGTCTACCACTATGGCCACTGCAAGACGACTGGAAGATTAAGACTAGAGCAGATTCAACAGATGTATTCAACCAATATTCAACTGCCAAGAGTCAAGAGAGAAAAAATTGGAGGCTCACGTGCATGTAGAGTTTGTTTAATTGTTATCTTATCAGATATGTCTTTTATTTATTTACATCAAACTTGCATCAAACCACTCAGGCCAGTTCAGTCAAAGAATATTATCCCAAAAAATATTGGACAACTCCTTGCACCTGAGCTTTCGATTTCTTCTCTATGGTGGTGTATTGGGCTAGTAGGACGGATATATAGGTAAAGTCGCCCATTTTATGGCGAGCACGTGCATCGAGTACTGAGTCACCGCTTTTTATTCTTGGCTCAGGCTATTCTTTTTATAAAATTCAATTTGGAACGATGTCATCCAAAGTCCTCTCTCTGCACGGCAAGGGTCTGAAACTTCACAGTCGAGCTGATATCGAGCCCTGGCTGAAGGACATTGACCCAACCGTGATTGAGGAGGTTCATCTAGGGGGCAATACCATCGGAGTCGACGCGTCTGCGGCTCTCGCAGAATTTCTAGCAAAGACAACTGTATTAAAGGTGAGCATGCCACAATGTTACACTCCCTTCCAGTCCTTGATCCATTGGATCCAAGATCGCAGATCTTGCAGACATCTTCACTGGTCGCTTAATCTCCGAAATCCCTCTTGCTCTTGCAGCGATCTGTGATGCCCTCAAAGAAAAGACATCACTTGTCGAGCTCGATCTCAGCGACAATGCATTCGGTGGCAGATCCGTAGACCCTATGGTCCCCTTCCTCACCCACAATCGCAGCTTCCAAGTCCTGAAGCTCAACAACAACGGTCTGGGTCCAGCTGGTGGCGCAATCCTCGCCGACGCCCTACTCGAATCCGCCAATCTTAGCAAGGCAGAAGGCAAGAAATCCAATCTGCGCACCGTCATCTGCGGTCGCAATCGTCTCGAGGACGGTTCGGCGCGTGCATGGGCAGACGCCTTCGCTGCACATGGCACGCTTGTTGAGATCCGGATGCCACAGAATGGTATCAGGATGGATGGCATCACCGCCCTTGCGCATGGTCTGGCGAAGTGTCCAAGTTTGCAGTACATCGACCTACAGGACAACGCGTTCATGGCAGACGGAAAATTGACAGGCGTGGAAGCTTGGACTGAGGCTTTGCGTTCATGGCCTGAACTGCTGACACTTAATTTGTCTGATTGTGTCCTTTCGGATGAAGGGGAGGTCCCCCTTGTCGTTACCGCCCTTGCCACTGGCTCGAACCCGAAGCTGCACACCCTGGCGCTCCAGAACAACAATTTGGAAACACAGACGTTCTCGTTGCTGGCACAAGGGATTTCAACAGGCTTGGCGAGCTTGATGTTGCTGGAACTACAGTGGAATGATGCCGAGGATGACGATGAGAATTTGGAGACACTTGCCTTGAGTTTGAAACAACGGGGGGGCAAGTTGTTTGTTTCCGATGACGATGAAGTAGAGGAGGAGGAAGAGGAGGAGGAAGATACCAACGAGGCTCTGGAGGAGAAGGTTAGAGGAAAGGAACCCATTATTATCGACAATTCCGCAGACGCTCTTGCCGATCTCTTGAGCAATGTCAACATCCGTTAATCACCAGTTATATCCCCATCATTCCATGTGCTATCAGTGCCACACACTTATTTTTTGGATTATTATATCACCCCTTTCCACGTTACACCCCCATCATCTTATACCTTCCTAAACGCATTTTCATTTAAGTATGTAAAGCATCTGTTGTACAAGGATCCGTCTCTGCCGTGGTCACCCACATGCAAGGAGCAAACTTCAACGAACTTTGCAAACTATCCACCTGCCTTCCACACCATCTTTGGGTCTGACATGGCCTAAGCGACTCTGGTTCTCCAACCACTCATCCACACTAACACAATTTGAGTCGGGAATGACCGAATGCAAAGCCAATGAGCGCGTCAACCAATTCCGCGTCCCTTCAGCTTCCGTCTGGCATGATAGTTCCCTGTACGCAGAACGAATAACCGACCATGTCGTTTCGCGTGCTTTCTCTCGCAAGGCACCCACAAGTGAAAATAAAGCCTTTTTTACGAGGTCGTAGCTCGATTGTGGAGATATCGACAGTGAAGCCAAGGATGACTCAACTTCTACGAACCGAGAAAACGCGGGTGGTCGTGTAAGTTCTTCGAATTTGACGTAGTTATGTGACCGCATGCTGGAT
>Ga0210387_10002269_pt1 | contig 14637 bp, 11 predicted proteins | sample IncBWC7OmetaG_FD_160108 | JGI IMG/M metagenome (GOLD analysis project Ga0210387, IMG submission 160108) | Forest soil microbial communities from Barre Woods Harvard Forest LTER site, Petersham, Massachusetts, United States - Inc-BW-C-7-O ...
CGAAAACGGACCCTTTGGGCCCATAACTCAATGTCAGTTGATGAGAACAGACCGGAAGTCACTGGCTCAAGGGCAAGCCAACGCTCATGACCCAACTGCGACATTGGCTAGTCATTTGCGGTGGGCATCCGATGGCAGGTTTCCGCCCCTATCAGGCGCTCATTAGAGCCGATAGGATGCCGTGTCCTGAACGTGGGGCGAGCATGCGACGACGAGAATTTATCGGCCTTGTTGGCGGTGTGGTAGCGTTGCCGCTAGCGGCGCGGGCGCAGCAGTCAAGTAAGATGAAGCGCATTGCAATGGTCCACCCGGCGGAAAAGGTCGGCAATATGACCATAAATGGCCGTCCGGGGTTCCGAGCTTTTTTCGAGGAATTGAATCGCCTTGGCTACGTTGAGGGTCAGAATCTGATCGTGGAGCGGTATTCTGCCGAGGGACGGACCGATTATTTTCCTCAACTGGCTCGTGATGTTGTCAACACACGTCCAGATGTGATCTTTGTTCAATCCAATCTTTTGGTTCTGGCATTCAAAGCAGCCACCGCATCGATCCCCACCGTTGTAACTGCGGGCGATCCGGTGCCCTCCGGAATTGTATCGAGCATCGCTCATCCCGGCGGAAATATCACTGCAGTTGCTGTTGATGCAGGAGTCGAGCTTCTTGGAAAGCGACTTGACCTTCTCCTCGAAGCAATTCCAAAACCCCTAAACGCAAAGTACCTTGCTTCACAGGGAAATTGGAAAGGGGCTGCAGGCCGCGTGGTTCAAGATGCAGCCAAGCATTTAGGAATTACTATATCAGGTGCGTTGCTGGATGGGACGATTGACGAGACCCAATATCGCAGCCTATTCGCCGCAATGGAGCGAGATCGTGTAGATGCTCTTATGGTATCTCCGGAATTGGTGAACTTTAGTAACGATCAATCGCTTGTCGATCTTGCGGCAAAGAGCCGAATTCCGACGATTTATGCATATCGTGAAACTGTCGCTCTCGGCGGATTGATGGCCTATGCCCCTGACTGGGAGGATACCTTACGACGAGCAGCCAACGCTGTAGGTCAAATTCTCAATGGCGCTAACCCCGGAGATATCCCCTTCTATCAGGCGACGAAATTCGAACTGGTCATCAATGCGAAGACCGCAAGGGCACTTGGGCTTGAAACACCGTCGTCGCTGCTGCTGCGCGCCGATGAGGTGATCGAATAACTAGCGACTTCCGGAATTGGCACGAAGCTGCCGATCCTGGATGTCTGCTGTCCGGTCGCTATCGAGGGCAAAGCAGACGTGGCACGGACACCCCGTTTTGGTAGCGATTGACCCCGAGCCGACTTCCTGCGCTTCGCGCTTAAAGGCCGCTCACAATTGCGCGGGGAAATGCTACGCTTCAGTCCCGACAGCATCCCCTTAGGGGAGGACACATGCAACGGCGGGAGTTCATTGGACGTTTGGGTCTGGCCGCATCGACATTGTTTGGGCGAGGCTCAATCGCGCAGTCTGCGCCAGAACATCCACTTATCGTGTATGTTTCAGCCCCGCCCCCAGGGTCGGTTGTCCCTCAATTCATAGTCGAGCTAACGTTCGGCAATATTGTTAAGGGTCTCTCGGAGTTTGGTTACGACCGAGGACGCAACGTTAATGTCCTACGGCGAGCTGATATCTTTCCCGACCGGGTACCGACCATCGAGGAGATAATAGCTCTGCTTAAACCCGACATCCTCGTTGCGGGCGCAACCTTGGACGCTGTCGCCGCCCGAAAGGCGACATCGACGATCCCCATTGTCTGTGCCGCGCTCGCGGACGCGATTCATCTCGGCTTGATTGCCAGCGAAGCTCGCCCCGGAGGAAACGTAACGGGCATTGAGCCCTACCTCGCGGGATTGCCGACCAAACAAATAGAACTCGCACGAGAAGTCGTGCCGACGGCACAGCGCGTTGGGCTACTAACCAATCTGAGCGACCCCAAGGGTCCACCTCAAATCGGGGACTTGAAAGCAGCTTGCCAGGCTTTGAGCCTCAGCGTGGTCGAAGCCGATGCCAGTTCGGCGAAGGATATTCCAAGTGCGCTCGCCGTGCTGGCTCACGAAAAAGTCGAAATCCGAATCTCGCGGGCTGAAATGGACGGACAGCGCTTTAGGGTGCCGGGGAGGCCTAAGCCGCAGCGGAAGAGATCAACCGACCGAACGGGGCGGACCGAATTGGCGCTGGCTTGATTTGAGGCCAGCCTTTTGCCGCTTCAACCGATAGGGCGATGCGAGCAAAAGTAGAAATAGCGCACGGTTTGCGCTGTATTGGGCCGCGGGCCGGGAGCTTTCCGAACCTCGCATCACGACATCGCCATCGATGGTACAGACGCACCATCTCCATGCTCGCCCGCGCTTCTTCAAGTCTGTTTCGAAGATTTGAAACCTGTGCGCCGTCATTCCAAGATCAAAGGGTCCCTCTGCATCATTTGTCTGTCAGATGCATCGAAGGTTCAACATTTACAGCAAGTTACGCCAAAAATTATGAATGTATGCCGTGGTTGATGGCACGACCATTTGCCCGAGATGACAACTTAGAGTTATGCTTGGCGCGGTACTCAACAATAAAAAAGTATTTGAAACTTAAAATATTGCGGTCTATTTGCTTTGACGCCACTTGGCGGTTCAATATGGCTCAGTGCCAACTCACTTCAAGCAATCAAACTTAAATTCGTGGCGCGGATGCGCTTTCCATTCGTTTCGAGCGGGATCGATGTCAACATCTCCAGATAGAACCGCACTCTTTATCGACGGCGCAAACCTCCACGCGACGACCAAGGCACTTGGCTTTGACATCGACTACAAGCGCTTGCTTGCGGAATTTCAACATCGCGGCATGTTGGTGCGCGCCTACTACTACACTGCCGTCGTCGAGGATCAGGAATTTTCTTCAATTCGTCCCTTGATCGACTGGCTCGACTACAATGGCTTTACGGTAGTTACCAAGTCGACGAAAGAGTTTGTCGATGCTAATGGCCGTCGCAAGGTGAAGGGCAATATGGATATCGAGCTTGCCGTTCATGCGATGGAGCTCGCTGGGCACATCGATCAGATGGTGCTTTTTTCAGGTGACGGTGACTTTCGATCATTGGTAGAGGCCGTGCAGCGCCGCGGAGTGAGGGTAACGGTGGTCTCGACCATTTCAAGTCAGCCGCCGATGGTGGCTGACGAATTGCGTCGTCAAGCTGATGCTTTTGTCGACCTCGTAGAACTCCGGTCAAAGGTTAGCCGCGATCCGCTGGAGCGACCTCATTTGCGCGAGCCTCGCCTGCACGCTTCGCAGGCATAGCAGCGAAGTAGCGGATTATCGGTCAGATACCGCTCGCAAAGCCCAATCTGCCAACGCCAGGCAATTTTCAGTGCAGGTCGGCGGATGTCCAGCCCCAGACCATTCCGAAAAAAGCTTGAGTTCTATGCCCTCGATCCAGCCGGCGGTTACACCGAGATAGCCACCGAGCGAAACGAACACGCCGCTTCCCGAAGGCGTGAGACCAAACCAATTCCCCCGGTAAGGGTAGTCTTTACCGATAGCAGTGGGTGGTAATACGGCCTGAAGTTCAGGAACGGCGTCCAGGATCGCCTGAACAAAGGTATTGGAGTTTGGGCCTGGCCAGGGGCGGTAATCCCCTTAAGCTTGGAATTTGTAATTATCGACCACCGAACTAATTTTCGGGGGTTGAAAAATCCACGCTGACATTGAAGTGGTAAGTCGAATTACAGACATTGCGGCCATGGACCTGTTCGTTGTCCCGACCATTGGCTTCGATCTGCTTTATGCTCGTCATCGTGCGGCTGGATCGCGGAGGTCTCGTTTGAATTAACTTCACAACCAACCCGACGGCGGAGTGGGTTGCACGTCAGATCACCGAGGCTTTTCCTTGGGACATGGCCCCGCGATTCCGTAATTTCTTTACACCGGATAAGGCTTTCGGCGCGCACACGGGGCGTTTCGAAGCTCAAGCAAAAGTCGACCTGCGTCTTTCAAATCGTTGGTATCTCGGCCTTCCGTGAACCAATCATGGATGGGCGTCAGCAACGCAAGTGCTTCGTCCCGGTTGCCACAGCCCGCCAGCAGGCGCGCGAGCGTGGTCGAGGCGCGAAGCTCCCACGATTTCGCCTGTTGATCGCGTGCTACGGCCAAGGCCTTGCGCAGAGTCATTGCGGCCTGGTCAGGCTCGCCTCGCAAGCTCAATATCCACCCCCTCAGGCGCAACACCTCGGCATAGTGCGACCGCTCTTCGCTGGCCTCGATTCGGGTGGCACACTCCTCGATCAAGATCCAGGCGCCTTCGATATCTCCTACAAGAGCGAGCGCCTCCGCTCGCAGGCTGCTGAGATACCAGATCCAGATACGGTGTCCGGTCCCCATCAACCGCTCGATGCCTTGGTCGAGTTGAGGCAACGCTTCCGTCCATCGCCCGGCTCGAAGCAACGCCACGCCTCGGCTGATATCGACCATTATTTCGCCGAGCAAGGGGATGCCACGCTCGTGGCTGATATGTTCGGCTTCTTCAGCACGCTGCAAAAGGGAATCGAAGTCGCAAAGGTAGTCGAATAACTGCGCGCCAAGCGTCAAGGCGAAGGCAAGGTCGAACGGATGGCCTCTGCGTCTCGCGCTTGCTTCCATAGCCCGGCTGGCCGCCAATGCCTGATCGGGATAACCCATCATCCATAGGAATTGTACGCGATAAATGCCCTCTCCGGTGAAGGGGTCGGTGTTAGTAAACGCTGCCAAAGCGCGATGGCGCTCCGGATCGTAAAGCCTGTGTACTTGGTCGCCTGAGCGGCGTGCCGCTGCGAAATCGCCGAGCCAATAATGACACGCGGAGGCTGCTCGATGACCGAAGATTTCCAGACCATTATCGCCGAGCTCCGCGCCGGTTTTTGAAAGTTTTCGAGCCCAGCGGAGCGACTCCGCTAGTTGGCCCGCAGTCATATAATGCACGGACAACGTGTTCAGGATTGGCAGGTAAGCAGTACCTTGATTGAGCGCCTGTGCGAGCCTCCAGGCGGGTTCAAGAGTTTGGCTGACCTCAGCATGAGCCCAACCGCGGCGCGCTACCAGGGCCGGCCCGAGAGCGGTCCTGAGGGAAATTTCCATTCGATCTCGGGCTTTGGATGGCCTGAGTTTCAACAATGCGGACATACCGGTGCGCAAATGGGTGATGGCTTCCGGTATGGCGAAGCGCTGAATCGCAATTTCGCCGGCCCGAAGCCAGAGCGATGCAGCGACACGGAATTGCTCTGCAGAGTTGTAGTGATAGGCGAGTAATTCCGGGGCTGTGTGGAGCGTTTCTGGCCAGCGCCTCTCCAGCAGATGGGCAATATCGCCATGCAGCTGCTTCCGTCTACTCTTCAACAGCGACTCATACGCGGCGTCCTGAATGAGGGCGTGTGAGAATGTGTACACCGCATCGGGGATCTTGCCATGACAGGTCGCAAGTCCGGCCGAGGTCAAATGGTGCAGACCATTGCTCAACGCGTCCTCGCTCATCAGCTCCAGCGCGGCGCTCAATTCATAGCTGAACTCGCGGCCGATGACGGATCCCACCTGAGCGATTGCCTTGCTTGCCGCAACCCGATCAAGGCGAGCCATGAGCGAGTCTCGCAGCGTCTCCGGGATCGAGACGCTTGCCGAAGACCCGGCATATGCATAGTGGTCGCCATTCGCGATCAGGTCTCCCGACTCGAGGATGGACTTGGTCAGCTCTTCGACGAACAAAGGAACTCCGTCAGTCCGGGCAATGATTTGAGCGGCGAGCTCGGGTGGCAACGCCTTCTTGCCGACAACATTAGCGACCAGCGAACCGCTCTGTGCCGGGGTGAATTTTGCGAGATCGATCACGGTGACGGCGGCGTTACTCGTCAGTGGCGAGTCGAACTCGGGGCGAGCGGTAATGACGAGCAGCGCCCGAATGTCGGAGAGTTTTTCCACAAAATGCCCGAGCAGGTCCTGCGTCGTCGGATCGGCCCAGTGTGCGTCTTCGAACAGGAGCAGAGTTGGTCCCGCGCGTGCCTCGGCTCGCACGAGTTCAATAAGGACGCGCATCGTCTCTTCTTTGACAAGCTTGGGGGAAATGAAATTTGCGCTCTCGCGTTCCTCGTTGGGGATCGATAGCAACGCCGCGATCAAACGCATGTCACCTCTAGCGAGGCCAAGTCGGTCGATGACGCGCGCTTCTAGTTTGTCCAACCGGGCTCCCTTGTCGCCGTCGCGACCCAGCTGCAGCGCACGTTCGAAATATGTTTTGATAGGGTAAAAAGCGCTGTTGACGAAGAATGGCGAGCACTGAAATAGGTGGGTGTGGCCACCGTCTTCGCGCGTCCGTTCGCGTAGTACGCTGGCCATCCGGCTCTTCCCGATACCGGCTTCCCCTCGTAGCAGGATCACCCGGCCAGTCCCTAGCTCCAACGCCTGCCGCCAGCTATCAACCAACGTGGCGATTTCCGTGTCGCGCCCGACGATAGGCGTCAAGCCGCGTTGGGTTGCCGCTTCGAAGCGGCTTTCGGCCCGGCTTACACCTAGCACGCGATAGACTCTCGTTTGTCCACTGACACCCTTCAGCTCTTTCTCTCCAAGATCGTCGTATTCGAATTCGCCGCCCGCCATCCGTCGCACGCTTTCGCTGACGACTACGGAGCCTGGTTTGGCTATCGTCTGAAGGCGGGCAGCAAGATTAATCGTTTCGCCGACCGCGTTTCGTTCACCCGAGGCTATAACCACCACCCCCGAGGTGATGCCGATGCGGACCTGTAGACGCCCCGCGCCATGGAGAGTCAGTCGTGCGATTGCGTCAACTATGTCTAATCCGGCGCGGACCGCGCGTTCAGCTTCGGATTCATGGGCGGCGGGGAAGCCGAAAAAAGCGACGATGCCGTCGCCGAGTACCCTAAAGACATACCCGTCGTAGCGGTTGACGCAAGTCTCGCAAGTCTCTTCGTATGCGCGAAGGACAATCTGCATTGCTTCGGGGTCGAGTTTGTAGGAAAGTTTGGTGAAACCCACCATGTCGCAGAACAACACAGTCAATTGACGCCGTTCACTCGTGGATGTGCCAACCTGATGCGTGGCTATTTTCTCGAGTTCCTTTTCCCGGCGTAATACGTGGAGTATTCGCTTCCGTGGCCCGAACGGTAGTCCAAGCTCCTTGAAATCGTTTTCGGCAAGTATTCGGAGTGTCGCGAGATCGATCTCGTGTTTGTCGAAGATCTCGATCAGTTGCTCCAGATCGTGGGACTTGAGCCAATCCGAAAGCGATTTAGATTTCATGGGGTTGTTCCGTGTCTTTTTCACCCGGCAAGGCCCGTTTATTCTCGGCGGCCTAAAGGACGCCGCCTCTTGATAAAGCGGTCGCTCTCAATGGCGGCTTGTAGTTCCTGAATGTCTTTGTCGTTTCACTCAGCTTCATCGCAAACGTGCACCGCCTTGCTTGGTATGCTTGGCAAAGAATGCAATGTCAGCTTGCTCGGCGCAAGCTAGAGATCGATTGTGCGCTCGTCTTCGGCGATTGCAATGAGACCATAATCGTCACGATGAGCCGACGCGATACGTCATGCGAGCGCCACAGGTTGCGTGTGGCAACTGGCTGCGTTGTTGAGCCGCTAACCAGGTCGCGCGTGAACACGCCCCACCTTCTCAGCGTTCCGCGGAGTGCCTGGCGCAAGCCAGCCGACCTCTCTTAGACAGCGATCACCAACTGTGTTCGGAAGGAGGGGCAGGCGCGCTAATAGGCCGGGTCCTCCGGGTTTAGTGAGGACCCGCCTCTGTCAAAGGGGGGCGCAAATTTTTTTAACGGGTCCCATCCGTTGATGGCACCAGATTCGCGAACCGCTTTTTCCGGAAGATAATTTTTACCCAGTCCTCCCGCGACTGAATGTCCAGCGTACCGGCAGCCTCGATGCGCTCGCGCGTGTCGCCTGACCTCGGAGGCGTTGGGTAAGCTCAGCTCCTTCCGCAAGTTTTGCATAGTCAGCAGCGAGCCGAAGCCATGCTTCGCGATCGATCGGCCTTTGAGCGCTCTCGGAGTTACGCCGACACTCCTCGGCTTCGCGGCGATATTTGTTTGCGTCTGACATCATGGGGTCCTTCACGATAGGGCGTTTGGTTCTGCCGTAGATCGTGAGGCGACACCTGTTGCGGCATCCCATGACTATGGGGGGCTAGCGCGCTCGCATGCCCGCCAGATCGGCGCAGGAGCCTCGCTTTAGTAGGCAGTAGAATGGCATTAGATACTTATTCCCGCCCCCGGCGTTCGCGGGGTTCGACCGCAATTCGTTCTATGTCACCCAAAACGACGCTTGCGCGTCCTGCGATGAGTTAACTGGAGCAACAGTCCTTTTGCTTCTTCAAAATCTTTCGTGCCAGAGCCATCGACGACCTGAGCGACGGCCGGTTCGAGGACGGCAACTGCCTCGCTTTCTCGACCAGCGTCACGCCGCAGCTGTGCCAAGTTCAAGGCGGTGCGAAGGGACCAGCCCTTCGCGCCAGCTCTGGTAGCGAATGCAAGCGACTGCAATAGCATCCTGTCAGCGGCCCGAACGTCACCAGAATTGACTGCAAGGGATGCCTCCACTCGAAGTAGCTCGGGAATTGTCCAATGCTCGCCTTGAGACCCCTGGACCTTGGCGCGAGCAGCATCAATAGGGCGTCTTGCCTCGACAAGGTGACTGCGCGTCACGAGCTCATCGGCAACCATGACAAGGTAAATCGGCCGAATTAGCGAAGGAGGTAGCCCAAGCATTGCATCGGGGGCGGCGACCAGTTTTTCTACACCGACCTGCTTTCCGGCTGCACAGGCCACCATTGTATCAAGGCACAAAGATACCGGAAATTGCGGCTCTCCGTCGCGACAGCAAGCGCTAATAGTTTGTGCATTCCCATCTAGCCGCGCACAGGTTTGATCGACCAAGCCTGGAAAAATCTTCCTTTGCGAAGAATACAAGAAGCCCGAGGAAAACCATCGCCGCGATACTCGCGCGCATACTGGCGTCGCTTTCGACAGCAGGGCGCGGTTTTTCGAATTTCGATAGGTCAAGCAGGTGAATAATGTTGTCGCGCCGCTCGTCATCAGCCGCACTTCCGTTGCGCTCTGATCGCATTTGAATAGGGACGACATTGCCAGTGTATTTCAATTGATGCCCCTTCATCGTGCGCCTCAACCAGCTACCTGAGTTCGACCCAGCAACGCTTGCAGCTACCGCGATGATAGGCGTGATCACGGATGAGCGTTCCCAAAAATCTCGATCGCTTGCGCAATTCAGCGTGATGTTTCGATTTTTCCCATCGCGTGATTTCGCCAGCCGGTCTTCGAAGCTCGAGATTCTGGATGCTCTGTGGTGAGCAAAGATTGAGCCGTTGTAACTGAGCGCCGACTAACTCGGAGAATTGCATGCTCGTGACGAGCAAACATGACCGTTTGTACAGAATCTCGCACGCAATCGTTATTTTGCCGTCGGGTATTTGTCCCGATATTTTCGATCAAACAACAGGTCACCCCGGAAGCAGATAAATGGCTGGTCATTCAACAAGGCGGCCGAGGCTTGGCCTGATGCTGTTCGGGATCTTTGCAATAGCCGCCGTAGGCTATGGGGCATGGTATGAACTGGTTGGCGACGTCGAGCCGGCTGCGGCGTCCGCCCAAAGCTCTTCGACCCAGGCGGCCACGAGGATCCCCGTTACATCGTTCGAGGTGAAGAAGGCCGACTTCCCCGTACACGCCTACGGCCTCGGCGTTGTTTCGCCGTTCAGGACCGTGACGGTCAAGAGCCGTGTCGATGGACAGATCACCAATGTCTTCTTCAAGCAGGGCCAAATGGTGAAGGAAGGCGATCCGCTCCTGGAAATCGATCAACGCCCTTATACCGCAGCCCTGGAGCAGGCCGTCGCAAAAAAGGCCCAGGACGAGGCAAACCTGAAGAACGATCAGTTGAACCTGGAGCGGTATCAAAAGCTCGCGGTGCAGAAATTCGAAACCCAGCAAAATCTTGATACGCAGCAGGCTCTGGTGGATCAGATCACTGCGCAAGTGAAGGGTGATCAAGCAGCCATCGACAATGCGCAGACCAATCTTGGCTATACGACAATCAAGGCTCCAATCAGTGGACGCATGGGCTTCCGGCTGGTTGACCCCGGCAACATCGTGCATGCCGCGGACACGACGGGGATCGTCACGATCGCCCAGTTGCAGCCTATCGCTGTGGTGTTCACGGAGCCGGAAGAACAACTGCAAGCCATCGCAAAGGCGTACGAAGCTGGCGAAGTGCCTGTCGAGGCACTGACCTCGGACGGAACCAGGACGTTATCTCAAGGCCGGCTTGCGATCATGGATAATTCCGTGAGCCAGGCAACCGGCACGATCAGTCTGAAAGCGCGCTTTGACAACAAGGACAATGCGCTGTGGCCCGGGCTTTCCGTCAACACGAGGATGCTGATCGATACGCGCAAGCAGGTCATCGTCGTTCCGCAAGACGGCGTGCAGCACGGGCCGTCAGGTCTCTTTGCCTACGTGATCGGCGACGACGGCAAGGTCAGCGCGAGGCCGATCAAGGTCAGTGAAAGCGGCGATTCGAATGCGGTGGTTTCCGAAGGGCTCAACGTAGGTGACAAGATCGTGGTCGCCGGGCAGTCGCGCCTGTTCGATGGCGCACTGGTCGATGCAAAACCGCAAGCTGCCGCAAACACGCCGTCATCCACGAGCGCCACCGCCTCCCAGGCCAAAACCGGATCGGCTGACTGACATGGCTGGCGGTATCTCGGGTCCATTCATTCGCCTACCGATCGCGACATCGTTGCTGATGGTCGGCATTCTCTTTGTCGGGATCATCGCCTATCCGCAATTGCCGGTGGCGCCATTGCCGGAAGTCGACTTCCCGACCATTCAGGTGTCCGCCAGCCTTCCCGGCGCGGACCCCGAGACCATGGCCTCCTCGGTAGCGCAGCCGCTTGAATCGCAATTTGCGCTGATTCCCGGCGTGTCGGAAATGACGTCGTCGAGCCAGACGAGCTCGACTCAGATCGTTCTGCAGTTCGATCTCTCACGCAACATCGACGGAGCGGGTTCAGACGTGCTTGCCGCCATCAATGCGGCGAGCGGCCAGTTGCCCAAGACCATGCCGACGCCCCCGACCTACAGGAAGGTCAATCCCGCAGATTCTCCGATCCTCATGCTTGGCGCGACATCGAAGACGCTGCCAACGACGCAGGTGTCGGACGAAGCCTATACCAAGCTGGCGCAGGCGATCAGCCAGATTAGCGGCGTCGGCCAAGTCAGTGTCGGCGGCCAGCAAACGCCGTCGATTCGTGTTCAGATCGATCCCGCCAAGCTGGTCGCCAAGGGCCTGTCGCTTGAGGACGTGCGGACTCCGCTCTCGGTGATCACCGTCAACAATCCCAAGGGAACGCTCAACGGAGATACGCGCACCTATACCGTCTACGCCAACGACCAGTTCACCAACGCGGATTCCTGGAACGATATTGTCATTGCTTACCGGAACGGCAGTCCTGTCCGTGTCGGCGACATCGGTCATGCCGTAAGTGCGCCGCTGGATAACACCCAATACGGCTGGGCCGACGGCAAGCCGGGCGTCTTCCTCGTCATTTTCAAGCAGCCGGGCGCCAACGTGATCGATACGGTCAACAGCGTCATGAGGCAGTTGCCACATCTGAAGGCGGGCATTTCGCCTGCCATCGATATTTCGGTGATATCGGACCGCACCCAAACGATCCGGGCGGCCGTGAAGGACGTGCAATTCACGTTGCTCCTGACGATCGGCCTCGTCGTGACAGTGATTTTCATCTTCCTGCGTAGCGTTTGGGCCACCATCATTCCGTCGGTCACGGTGCCGCTTGCGCTGCTGGGCGCCTGCGCGCTGATGTGGATAGCCGGCTATAGCCTCGACAATCTGTCGCTGATGGCGCTCACGATCGCCGTCGGGTTCGTCGTCGACGATGCCATCGTGATGCTGGAGAACATCGCCCGCTATATCGAAGAAGGCGAGACACCGATGGCTGCCGCGCTCAAGGGCGCGAGCGAAATCGGGTTCACCATCCTCTCGATTTCCATCTCGCTGATCGCGGTCCTGATCCCGCTACTGCTGATGAGCGGCATTATCGGCCGCTTGTTTCGCGAATTCTCAGTCACCCTGGCGATGACGATCGCGGTGTCGGCTTTCGTGTCGCTGACATTGACGCCCATGATGGCGTCGCGCTTCCTCAAATCGAGCCATGACGAGCATCACGGCAAGATCTACATGCTTAGCGAACGGATGTTCCAGAGCTTCGTGGACGGCTATGAGCGTGGTCTCGACGTCGTGCTGCGCTTCCGCTTCATCACCTTGATGGTGTTTTTTGCGACGATGGCGTTGACGGTCTATCTCTTCGTGATCATTCCCAAGGGGTTCTTTCCGCAACAAGACACGGGGCTGATCAGCGGTATCGTCGAAACTTCGCAGGACGTGTCCGTTGCCGATATGTCGAAGCACATGCAGGAGATCGGCGACATTGTGCGGAAAGATCCGGCGATCGCTCATATGGCCATGCGTATGGGCGGCAGCGGCAGTACGCTCAATGACGGCACCATGTACATCACCTTGAAGCCGCTTGATGAGCGTACCACGTCCGCGGACCAGGTTATCCGTCGCTTGCAGGCCCAGACCTCGAAAGTCGAGGGTGCGCGCCTCTACCTGCAATCGGCGCAAGACGTACGCGTCGGTGGCCGGTCGTCGCGGACGCAGTATCAGTTCACGTTGCAGGCAACTGATCTGGATCAACTCAATACATGGGCTCCCAAGCTTCTCAGCAAAATGAAGGCGATGCCCGAGTTGCGCGACGTCGCTTCCGACCAGCAGACCTCCGGTACCACGCTGACGTTGTCGATCGATCGCAACCAGGCGGCACGTTTCGGCCTGACACCCGATGTCATCGACGCAACGCTTTACGACGCTTTCGGGCAGCGCGAAATCGCGACTTATTCGACCCAGCTTTCCACCTACTACGTCGTACTCGAGGTCTTGCCCTCGCTGCAGAAAAATCCTTCGACGCTGGAGCAGCTCTATCTGCATTCTCCAACGACCGGTGGTGATGTGCCGTTATCGGCCTTCACCAAGTGGACCACGGCTCCGGTCCGTCCGCTGGCCATCAACCACCAGGGTCAGTTTCCGGCGGTGACGATCTCCTTCAACTTGGCGCCCGGTGTCGCGCTCGGTCAGGCAACGGATGCGATCGACGCGATGGAGAAGCAGATGAACGTGCCGCCTGTCATTACCTCCACGTTCCAGGGGACGGCGAAAGCATTCCAGGACTCTCTCTCGTCCGTTCCCTTGCTCATCGTGGCAGCGCTGATCGTGGTCTATCTTATTCTTGGCGTGCTCTATGAGAGCTATATTCATCCACTGACTATTCTCTCAACTTTGCCCTCGGCTGGCGTCGGCGCTCTGGCGACCCTCCTTGTCTTCCACTTTGACTTTAGCCTGATCGGACTTATCGGTCTGATCTTGCTGATTGGCATCGTGAAGAAAAACGGCATCATGCTCGTCGACTTTGCAATCGTGGCGGAGCGCGTTCAAGGTTTGTCGCCGATCGAAGCAATTCGTCATGCATGTCTTCTACGCTTCCGTCCGATCCTCATGACCACGATGGCGGCCGTGTTAGGCGGAGTGCCGCTCATGTTGGGCCACGGCACCGGCTCGGAAATCCGTCAACCGCTCGGATACTCTATGGTGGGCGGTCTGATGGTCAGCCAGGTGCTGACACTTTTCACCACGCCGGTGGTTTATCTCTATCTCGACCGTCTCTCACATTGGCTCAGTCCTCGACGCAGTGCGGGGAATAATCACAAGGAACGAGATGCTGCCGAGGACCCTGAGCTTGAAACTGTCGACGATCTCGCCCGGAAGAAATCCAAGGTTGTTGCGGCCGAGTGACCGGCACAAGTTTATCGGAAGTCGTGTGGACGAGCTGACCTCAAGGGACGTCTATCGTGCTTCGAAACAGGAAGCGCGACATGTACAAATTTCATTCCATTGCGGTGCTGCGTGGCGATGGTCTCCAGCCAAAACTGCGTGGGCTATTGAACGTCTGGCAACCGACCAGCAAGCCTTTATCCAGTATGCCTACCTCCGCCCAATAGGCGCCGTTAAAGCATTCCTCTTCGAAAGTACCGCCTGTCCCTATCGTAAATCCGATCCTGCTGGCGGTTGATCGAGAATCGGGCGATGCTGCTGCTCAATGTTTGATTTGTGCAAACTGATTGTTGGAATAGTGGTCGATCTGCTGCGGTCGCGCGCAATGCTCGAGGCCGAGATTTTGATGCTGAGGCAGCAAATCAATGTGCTGCGGCGTGCCAATGACCGGCTGATATTGGGAGGTATCTGCCGGCTGTTTCCCAAGATGTATGATACACTTGCAATTGTCCGACCCGATACCGTGATCCTCCGGCACCGCGGCGGTTTTAGGCGGTATTGGCGCTGGAGATCGCGACACTGTGGCGGTCGACCAACGGTGTCGTTGGAGATTCGCCAGCTGATCCGCGAGATGAGCATCGTCAATCCATTGTGGGGCGCACCGAGAATCCATGGCGAGCTTCTCAAGCTCGGCATCGATGCTGGCCAGACCGGCGTCG
>Ga0210387_10002270_pt1 | contig 14635 bp, 23 predicted proteins | sample IncBWC7OmetaG_FD_160108 | JGI IMG/M metagenome (GOLD analysis project Ga0210387, IMG submission 160108) | Forest soil microbial communities from Barre Woods Harvard Forest LTER site, Petersham, Massachusetts, United States - Inc-BW-C-7-O ...
AGCCAGCCATGATTGAATATTGAATATTTTAACACAAATTGCAGCACGTGAAACTAGCAACTAAAATAAGTCAGAATACAGCCTGATCACTTGTACGGTCCACTTGCATATATGACTACCGCGTTGCTACTGGCCAAGCCACCTGTCTTCAAGCCATTTACGCTTGCCTTGATCCAACTTGGGAACATCGGCGCCAACAAGTCCCATAATCTGAATCATGCTCGTGAAATGATTCTCAAAGCTGCCAACGGCGAGTCGGGGTCCAAGAAGAAACCTGATTTGATTGTGCTCCCTGTATTTGATGTTTCCTCCTTATTTTCCGAATGTCTACCCATCTCTTTTATCAGGAATGTTTTAACTCGCCGTACGGGCACACACACTTCCCGGTGTATGCTGAGAGCATCGGGTACACTCCTGGACAGCCTTTCGATGTCATGAAGAGTGAGAGTGAAAGTGTCCAGATGCTTTCCTCTGCCGCAAAAGAAACTGGAACCTGGCTTATCGGAGGTAGCTTTGAAAACTGGCGTAAACCCAACAGAAATTAAACAGAAATGCCAGGCTCAATTCCTGAAAGAGACTCTATCGATGACAAAGTGTACAATACCTGTACTGTGTACACCCCACAAGGTAGAATGTGGTTCGTCGCACAGAGTTAATATGACACTCATTCTTCCAAGGCGACTTGATTGCGATGCATCGGAAAGTACATTTGTTCGACATCGACATCCCCGGAAAAATCAAGTTCAAGGTAAGATTTAATTATCACAACTTTCCATCCAACACAACACTCTTTTCCTTTCAGGAGAGCGAAACCCTGACGGGCGGGGAAACTCTGAATCATTTTGACACCGGTATACCACTTACATGACCAGTTTCACAATGCTAATGACAGCCTCAGAATTTGCACGCATAGGTCTTGGGATCTGCTACGACATCCGGTTCCCTGAATTAACTATGATTGCCGCTCGCAAAGGTGGACATCTCCTTTGTTCACTTTGTGTGGAAATTAACTGGTATGTTCCACACAGGTTGTCATGTTGTCATCTATCCCGGTGCTTTCAACATGACAACAGGACCACTTCACTGGGAACTCCTGCAACGTGGACGAGCCGTTGACAACCAAGTATATGTTTCAATGTGTAGTCCTGCCCGCGACTTGACTGCTAGTTATAAGGCAGTCAGTCTTTTCTTGCAATGGCCTTCCCTTCATGGTACTGATCTTCCTCCAGTGGGGTCATTCCATGGTTGTGGACCCAATGTAAGCGGTATTATCAACTGCAGACAGTGTTTTATCACCTACCTGTAATTAGGGGCAAGGTCATTAGTGAGGCAACAGAGGCGGAAGTTATTGTATTTACAGATATCGGTGAGTCAAATTGGCATTCCACTTGGTTATATAGGTTTAGTTACACAACAACGAAGACCCTAAGGCGCTGCAAGACGCCAGGACTGGGATTCCTGTGACCACGCAGCGGCGTTTCGATGTGTATCGTGATGTTAGCGAGGATTCCTGACTTATGCTGCGCTGGGGCTGTGACATGCTGTGTGGGTAATTAATACTAATATGGCGGGAAAATGTCAACTAGTGTGAGGCTCCGGAACGAAACGAAAGAAAGAAAGAAAAAAAAGAAAAGAGGAGTTAATGTCCAAAGTAGTACTCGGACAATTGCCTAATATGTAAATCGTCTGGAAGGATCTGGGGACTTCTCTGACCTTCCTAGCTAAAACAAGAACTTCGACCTTGCACAGCATCACTACACTCTTTTTCCCTCTCTTTCTCGTCTACCTCATCCGCATTTACAATGGTTAGAGAAACGTACGCCAGTGCTCTCCCTTCTCCATTTTATTTGATACTCACACCTCGCTCAGTAAATTTTACGATCTTCTTGACGTTACCCCAGGCGTATCAGAGTCAGAGCTCAAGAAAGCGTACCGTAAAAAGTAAAACGACGTCTCATCCTTGTCTTTCTTTCAACTCATCTTGTCATTAGAGCTCTACGGTTGCACCCTGACAAGGGTGGAGATCCTGAACTGTTCAAGGAGGTTACTCATGCGTACGTGGATTACAATTTCATTGATGTAGTACACGTTTTCCATGTGGCTTTGTCTACAGGTACGAAGTCTTATCCGACCCAGAGAAGCGGAACATATACGATACCCGAGGAGAAGCTGGCTTGTCTGAACAAGGTGGTATGGGAGGGATGGATCCCCAAGTACGTTGTACTTCACTATTATCTTATTCCATCTCATCATCATTTCATCATACCTATTGTAGGACCTGTTCAGTCAGCTATTCGGTGGAGGCGGAGGGTTCTTTGGGGGCGGCGGTCCATCTCGGTCGCAAGGACCCCGGAAGACCAAAGATCTCGTCCACCGCGTACACGTCACCCTCGAAGACCTATACAAGGGCAAGACAACTAAGCTCGCATTGACACGCAACGTCATCTGCACAAAATGCAAAGGGAAAGGCGGAAAGGAGGGAGCTGTGAGGTCGTGCCACAGCTGCAGCGGTCGGGGCATCAAGGTCACTCTACGTCAAATGGGGCCGATGATTCAGCAGATACAATCTCCCTGTGACGAGTGTTCAGGCACTGGCGAGATCATCAACGCGAAGGACCGATGTTCGAATTGCAAGGGAAAGAAAGTTCTTCCAGAAAAAAAGTTTCTGGAGGTACACATCGACAAAGGGATGAAGGGAGGACAGACGATCCAGTTCCATGGCGAGAGCGATCAATCCCCTACCGCTGAAACGGGGGATGTGATGATTGTAATTGAGGAGAAACCTCACGAACGTTTCAGGCGCCAAGAAAATGATTTGATCACTGAGGTTGAGCTAGACCTCTTGACGGCATTAGGTGGCGGGCAGTTTGCGATCAAGCATCTGGATGACCGTGCTTTGGTAGTAAACCTCGAACGTGGAGAAGTCGTGAAACATGGTATATGTTTTGTCGTTCGTCTTCTGGACATGTGCTCATAACATCATGCTACGTTGCAGGAGATGTCAAGGTCATTCACGGGCAAGGCATGCCATCCCAGCGGCATCACGAGCCTGGTGATATGTATGTCAAACTCAGTGTCAAATTCCCTGAACACATCGATCCTGCGTCAATCCCTCTCTTGGAACGCGCGCTCCCAGCCCGCCAGCCCATAGAGACATTTGGAAGGGGTGTAATTTTTGATGAAGTACACCTTGATGAGGCGGATACCCGAACCAGGGGTGGGGTGCGCGATGATCCGATGGACGAAGATACGGATGAGCCCCGTGTACAGTGTGCCAACCAGTGATGTGCGTTGACGTCATGTGCTTTGGTTTGGCGCATACCGCATAGGAGATAATAGATTTTATTCAACGATACACATTGCCATTACATAATAGCTACCGCATCGCTCATCTCCCAGCTAGTCTAAGTTGATGTTGTCAGTTACAGGAACGTATCGAGGAACAACATGTACTTGCCTTGGGATTCACTTTGAACTGATCATACAGTTCTCGATTAAAAAGGCTGACTTCGGTTTCATTCTCTGTTTCGAAAGTCAGAATGTGGGCATAAGCTCATTGAGAAAATATGCTACTTGCCAAAACCAAGTTCTGCCAACGTCTTGGTATCATCGTCAAGTATCAATTCATCATGGTCGAGGTTTATGATAAGATTGGTGGTCTTCAGAAACAAACGGTCAAACAGATTAGACACATTAGTTCGTATACTGACCTTGGCTCCATGGGCTTTCGTATAGAATTTCATGGTGTCTGTATGACAGTAGTAGTATTAACAAAGGTGACATTGGCGCTGGACCAGTCGCTAAATAACAATACGCGGACCTAGAGAAACATTGCGATACGGTTTCCATCCCGTTTGAGTGTGAACAGCTGGTATAATCAAGCTGGGCTCGAGATGTAGTCCTATTTCAGATTCGGAAGGATGTTATACCTTGGCGAGCAATGTCTTTGAGTTCGCCTACTGTGGTGGATTCGAGATTCACGTCGTGGAGAACAAGACTCCGTTGGGTGCGAAATTCCAAGGACTTGATGATACGTAGTGTCAACGTCGCCGAAGTCTTTGGGAGAACGACGTTGGTCAAGATGTCCGAGAAGTCTTTAATCATCCAGAAGAAACGATAGGATGAGGATTATGTAATAGCTGAATCGTCGTATATGCTTTGCTTGTCGTTATTTGGCAACAGGCTTCGTGACGTAAGCACAAATCAAGACTGGTCACTCTATTGGACTAGTACTACATAAGGCCTAGTACTAGGGACTGTGCGGGAGTGGTGAAGCTCCACCAATATTTATGACTGCGTCCGTCGCTACCATGACAGTTTCTCAGGCAGTGGAACCAACCAGACAGGATCCCCGGTCACTCACCAATTTGCCAAACATTTTATCATGTCTGTCAGCATTTCAATCTGAAGAGGCAGAACTCTCAAACTCTTTGACTGAACTATTGTCTGCTCGCGATCCAATCGTCGCGTCACTCACCCGGCTGCAGGATTTGGTTCCTCATTTGGATGAATTGCACCTCGAAGCGTCGGCCCTGTCGGAAAAGGTGTCCTCCACCGCGCAAACCGCTGAACGAGTTGGTGGGCGTGTTCGATCTCTTGACGAAGAGATGCGACGTGTTCGAGAAGCTGGAGAGCGTGTTGGGCAGGTCATGGAACTGAAGGTGATTTTATCATTCCTCGACAAATATCCCACATCTTATCCGTTTCTGCAGTCTTCTTTGGCGTCCCTCCAATCATCCATTGAAAGACACGACTGGGAATCTGCTACCAGACATTGTGCTCGAGCGATGTCTCTACCTATTGAAGTAATTTCGGGACCATTCTCTGAAACAGCTGTCGTTCGTGTATATCTGTTCTTCTTGTAGATGAGGATTCTCACGAAATTAGGATAGCCTACATCGGAAAGCCATCTGCCTCCAGCACAGACTTTACAGGCTGCAAGAAATCACCTTTTGGCAATATTCCGCCATAATTTTGACCAGGCTTCCAGATCTCGTGATTCAACGGCCACCAGTCGCTTCTTCAAACTCTTTCCTGCAATAGGTTGGGAAGTAGAAGGCCTTCAAGCATACGCGACCTTCGTCGTGGATCTTGTTCGAGTAAGGGTTCCTGCCTCCGCAAAAAGTACTAACACTGAAACTCAATGCTGAATTCACTAATGAAATTTCCCTGTATCGACAGCTTCATCTCCCCTCTACTATATCACTGCGTTGACGGCTCTTTTCGAGAATATTGCTATGATTGTAGACCAACACCAGCCGGTGGTTGGAAAATACTATGGGCCGGGGAAGATGACAAGAGTCGTGGAACGTCTATTGGAGGAGTGTGACAGGGTAGCGAAAGGGCTTATCGAAAGGTGGGAAGAGGAGAGATCCATGATGCGCAAGGCAAGCACACAGAAAGGACAAATTGCAATGCACTCCTGAATGTCTTCCCTCTCAAGCTCAGCGATATTTCGAACAATCCGCCAATACCAATGTTCTCGACAGGTAATCGGAGACAGCCACCTTCGACGACTCCTGATGAGGATGTTGTCGATCCTCGCGAAATTGACAAAGTGCTGTCGGAACTCGCTGGAATCACTGGCCGCTGGAACTTGTTTAGAAAATTCCTGTCCGAAAGTCTAAAGGTATGAAGCTATGTTACAACCTGGTGGTCCTTTATTAATGTTGTCGTTCTCCACAGGATGATTCTGCTAATTCAGAAAATACTGACAGCTCCGTCGATAGTAAGGCGGCTCCATTGACTTCTAGGGGTGATTCTCGTGTCATTTCTTTCCCCGATGAAATCCGCTCTCTTGAATCCAGCGCCTCTCATCGGCTCTTCGAAGATCTGCTGACATCTTACTATGTCCCACTCGAGGTCTGGTATACGCGCACCATCATCGACAAGGTATGATCCTCACTTTACGATTTCAATACCATTGTTAATGTACCCATGGCAGGCTCATCGCCTATCCAATGCAGATATATCCCAATCACCCATAACAACCACCACTCCTGATGATGTATTTTACGTCTTGAAAAGTGTTTTGTCTCGCCTTCTTTCCACAGGTTCTGTGAAAACGGCCGAGCAAACGTTTGATCAGCTGCGGGATGTCATGGAACGGGATTATGCCGGTATAATTAAAATGAGGCTCGACGACGTTTACCGTACTGCGGGGACCTCTGGACCTAATGTTCGAAACGAAAAAGCCGAACGAGAAAACCGTGTCTCCTTTATTGTGAGTTCTGCCTACGTATCGCAAGAGGAGAACTTCATAAATCTATAGATCCTTCTGAATGACCTCGACGTCTCGTCCTCACACCTGGAGAGGTTGACAAGGGATCTCATTGGGTTTCCGGCGATATCACAACACTTTGTGGAAGCTGATCAGCCCTCAGTAAAGAACAAGATCGCATCGTTCTCCTCATTGGTGGTCAAATTCCGTTCGACTCTAAGAGTGAGCACCGATTTTCAACGTTGCAAACTTTCATTTATCCTGTGCAGGTAGGGGTTGAACAATTATTTAATCAGCTGATGCGGCCGAAACTGCGCACACTCATCTCCGACGTATACAAGGATGTTTCTTATGTGCTCGATGATGATGCATACTCTGCTGCAGAGTATAAGGATGTCGTCCGAAAACGATTCATTAAGGCATGGGAATCTCTTGTGGACGGGTACAAGGTGGATGTTCTTCTGTCCATATGACGTACCTGAGTGTAATTCACACTTTTATAGGACATATTTACGGAGGGAAATTACCGTCTTTTCTTCGGACTTGCGCTTGATGTGCTACTCCGTCCCTGGGAGAAATTCATGATGAGCTTCAAATTTACAGAAGTACATACCAGGTTCACGGATTTCCTACCCATTGGTTGAGTTTTTGCTGCAGTTAGGTGCCATTCGGTTTGATCGTGATCTGCGATCCATCACAACATATCTTGGTTCGCAAACCGCTTTCGGAGATGCAAGGGAAAGATTTGTGCGTTTACAACAAATTTCCACACTGTTGAACCTTGACAGTGTACGTTCCTTTTCCTGTTCCATCAAGACAATTACTGACTCTGCGTTGTAGGAGGAAGATGTTGACGAGTTCTATAACAGTTCTGGCATCACATGGAAGCTGAGTGAACAAGAGGCGCGAGCAATCAGTGGTCTCAAGGTGTAATTTCGCAGCGACTGTCCATGTATCTATTATTCCCCAGTTGGCCATACAAATACAAAATTAGGTAATGGCGTCAGCCTCGTCGTAATGCATCAAGTCGGGCTTGTAGCGCATCTTCATCTGACATCCCCCCGCCACTGGTTCCATCACCCCCAGCCTTGTCGTTACCGGCTGGAGGAGGATGTGGGGTCCCAGCAGATTCACCCAAAGCGACAGGTTGGCGACTACTGGTGAGTGGGGATGACATTGTGCCAAGCCCAATGGGAGCATCTGTGAGCTGGTTCACAATGAATTATGAGAGACTTTCGAGAAAAGCTACGGTTACCCTCACCTGCTGAGACAAGCCAACACCGATCTCATCCAGAACTTCCTTCAAGATTTTGTCGCCCTCTTCTTCCTCATCCTCCTCCTCATCCATCACGTCATCAACTGCATCTGACATCATTCCTTCCTTCATGTCCATCATTGAACTCTCCTTCTCGAACTCGTTCATAATTCGCTGGATGGCAGGTAGATTCAGACCGCGGTTCATGGAGGCCATAGCCTACAAAAAGAAGATAAATGACAACCAGGATGTGAACGACAACGAACGCATACACGCGTAGCACCTCGCATCGCGTCAGCCATTTGCTGGTTACTCCTCAGTGTCTGTATTCTCAGACCGACTGCCTGAAGCTGTGTGCGCATCTGATAGAATTTCTGCACATAACGTCGAGTTCGAACGAGGTCTTTTGCCATGACTTTGCAAGCATTCTAGCGAGTTGGATTATATGCTTGTTCGGATCCAAAGCAATATCCGTACCATTTGACCAGCCTTTGCACTCTTTTTAATGTCCATTACGAGCTTCTTTTCGCTTTGCTCGAGCTTAACACGCTCGCGATCGAGTTCACGCTGCGCCTTTGCAAGGGCACGCTGATGCTGACGCAGCCGCTCAGCGGGAGTAACAGAACGGCCGAAGAGAGCTTCCTGTCAGTAACATGGATATTCTGCAGAGTTATTTGTGAGCTTGTTGTAAGGAATACGACGGACTTACAATGATATTCATAATGGCGAGGAGTAGAAAAGTGTAAGCTGCGGAACTTGCACCATCTCCAAACAATTGCAATGGACCTACCAGAGTTCGGTTCTCATTGCTCCCTCACATCTTGCAACGAGCTGGACTTTCTTCCAATCCACTGTCTTTGCGACAGATATTTCTGCAGACATCATATTTCAGCCGATGCTCACTCCTGTCCTGTCAAGCTCGCTTCAGACAATTCCACCAAAGTTTCCTTATCGAAGCTCCAGCGATGTGCTGTAGATGACTGCAAGAAGCCCAGCCTCGAGTCTTTCATTATGAGAAACTCCAATGAAGAGGGCAGATCCCCTGCGACGTGCTCCCATTGCCAAAAACCTTTTTGCGCTGAGTAATGTTCCACACATCCGAGACATAATCTTGTTGAGTCTCTTACGATGTTCTGATTTTATAGCCATCGACATCCCAAATCTCACGCGTGTGCAGTACAAGATACTACTCCACAACAGAAGAAGAACGATGCGGCACGCGCTCTCCTTGCGAAGAACTTCCCATTATCCTCCAAAATTCCTACCCAGACTCAACCGCGTACCTCCAAAATTCCGACAGATTCAGCCAAGCTGGCACAACATCACAAATTTGAGCTGATGAAAATGCGCCACCGCGCGGTCCCAGCTGACCCGAATGATAAAACATCGTCAATCCCTTTACATCAACGTCTGCACATCAAAGTCCAAGGTGACAATTCAACAGAGAAATTGCTCTGGTTCCGCAAGGTACATCTTTCTGACAGCTACCTACCGGAGAGGCTGATTCCTTGTCAGACGATCGTGACTGGGAAAGCATTGGACCAGATTGCATCGCAACTTGGGATGTCTGCATCGGACACATCTGTGCGTCATGTGTCCGTCATTCAATACTACTATTAACCCACCGTAGCCGCTACAGTTGTTGAAACTTTCAATAAACGATCCAAATGAGCGGTTGCCCCTGCGCAATGACCAGCCGTTGACGAGTCAAGTTAAGGAAGGGTCGACATTGGCCCTCGCCCATCTGATGCGGGGCAATCCGTGATTCATCTGCATGGAATATATATACCATGCCTATTGCGAGGTCATACAAGAAAGTACCCTTCTACAATCCAATCGTCAAACCAAAGGTATTTCTGATACGGAAGGTAATGATCAACACCGAGACTTTGAAATGTGGCATCCAACTCTGGTCCTAAACTGGCAACCGTCTGTCTATTAGAAAGTAAGCTCGTGTCTAGGCTATCGACAGTTTCCCTTGTTACATATCCGATGACAGAATAGTTACGAGTCTACTCAGGCCCTCTCATTACTAGATCCCTTCTCAATCGCCTCAACTCAGTTGACATGAACTATCCAATGAGTAGTGCAGAGCCTTTTTCAGAACGAAAGCTGGACACCAAACCCCAAGGAACACCCAACCGTCTGTCATCTCTCATTGGACTGAGCATATAACTCCTCAGGCCTCATCATTGGATCGGAGAAAACCTTTGAATACAGCAAAGCAAGTAAGGTTATAATCCAGCAGTGCATGGTATACTAAGTAGATGATATGATTTGTAAGAGCGGTAATTCACGAACAAAGAGCTGCTAATCTTCGTAGATGAGAAACATTAAGGTAAGCAGGGACGTAAGTCTCCAAGCCTGATACTTCGCGCGGTAGAGGCAACTCGTAAGGCCCAACTTCCTCGGTTTCTGGCGAGAGGAGTAGGTGGTCATTGCGGTCATTAGCTTGTACCCGTGAGGCCACAACACGCAAGATTTCGGGTGATATGGGGTTCTGTAGATCCACAGTTGAAGTAAAACAGATCGGACGAATGTGATATGAGAAATACCTCATAATCCGCAACGTAATAGTTAGTGCACATGCGTTGAATTTGCATTGGACTCAACATCCAGCAAACATCGTAAATGATTTCTATGTCGGCGGCGGTAGCCTAAAGAGAGTGATCGCGTTAATATTTGAATGGAGAAACCACAATGTTACGCGCACCTTCTTTAGCTGCAGTAACTTAGTGGCCTGCATCAAGTGCTCTAGTTGGAGTGTGCCCTCAGGCATGTCGTGTGATTTGCACCACTCTTCTATCCGGGTGATGTTGTATTGAATTTGCATAGCTAGAAGTAAATAACTATTGTTAGCGGCTTTGGCATTGCAGCCAAGAGATCAAAGCTTACCCCGTTTCCATGAAGAGAAATTCCGTCGCATAAGAAGATCGTTAAAGCTCGTAACACCGATGAGCTTGAGAATTTCCGTGACAACTTGCTGTACCACCGACTCCTCCATGTAGTAGCTCTTCAAACTCTTCCACACTTTATTCAGTAGGTTCAAGATGTCATCCATGCTATAGGCCGGGTGACTATTCGCATTGAGCAACCGATTGAACAAGCGGCCACCGCCATCACTTGTTGTGAAGCCCGGTAGCGACTGGCTCTCGATGAGTGCTGGAATCACCATCTTTGACAGCTTCTTCTTCGTTTCCAGCATCCAGGTGTGATATATATTGTACTCCAAGCTGTCTAGGTCATGCTTGACAACAGATACCAGTCGCTCGTAGTCGTTCCAGTCGAATGGTCGTACAGCATTTTCTTCGCCCGGTCCGATCCCCTGCAGCATGTCGCTTTCGGCCACACAGATGAAAGACAGCATCTCATGGACGTTGGAAAGCCAGAATATTCCAGGTATAATGGCGTCTTCCCCAGTGAAAGACTAGTCAAGTGAAGCTAAGTGAAAATTCAAGCAGCCACAATGAAAAGCACAAACCATCACGTGAGCCTGAATTGTTTGCATTACATTGGCAAGGAATCTCTCGCTCTCCGGGATGAGACCATATTTCCACATCTCATTGGTGACCAGACTGATAAGGTTGGCTGGGAACAAGATCTCCTTGACAGCAGATGGATTTGTGAGACTGGGCGCTGGAATCTTCAGGCCTCGGACAAGACCATCCAGAACGTCCTCGTCTAGTCGTTTTACCTCCTGCATCAGTCTGATCTTCTCCTCTGCGGGGTCATCGAAATCGCGAATATCTTGGAGACCATTTGAGGGCCGGAATCGAAGGTAATTATCTTCACCATTGTATGCAACAGATACTGCGCGAGGGTTTAATGCATGACTCTTCTTGACGTCGATCATGATTTCGTCCGTGGAAGTTCGATGATCGGGAGGAGCCAGGGCATATACACCAGCGGAGCTATGCCTTCGTTGATGTCGCTGAGAAAAGGCACCAATTGCGGTACCGTTGGCAGTCCCGCTCGGCTCTGCCATGCGCAAATTGGGCGCAAATGTAGGCGATAATGGCGGATCTACACGGGCACCTCGTGTAAGGGCATTTAAAGCATTCGAACGGTTCAGCTGTTCACGAAGACTGCTGACTTCGTTCTTGAGTGTCATGATAACCGAGTTGTCTTCCTGATTTCGAGCGGGAGCACTTTCAATTGTCCTCTGTTGCATCTCGAGCTGGCTGGCCTGGCGGATGAGATCATCGGTCAACTTGTGTACCATTTTCTCCTTCTCTGCGGTCTTTGCGACAGCTTCTTCCAAACGTTTTTCGACATCTGCTTTCGCCGCCAACAGTTCATCCCGCCTAGACAACTCCGCTTCTGCAGTTTGGAGGGAAGCATGGAACTGTTTCGCGCGCGCATCTGATTCCTCGTGCCGATTGACCCACTGCTGCAATTGCTGCTCCAGCTCCGTAAGCTTCGCTTGAAGATCCTTCTTCTCCTCAGTGCGCTTCTGAAGGTTCTGAGTCAGCTCGACGACTTTATTCTCCAGCTTGTACGAGATCTCCTTGAACTTCGAGACCGAGCGTGCTTCAGCTTTCAAAGCCTTTAGTTCCTTACGAGCTAGGCGACGTCGGATGCAAGACTGGAGGTAGATGACATGCCGAACGTCGGATCGGAAAGAACGACGTGAAAACCTGCAATGAAAGAAATCAACGTAGGCAGAATCCTGAATAAACGCTGACACATACATTCCACGGAATAGACTTTGAAGGAGGGTAGCAGCCTGAGCACGTCTCTTCTCGATGACAAGTCGCCGTGCCTGGGCACCACGCACACCTACGGGGCTCATGAGAAAGGCAAATAATTCTTCTGCACTGCCACTTACGACTCTGAAAGGTTGTGATGGCATGTCTGGTATCCAGGAAATGTTTTCTCTGAACGAACCGCCGGATTTCCGTCTGCAGTCGCCTCGCAGAAACTTCACGTCGTATATACTCAACCAACTTCCTTGCCATGATACCGCGCCACCACGTCTGAATTTTGATTGTGGCCTGTCGCAGTTCGGTATACTTCTTGACCGCCATACGCCTGCGCATGTTCTTCTGCACGACAGTGACCATGGCATTCAGTCTATCAGAGCGAAGAGATTCCAATGCTGCAAGCATGCCAGCTCGGAAGAAAATTTTGGTGAGGCCGTTTTGATATTTGTCTGCATCAGCGATGGTTTTCTCCAGAATTATGGAGCAAAGGCGCCTGAGGTCCATAGCTTGAATCATAGGTTGCCAATCCGACGAAGGGACGAGCATGTAATATCTATTACAGGGTGAGCTTCGTTCGTTGGAATAATAATAGAAACTCGACATACCGTTCTGCGAATTCTTCATACGTCCAGCGAGTAGGGTAACCGGCGCAGCTGATCCGGATAGTCTCAAGAACACCGCAGGCCCGCAGCTGACCCAATACTTGCTGGGGTTGGAATTCCCAAGCCCTCTTGTGTTCGTTAGGCTTTATACACCTGATGTAGTGCACGTTCGTGACACTGAGGGTATCCATCAGCGTGATCAATGAAGCCTTGAAGATTGACCCTTGGGTTGGTTTTTTTCCCGCGGCTCCTGGACGTTTAGGACCTGTCGACGAGCCAGGATTCGATGTAACAAAAGATTGGCGTCCAGGATCCGGAATAACGGATGAACGGCGCGAGCCAGCACTTCCAGAATCGGAGAACGATGGAGATCCTGGATGAGGACTGTCCGGTGCTTTCGTGGCCAACAATGCGGCGTCAAGGACTTCTTTGAGGAAAGGATTTTTGGTAGAAGCGAGGAGGGACATGTGTTCGTCTGGTACAGTGTCTCTATTCTTTTCCAAAAAGCCCTCGACTTCGTATGTCACATCTAGAGCATAATGGGCAATGGTGAAGGCGGAGTTGCCGAATCGTGGTTTTTTGAAAACGGCCTTGGATTCCGGTCTGACAAGTTGGGTGTTGAGCTTCTGTAGGAACGAGACGTCGCTGCCTGATGGTAAACGAGATTCCTCATCCAAAAGAGCCAGCACGCCAAGTTTTCCTTCGATGACGTCGATGCAGGGTTGGTTGTCTGAAAAATCGATGAATGTCCAATTGATTTCCTCCTTGACGTACTCTTCTTGCTCGAGTTTAAACACATGGGAATTGAACTTTGTATTGGGTCAGTGGACAACACAACGGAAGAGTACCAAAGTACTTTACCTCCTGTTGCAACTTTTCGTTGGCATAATTGATGCTGAATTGCTCGAATGAGTTCTGACAATATTGTCAATCGGGTATGGAAACGCATCGGTGTCAGAAAACCCTACCTTCTGGAAATGTTCAAAGCCGTAAATGTCCAAAACACCAATAAACATTTCAGCCCGATCCGCCGCATCGCCATTCTCCCCGGCCAAACTCTCATTCACGATCGCCACCAGCCACTCAAACATGCACGCGTAGACAAATTTCGCGACACTATCCCTGACCACCGTCGCCTGCGCAGCATTGAGCGACGTCACGATCTTTTCTGACCGAGTCGTGATCTGTTTCTTGACTGTCCATTTCCTGAATTCCGCGAGATTGACGCCTAAAAACCGTGTCGCCAACAACAAGGCGGGATCATTGTCATCCAAGGAAGCATCCGAACGCATTTGAGTGATCTTGACATTTCCCAGATGCAAAAGTGCAGCCAATAGCCGAAAGACCGCCCATTGCTTCTCCACACTAATGCCTACCGTGGAAAGGGCCTGTTGGGTCGATCGGAACTCTTCTGAATCGTCCACGCCTGCAATGGGAGTAGAAGTCGGACCTCCTTGCTTCAGGAAATGGAACTTGGTGACGTCGGCATCGAGTCCAAGATCCTTACGCTCCTTCAAAGGTGCTCCCGCACAGAGTTGATAAAATATGTGGTAGTTTCGCTCAGTAAGTGGCTGGAAGACAATGCGAGAGCGTTCCAGCAAATATGTCCGAATGCGAGCACCGACGATCTCTTGTTTGCCATCGAACAGAATCTGGAAAGGAATTCACAAAGACGAAGTAAAGCATGCAATTCAGCGTACCTGGATATATTTACCAAACCGGGATGAATTATCATTTCGAGTGGTTTTTGCGTTTCCGAAAGCCTCGAGAATAGGATTGGTAGCCAGAATTTGTCGCTCGATCTCGCTGGAATCATCGAGGGAGAATTTCAGCTTGGTTTTGGCTGTTGAATCTG
>Ga0210387_10002272_pt1 | contig 14633 bp, 10 predicted proteins | sample IncBWC7OmetaG_FD_160108 | JGI IMG/M metagenome (GOLD analysis project Ga0210387, IMG submission 160108) | Forest soil microbial communities from Barre Woods Harvard Forest LTER site, Petersham, Massachusetts, United States - Inc-BW-C-7-O ...
CCACATTGACCAAGCCAAGAGCATCGTTATCAGCAGGTCAGCCCAAAGCTGCCCTCCGTCGCCCCGCGTTGCGCCTGCTGCTGTGGGGAGGAATCGCTCTCGCGCTGATGATTGCGCTGCTCTGCGTGATTTTCATATCTGGCTGCGCGGCGTTCGGCGCGAAACCGCAGGGCGAGCGATTGGCGCGGGAGAAGCAATCGCCGCAGTGGCATGAGGGACAATTCCAAGATCCGCAGGCCATTTGGATCGACACTCGTCGCGCGATGCTTCACTTCATTTTCGGCAGGTCCGAACCCACCGCCACGCCTGATGCACCGATTCCGGTCGTGCATACCCGTGCCGCCGCTCTGGCCAGCGAGTCGCAGTCGGGACTGCGCGTCACGTGGTTCGGTCACTCCTCCACACTACTCGAAATCGATGGCGTCAAAATACTCATCGATCCTTTCTGGGGCGAGCGCGCCTCGCCGCTTGCTTGGGCGGGGCCTAAGCGCTGGTATCCGCCACCGATTGCCTTGAGCGATTTGCCCCCGATCGATGTCGTACTGATTTCCCACGATCACTACGATCACTTGGACTACGCGAGCATCGTCGCCATGAGGTCCTGGCACAACGTGTTCGTCGTGCCACTGGGCATCGGCGCGCACCTGTCGCGCTGGGGAATTCCAAGCGATCGCATCATCGAACTCGACTGGTGGCAATCCACGCGTCAGGGCAATGTCGAGCTGGTCGCGACGCCCGCTCGCCACTCCTCGGGTCGACTGTCACCCAACAGTGACCACACTCTGTGGGCCGGGTTCGCCATCATCGGCAATCAGCACCGTGCCTGGTACTCAGGCGACACCAGCTACCACAACGCTCTGGCGAAAATCGGCACTCGTTTCGGACCTTTCGACGTCACACTGATCGAGGCGGGGCAGTACGATGCGAATTGGTCCGACAATCACCTAGGGCCCGAACTCGCAGTCCAGGCTCATATCCAAGTGCGCGGCCGCGTCATGATTCCGGTGCATTGGGCGCTGCTCAAACTGGCACAACATACTTGGACTGAGCCCGTGGAACGTGTGCGCGTGGCGGCTCGCTGCCACGGCGTCGAAGTTCTCGCGCCACGTCCCGGCGAGGGTGTCGAACCGACGCTGCATCCTGTGATTCCCCAGTGGTGGCCGAACTTGCAGTGGGCGTCCGCCGGCGCGCGCCCGGTACTGTCTACCCTCAATGGCGATCCGGCCGAGCGAGTCACGCTTGATGCGTGCGCTGATGCATCCGTTAACGCTCCTCGGGCGGCGTCGTAGGCAGTTCAGTCGCGGGACAAGGGCGGCTCGATCCGCGACTGGATCGTCGCACGCCGGTACGGTCAAGTTGAAGTAACAGGGTCATGCGTGTCCCTTGATGCGCGCGGCGTTGGTAGACCGACCTTGCGGCAGAAGGCGGCTAAGCGGGGATCGTCCCGGTAGCGCAAGATGAAAGGGTCTAAGAGGAGGTATTGGATTCCTGAATCGCGGGCGCTCCAGGCGCGATCGAGCCACGCAAAGGTCTCGTTCGCATCGCTGCGTAGGGCATAGACCTGTGCGATCTGGTAAGGCGCGAGATTCGCATTTTTGTCGATCAGCGTCCGAAGCGCCGCATCTGCGGCACTCCGGTCAGGGCCGATCTGCTGCGCGAGCGCGAGCGCGACGTCCTTCCATGTTCCAGGAGGCTCCTGCTGCGCGGCGACAAGGGCGAGCTGCGCATGGCCGCGCTTGATTTCGATGATGGAGAGCTGCACGTAAAAGCTTTGGGCAGCAGGCTGCAGCTCGATGGCTCTGCGGGTCGCCTGCTCCGCCTCATCGAGGCGATTGATTCCCAAATAATAGTTGGCGAGCCAGTAATACACGTTGGCCCGCAATGGCTCGGTGGAGAGCGCCTGACGCGTGAGCTCGATGGCCTGGTCCGCGTCACCAAGAATCGCGAGCAACTGCCCGAGGCCGAATTGCGCGGCGGCGTCGTTCGGCGCCAGCGCCAGCGCTTGGCGATACTCGGCTTCCGCTCCACGCCAGTCGAAATCTGCGAACTCAAGCACATCGGCCCTGGCAAGATGTGCGAAGGCAAGGTCGGGCGAGAGGGTAAGCGCGCGGTCGGCCGCCGCTCGCGCGTTCGCATACGCACTCAAAGCAGGTGCGCCCTCGAGAAAGTCTGCGCTCAGGCTGCTCCAGGTCCGCGACACAAAGCCCCAAGCGAGTGCGTAGTTCGGATCGAGTTCGGTCGCGTGTGTGTAATACTCGATCGCCTTGCGCATATCGGCTTCTGTAAAGCGTGAAAAGTAGAACCGACCCTGCAACAGGGCGTTGTAAGCCTCGAGATTGCCGCTCGGCGGCTTATCGCTCTGTGCCGCCGCGTGCTCACCGGGCATGAGCTTGGTCCGCAGCGCCGTGGCCACAGCACGCGTGATTTCATCCTGCAGCGCAAAGAGTTCCTTGTATGGCCGATCATAGCGCTCGGACCACTGTGCACTGCCGTCCGCGGTGTTGATGAGTTGGGCACTGACTCGCACCATATCGCCTGAGCGGCGCACGCTCCCCTCGAGCAAGTGCGCCACCCCGAGCTTCGCACCGATGTTGCGACTATCCTCCTTGGAATCGCGAAACTGGAACGCGGAGGTGTGGCCGATCACTTTCAGTCCCGGAAACTGCGAGAGTGCTACGATCAGATCCTCCGACACCCCATCGGAAAAGTACTGCTGGCTCTGATCGCCGCTCATATTCACGAACGGCAGCACCGCGATCGAGCGGGCAGCCGGAGCAAAGGCCGCCGCGGGCGGAGGCCGCGCGATCCAGGGCTTTTCGATGAGGCAATAAGCGCCGACCACCGCCGCAGCGACCGCGACCGCGAGCCACGCGGACCGTGACGAGCGTCCGCGCCGGTTGGGCACCGTCGTTGGCATCTCCTTCCCGGAGAGAAGCTGCTCGATGCGTACGACAAACTCGGGGGGCGTGTTCCCGCCCGGAAGACGTGTCCAGTGCACGCGCTGAAACGACTCCGGAACGTCCGCACCCCTCTCAGGCGTAGCGTCCAAACACACCGGCATGACAAAGGCCCGATTGCGCGCCAGCATATGCGTGCGTTGATCGGCAAGGTCCCACTCGAGCCGGAAATAACCTTCACGTCGCGACGCCGTGTTCACGGAGATGAGCGGAACAAACAGCTCGCAATCGTGGATCTCGCGGCGAATCCTCTGATCCCACGCTTCGCCGCCGCGCAGCTCGCGCTGGTCGAAAAAGACTTTAATCCCTGCAGCGCGCAACGAGTCGCAGATCCGTGCCGCCGCCTCCGCATCCTGCGAGGCGTAGCTTAGGAACACCGCGTGTGATGGCTCAGTCAAAGGGGACTCCCTGAGATCGCTGGAGGTCTTCTCACCCCCTTCGCACGCGTCAGTCTAGCTTAAGTGCTGTAGTTTGGCCGAGTCAGGTCGCCGGCAGACGATCGCCGGCCTCGGCTTCGGCGAGCTATGTCGACGATCACCATTCTGCCGCTGGTCGCAGGTAATCGCGATGAGGTGGTGTTCGGGAATCAGGTTGCACTTCGGGCCGAGGCTCTTTTCACTCGTCCTGGACCGGGTTGCTCAAGACACCCATCCCTTGGATTTCTACTTCGAAGACGTCGCCGGCCCGCATGAATACAGGCGGCTTGCGCGCCGCTCCGACGCCACCGGGTGTTCCGGTAATGATCACATCGCCCGGCTCTAAGCTCATCGCGACACTGATCATGTCGATTAGCGCGGAGACGCTGAAGATGAGCCGGTCGGTATTCGAATCCTGCATCACCCGGCCGTTCAAGCGGCCCTGAATTCGCAACCCGTGCGCGCCTGGCGGCACGGCATCGGGCGTCACCAGCCACGGGCCGAATGCGCCTGTGGCATCGAAATTTTTACCCATCGTCCACTGCGGCGTGCGCAGTTGAAATTCGCGAATTGTCGCATCGTTGAATAAGGAGTAACCCGCCACGTGATCGAGGGCTACTTCAGGCTGGATGCGCCGTCCTCCCCGGCCAATCACCACGGCGAGTTCTGCCTCATAATCGAGCGAGGACGATTCCGGCGGTCGCGCGATCGGATCACGGTGAGCGATCAGGCCGGTCGCGAAGCGCGCGAAAATTTCGGGGTAGACCGGCTTTTTGAGTCCGCTTTCCTCGAGGTGGTCATCGTAGTTCAGACCGACACAGATGATTTTCGGCGGCTTCTGCACCGGAGGCAGGATTCGAACCGCGTTCAGCTCGATTGCGTGCATCGCCAAAAGGCCTCTGCCCATGCGCAACAGATCTGCACCTTGCGCAATCAGTTCGGGGAGCGTGCCAGGAAAACCGCTTTCGCGCGCAGTCAGGCCATGCCAGCCCGAGCCATCATTCGCTGCAATTCCGGGCACACCCGCCGTCTCGAAATTGACAATTCGCATAGGTTTCCTTCCTCGAGGCCGGAGCCAAAGTCTGACCGGCGCGCGACCGCCCGACATATCCCCCGAATAGGGGGCAAACGAGGACACCGTAGGCACCCGCTACGGAACGAGGCTCGTCGACACTGAATCAAAATATCGCCGAAATGATGCATGAGGTGGATTCTTCGCTGCAGCTAGTTGCATGGAATCATCGGCCCCGGCCCCGGATTCAGCGCTCAAGTAAGGGAAATGATCGAGAGTGTCGGCTCCTGATCTGGCTGCCTGACTGCGTTTGATCCCTCATCCCTGGTATTGTCCGCTGCGGCGTCATCTTGGATAGCGAAATTGCGTGGGCTTGACGATGAAGGGACGTGTGGCACTGGTGACGGGTGGCGGCCGGGGGATCGGGCGCGAGGCCGCGCTGCTGCTTGCGGCAGCGGGAGCGCGCGTGATGATTGTGTCGCGAAGCGCAACGGAACTGGCGGCCGTTGGACTTGAATACGTCGCGACGGACCTCGGCACTGCAGAGGGTTGCGCCGTAGCCGTTGCCGAAACCGAGCAACGACTGGGGCCGATTGAGGTGCTGGTTGTGAACCACGGCATCGGCTCCGCGCATGAGCGGCTTGTGTGGGAGCAAGATCCCGGGGTGTGGCGCGAGACGATGCGCATCAACCTTGACGGCCCGTTCGAGCTCGCGCGGCTGACGGTAGGCGGCATGTGCAAACGCGGCTTTGGCCGGCTCGTCTTCACCAGTTCAACCGCCGGCGAAAAGGCGGAGCGTTCCGGCAGCGCCTACACCGCATCCAAGCATGGCGTTATCGGACTCGCGCGAGCGGTCGCCCAGGATGCCGGGCCCTTCGGAGTCACATCGAACGCCGTTCTGCCGGGCTGGGTGCGAACATCCATGGCCGAGCGCTCGGCAAAGACGGAGGCCGAACGGCGCGGAATCAGCGCCGAGCAAGTGTGGCGCGAGCGCGCCGCCATCTATCCGCAGAATCGGGTGCTGGAGCCGCGCGAGGTGGCGGAAGTCATTGCGTTCCTGTGCAGCGATGCTGCGGGGGGTGTGAACGGCGAGGCGATTACCGTCGCTCTGGGTGGCTTGACGTAGACGGGATACGTTGGCTAACGCAGGAGGGGCGCGGACGAACCGCTCGATGCCGGCGCACCGCTCTCGCGCCGTCAGTCCGCGAGTGTCTTCTCACAACATAGAGGGCCAATATGAATGATGCTTGCATCAGTGTGGCAAGAACACTGGCAAGGCGCTTTGATGCCCTGCATTGCCTTCATATTGTTTTTGCCGAGTCTCTCCAACTCAGCCACAGTTTTGAGCAATTCATCGAACGCTGCGAAGGCGGTCATAGCGGTCTCATTGGGTACGCAATCCTGTCCCCAGTGTGCCCCAGGTCGTGTGGTTCCTTTTGTGACCTAACTCGCGAAATCTTGTGTCCGGCGCCAAGGCGCGAGCGCGGGATCCTGCCTGTTATGGCTGAAACCTGCTTCCAATGCCTCATGCATCGCATCAACCGGGAGAAGCCCCCGAAGACACCGTAGAGCGACCAAAAACCTCTCTCCTAGCAGTCTCTCAGGGCCGCGGCTATATTCACTGTGGCGGCGGCTTCAGAATTGAGCAACAAACAAAGAAAGTCCGCGAGTCGCCGACGGCAACTTTCATGGCCAGATTCAGGAGTAGCCATGCCGCAAAGCGCGCTTGGAAAAATGCTGGTTGGGAACGTGATCGTGACGGCTGCCGCGCGAGTACCCGATAAATTGGCGTACTACTGCGCAACTACGGGACGGCGTTTTACGTTCCGCGATACCAACGAACGGTGCAATCGTCTTGCCAATGCGCTGGCGGGGCTGGGGCTCGCGAAAGGAGATGTGCTGGCATTTCTATGCAGCAATCGCGCCGAAATGCCGGAGATCTATTTCGCCTTGGCCAAAAGCGGCATTGTCGGTATCCCGCTGAACTACCGGTTGGCGCCCGCCGAGATGGTGGAGCTGATGCAATCGATGAGTGCCACGGCTCTCATCTACGAGTCTCGATTTGAGGACTGTGCACTACACGTCAAGGAGCATATTCCGAAGATCCGGCACTACGTGAAGATCGGAGCGTCGGGATCGCCGGCCGATTTGGGGTACGAAGCGCTACTGGCGGCAGCAGCGGCGCAGGAACCGGAGGTCGAGATCGACGAATCCGATCCGTACTACTTCAATCTGACGTCGGGGACGACCGGACTGCCGAAATCGTACGCGCTCACACACTTCAACAACAGCAGCATTGGGATGTTCGGCGGCTTTTTTGACTTGTCCCGCAAAGATGTCGTTCTCACCGTATTCCCGGTATTCGGCCGAGTCGGGGTCGCGTGGCTCTTGATTTCAGCGGTGTACGGAATTCCAAACGTAATCACAAATTTCGACCCGACCGAGGTGCTGAAGCTCATCGAGCAGGAGCGGGTGAGCATCTTCAACGTCGTGCCCACCATGGCGACGATGCTGCTCGCCTCCGATCGTTTGGCGGCAACGGATTTGTCCAGATTGAGGGCAATCGTCTTCGCGGGCTCCGTGCTTCCGGCAACAGTCCGGGAACAGAGCATGGCGCGCCTGTGTCCCGACATTTACGAGTACTACGGAATGCAGGAGACCGGTACGTTGGTTTACAGCACGCCGGAGGATCGCGCGATGCGCATGGAGTCGGTCGGGCGCGCGTCGTTGTTCGCCGAGGTTAAGGTGGTAGATTCTCAGGGGCGGGCGGTAGCGGTTGGGGAGATCGGAGAAATAATCGGCCGATCGCCCAACACCGTCACTTCGTACTTTCAAAACCCGGCGAAGTCCGAAGAGACCTTCCGAGATGGGTGGGTACACACGGGTGATCTCGGCAGCTTCGATGGCGACGGCTTTCTCTATATACGCGGGCGCAAGAAGGACATGATCATTACCGGCGGCCAGAATGTCCATGCGGCCGAGGTGGAAGAGACGCTGTTTCGCCACGAGGCAATCGCTGACTGCGCGGTGATCGGGCTGCCCGACACCCTTTGGGGCGAACAAGTCGCGGCGGTTATCGTCGCCAAGCCGGGTGTATCCGTCGATGCCGACGCCCTGAAGGCTTTCTGTCGCGAACGACTCGCGGGATTTAAGACGCCGAAGAAGTGGTTTATACGGAATGAGACCTTGCCGCGCACCGCCACGGGCAAAGTCCAAAAGTTCTTGCTCGTTGAGAAATACAGCGAGCCGCCGTCCTGATTTGGCATCGAATGAATCACACGGCAGCGCGTCAGTTCGCAGGCGGACGAGGATCGACATCGCTGGTGTACGGCGGGATCGCGTCGGGTTGATCGAGCAGGAATGCGGCCATGATCCGGCCCATCAATTCGGGCTGCTCGAACTGAATGTAATGACCGGCATGGGGAATGTAATAGGTCTTTAAGTTGGGCATTGTCTTGCGATAGTCCAAGGCGCCGCTCCAATCAATAAAGTCGCATTGTGAATACAGCAAAATTGCCGGTGTCCGATCTTTTCGTAAAGCCGCATGAGGATCTCTATCAGGAGATTCCGGCTCTGAGGCGAGGTGTTGCAGCACGTACGGGTTCATACCGGGGTTGTCATGGGCGGCCTGAAAGTCGGTAAAATCCTTGGGGAATCGGTCGGAATCGCCTTTGCAGACCGTGCCATGTATTTGCCAATCTACAATCGGAATCAGTAGTCCTTCCGCCTCTCGTTGGGATACCAGGTTCTGCGCCGCATCCGGGTTTCGCCCGACAAGCAATAGGGCCGCGAGAAAGCGCAGTTTGGGAAACGGCGCTCCCTGCGCGTCGGTTCTACGATAGTCGTAGTCTGTTGAGGTCCATCGCCAAATACTGGCGGGCGAATGCAATATGACTTTGGCAACGTGGCCGGGATGTTTGCTCATGTACTTCGCGGCGAGTCTCGCGCCCCATGAGTGGCCCACCAATATCATTTGGTCGGCGGCAATTTCCTTTCTTATGGCTTCCAGGTCTTCAACGGCTCGATCGATCGTATAGTCGCGCACCGGCAGAAAATCCGACATGCCGCTGCCCGCTTGGTCGTAAAGAAAAACCCGAAACCCGTCACCGGCGAGGCGGCCGTAGATCGATTGGTCAAAGTCACCTTCGCGTGCACCCGCGCCGCCGTGAAGATAGATCAGCGGATGGGGCTGGACGCTCGTGCCTTCGGGCGGATCGATTTCCCGGTAAGCGATGCGCGAACCCGTGGGAAGTTGCCAATAGCGGATGTTTTCCAATGGGTGAGGCGGTCCAGGGTCGGCAGTGGGTTTGAGAATCAGCCAGTAGAGCGAAACTGCAAAGACCAACGTCAGAACTGCAGCCGTTTGCGTCGCAAGCCGAGCGCCGCCCCCGCCACCCCAAAGCAGGGAACAAACGCGCGCCCCGACCCAAACAACCAAAAAACAGGACAGAACTGAGATGAAGGCAAGAAACGGAATGTTTGCCGACCACTTCGCCAAGAAATAAGGCAGCAGCATCGCGACGCATACCGCTGCCGCAACGGCAAGGGTGAGAAAGATTGCAGCCGCTACGCGAGCTAGCCATTTACGCTTACTGGACATACCTTTCCAGTACATAACCAAAAGAGCGCCTAAATCCCGCCATGCAAGCGGCGCTGATGTCGAAGTATTCTGTAGACGACCCATCCGTTATCATTTTGTACAAGACTCGATCGCCAAACTGACATACGGTAAGCCGCATTCCGTCCTTTCCGCCGTCCCATTGACCTTGAGGTAACAACCATGAGCCTCCGTCCAGAACCACGCCGCTCGATCGTCGCCGAGAGCATCTATGGCCTTCTCAATCCCATCCCATTCGGTTGCTTCGTCGCTGCCCTGATCTTCGACATCCTCTATTCCGAGACTGCTGTGATGCTGTGGGACAAGGCGGCCGCCTGGCTCATCGTCTTTGGCCTTCTGTTCGCCGTGGTGCCTCGCCTGGTCAACCTGGCGCAAGTTTGGGTCACCTCCCGGCGGACCGCGACCCGCACGGACAAACTGGATTTTTGGCTCAACCTGTCGGCGATAGTCGTGGCGATCGTCAACGCGTTCGTGCACAGCCGCGATGCCTACGCCGTGGTTCCGGCCGGCCTGTGGCTCTCGATCTGCACCGTCCTTCTCTTGTCCATTGGCAACATCGTGGTTGCCGCGGAGCGCGCAGCCCGGGGAGGATACGTCAATGAGTAACGGCGTCGCGCGGGGCGTATGGGCACTGGTAGTGATGGCGGCCTTGAGCGGATGCGATGAAAAAGCATCGCTCCAGCCCGCACAGCAATCCGGCACCGCGCCGCCGCTGCCGAAGGCGCACGATTTCTTGCTGCCGCCGATGCAGGTTCCCATGGGCGTGGGGTGGACGCAGGGACAATCTCCCAAGGTTGCGCCCGGCCTCAAGATCGAAAAGATCGCGAGCGGATTGATGCATCCGCGTCAACTGTATGTCCTGCCCAATGGCGACGTGCTGGTCGCGGAATCCAATGGGCCCGGCACCGAACCGGTGACGACGCCCAAGCAACTGATTGCCAATAAGGTGAAAAATCGCTCGGGAAAAGGCGGCAAAGGCGGCAACCGGATCACCCTGCTCCGCAAGAAGGACGCAACGGGCGGCGAATGGGAGAAGCATGTGTTCATCGAACATCTGCACTCGCCGTTCGGCATGCAGCTGATCGGCGAAACCCTCTACGTCGCCAACACCGATGCCATCGTGAAGTTTTTCTACCACTCGGGAGACACGGAGATCACGGCGCCGGGCCTTGAGTTTGCGGATCTGCCGGGGACCGTCAACCATCACTGGACCAAAGCCCTGTTAGCGAGCCCCGACGGCAGCAAGCTGTATGTGGGGGTCGGCTCCAACAGTAACGTCGGCGAGAACGGATTAGAAGTGGAATACCGGCGTGCCGTGGTATTGGAGGTGGATGTTGCCACGCACGGCAGCCGAATTTATGCATCGGGCATCCGCAATCCGACCGGCCTGCAATGGGAACCGCAAACCGGCAAGCTCTGGGCGATCGCCAACGAACGAGACGAGATCGGCGCCGACCTGGTACCGGATTACCTGACCGCCGTGCAGGAAGGCGGATTCTATGGATGGCCGTACAGCTACTTCGGGCAGATCGTCGACCATCGCGTCGAGGCGCAGCGACCGGATCTGGTGGCGAGGGCAATCGTGCCGGATTATGCGATCGGCTCGCATGTTGCCCCGCTCGGATTGTGGTTCTCCGAAAAGAATGCTTTGCCAGAGAAGTACCAGGGAGGAGCGTTTATCAGTGAGCACGGCAGCTGGGACCGCTCACCCTTAAGCGGCTACGAAGTGGTGCACGTCGCGTTCCAACAAGGCAAGCCGGTCGGCAAGCCGGAGACGGTCGTTTCCGGATTCTATTCGGCCGACGAGAAAAAACTGTTCGGCGCGCCGGTGGGACTCACCCAGGATCAGGACGGTGCCTTGCTGATTGCGGACGATGTCGGAAATACGGTGTGGCGCGTGACGGCGGACTCGCACTGAGCAATGACGCCCAAGCGATCTTAACTGCGATCGTCGCGCGAATCATCCCGCACGGTCTTGCCGCCTTTCATCACGAAAATGACTTTGCCCATCTCGTGCAAATCGGCGCGCGGATCATGGGCGACGGCGATCACATCGGCGAACTTACCGGTCTCGATGCTGCCCAGAGAATCGGCCATGCCCAATGCGGCGGCGGCATTGACGGTCGCGCTCTTGAGCACATCGGTAGTGCTCAGTCCGGCATCCTTGAGCGCGAGAAACTCCTCCCACTCGCGCGCGATCGGCACCACCGGCAAATCCGTGCCGAATAGAATCGGCACGTGCGCCTGGTAGGCTTTGGTGACACTGGCTTTCGCCTGCAAGTAATACTCGACGGGTACACCCACTTTGGGATTTTCGGTCGCGAGTTTCGCGGTCAGCAGGGTCGGAACGTATGCGGTACCGCGCTTGGCCATGGTTGCGATGTTCAAATCGCTCAACGGGCCGTGCTCGATCGTATCGGTCCCCGCCTCGATCGCGATCTGGTTGGCGGCCGCCGATCCCGCCGAATGCGTGGCCACCCGGCGATTCAAGCGATGCGCGGTCGAGACGATGGCGTTCATTTCTGCCGGGGTTTCCATCGGTCCGCTCTTCGGATCGATCAGTGTCTGCGCGGCGAGCCGCAGTTTGATCACGCCCGCGCCCCGGCGAACTTCCTCGCGCACGACGCGCTCGCAATCCGTCGCGCCGGAACAGCTGCCGCGGCTCTTGAACAGCGGCTCCAGGTCCTCGCGTTCGCCGAAATTGTGCGCATCGTAGTCGCCCCCCGGCACGCCGAACATGGGTTCGGAGGCAATGATGCGCGGCCCGTCGATCACGCCGGCATTGATGGCGTCGCGCAAGTCATAGGTCACGCTCGCCGGATCACCGAGATTGCGAATCGTGGTAAAGCCGTTATGCATGATGCTATTCGCGCGGCCCGCACTCGCCAGGACGCGCGCCGCCGGCCGGCCGAGAAAAGCGGGCATGAAGTCCGACCACGGCACCTCAGAATCCACATCCACCGTGACAGTGACGTGGGTGTGCATGTCGATAAGCCCGGGCATCACCCATGAATGATGATCTTGGTCGCGGCCGCGGACGGACTTGCCTCAGCGACCAACAGACAGAGGACAAGCAGACACCAGCGGAGTGCGCGAAATCGCATGACGGTATGCACGCCGCTACTTGTTTGCGCCGCGGTCGCTACCCATATAGCGATCGAACCAGGCGACCGTGCGTTCCAACGCGTCAATTTGATTTTCGCGCTTGAAAAAACCATGTCCTTCGCCCGGGTACACCTTAGAGTCCACAGTCTTGCCGGCCTTCGACAAAACCGCGGCGACCTGCTCCGCCTCGTAGGGCGGCACGCGGATATCATTGGCTCCCGCGAGGGCGAGCAAGGGTGCTTTGACCTGTCCCAAGTACGTGAGCGGGCTGGATGCCTCGTACACCGCCTTGTCCTTCACCGGATCGCCGAGCAATCCCATTTGATACTGCCGCAGCACGGGCGAGCCGCGCTCATACATCGAAAACCAGTTGGTGATGCCGCAGATCTCCACACCCGCCGCCCACACTTCCGGCGTCTTGGCTATGGCCATCATGGTCATGTAGCCGCCATAGGAAACGCCGGTGATGCCGACGCGCCGTGCATCGACGTAGCCGGTGTCCACCAAAAACTTCACGCCCGCGACGTAGTCGGTCAGGTCGCCGCCGCCGAGGTCGCGGCGATTGGCTTCCTGAAAGGCACGGCCATAGCCGGTCGAGCCGCGCGGATTCGCGGCGATCACGACGTAGCCGCGCGAGGCGAGCGCCACGGCGTCCCGATCGAAATCATCCATGGTCTGCCCCGTCGGACCGCCGTGCGGCAGCGCCACGGCGGGCGCATGGCCATTGCGCGACAAGTTGAAGGGCATCCAAACGAAGGCGCTGATGACGGTCCCGTCGGCGCTGCGGTAGTGGACGATCTGCGTTTTCGGCAGCTTTTCAGGATCGATGCCGGCCAATGCGAATCGCGTGACCGGCGCCGCCTTGCCGCTCGTGCGATCCAAAACCCAGTAATCGAGCGGCATGTTGCCGGACTGATGCGGAAACAGGATGCGATTGCCATCGGGCGAAAAGGCCGGCAGCTTGCCGTAGTAGTCGGAATTGACGCCGGCCGGCAAAGGCAGCGCCGCGCTGCGGCCGCTTGCGGGGTCGTAGGAATAAATCACGTCGCGTCCGTCGACATTGCTGATCATCAGCAACGAATGTCCATCGGGTGAGAAGCGGCCGGCCTTTTGTTCCCATTCATCCGGCTTGATCAAGGTCAGTTTCTGCGTCGTCGTGTCATACACTGCAGCTTGGAGCGAGCCCGCCGCGGTCTCCGTGGTCAGCGCCAACCATCGTCCATCGAGCGAGATATCACTGGCGGTGTTGAGTCCCGCCTCGCCCGTGGCAAGCACCGGCTTTGCCGCCCCGGTCGCAACCTCGACTCGCCAGACGGAGCCGTGCGTTCTCTCGACATTGGTGCGATTGGCGATCACGAAGCGGCCGTCGGGTGTGAACGCGACCACGCTCCACTGCATCGTCGGCAACGCCTCGTGGGTGAGCACACGCACCGTGTGCGTGGCGAGGTCCATGACCGCCACATTGTTCGACGCGCCGGTCTTCAAGCGATGACCGAATGCGATCATGCGGCTGTCGTGCGAGAACACCGCGCCGGTTTCGGAAACATCGTCGCTGTGGGTGAGATTGACGACGGCGCCGCCGGCCGCGGGAACGGCATAAAGATCGAAGATCTCCGCGCCGCCGCGATCGGACTCGAATACCACCCACTTGCCATCCGGTGAGGTCGCGATTCCCATCTGCCGGTCGTCGGACTGCGTCAGCTGCGTCGGAAATGCCCCGCCCGCGGCCACGCTCCACAGATTGAATCGCCCGGTGAGATTGGTTGAGACGATGAACGTCTTCGAGTCTTGGCTCCACGCGGCGTCAAGGCTGCTGCGGACGTAGAAGAGATCTGCGATCGGCACGGGACCTGCGCCCTCGAGCACCGGCGAACTCAAGCTTTTCGGATCGGTGAGCGCGCGCGTCGGTGGCCCTTTGAGCACCGGCGCTGCCTGCAGCGAAAACGCCAAACCCAGCAACGGCGCGCAGCCGAACCACACCAGCCGTGACTTGAAGTTCATTGATCTCTCCCCGCGTGTATTTAGAATCTTGCTCGCAGTGTCAGGCCCACGGTACGCGGCCGAATGCGGAACAACTCTTGGTTGTTAATGACCACCGGTCCTACGAGTTGAGCGTCCAATGCGCCGGTGGCGCCCTGGGAATTGCTCAAATTATTGATGAAGGCCACCACTTCGTAAGAACCGAAGTTGACGCCTCCGCGTATGCCCTCGGTGGCAAAGCCGCCGAATTTTGTGCCGTTGTGCTCGAAGTCGGTCCACTCATCGCCCAGATACGAGGCAGTGGCACGCACATAGCCTTGGTAGCCCGCCACCGGAAAGTCGACCTCGGCGTAGGTTGATGCCTGCCCTTCGGGCGCCGCAGGCAGCACATCGCCGTCTTGCACACCCACGAGACCGGTTGCAGGCCGGCTGACGGTCGGATCGTCTTTGGAGATCTCGTTCTTGCTCAGTTGGAAAGCCGCGCCCAAGAGCAGCCACGAAACGGGCTTGGCGTCGACTTGGAACTCGACGCCGTAGAGTCTCGC
>Ga0210387_10002275_pt1 | contig 14627 bp, 12 predicted proteins | sample IncBWC7OmetaG_FD_160108 | JGI IMG/M metagenome (GOLD analysis project Ga0210387, IMG submission 160108) | Forest soil microbial communities from Barre Woods Harvard Forest LTER site, Petersham, Massachusetts, United States - Inc-BW-C-7-O ...
CGCGTTCGGGATTTATCGTGCACATGACGTCACTTGTGCAGATCATTGATCTGATAGCCTTCGACGACGGCTTTCATCACGGCGTCGTTCAAGCATCGAACGGTGCCCGCCACGCCACTCTACGCGCCGGCCGCCGATGATCGTTAATCAAGTAGTCCCACATGATGAAATCACCCCTAGAATCGAAGGTCCGATTAGAGTCAACGCGTGGCGACGCGTCCGAGGCATCCCCGTGTCGCAAGCGCAGGAGCATTGTTTTCAGAACATGGTGTTCTGGTTTGCTGATTTTTCCGGCACCGATTGAATGACGTCCCAATGCTCAACGACCTTGCCGCTTTCCAAACGAAAGAAATCAGCAAGCGCCTGCCCCGGATCGCCGGGCTTGAGAATCAAATGCGCGTGGGTAATCACAAAATCACCTTCCGCGAAAATTCTCTTGATATTCAATCGCAGCTCGGGGTACTCGTCGCGCAAGTTATGTACGAACTGAATGAAGGCTGCTGGACCATCGCCCGCTTGCGGATTGTGTTGGATGTACTTGGGCCCGAGGTAAAGCTTGACGGCCAATTCGGGCTGTCCGCCGAAAGCAGTCTCATAATAAGCACGAACGTTCGCTTTGTTTGTCTCGAGGTCCGACATTGATGACTCCTTTAGCGTTGGTTCGTTGAAATGCGAAAACCCACTACGGCATCCATATCTTGGATCAGAATTACCTCAGCGTTGCAGCGCCATCCTACAGACTCGCGCTGCCACAATATTAGGGCTGTTGCGATGCGTGGGGATTCGGCGGGATCACGTGGATATGCACAGAGCTTAACAAAGTGGGACGCCGCATCACCTGCGGGTGAATGGATGGTTCGCAAGACGTCGGTGGTGATATCACGGCGTTTGGCGAGTACGGCGTGGCCGGCCAAGACCGCCGCATCAAGGCCGACGATAGGACTGGATCCCTCCGTCGCTAACACTACATCTTTGCTGTAGAACTGCCGCAATAGTTCGGCGTCGCCAGTCTGATAAGCGCGTCGCATCAAACCATACCTATCCGCTAAGGCCAATTCGGTCCCCTGCTCCTTTGAGAACGCCTTTTGCCCAAGCGACAAGCCGAATAGTCCCAAGACGGCGCACGCGGATCGCCGTGATACATCAATCGCTACTTCTTCCTGAGATTCGTTATTCACGTTATCGGACATGGGTTGACTCCTTGAATCGTCGAGGCGACGAGGGGACTATGATGTGGTTACTGGGTGCGGCGCGCGTGTTGCATGCTGGCGGAGGAATGGCATCGTCAAAAGAGACGTCAGCACCATTGAGCCTAAGCTCCATGCCAAAGCACTCATCATGCCTCCGCGATCCAGCACATATCCCATCGCGCTTGCACCGATGACCGAGCCGAAGGCGGAAAACGGAGTGGCGGCCGGCACCAGCAAATTGTTTGCGTCAATAAGCGCTGAATAGAGATAGCAATTCAGGAAGACGTAGCCGATTTGCAAGAGGGAGATGTAAAACGTGAACAACGCGGCCGAACGGGAACCCAAGGTTGTTCCCAGCAACGTCGCGATCATCAGCAAGACGGCTCCCCCGATTGGGAGCCGCAGGCCGATGCGATCGTTGAGCACATAGGCGGCCACGGACCCTAGGGAACTCAAGACCACTGAGATTCCGATCGCGTGCAAGGTCGCACCAACGGATAAATTGGCCGCCACGCGGCCGAATTCACCGAAGAATGTAAAAACGCCCGTTTGCACCGCAATGAAGGGAATAAAGGAGAAGAGCAGCGGGTAGGCGCGCCACGAGCTTCGCTTCTCTTGGAGTGCTTCTTGCGTGGTGGCCGAAGTGCTGGGCCACGCGGACGGCAAAAAAGATAGAAATGGAACCAAAACAGCAAACAGCACTGCCATTAGGATGAAAAGACCGGACGCGCCCAGTCGCTCGAATACCGAGGCAGTCGAGAACATAAACGTTGCTTCGACGATGATTTGAATAAATGTGGTGACGGCAATAATGCGTCCCGGTGATCTCGAGTTGGCGAGCACTGCTGAGTAAAGAGCCGTCAACAATCCGCCACACAGTCCCACTAGTGCGCGTAGAACGCATACAGCTGTGAAGTCTTTGACGATGACACACAACGCATTGGCGGCAATGGCCACTAGCAACGAGGGCAGCGCGACCTGCCGCCAGCGCCAACGTGTCTGCCAGTACAGCCCTGAGAGCGAACCCAAAGCCAGACCTGCAAGTTCGATCGCTGCGACCGCACCCAATTGAGTAGAAGACCAGTGCAAGTGAGCCCAAGCCTCGAGCATGGCTGGGGTTATGAGTGTGCCCAGTGTTCCGATGATGAACAGGGCATTGACGTATGCAAGGCGCGGCAGCGAATCGAAGCGCTGGACGTGTGATGGGGTTGTATTCACCAGAACAGCATCGGGGTTCGATCGAGAGGCTCCGGGCCGCTTTCCGTCACGATCAGGTTCTTCTCAAACCCGGCGGTACCGATACCCGGATGCCGAAGGAATATCTCCGCCGCCATCACCATGCCGGCCTCGAGCGGCACGTCGTACCGAAGATCGCCGTTCGTATCCGCCTCCCCCTGGCCGATCGGAATGCCACGGGCGATAAAATTCGTGGCGAGCCCATGCCCCAGCAGTGGCACTTTCAATTGCGCGTAGTCAAAGTAGCCGTGTCTGCGGGCAACCTCGCCGCCGAGTATGCCTAACTGGCGGGGCGTCACCCCAGGTCGCATGGCTGATGCCACCGCCTCCACCACTTCAACGGCACCCTCCAGCAGTGAGCGCTGCGCCGCTGTGGGGCGATTTCCGCAAATCAGCGAGCGGCCAGGATCCATCCAATAGCCTTGGAAGATGGGGCCCATGATCCACGCGCGGACGACCTCCCCTGTGATCGGCGGCGTGGTGTCGTAGCCGTACAGATCCGCACTGACCACTCGATACTCGGTCGCGGGTCCATGATGAATATCAATGCGATGAAACCCGCCGCCGGCGCGCAGCAGAATGGCGGCGGCGGCCGAAGCCGCCTCGGCACTTGAGCGGCCGGATAAGAGGCACTCGCAGGCGGCGGAGAGAGCTCGGGTGATCACATCGCCTGCCGTGCGATAGGCCTCGAGCTCTCTCGCACTCTTAATCGTCTGTGGATCCAGCAGCAGCGTCTCGTCACTGTGCCATTCAAGCTGGGGTGTATGGCGCCGCAGCTGTCGATCGTACATTCCCGGCAGGACATCATCGCCTACCACCGCAATACGGCCCTCGATGCCCTGTGCCGTCAAGTAGGCTGCCAGGCCCTTCATCAAGTTCTCAGGATGACTCACCGTCCTTCCGCATACGACCTGCGATAGATCTAGGTCGCCCGCTGGCAATCCCACATGCAGCTCGGGTTCTTGGCCGCGCCGCATCAGCACGGCGCAGAACGTGTACGGTGCACCTCCTTCTTCGCTGGCTGGATCCTGCCCCGAGCCGTTCATCACGAAATTGGTGAGCCAGTAGACGTCGCCCACCCGGTCAAAGGTCCCTGCCCCACGCTGCCAGATTATGAGCGTGTCATAGCCACGCGCCGCCATGGCTCGTTGCACTCTGTCCCAGCGATCCCGATATTCGTCGGCCGTGAAATACAAGTTGCTTCCCAGGCTCATGAACTGAGCGCTCGGCGCCGCGGTGAGCACAAATCCAGAAACCCCTCGAGCAGCCGATTGAATCGAGCCGTTTGATCGATGTACATCATGTGTGCACACTCGGCCATGACGACCAAGGTGGCCCGTGGAAGTGATGCCCGTGTGAGGTCGGCGGACTCGGTTGAGACCATGTCGCGATCGCCGATGATCACCAGGGCCGGTGCCTTGACGCGAAAGAGCGAATCGGTGAAATCAAACCCTTTCAGATTCCCATCGATGCGAAAGTCTGAGCGACGCACCCACATTTCTCGCAAGACGTCCATGCCGAGCGGGGGTGGATGCTTGAATCGGCGCGGAGGTGACTTTGCGTACATGTAAGAGGCCAGCGCTTGTGCCGAGGCCGCAGCGTAAGCCCTTGTGTAGGCGCCGTCGGCCTCGAAAATGCCGTCCTTTTCGTAGCGCTCGAGGCGCGATTGAAGAGCCTTCGGTAGTTCCTGTCGAATACGTCGAAAGTCTCGATGAATGCAAGCGGCGCTCGAGCCCGTGCCTGCTAGCACGAGCCCCAAGACCCGTCCAGGATGACGCACAGCATAGGCTTGCGCGAGAATGCCGCCGAAGGAGTGACCCAACACGACGAATTGCCGGATCCGCAAGTGTTTACGAACTCGCTCGATGTCCTGCACCATGTGATTCAGCGTGTACCCCCTGGGATCTTTAAGCCGCTCAGAGCGGCCCGAACCGCGCTCATCGATCAACACCAAGCGACAGCGGCTCGCCAACGGCTCAAGTGCAGGGAGAAAATCGGAGTGATCTGCTCCTGGCCCCCCGTGCAGCAGCAACAACGGCATGCCACTGCCGAGCGTTTTATAGAAGATGCGTGCACCACCGCCGACGACGAAACCTTCTCCGCCGCGCGAATGTCGACCGACGTGTGCACTACGCATTGCCATCATCAGAGGTTAGGTTCGCCGATGAATTACCGACGATGCTCGCTAGGTTATTGAGACTCTTATTCCAAGATTTGTGAAATGCCATGGTCAGGTCGGTCAGGATCGCCTCCGCCGGCCGCTTGTCTGTTCTCAAGTTGCAATACGAGCGAATGAGGATTGTCGTCGAGTTTCCCGCTTTCAAAAAATCCCAGTGATAGAACGCAACGACATCTCGAACCTCGGTCTCATAGTCTGCCGACATGGATTTGGGATTCGCGGCCGTAAGCTTTACGACTATCTCGGATTCGGTCGTGACCTTTATCTGTTCCTGAAGATAGTACAAGGTGGGATCCTGCATGCCGACACCATACAAAGGGCTTGCTTTGAGAACTTGCCCTTCTTGGAGTCCGACGCCCTCATAGGGAGGCCCGGAAATCCAGTCCCAGTGGTAATCCGTATACCATTGGTTCATATCCAAGAACACGGGCCATACTCTCCCAACTGGCGCGCCAATGGTTTTCTTAACACTGAGATATTCTGCAAGTTCGTAAGAAATAGTCATATTGATTGCTCCTGAAGTTTGAGAGCAGGCGCACGCGCTTTCTCCACCCGGCGCGCTCGAATCAACGCGGGGATTGTCAGCATCGCGGTCATCGCCATCGCGCCTGAGGTCAATAGGGGGATTGCGGTGACCCCTCCATGCTCGAGCACGAAACCAACCGCGCCGGCACCGAATGCGGAGCCAAATGATGACAACGAAGTCGCTGCCGGAACCAAGAGATTGTTGTAGTGAATGAGGGCTGAGTACAGGTAGCAGCCCAATGCGATCCAAGCAATCTGCAGCGTCGAAATATGAAAGAGGAACCACGAGGCGGATCTCGATGCAAAGATCATCGCGAATACCATGCCACCCGTCAGGGCGATTGCGCAGCCGATCGGAAGCGCGAACCCTACGCGATCATTTAAAACGTACGCGCCGACTGAGCCAAGGGAGCTAAACACCACACTGATGCCGATGATGTGCAGCGATTGCTCGGCCGACAGGTGTGCCACGAGGCGGCCAAATTCTCCCAAGAAAGTGTACACACCGGTCTGCACTACAATGTACGGTACAAACGCCAACAAGAGCATGTATCCGATCGAGGCTTGCCTTCGGGAGACTGGATGGACAGTTGCCTCGCCGCCATCGCCTTCCGGCCAGCCACGAGGTAAGAGGCTCAGCAGTGGAACGAGTACAAGAGAAAGCGCGGTCAAGAGAAAGAATAAGCCGCTGGCGCCTAAACGTTGGAATACGGTCGCTGCGCCGAATATAAAGAGCGCTTCAAGGCCGATCTGAATAAAGTTCGTGACCGCGATCACCTTTCCCGGCGATCTCGTGTTGGCGAGGAATGCCGAATAGATCGCACACAAAAACCCGCCGGCGAATCCGGCCACGCTTCGCGCAATGCACACGATGGCGAAGCTGTGCAGGATGACACACGCCAAATTGGCGATTATCGCCAGCACCAAAGACACAAAGGCAACCTGGCGCCAGGACCAGCGACGCTGCCAATACAGACCCGACAAGGAACCCAAAGCCAGGGTCACAAGTTCGAGCGCGGCAACCTGACCTAGTTGACTTTCACTCCAGTGAAGCGCAGCCCAGGACTCGAGAAGGGCCGGTGAAATGAGCGTCCCGAGAGTACCGACGATGAACAGGGCGTTCACATAGACGAGACGCCCGAAGGTGTCAAATCGCGCGGCACTCACCGCAGAACCTCTGGCTGTATGCCTCATCGCTTCGCTCCGCGGGCTATGAATCGCAGGCTATTTGCCCCGCGAGGCACATTAAAAATTCATCTTTAGGTCTACACCGATCGTTCTAGGGGGTGTAGATATCTGTGTGTTGAACAGATTGCTGTAGCCGTAGAGCGCGCCCTCTTGTATTTCCAGAATACCGTTCGAATTCGTGAGGTTGTGGCCATAGAGCGATAAGTCGAAATGTCCGGTGCGCACCCCGATGGCCCCTTCGAGCGAACTGTAAGCAGGTCGCGTCGCGTTGTAGGTAAACCCCGCGGGGACGTTCCCCAGGTGACTCCAATCGACGCGAATGTAGCCGGTGTGGTTTGCGAAGAAGGGTTTGGTGTATTGGGCGCCAATGTTGAATTTCTGATACGGCACGCCAGGAATCGGCTGTCCGGCTTGCGCAGTTCCTGCCCCCTGAAATGGGGTATCAATGGATGTGAAGTCTGCGTGATCGTAAGAACCGCTGGCACTTAGCAGCAGCGATTCGATCGGCTTGAAGTTGATCTCCGCCTCAAACCCCTTGCTCTGCGCCGTTCCGACGTTAGCGACAAATAGGTAACCGCAGCCGGGATCGGTGACCGCCTGCTGTACATTCTTCCAATCGATCTTGTACGCGGCCACGTCAATGGAGAGCCGACGATCCAGAAACTCGGTCTTCGCGCCCAGCTCATAGTTCCAAACAGTGTCCGGCTGATACAAGGGCGAGTAGGCGCTGTTCAGCGTGCAGCCGATTCCGCTGGGAAGCCCTACATTCGGGCCGCCGGGCCGGTAGCCTCGTGCCGCCGTGGCGTATAAGGTCGCATCGGTGACCGGATGATACGTGAGGACGACCCGTGGGCTGCTGCCGCTTGCCTTTGCATGGACCAGAGGCTGACTCGGCGCCGCGAGTACACCGCTCTGCGTATTTTCCAGGCTGTCATGGAGCTCGTAATAGCGCTCTCCGACGGTGATTTCCAAGCTCGGCAATATTTTGTAAGTGAGATCTGCGAAAACTGCCACCTGTTGATCGATCGCTTCTTGATCAAAAGAGTAAAGATTTGGATCGGTCGTTTGTCCTATGGCGGCTGAGAAGGAGGCGCTATTGGTCGATTCGGTTGAATGCTGGCGGTAATGACTGAAATATGCACCGCCCACCCAACGCAGAGGCCGGTCAGTCGGGGACGTCAACCGAAATTCCTGAACAAAGCCGGCGTTGTGGGACGTGTCGAAATCTGTTGTCGGGTAGTTTGGCGGATAGGAAGCACCGAACAGGGGTGCGAGAGTAGCCCAGTAGAGAGTGAAATCACTCTGAGTCTGCGTGGCACGGGATAGTACCGACGTGGATGACATCAGGGTCGCAAAGTCGAGGTTATAATCCACTTGGAGATTGCCAACTTCCAGGCGACTCTGCTGCGGCGTCGGATAGTAGGTCGCTACTGTGAACTGTGGCAGGTTGGTGAAATACTGCGAATTGTTGCTTGAATCGACCTCCGAGATCGTCAAACTCGGCTTAATGGTCAAGGCATCGGTCGGCTTCCACAACCCAAGGATGCGCCCGCTCTTAAGATCGACGTCGTTGATTCGCCGTTCAGTCACCGGGAGGTCGGGAGACGCAACGCTGTAATCACCTGGGGTCGCTTGATTGATATAGCCCGGGACGTGTTCAAATGCCCCGACGAGACGCACAGCGGCGTCGGACGACAGTGGAAGATTCACGGCCGATTTCGCCAGATACCCTTGACCACCGCCATCCATGTTCGAGCCGCCCACCTCAGCGTTCACCGCAAAGGCTGCCGGATCCGGTTGAGCCGTCAGGATCCTTACCGCACCACCCATGGAGCTCGAGCCGTACAGCGTTCCTTGCGGCCCTCGCAGCACCTCGACCCGATCCACATCAAAGAAGTCGATGTCTGGGGCACCGGCATATCCGTCGGTGCGGATGTCGAGGGGAGTCTCATTGAGATACATCGACACGGCCGGGGCAAGTCCGTAGGAAGTGCCGAGGCCACGAATTGCCAGCGTCGTCTCGCCTGGACTCAGCACGTCGAAAGAGAGGCTCGGAACGTGTGCCGCCAAGTCTGCGTTCCCCTGCAGGTGTAACTGGTTGAGCGAATCGCCGCTGAGCGCCGTGATGGCCTCGGGCACGTCTTGCAGGCGCTCGGTGCGGCGCTGCGCAGTCACTACAACCTCTTCAAGCGCATCGTCTGCCGCGAATATCGGCAGCGCCGTGCTGGTGAGCAGTAGGACGCAGGATCCCAGCAACCAATTGGTGGTTCTTAGTTTCATATCATCTCCATTGCCTGTCTCGCGCCGCGCGTGCCTTCCAGCATGGCGTGAGCCATATTCATGTTGCCCTGCAGCTCCGAATGCGCGAACACAATGCGACCGTGTGGTGTACGAATCACCTCATGCGGCGGAGGCGAATTTCCCGAGCCAAAGAAGAATCCCGGTCCCGGCGCAAAATAGGCATGGCCCCAGCGATTCAAGACAATGCCTGCAATATCGCGGCGTGCATCGAAGCCCGCCGCGCCGAACATATCCGAGAGTTGTTCGCGAAGTTGCCGCTCGAAGTCGGCGTAGGAAGTAGAGAGCAATTGCGCTCGCCCTGCCATGCCCTGCACTGCCGGATCGACTTCCGGGTGCAGCAGCGGAATATAGAAGGTAAGCACGATGGGACTATTGGGCGTGAGCGGCGGTGCATCCTTGCGCAAGGCGACGTTGCGGCGGACGCACACGTGCCATCCAAGCCCAGAGAACCATCGGGCGGCCGTGAAGCCGAGTTTGTCGAAGTAGCGCCAGTGACGCACGGCCACGTTGGCTGTCAAAACCGGGCCATAGCGAAACTGCGCGTAGGCTGCCGCATGCGACGCGGACAGATCGCCCACCACATTGCGGTTGACCCAGCCACCGGAACCCATCACCACCGCTTTGGCACGAATGCAATGGAGTTTTCCGCGTTGCACGTACATTACCCGCACCGTGCCGGCACTCGCCGGATCTCCTTCGTGCCGAATGTGCACTGCCGTGGACTCCAAGCGCAGGCGCAGCGGGGCGCCGACTCGGTCGAGCGCATCGAAGTTGATGCGACCTTCGGCGACGTCGGCGAGCGAGCCATCGCCACTGATGGCGGCCGGCAGCATTCGCGCCCACATCTTGCGTAAGATTGTCGCGTTGCCGCCAGGGAATGACACGACAGCGACGTCAGCAAACCGGTTGGGCGTGTTGCTGGGGATGGTGCCGGGTAGTGTGAGCCGCTTGGCAGCAAGTGCCGATACGGCGTTGCCGCATACCCCGAAATTACCCACGCCCAGTAGAGGATCAATGTATCGTTTGACTTCCGCGCCGAAGCCGAGCTTGTCTAGAAGATCATAGTAGGTGATGGAATCGAGCCACCGATCCGGCTCGGCCTGCGCGGACACCACGTCGCGCCGGTTGTTGGCGAAGGCATCGAGCTCCTTCTGAACCTCCGCGCTCCACGGCGTATTGGCAAAGCGGGCAGCGATGGGATTCTTGGCCCACCCGTGTCCTTTGAAGTAATACCCGGTCGCAAACTCCCTCTCCAAGACCATGGGATCGAAATGATCATTGGGTAAGTTGTATTTTTCGGCTCCACCGGCCAGCGGCTCGAGGTCGTAATGCGGTGGCATCCCGAGTTCGCGGTAGATGTTGGCATAGGTTTCATAGCGCCCGGTGATGTGATCTGTCTCTCTAACCGCGAGCGCGCCGTTGGAGCCTTGAGGAGCGATCAATCGGTGCCCGTCCACATCGAATTCGTTCTGCTTTGCCTCGCCGCCGAAGACGGCATGGTTCTCCAGCACCAGGCAGGTCTGGTCGGGCTTTCGGTGCTTGCTGAATTCGTAAGCAGCGGTGGTGCCGGAAAATCCGCCGCCGACCACCACCAGGTCATACGTCTCTTCGAAGGGCAAATCGGCGTCCGGGTACAAGTGATCCCGGATGCCGTGCGCGGCATCGCGTACGGCCTCCGTGTTGCCGTTTGACCAGCGATAGTCACCAACGCCGCCGTACCCGGTCCAGGGTGAGCCGGAGGGTGCATAGCTCGTCTCAAGAACTGCGCTCGCCGCTGATGTGGATCTTGGCGAAAGCAATGCGACGCCAGACCCCATCAATACGCCGTTGACGAAGTCTCTTCGTGATATGGGGCAACCCATACCAAGGGAGCGCGACACACGACTGCGGGTCATAGACTTTCCTTTAGGGTTTGAGCGAGGGACGGCGAACGAGCGCCGGTCTCAGCGTGCCGACGGACCTCGTGCTCGCGCCGCAGATAAGGTGCCGCGAGCAACAACGGCACGATTACCCCAACAATCAGCAACTCCACCATCACCAGCGAAGTCTGCAAGGCATGCCCGCCACCTTGAGTGCTTAGCATGCCGCTAATACCACCGACCAAGGCCGGACCCGCCGCCAAGCCGGTCACACCTGCGATGAGTAAGGTCATTGCACTTGTTGTAGCGCGCATGGATGCGGGAACGTGGACGAAGCACGAAGCCCAAAGTGCGCCGTTGGTGGTAAATATCGCGAACGCATAGGCGCCGTTGAGCGCCAAGGCAATGTTGGCAGAATGGGCCAGCAGCATCGACAGCCCCACGGGCAGCGCGACCAGGTACATTCCCGCAGGAAACCAGACCAGCCAACGAATATCGCGCCGCATAAGATGCTTAGCTATGAGGCCGCCCAGAATGCTGCCTGGGATACCGCCCAAGGCAACGGTTAACCCATAGCGAAATCCAACTTCCGACACCGACAAGGAAAATTCCCGCACGTAGTAGCTGGGGAGCCATTGATTCAAGCCGAATTCGACCAGCATGCCGAAGCATATGGCCACGACAACCAGCACATAGGACCTGAGAGACACTAAGTGCGCCACGACCGTACGCAGCGTGACAAATGCCTCTCTTCCATTGGCGACGACGTCTCGCCTCGCCGGCTCGCGCAGCGTCGCAAACATCAGCGCCGCCAACGCAAACCCCGACAATCCGAAGTAGCTCATGGCTTCTCGCCAGCCGACGCGCACTTCGAGGTAGCCTCCGAGAACCAACGACAGGGTCGCCCCCAGCACCGCCCCCGTGGAATGAAGACCCAAGGCAAATGGCCGGTTCTCCGCCGATACATAGTCGGCGAGCAGGGAATGCGAGGTCGGGATGCAGACCGACTCGCCCACACCGAGTGCGACGCGGGCCGCAAGCATCTGCACAAAGCTGCGCGAGAGCCCGAACAATCCCGTGGCAGTGCTCCAAAACAAGATGGCGATGGATAGCCAGCGGACGCGGCCGTTGCGATCCGCAAGGCGGGCGAGCGGCACGCCGGTTAGGGCAAAGAAAATCGCAAAGCCACCACCCATCATGATTCCCAGCTGCGCGTCCGTGAGGCCCATGTCCGCTTGAATGGCCGGCAGAAGGATGGACACGATCATGCGTTGCCCGTAGTTCGCAACATTCGCAAGAAACAACAGGAACACCACATATGCCGCATATGAGGAGGAGGCAGGCGCACTCATGCGGTGTCGGTCATGAGCGCGAGATACCGATCGATGAAATCCGCGGTCATGCTCTCGAGTTGGGAATAGGGACCTGGCGTATAGCCACGGGAGGCGATACCCGCCGCGTTCAATTCGATGAGGCTCTTGTCTTGCTTGGTGGTCTCATCCCACAGCCAGACCAAGTCAGCAATCGCGTAGTCCCGCCCTTCAACAGCGTCGGCGTGTACCAACCAGCGCAGTACCACTCGAGTCGTGGTCGCGGTCTGCGGAACGTAAGTAACGGAGATCGCGTAGTCGCACATGGCACCCAAGTAGGAGAGAAATCCCACGCAACCCGTCGTAACGCTCTCATCGTGTGCCGCGATTCGGCCGAGCAACGGCGCGACGCCCTTGCCATCCCGAGAGGCAGTTAGTTGACCTGCCGCCAAGGGCCAGGTGCCCGCCCGGCACAATTGCCCAGCCGTCGCCTTCATCTCGCTGCGGCCGGTAGGCACACTCGCGGCCTGCATCTTCAATTGCCAGGACTTGTGGTAGGCGGCAAAGCTCTCCGCCGCACCCGCTACTTTTTCATCCGCGCGTACAAAGGCATTGGCGGCGGTGTATTCCGGGTGGCTCGCCAGGCAGTGAAAACACTCCAGGTTATTCTCAATCGCGAGTTTCCAGTTGGCCTGAATTGAATACACGCGTGTGGCAGCAACCTTGCACGAGGCAAGTTCGTATCGGTGCAAATATGGCCGCATGTGCTCGAACATTGCCACCGGATCCGGCGCCTGCGCTGGCGAAAGACTGATCAGAATCAGCCCCTCAAATATCGTCACACCGCAGCGGCGCAATCCAAAATCGGACTTGCTCAGCGCATCTGGCATATGGCGCCAAGCTGCAAGCTCGCCGTTGAGCCGGTAAGACCATCCGTGGTAGCGGCAGCGAAGTAGCGCCGTGCGCCCGGCCGCGTCCTCGCAGATCTTCGATCCTCGGTGCCTGCATACGTTGTGCAGCGCGTGGATCTCGCCGTTAGCGCCGCGTACCACGATGATGGAGGCACCCAGTGCCTCCACTACGAAGTAGTCGCCATGTGCCGGAATTTGACTTACATGACCCACCGCCATCCAGTGAGCGCCGAGGAATCGCTCGACCTCGAACTCAAAGATCTCTTCGTCGAGGTAGAAAGCTTGCGCAAGACTTCCCCCGCGTCGATGCTCGCGAATCAGTTTTTGCAATTGCGTCGAAGTGCGCATGCGCCGATCCATCCAGCCTCTTGCCTTTTATGGCTGAACTGTAGACCGCGGCAGAGTCAGGGTGCTAATGCAGAAGTTTCTAAATGATTAAATCGTACCGTAAAGGTATCGAGCCGGGGATCCCGAAACGCCTTTGCACTCACGCCCCAGGCGCCGCAGCCATCACCCAATGCGGGCGAATAGCAGAGATTGGGCCCATTGCTGGCCGCCAACTAGTTGTTACCCCGGGGTTGTATATGGTGACGACCATCAGATAATAATGAGATTGTCACAACAGGTGTCGGTGCCATGGCAACCAAAGTCTTGCTTAGTGCGGGGGATGCGAACCCTGACCTCTGGGGGAAGCTCGAGCAAATCCAGCGGATCGATCCGGCCATCAGCGGTGGGATCGACAGCATAGTACAGGGTCGTCATCTACAAAGCCCCGAAAGACCCATGTCCGCGTTGTTTAGCTCGGGCTACGAGGAAATACATCAGATCGATGTTGGCTTTTGCGCTCATATAACGGACGCCGTGATCGACCAAGACTGGAGGGTCGCCGCCACAAGTGTGGAGCACACCCTGCGTTTTCGTATCGCCTTTGCCGGTGAAGCGGGTTACACAGCGCGAGAGAGTCGGGTGTCCGATGCGATCGCTCGATGCGCGTTTATTGTCCGGCCGCCTGGCGAGTCGCTCACCGCAAACTTCAAGGGGGGCGCTGCGTATCGCTACTGTTCGCTCAGTTTGACTCAAGACTATCTTCGCAAAACACTGGGACTCACCGACCAAGACTTGCCTGCCATGTTGATGACGTACTGGGCGCGACACGAAACAGTAATGGGCCATTTCCCTGCATCGAAACCCTCACTCACTCAAGCTAGCCGCTTCTTCAATATCAGATTGCGGGGCGCTTGGCATGATCTTACTGTGCGCACCATCGCGCTCGACTTGCTACGGTTGTTGTTTCAGGATTGGCAGAGCGCGCGACCAGGGGCGCGTGCCTCCATTCGTATTACTCCAACGGACCGTGGCAAGTTATCGAAGATACGAGAGCAGATCGACATGAATCCCGCTGCGCTTCTTACGCTTGAAGCGCTCTGTACCAAGGCAAAGATGAATCGAAACAAGCTGCACTTCGGTTTCAAGCAACAGTACGGTGCGTCGATTCATGAATATCAGACTGAACTGCGCATGCGGGAAGCTCTACGATTGCTGCAAACGACCGAACTCCCTATAGCTGAGATTGCGGAATGTGCGGGGTATCCGGAGCCCACTAACTTCACGGCAGCGTTCAAAAAGCACTTCGCATCACTTCCACGCGACATGAGAAATGCTGTTCAAGGGCGCTCGCGGCGCTAGAGTGTTTGGAATCGCACAAAAGAAGCTCGCGAAGTGCCCCGTCGCCAGGACTGTTGTCCTCCTTTTGGAGGCGACCACTAGCTTTCACAATCCGAACCTCGTAGCTCAGCACGTTCACGCAGCCAATTCTGCGGCTGCCTTCTTCACTGACGTGGGATGTTTCAATGGATAAGTGTTCCTGCTCATTTCCTCGTCCTCTCGAGCATGGCGCTCGGTGTAATCACTTCGATCTCGAAGTCGCG
>Ga0210387_10002276_pt1 | contig 14620 bp, 10 predicted proteins | sample IncBWC7OmetaG_FD_160108 | JGI IMG/M metagenome (GOLD analysis project Ga0210387, IMG submission 160108) | Forest soil microbial communities from Barre Woods Harvard Forest LTER site, Petersham, Massachusetts, United States - Inc-BW-C-7-O ...
TGCGCTGAAGCATCCCGATGTGGTGACGCATTGCGTGAGTATGAGCGGGGCGTTCGATATTCATCAGTTTCTGGATGGGTATTACGACAATGATTGTTATTTCAATAATCCTCCGGACTTTTTGCCGAATATGACGGATGACTGGTTTTTGAGCCGGTACCGGCAGATGAAGATTGTGCTGGGGTCGGCGGATTGGGATATGTGTCTGGACCAGAACGTGAAGCTGTCGGGGATTTTGAATGGGAAGGCAATTCCGCACTGGCTGGATGTTTGGGGGGATAACTCGAAGCACGACTGGCCGCTTTGGGAGAGGATGGCGGGGAAGTATTTTTGAGTGGCATCGATTGCGTCGAATCAAAGCGAAAAGCAGGTTCCTGACCGGGCTTTCAGCCCGGTTCGGAATGACAACACCGTTAAGTCAGGAATGGAGATGAAGTCGTGAAGAAGATTGGCGTTTTGTTTGGGATGGAGAATACGTTTCCGCCGGCATTGGTCGAGAAGATTAACTCGATGGGAGTCGAAGGCGTGGAGGCGGAGTTTGTGAAGATTGGCGGGATTCGGATGGATGAGCCGAAGAAGTATGCGGTGATCATCGATAGGATTTCGCAGGATATTGAGTTTTACCGAGCCTATCTTAAAAATGCCGCGCTGCAGGGGACGATTGTGGTGAACAATCCGTTCTGGTGGACGGCGGACGATAAGTTTTTTAATTATGCGCTGGCCCACAAGATGGGCGTGGCGATTCCGCCAACGGTGATTCTGCCGCATAACGAGCATCCCGAGGGAACGACGGATCAGTCGATGCGGAATTTGATGTTTCCGCTGAACTGGCAGGAGTTGTTTGACTATGTGGGGTTTCCGGCGTTTTTGAAACCTTATTCTGGGGGCGGATGGAAGCATGTTTATCACGTGCATAATCCGGAGGAATTTTTTCATCATTACAACCAGACGGGGCGGCTGTGCATGACGCTGCAGCATGGTGTGGAGTTTGACGAGTATTACCGGTGCTACGTGGTGGGGCAGGAAAAAGTGCACATCATGAAGTACGACCCGAAGGCGCCGCATCATGAGCGGTATGTGAAGGGAAATCCGGCGCCGTCGACTTCGGCGTTGAAGGAGCGGATTGAAAGGGACGCTCTGGCACTGTGCCGGGCTTTGGGGTACGACTTGAATACTGTTGAGTTTGCGGTGGAGGGTGGAGTGCCGTATGCGATTGACTTTTTGAATCCGGCGCCGGATGCGGAGATTACTTCGGTGGGGCAGGAGAATTTTGACTGGATTGTGAATGCGGTCGCGGAGATGGCGGTGAAGATGGCGCTGAGTGGGGAGAATCCGGTGAAGGAGTTGCGGTGGGCGGAGTTTCTGGCGGGGGCGGCTTCGGCGAAGGCGGAGAAGAAGGGTGAGCCGGAGTGGGTCGCGGCGCGGAAGCGGAAGCCGGGTGCGAAGTAGAGACTTTCGTTCTTCTTCGAGAGAACTCCCTGACGTCGCGCGGGGACTGCATCGAGGGTAGGGATCCTTCGACTGCGTAAGTGCTTCGCTTCGCGGAGCACTTACTTCGCTCAGGATGACAAGGCCTTCGGGGGTCTCATGCGGAGAGGGAAAGTCGCGAAGACAGTGGAGGAATATCTGGAGAGCACTCCGGAGCCGGCACGGTCGACCCTGAAACATGTTCGGGTGGTGATTCGCGCTGTGGTGCCCAAGGAGACGACTGAGGTGATCAGCTACGGGATGCCGATGTTCAAGTTTAACGGGATGCTGGTGGGGTATGCGGCGTTTAAGAATCATTGCAGTTTGTTTCCTACCGGCTCGGGGGTGCTTGATCGGTTTGAGAAAGAGTTGAAGGGCTATCGGACTTCGAAGGGGACGATTCAGTTTCCTCTCGATCGGCCTTTGCCGGATGCGCTGGTGAAGAAGATTGTGCGGGCGCGGGTTAGGGAGAATCGGGAGTGGGACTGAGGAGTGCGTTGTTATACTGTTACCGGCGGTTTTGCCCACCCTTTCGCAAAGTGCGCGAAAGGATGGGGCACCCGCGGTTGTGGTTGCGGCGGCGAACAGCAGGTTCCTCACCGGGCTTTCAGCCCGGTTCGGAATGACAAGATTTCAACAATGACAAGACTCGAATAGTGACCGGGCTTGAACATGACCAGACTCTGAATCATGACAAGACTTCAATAAATTTTAAGACTTGAAGCATGACTCCTACTTTTACGATCGGGATTGAAGAGGAATATCAGACCGTTGATCCGGCTACGGGGGAACTGCGGTCGCATATTCAGGCCGAGCTTCTGCAGAAGGGGAAGATGTTGCTGCAGGAGCGGGTGAAGGCGGAGATGCATCAGTCCGTCGTCGAGGTGGGGACGGGGATTTGCCAGAACATTAAGGAAGCCAAGGCGGAAGTGAAGATGCTGCGGCGCGGGATTGTGAAGCTGGCCCGGGAGAACGGGCTGCGGCTGGCGTCAGTGGCCACACATCCGTTTTCGGATTGGCGGACGCAGGAGATTCATCCCGACGACCGTTATAAGGGAATTGTTGAGGACCTGCAGCTGGTGGCGCGGGCGAATCTGATTTTTGGGCTGCATGTGCACATTGGGATTGAGGATCGCGAGACGGCGATCCACATGATGAATCATGCGCGGTATTTTTTGCCGCATATTTTGGCGCTGTCGACAAATTCTCCGTTCTGGCTGGGGATGAATACCGGGTTGAAATCGTACCGGTGCAAGGTGTTTGACAAATTTCCGCGGACGAACATTCCCGATTATTTCCCGAGCTGGGGCGAGTATGACAATTTCATCAAGTTGCTGATCAAGACGAACTGCATCGACAACGCGAAAAAGATCTGGTGGGACATTCGGCCGCATCCATTTTTCAATACGATTGAATTTCGGGTGTGCGACATTCCCATGCGGGCGGACGAGACGATTGCGATTGCGGCGCTGATTCAGGCGACCGTGGCGAAGCTGTACAAGCTGCATACTGCGAACCAGGGGTTTCGGCTCTACCGGCGGGCGCTGATTATGGAGAACAAGTGGCGGGCGTCGCGGTACGGGCTGGACGGCAAGATGATTGATTTCGGCAAGCAGACGGAAGTGCCGACGCGGGATTTGATTCATGAGTATCTGGAGTTTATCGACGATGTGGTGGATGAACTGGGATCGCGCGAAGAGTTGAATTACATTCACAGGATTCTGGAGCATGGCAGCGGGGCCGACCGGCAGCTGCGGGTGTTTGAGGAGACTGGAGATTTGAAGAAAGTTGTCGATTACATCATAGGAGAGACGGAAGCCGGGCTCGAGGAAGAGCCGGCTGACGTACGAAAAGTAGGGTAATGAGCGATTCTTTAGAGCGAGTGAATTCTTCTGATCAAGTCAAACTCCCCGCTCAAGCGAAGCTTGAACGGGGCACCCTCGACATTCCTTTTGATCCTGAGTACGCGCCGGGGGCTTTTAACGCGGTGAATGTTTGTCTGCGGGTGCAGGCGGGTGAGCAGGTTTGCGTGATCACTGACGAGGCAACGATTGAGATTGCGGCGGCGGTGGCGCGGGAACTGGAAAAAATCGGCGCGCCATATCATGCGTGGGTGCTGGAGGAGTGGGCGGAGCGTCCGCTGAGGGATTTGCCGGAGGCCATTCTCGAGGATCTCGAGACCAGTTCGGTTTCGATTTTTGCGGTGCAGGCGCAGACCAACGAGCTGCGGTCGCGGATTCAGATGACGGAAGTCGTGAACCGGCGCAAGATTCGCCACGCGCACATGGTGAACATTAACCGGCAGATCATGCTGGAGGGGATGCGGGCGGATTTCCAGAAAGTCGACCGGCTGAGCGCCAAAGTGATTGCCATGGTGCGCAAGGCGTCAAAGGTGCGGGCGCAGACGGCGGCGGGGACCGACCTGACGGCGGATTTGAATCCAGATTACAAGTGGCTGAAGACCAGCGGGATTATTTCTCCGGAAAAGTGGGGGAATCTGCCAGGTGGGGAGATTTTTACGACACCCGGCGAGGTGAATGGGACGTTCGTGATTGACGGAGTGGTGGGGGATTATTTGTGCGCGAAATTTGGGAACCTGCAGGAAAATCCGCTGACCGTGCGGATGAAGGGGAACCGGCTCACTGAGGCGCATTCGGAGAATCGCGAACTGGAAAATGATTTCTGGAAGTATACGCATACGGACGAGAACAGCGATCGGGTTGGCGAGTTTGCCATTGGAACGAATATTGATTTGAAGGAAGTGATTGGACAGATTCTGCAGGATGAGAAATATCCTGGAGTGCACATTGCGTTTGGGAATCCTTATGGGGCGCATACGGGGGCGCAGTGGGATTCGACTACACATATTGATGTGGTGGGGCGGAAGTTTAATATCTGGGTGGATGACGAGCAGATTATGCGGGACGGGAAGTTTTTGGTGGAGGCTTAGGGCCTCTGGCTTTTGATTTTGGAGCGAAGTGCAGGAGTTGGAGTGGCGTCGGCGAGAAGCAGGTTCCTCCACTCGCTTCGCTCGGTCGGAATGACAAGGGTTTGTGGTGGGGTATAGGGATCCTTCGACTTCGCAAAAACGCCGACTTTGTCGGCGTTTTTTGCTACGCTCAGGATGACAGGATCGCATGATTCCCTTTCTTCGAAAGCAATTTAACGACGGGTTCACTCCGGAGAAATATTCGGCGTTTTTGCGGCGGGTGGATGAGGTCTCTGGGACGCATGTGCAGTTTCGGCTGTCGGAGACGCCTTGCTTTTTTCCTAAATCGCTGATTGATCGGATGGCTTCGGATGGGGCGGAACTGATTCGGCAACTGGTCGACAATCCTGTTTATCTTGCGAAATCCGATGAGGCTGTGCCGGCGGAGTTTAAGGTTCCGAATGAGCCGGATCATCCGATGTTTGTGCAGGTGGATTTTGGGTTGGTGCGGGATGCTGCTGGCGAGTTGCGGCCGAAGCTGGTGGAGTTGCAGGCGTTTCCTTCGTTGTATGCGTATCAGGGGCCGCTGGCGGAGGCTTATTTGGATGTATATGGGCTTCGGGAACCGGGACGGCTGCCGGAGGAAAGCAGGTTCCTCACCGCTGCTTCGCACCGGTTCGGAATGACAAAGCAAGAGGCTGGGCCAGTAGGCTCTGAGCTGAAGTATTTCCTCGGCGGGCTCGGTACAAACTCTTATACCGAGCTTTTGCGGCGGGCGATTGTGGGGGAGCATGATCCGGAGAATGTGATTTTGATGGAGATTGATCCGACGCACCAGAAGACGCTGCCGGATTTTCTGCTGACCGAGAAGATGCTGGGGGTGCGGGCGGTCGATATAGTCGACATCCGAAAAGATGGGGCGCGGCTTTATTATGAGCGCGGCGGGAAGCGGGTGCCGATCGAGCGGATTTATAACCGGGCGATTGTCGATGAACTGGAGCGCAAGCATGTGAAGCTTGGGTTTGACTGGCGTGACGATCTGGATGTGGAGTGGGCAGGGCATCCGAATTGGTATTTTCGGATTTCGAAATTTTCGATCCCTTATTTGCAGCATGTGTCGGTGCCGAAGACCGTTTTTTTGGACAGCTTGTTTCTGGATGGGCTGCCGGAGATTCCTGCCGATCTTGAGAATTATGCGCTGAAGCCGCTGTATTCGTTTGCGGGGCTGGGGGTGGTGATTGCTCCGACGAAAGAGGATATTGCGGCCATTCCGGCGGAGAAGCGGCCGTATTACATTTTGCAGGAGCGGATGCATTTTGAGCCGGTGATTGCGACTCCGCTGGGCGGGACCAAGGCGGAGGTGCGGGTGATGTATGTGTGGCTGGATGAGTTGACGCCGGTGCTGACGATTATCCGCATGGGGCGGGGGTTGATGATGGGCGTGGATCACAACAAGAATATGGAGTGGGTGGGGGCGTCGGCGGGGTTTTATCTGGAGTGATGCTCGGGGGCTGAAGCCCTGATATTTCTTTGCGCTTTACGCGGCGCTGAAGCGCCGCTCTTCCACTCAAATCCCCACCCTTCGACTCCGCTCAGGGCAGGCTTTCTCGCGCAAGGGGCGCGCGAGAAATGGGGCATCCGTCCCCGACTGATTTTTCTATTTCAGTTTCACGAAGAGCAGGACGAAGATGGCCCAGATTCCTACGGTGATGGGGAACTGGACCACGGCGGCGTCGCGCATGGGGCCGCCTCGGGGTAGGGCAAATGTCAGCAGCATCATGGCAAGAGCGGTGAGCACTCCGACGGCAAATCTGCTTTTCCAGGTCATTTTTGTTTTCCCCCTCTCAACTTAATCGACGTGAATCCTTCGCGGGCAGGCAGAGATTGTACACCCGGATCCAGTTTCAAGATCTTTAACCACTAAGGACACGAAGGTCCACGAAGGAAACCATGCCGGGGGAACTGCCTTGTTGGGCGAGGGCATTCCATGCCGGCTTATGCGGAGGCGGTTTCCAGGCGGCGGCTGACGAGAATTCCGGCGGCGATCAAGGCGATTGTGAGGGCTACCATGAAGACCATCCATCCCCAATATTGCATGGGATGGCGGAGGGCGCGGATGACCTGGCGGCCGTAGTGGTCGGCGACGTAGGCGATGGCGGAGTAGCGGAGGACGCGGCCGATGGTGACGAGGGCGAGAAATTTTCCCAGGGGATAGTCCGATGCGCCGGCGGCGGCGAAAAACATGCTGGTGGGAGTGGGGATGGGGATTGCTGTTGATGCGAAGAGAGTTCCTGAGCCCCAGCGCTTGAACAGCTTGAGAAATTTGGCCAACTTGGTCTTTTTGAATTTTTTGTCGAGGTAGGCGGAGCCGGCTTTACGCGCTACGCGGAAGGTTAGGAAGGCTCCTAGGACCGAGCCGGCGGTCGCCGTCGCGGCGTATTCATACCAGGGATCGCGGTGACTGGCGGAGAGGACGGCGGTGAGGATGTCGGGACCGCCGAAGGTGGGAAGCGGAGAGCTGTCGAGGACGGCGAGGAAGAAAAGGCCGAGGGCTCCGAGGTGGCGGAGAGTGGCGGCGAAGGTGCGGGGAACGGGGCGCCTGCGGGCCGGAGCGAGGAAGTTCAGCATGTTGGGAATATATCAAGTGTGGCGGGAACCACGGGGCTAAAGCCCCCGCATCAATTTTTGGATGCTTGACGCGGCGCTGAAGCGCCGCTCTTCCACGGTGCGGGCGGCGTTCGGTGGCAACGAGCACAAATCGGTGGGACTGCCAGCAAAAAGCAGGTTCCTCGGTCGCCGTCGCTTTCGCTCCGGCTCGCTCGGAATGACAACGATAGATTGTCCGGCTTTTCAGCAGGCGGGCTTTAATCGGGCAGTGATTTGACTGCGTGCTCCGGCGACCGGATCAGCTGATTCGTTTGACGATGGTGGTTTCGAGGACTTTGCCGTTGGGGCGCAGGAGTTGCATTTTGTTGCCGCGGAGGCGGACGGGGACGGAGACGCCGGGGGCGAATTCGCCGGGCTGGTAGTCGGAAGAGGCGGGGTCGTATTCGCCGACATAGGCGGCGCCGTTGACTTTGACGACGATGGCGGTGCGGCGGGGGGCAGGCTCGGTGAATTCGCGCATGATTTCGTGTTCGGCTTGCGCCCAGTTTTCGAGGTCGTGGCCGGGAATTTTTCCGTTGCGGATGTAGATTTCTTCGGCGCGGCGGCGAATGGCTTCCTGCAGGTCGGTGGGGGCTTGGGCGGCGGCGTTCATGATGGGGAAATCTCCTAACTGGGCAGAAATTCCGGCTGTCCTTCTTTCATAATATTGGGTTAACAGAGCGGTGGTAAGGCTAGTTGGCTCACCGATGGACGTGGGGAGGGCAAGAGTGGGAATTAGCGGTGCTTGCGCCCGGAACGGGACAGCGGCTGTGGTTCGAATCCCTCGGCGGCTGAAGCCGCTAGAGTTAGAGGGACCTTTATCGCAGCGCTGGAAGCGCTGCGCCACCCGAAGACAGATTTGATTCACTGCGTGAAAGCGGTGCATTGCGAGGGCGATTCAGTCGCCTCGCTGAACGAGTTGTGCAGTGGCAATTTGGGCGCTGCACCGAGATGGTGCGGATGAACTCATCTGGCTGTAGGCCTTGGGAAATAGGGGAGTTGACCGGATTCGGCTGGGGGCCTAACATTACCGCCTAAGCAAGGTCGCGCCTCTCATGATCGGCCAGCAGGTCTCTCATTACCGCATCCTTGGCAAGCTTGGCGGCGGTGGCATGGGAGTGGTGTATGAGGCTGAGGATCTGAAGCTAGGGCGGCACGTTGCGCTGAAGTTTATTCCCGAAAATCTGATCGGCGATCCTAAGTCGCTGGAGCGGTTTACGCGCGAGGCGCGGGCAGCGTCGCAACTGAATCATCCCAACATCTGCACGATTCATGGCATTGAGGATAACAACGGGCATCCGTTCATCGTGATGGAAAAGCTCGATGGCGAGAGCCTGAAGGCTCACATCGCGGGGCATCCGATGGCGGTGGAGGAAGTGCTTGATGTGGGCGTGCAGGTAGGCGACGCGCTGGTGGCGTCGCATGCCAAGGGGATTGTGCATCGCGACATTAAGCCGGCGAATATTTTTCTGACGCCGAGCCATCAGGTGAAGGTGCTCGACTTTGGGCTGGCGAAGCTGGTCAATAACCTGGGAACCGAGGACGACCCCGCGGCGGACAATTCGCTGACTGCGGTGGGAGTGATTCCGGGAACGGCGGTGTATATGTCGCCGGAACAGGCGCGCAGTGAAACCATTGACGCGCGCAGCGACCTGTTTTCGTTCGGGGTGGTGATGTATGAAATGTCCACGGGGAAGAAGCCGTTCACGGGAAATAATTCGCTGGTCACGCTGGATGCGGTGCTGCATTCGAAGCCAACGCCGCCGCGGGATTTGAATCCGAAGATTCCGATTGAGCTGGAAGGGATCATCGGGAAAGCGATGGAAAAGGACCGCAACCATCGCTACCAGAGCGCGGCGGAGATGCGGTCGGACCTGGCACTGCTGAAGCGCGAGACCGAGTCGGGGACGATCAAGACTGGAAGCGCCGTGACCGTCAACCTGCGGGCGGCATCGAGAACGTTTGGACACAGTTCACGATTGATGACGTGGCTGCTGGTGGGAATGGCAGGGTTGCTGCTGGCGGTGCTGGCTGCGGTGGGGGCGTGGTGGTACAACCACCGGGAAGTGGCGAACGCGGAGCAGCGTAATTCGATTGCGGTGCTGCCGCTGCAGAATATGAATGGGGATTTCAACATCGACTATTTGCGCTTCGCGCTGGCCGATGAACTGTCGAGCGTGTTGACGTATTCGCGATCGCTGGAGGTGCGGCCGTCGTCTGTGACGCGGAAGTATGTGTCGCTGGATGTGGATCCGAAAAAAGTGGGGCGGGAGCTACGCGTGGGACGGCTGCTGCAGGGGCACTTCATGAAGCAGGGCGATTCGCTGACGGTGACGCTGGAGGCGATTGACGTGCCCACCGAACGTCTGCTGTGGCAGGCCACGGTCACGGCGAAAGCCGAGGATCTGATCGGATTGCAGGAGCAGTTGACCACGCAGGTGGAGCATGGGCTGCTGCCGATTCTGGGTGGGGCGGGCGGAGTGGAGTCGGCGGCTTCGCGGCCGAAGAATCAACAGGCCTATGATTTCTATTTGCGCAGCGTGGCGGTGCCGCATGATCCGGCACCGAATAAGGAAGCGATCAGGATGCTGGAGTGGGCGGTGGGCATCGACCCGAACTATGCACCGGCATGGGAAGCGCTGGGGCAGAGATATTACTGGGACTCGATTTATGGCGGGGGCGGCGAGAGTGTGTTCCAGAGATCGAATAAGGCGTATGAGCGGGCGTTGAGCCTGGATCCGAATCGCATGATGGCCGCGGGCAACCTGATCACGGCACGGGTGGAGCGCGGAGACCTGGGAAGGGCTTACGATGCGGCGACGGACCTGGTGCGGCGGCGTCCAGAGAGCGCGGATGCGCACTTCGCTTTGAGTTATGTGCTGCGCTATGCGGGGATGCTGGAACAGTCGGGGAAGGAGTGCAACGAAGCGCGGCAACTGGATCCGGGAAATTTTGCGTTCCGGTCGTGCGCGTGGTCGTTCCTGGAGATGGGCAAGACCGACCGGGCGATGGACTTTGTGCATCTGGATGCGGGGTCGGAATGGGCGGCGTGGGTGACCCCTTATGTTTTTCTGGCGGAGGGAAATGTGACGGAGGCGCGAGGGGCCGCAAGGAATATGGCGAAGACTCCGACTTATCATCGCGAGTTGATGGAGGCATGCACGACGGCGCAGCCTCCGGCGGACCTGGCGCGGATTGTGCGGGAGAACGAAGCGTCGGTGACGATCGAGCCTGATCCGGAGGCGTGGTATCACGTGGCAGCGTTGATGGCGCGCTGCGGGCAGAGTGAGCCGGCGCTGCGCTTGCTGAAGCTCGCGGTGCAGCAGAATTATTGCGCGTACACGGCGTTGCTGGATGATCCGCTGCTGAAGGACTTGCGTAAGGATACGAAGTTTGACGAAGTGCTGACGGCTTCGAGTAATTGCCAGGCGGTGTTGAAGGAAGGGCGGCAGTGAAAAGAAGCTGCTAGCTGCTAGCTGCTAGCTTTTGGTTTTGGTTCCAGCCTGATTTGTTCGACTTTCAGAAAACTTATATGACGAAGGTTACACGCCGGACGGTGCTGCGGTCTTCGATTTTGGGAGCGGTGGCTGCGGTCGTTCCTGCGGTTGTCGCTGGGGCTGATACTGTGGCGCGCAAGGGACGGATTCGTCAGTCGGTGTGCCAGTGGTGTTATCCGCAGATTCCGGTGGAGCGACTGGCGGAGTATGCGGCGAAGATAGGGCTGCGGGGAGTGGATTTGCTGCAACCGGAGGAGTATGAGATTCCGCGGCGGTACGGGCTGGTTTGCACGATGGGATATGCGGGCGGCGGTGAGATCGGGAAAGGTTTGAACCGCGTGGAGAATCATGCTGCGATCGAGCAGGGATTTCGCGCGAACATTCCGCGGGCGGCCAAGGCTGGGGTTCCGAACGTGATCACATTTTCGGGGAATCGCGGCGGGATGGCGGATGAGGAAGGCGCGCGAAATACTGTCGCGGGGCTGAACCGGGTGAAGAAAATTGCGGAGGATCGCGGGGTGACCATCTGCATGGAGTTGCTGAACAGCAAGCGCGATCATCACGATTACATGTGCGATCACACCGCGTGGGGCGTGCGCGTGGTGGAGGAAGTGAACTCGCCGAATGTGAAGTTGCTGTATGACATCTACCACATGCAGATTATGGAAGGCGATTTGATCGAGACGATCCGGCGGAATATTCAGTGGATCGGGCATTTTCACACGGGCGGAGTGCCGGGGCGGCATGAACTCGATGGGACACAGGAAGTCGAGTGGGACGGGGTGATGCGGGCGATCGCCGATGCGGGGTTTCGCGGGTACGTGGCGCATGAGTTCTTGCCGACGGGGGATGCGAGGGAGTCGCTGCGGAAGGCGGCGGAGTTGTGTGACGTTTAGACCGCGCTGGCTAACGGACCCGGGGGCTAAAGCCCTTTCAATTTTCCTCGCTTTACGCGGCGTTAAAGCGCCGCTCTTCCACGGTTGTGAACGCATTTTTTCAACAAGCGTCAGATGGCTAGAGGCTCCCGCCGCGGGCGCCGAGACGGCAGAGCTACTCGAAAGAATTTGCGTCGGAGTGGTAGTAGGGCCCATCCTTGTAACGTGAGATATTTGGGGAGTTTAAGCCCGTTGCGGCGCGGCCTGCGCCGCGTTTCTTTTATACTTCAGGGCATGCGATTTTTCGGCGCAACGTCGATTTTTTCCCTGGTGATCCTTGCTCTCGTGATACCCACCCTTGCGCAAAATGCGCGCAAGGATGGGGCACCCTCTGCGGATTCAGCTTCCGCAAATTCATCTTCCTTAATCCCGGGTGCTCAGATGTTTTTCGATGTAGATCCTCCCGGACTTTTGTATCAAGGGACACCGGCGCCGATTCCGCAGGATCAAGGCATGGCCGGACTGCGGCTGGAATTGTTGCGGCTGGGGACTACGGCGCGGTTGATGCAGGTGGTGGCGCATCCGGATGACGAAGATGGCGGGATGCTGACGCTGGAGACGCGCGGGCGCGGGGTGAGCACGCTGCTGATGACGCTGAATCGCGGTGAGGGCGGGCAGAACAAGATTGGCAGTAATTTGTCGGATGTGCTGGGCGTGCTGCGGGCGGAGGAGTTGCTGGCTTCGGATCAATATTACGGAGTGCAGGAGCGGTTTTCGCGGGTGGCGGATTTTGGGTTTTCGAAATCTGCTGAGGAAACTTTTCAGAAGTGGGGCGGGCATGATACGGCGCTGGCCGACATGGTGCGTGTGATTCGGACGTTTCGTCCGGATGTGCTGGTGGCGCGGTTTTCGGGGACGGATCGGGATGGGCACGGGCATCATCAGGCATCGAGCATTCTGGCGAAAGAAGCCTTCCGTGCGGCGGCTGATCCGAAGCGGTTTCCGGAGCTGATTGCGGCCGGCCTCGAACCGTGGCAGGCGAAGAAGCTTTATATCGGAAACGTGTGCGGGTTTGGCGTCCAGAATTGTGAAGACGAGAAATGGACTTTGAAGCTGAACACGGGCGAGCGCAATGCGGATTTGGGCACGGGATACCTGCAGTTCGCGATGCAGGGACTGCGGCATCAGCTGTCGCAGGGAGCGGCGGGTTGGACGATTGATCCGGGGGACTGGTTCACGTTTTATCAGTTGGTGGATTCGGTGATTCCGTCGACCCTGGACAAGGATGGGCATGAGAAGAGTTTTTTTGATGGGATTGATACGAGTTTGATGACAATGGCGCCATTTGTTTCGAAGGAGAAGCAGCCTTCAGACATACGGCTGCAGTTGGCAGAGATCACAAAGCAGGTTGTGGCCGCGGCGCGAGCGGCGAAAGCAAATGACGGGTCGGCTGCGATTACTCCGTTGATGAAAGCTGTGCGTGGGCTGAACGATGTTCGCTCTGAGATGCTCGCGTGGCGGTTCGGTGCTCCGAATATATCCGGTCCCGCAAAGGGGGTGGCGGAGAGGATGGCGTCGGTCTTCCTGGATCGGATCGCGGAAAAGCAACAGCAGGCGGAGACGGCGCTGAATCTGGCGCTCGGCGCGACGCTTTCGGCGGATGTGTCGTCTGACGGCAAGAGCAGCGACGGCGGACACGAGGTTCACGTGCTGAAAGAGGCGGACGCGCTGACTACGGTTTCGCCGGGGCAGGAATTTCTGGTCGCGGTGAAGTTTCACAATGGATCGAAACTGCCGCTGATGGTTGATCACATTAAGCTGGAAGTGCCGCAGGGATGGAACACGATCAGCGGGAAAACGCGGCCGGAAACCATAAAGCCGGGGGAGGATTTGCACGCGGACTTCCGGTTGCGTGTGCCGAAGGACGCGGCGTACACGCGGCCGTACTGGCATCGGGATAATCCGGATGTTGAGGCGGTGAATCACATTGATAACGAGAAGTATGCGACGCTTCCCTTCCCGCCTCCGGCGCTGCGGGCGCGCGTGGAATATTCGGTGGGTGGGACAGGCGCGACGGCGAGTACGAGTACGACGAGGAACGGAGTCACGTCCGTAGTCGTCACGCCGTTTCTGGACGATGCGGGGAAGCGGCGGGAACGTCCGCTGGCGATTGTGCCGGCATTGTCGGTGATGCTCGAGCCGGGGACGCAGGTGATTTCGACGCATAACGGATCGACTTCGAGCGTGGTGGTGGGCATCACGGGAAACGTGAACAAGGGGGACCTGGTCAAACGCGTTGGTTCGTTGAAGCTCGAGCTGCCAGCGGGTTGGAAGTCGGAGCCGGAAGAGTTCTCGATGGAGTTCACGCGGCGGGGTGAGAAGCAGGAACGCACGTTCAAAATTATTCCGTCTGGTCTGCAGGAGGGGCGCGCGACCATTCGCGCAGTTGTGCTGTGGGACGGGCGCGAGTACAGCGAAGGGTACACGCTGGTGACGCGTGAAGACCTGGGGAGTTTTTATTATTACCAGCCGGCGCGGCAGCGGGTGAGCATTGTCGATGTGCAGGCGCCGCACGATCTGAAAGTTGGCTACATTATGGGCGCAGGCGATGACATTCCTACGGTGTTGAAGCAGGTGGGGATGGACGTCACGATGATTCCGGCGGAAAAGATTGCAACCGAGGATCTGAACAAGTTCGGGACGATCGTGCTGGGAATTCGCGCGTATGACACGCAGAAAGATGTTGTCGCGAACAACAAGAAGCTGCTCGATTTTGTTTCGGCGGGCGGAACGCTGGTGGTGCAGTACAACACCGGGACGGACGAGTTTAACTCCCACAAGCTCACTCCTTATTCTGCGGAACTGAGCCGGGCGCGGGTTTCGGTGGAAGAGGCTCCGGTGGAGATTCTGAAGCCGGAGGATTCGGTGTTTCATTATCCGAATACGATTACGGCTCGTGATTTTGATGGGTGGGTGCAGGAGCGTGGGCTGTATTTCATGGACGAGTGGGACGATCATTTTACGGCGCTGCTGTCGTGTCATGATCCGGGAGAAGACGCGCAGAAGGGCGGGTTGCTGCAGGCGCAGTATGGCAAGGGAACTTATATTTATGCGGCGTATGCTTTTTTTCGGCAGCTGCCGGCAGGCGTGCCGGGGGCGGTGCGGCTGTATGTGAATCTGTTGAGCGCGGGACATGAAAAACAGTA
>Ga0210387_10002277_pt1 | contig 14617 bp, 14 predicted proteins | sample IncBWC7OmetaG_FD_160108 | JGI IMG/M metagenome (GOLD analysis project Ga0210387, IMG submission 160108) | Forest soil microbial communities from Barre Woods Harvard Forest LTER site, Petersham, Massachusetts, United States - Inc-BW-C-7-O ...
TCGCGCTCATCGACCGAAATTTCATGGTCTCGGTTTGGTAGGTGCCCATGCGCGTCGATTGCTCGACCATCGCCTTGATGAGCTCGGTCCTTTGCGCACCGACCATCGCCGAGCAGAACGCGACCATCACACCGAGCAGCGCCATCGTGATGCCGATGTAGCGAGCCGAGCCGGAATTGTGGCCACCGCCGTGGGCCATGTGTTCGATCTGCTCGGCGATCTCGTGTGTGCTCATGACCCTTCCTCCGGCTCGCACCGGGATTCCACCACCGGCCGCCGACAATAGAGTCGACTTATGGAGTCTTGGAAAGCGCGAAATTCAGGCGTGCGCGCGCTCGAGCAGCGTGTAGCCCGCCGCGCTACCCGCTTTCTCTCGCCACGTCGCCGGCATCAACCAGATGAAGAGCGAGAGCGGGAACATGAAGGGCGGGCGGCGGTGGATCCGCATCGCTTCTTGTATGATGGTCACGCTCTCGAGCGGTTGAAAGCCGCAGCGAGCGAAGAATGCGAACCAATCCGGAGCACTGAAAACGAACGGAGCGGCCTGCATCTTCCGACGCACGCGGCCGCGGTGCCGTCGCGCCGCCGTGCTGTAGTAGTCCTGAATCCAGTATTCGAACTTGGCTTCTGCGCGCACGTCCTCTGCGAGCCGCTCGACCTCGTCATTGTGCAAATACGGGATCACACCCTCGGTGATGACCAGCACGCGGCGCGCATCATTGGCGACGCGCCGGAACAACGCTTGACGCGCGCTTCGGTCAGCGAGGTCGATGGCGACTCGCTCGAGGGAGCACACAGGCTGCTCGGCCGCGAGCTTGGCGTTCTTGTGCGCGATCATGGGCGGGAAATCGGCCTCTATCCAGCGCAGGGCCTTGGGAAGCGACATGCGGTAAGGCCGCGTGTCGAGCCCCGCGCCCAGGTTCAGTACGGTGTCCACGCCGCGCTCGATGGCAGACAAGATCAAGCGATCGATGGCGCTGGTGCGCACTACCATCACGAACGACATGAGCGCGCGATTGGGCATCTTGCGCGCGATAGCTCGCCCCCGCTCGCCGGCCAATACCGCAGCGAGCGGATCGTGGAAAATGGCGTCTGGCCGCTCGCTTTCTAGGGCTCGGAACGTCGCGACCCAAAACGCGGTGTCGCTCACGTGCTCGATTTCGCCGTTCATGAAGTCTTGCGCGTGCTCTCGGGCTCCGCTTCCGGTGCGGGCACTTTCGCCAGCCCGGGCATGTCGCCAGCGCGCGCCGCGCCAGCTTGCATTTCATTTACGACCTGCGCCAACGCGTCTGGCTCGAGCTCGTTGCTCGGTAAGCTGAGACGCGCGAGCGGCGGCTCGACGCCAAAGTAACCCGTGGCGCACGAGGCATGGATAGTCCCGATCGGATTGAAGCGACCCTCTTCGAAGATCTGCAGCGCGATGCGCCACGCGCCCTGCGCGATCAGCTCTCGGCAATGCCGGCATTTGGCGCGGCCAGAGCTGGCTCGCTCGGCCTTCAAGATGCGACACAGCCGCGGTTGAGCGATGCCGGCTTGAGCCAAGGCCTCGAGCTCAGCGCGCTCCGGGGAGCTCTCGCGCGCTTCCGCGAGCACGGGCAAGAACGATTCCGGTCGGGCGTGAGCAGCACACGGCAGGTGGAACCAAAATAAACTCTCGCCCTCGCCATAGGCGCTCGGCAACGCCTCGCCAAAGCGCAATTGATCGCGCAGGATGACCTCACCACAAGCGCGGCACTTGGCGCGTCCGCTCGAGGCGCGCTCGATCAGCGATGGCATGAGCCAATTTTGGTGGACGCTTGGCCATGAGGTCAAGTTCGCGACTTTCGCCCCTGCACAACCTGAACAAAGGACTGGTACGCTCGGTCCATGACGGCAGACTCGAAGACCGACGCGACCTCCGCGCTCGAGACGCTGCGCGGCCAAGCTCGCAACATCGACGGCTTCAGCGTCTCGCGCCTGCTCCCGGCCCTGACGCGAAAGCACCTGGGTCCCTTTTGCTTCTTCGATCATTTGGAACCGAGCGAGCTACAACCCGGGCGTGGCTTGGATGTCCGGCCGCACCCGCACATTGGGCTCGCTACGGTCACTTATGTGATCGAAGGCGAGGTCATGCACCGTGACAGCCTGGGCTCTTCGCAAGCCATTCGCCCGGGAGCCGTGAATTGGATGACGTCCGGCCGAGGCATCGTCCACTCGGAGCGCACGCCGAGTGAGCTGCGCTCGAGCGGCTCGCGTCTGCACTTGGTGCAGCTTTGGGTCGCGTTGCCACGAGCTGAGGAAGAGACCGAGCCTGAATTTCATCATCACCCCAGCGCTACGCTGCCCGAGCTCGAAGTGAGCGGCGCACGGCTGCGCTTGCTGGCCGGCAACGCGTACGGGAAAAGCTCACCGGTTCGGATATTTTCGCCGCTCTTTTATCTGGAAGCGGTGCTCCCGGCTGGCTGCACACTCCCGCTCCCGGAAGAGCACGAAGAGCGCGGCGTGTACCTGCTCAGCGGCCAGCTGAGCGCGAGCTCCGCGCTGATCGAAGAGCGTTCGCTCACGATCTTTCCCAGCGGGAGCAGCCAGGCGGTGCACGCAAACGTGGACTCTCGCTTGTTACTCCTGGGCGGCGCTCCACCCGACGGACCGCGCTATATCGAGTGGAATTTCATCTCGAGCTCGCAGGAGCGTATTGAACGAGCCAAAGCGGCGTGGCAAGCCGGGCAATTCCCGAAGGTGCCCGGAGACGACCAAGAGTTCATCCCCCTCCCCGCACCGAAACCCGCAGCTCGCGGTTGAACGCGCGCGCCGCCGACTCGATGCGGCGCTACTTGCGCAAAGTGGCGAGGGCGTCCGTCCAGCGCTGCAGCTCGTCGAGCATGGTCACCGCCGCTTTTTCGAGCGGTTCCGAGCCGCGAAACGTGCCGTTGTCCATGAGCTGCGCATGGAACGGAATCGTCACGGACTCCGGAATCGACACCACCTTGAGCGTGCTGAGAGGTTGCTTGGTCATCTGCACGGAGCGCATGCCGCCCGACACTCCGCCGTAGCTCACGAAACCCGCGGGCTTGTAAGCCCATTCGTGAAACAGATAGTCGATGGCGTTCAGCAGCGCGGGCGCCGCGCTGTAGTTGTATTCTGGCGTGACGAATACGAACGCATCGGAGGCCTTGACGATCGCGCTCCACGCCCTGGTGTGCTCTTTCTCGTACTCGGCAAGACGTGGGTGCTTCGGTTCGTCGAGCAGCGGCAAATTGCGGTCCTTTAGGTCGACCAACTCCACCTCGAATTTGCCGTGACTCTTGGCACGCTCGAAAAACCATTGCCCAATCGGGAGCCCGGCGCGCCCGGGACGTGTGCTGCCAATCACGACGCTCAGCTTGCTCATGTGCCGAGGTTTAGCTGATTTCTCCGCCCGGCAGCGGGCGTTTTTCCGACGGGTTGACAGCCCGGACAGAGTGGCCAATTTGCTGCGGGAAACCATGACCGAAGCCACGACCCATTCCTTCAAAGCCGAAGTGAGCCAAGTGTTGCACTTGGTCGTCAACTCTCTCTACAGCCATAAAGAGGTGTTCCTGCGGGAGCTCGTGTCGAATGCCTCCGACGCCCTCGACAAGCGGCGCTTCGAAGCGCTGACGCATCCGGAGCTGGCGTCAGCAACCGAGCTGAAGATTCAGATCAGCGCCGACCCGGTCGCCTCGACACTCACCATCTCCGACAATGGCATCGGCATGACGGCCGCCGAGCTCGAGCAGAACCTGGGCACCATCGCCCGCTCTGGCACGCGCGAGTTCTTGAACAAGGTCACGAAGGCGAAAGAAGCTGGCGACCAGGGGCTACAGCTGATCGGGCAATTCGGCGTCGGATTTTACAGTGCGTATTTGGTGGCTGACCGCGTCGACGTCATCACGCGACACGCAGGCGAAGAGGCCGCACATCACTGGAGCTCGGACGCGCAGGAGTCGTTCACCATCGAGCCGGCGGCGCGCGCCGAGGTCGGCACCACGCTCGTGCTGCACCTCAAAGACGAGCAGAAGGAGTTTTTGAACGAGGGTCGGCTGCGCGACCTCGTCCGCCGTTATTCCGACTATATCGGTCACCCCATCGAGCTCAGCGTAACGCCGAAAGAGGGGGAGTCGAAGCAGCCAGTTTTCGAGCGCATCAATCAAGCAAGCGCCCTTTGGCAGCGCACGCCAAGCGACGTGACCGAGGAGCAATACAGCGAATTTTACCGCCATCTGACCCACGACTACGAGCCACCGCTCGCGCATCGGCATTTCAAGGTCGAGGGCACACAGCTCTTTGCGGGTCTATTGTTCTTGCCCAAGCACGCCCCGTTCGATCTGTACGACCCGGCAGCCAAGCACGGCATTCGCTTGCACGTGCGGCGTGTGTTCGTGATGGACGACTGCGCGGAGCTACTGCCGAACTTCCTGCGCTTCGTGCGCGGCGTGGTCGACAGTGAGGACCTACCGCTCAACGTGTCGCGCGAGATCCTGCAAGATTCGAAGCTCGTGCGCGTGATCAGAAAGCAGGTCGTCAATCACTCGCTGTCGATGATCGAAGAGCTCGCGGGCAAGGACAGCGAAGTATTCGCGAAGTTCTGGGCTGACTTCGGCGCGGTGATCAAGGAAGGCTTGCACTTCGAGAGCGAGCACCGCGAGCGCATCGCGAAGATCGTGCGCTACGAGTCGTCTACGCAGCCCGGGCTGACCACGCTCGGTGACTACGTAACGCGCATGAAGAACGGTCAGAAGGCCATTTACTATGCGACCGGCACGTCCCGCGCTTTGCTGGATTCGAGCCCGCACTTGGAGACATTGAAGAAGCGCGGCTACGAGGTCTTGTTCATGACGGACGGCGTCGATCCGTTTGCCGTGTCGAGCCTCGGTGAATTCGAAGGCAAGCCACTCGTGTCCGCCATGGACGAGAATCTGGATTTGGCAGAAGAAGAGCTGACCGACGAGCAACGAGCCACCGAGGCCGAGCACAAGAAGCAGGCCGAGCCGCTAGTTGAGCGCTTCAAGGCCGTGCTCGCGAGCAAGGTCGGAGAGGTTCGGCTCTCGACTCGGCTGACGGATTCACCGGTCTGCTTGGTCGTACCAGACGGCGGCATGGCGCCGCACATCGAACGCTTGATGATGGCGCGGCAAATGGGCATTCCGCCTCAAAAGCGGATCTTGGAGCTGAACCCCAGCCATCCGTTGATCCAAAATTTGGAGCGTCGCGACAAGGAAGACCCAGGCAACGTAGCCGCGTGGATCGAGCTTCTCTATGATCAAGCCCTGATCGCCGAGGGCTCGCCGCTCGAGAACCCAGCCGCGTTCGCACAGCGCCTAACGAGCTTGCTCACCAACGCCAGCGCGGCGGGCTGAGCCGCGTTTAGTCATTTCGTTCGCTGCTCTTCCAGCTGCAGCGTAAGAAAGCGCGACAACGCGTGCGGGCATGAGGGCGTTTCGCGCGCTGCTGCACGAGCTGCGGGCGGTATCACACCGAGTAGTCGAGCGTCGCCTGAAACGCGTGAGCGAACGGCGCGTTCGTCTGCGAAAGATGACACGTAGCCGCGACACGGCGGACATGAGGGCCGGTGCAAGATTCAATAATGGCGCGGGTTGCGACGATGACGAGAACGAGCGCCTGAGGTGCTTGAATACATGACAACAAAAGTCAAAGGCATGGTTCAGTTGGCCGGAGTGACTTACCGCATCGTGCGGGTCGCTACCGGCTCTTACTCCGTGATTCGTATCAGCGACGACCAAGACGTAGGCTCGTTCAAAACGGCGCCTGCGCTCGGCATCGAAGCGCGACTGATCGAACCCAACTTGCTGCGTGAGGTAGCGCGGCTCGCCATCCACGCCGCGAAGACCAGCTATGCCGGTTTCCCAGCGCCGGCTGCAGCTCGAGTCAGCGCGGTCAATGTTGCTCCGCATCCGCCAAGCAGCGCGCCGCCGCCCGCCGCGACTTGAGCCGTCACGACGAAGCCATTTGACGGCAGCGCGAACCCCGCTCAAATTGGGCTGCGGTGTACGGCGCTTCTTCCCCAGGTCGGAGCGAGCCACTCGAGGCTGCGAGCATCGCAGAGCTCGGGCAGCGGCTGGCGAGCGGCAAAGTCTTCGTGCTGAGCGGCGCCGGCACCAGCACTGGCTCCGGCATCCCCGACTACCGCGACGAGCAAGGCGCGTGGAAGGGCCGAAAGCCCGTTCAATACCGCGACTTCATCGGCTCGGAGGCGACCCGCAAGCGCTACTGGGCGCGCAGCATGGTCGGCTTTCCCCTGATGGCGAACGCCATGCCCAACTCGGCGCATCACGCGCTGTGTGCACTCGAACGGCGTGGAGCGCTCACACTCTTGGTCACTCAAAACGTGGATGGCCTGCACCGCCGCGCGGGCAGCGAACGCGTGATCGACCTGCACGGTCGACTCGACCGAGTGAAATGTTTGGGTTGTGGAGCCATCACTTTGCGCGCGGAGCTTCAGTCCGAGCTCTCATTGCGAAATCCGGAATTTGCGAGCCTGCCCGCCATCGTCAAACCCGACGGTGATGCCGAGCTCGAAGCCGTGAGCTACGAGCATTTCGAGGTCGTGCCGTGCTCGGCCTGCGGCGGCCTGCTCAAGCCAGATGTGGTATTTTTCGGGGAGAACGTGCCCTCTGAACGGGTGCGCGAAGCGATGTCTGCGCTCGAGGCGTCACGTCTGCTGCTGATCGTCGGTTCGTCTCTGATGGTGTTCTCCGGCTATCGTTTCGCGCGCGCCGCGCTGCGCCTTGGCGTGCCGATCGCGGTCTTGAACCGCGGCAAGACGCGCGCAGACGACCTGGCAGCGCTCAAGATTTCGGACGATATCGGACGGGTCCTGGGCGAGCTCACCGAGCTCGGGTGATGGCGTGAGCGTCGAGCCCTGGCTCAGAGGAGCATCAAGGCGAGACGTCGACCGCGAATTTTTTGACCCAGGTCGTGCCAGTGCCACCGCTGATCTCATTGCCGAACTCGACGCTCGCGACGTAGTGGTCGGCGCTGATCAGCCCTTTCTCCACCAGGTAACGGAGTAGCTCGTCGACCGGGATCGTCCCTGAGCGCTGCACGGTGGGCGTCTTCAACGAGAGCAGGCGCCAGCCGCCAGCGCCGTTGTCACCTGCGCCGTCCTTCTGCCACACCTCGTAGGTGACGCCGGCAACGAGCGGTCGATCAACGATGCTGCCCGCCGGTTGCGCGACGCCCGCGGCTTCCACCCAAAACATGATCTCCGCTGAAATCAAGGCGGGGTTCGGCGCGCCTGCACTGGAACGAGCGCTGACCAGCCAAACCTCCGGCGCTAGGTTGTAACTGCCCGTCGCGCTGGTCTCGACGTCGTACTGGATGGCGAGCTGCTGCATCTGAGAAATCTTGAGCGGGAAGCGATGGTCCGACGAGCGCCCCCCGGTCCACGGCTTCCAGCCGAAAATGATCTCCGGATAAGCGAACACGGACGAATCCGTCCCCGGCCAATTCCAGCTCCAGCCCCGTTCGAGCTGTGCGGAAGGCGCGCCTGCCGAGGTGCGTTCGAGTAAGCACTGCTCGAACTTGCCGTGCGCCTTGCCCGAGCCCCACTGATTGTTCTCGTAGCGATACGGCGCAGCCTCGACTGTCGCCGCGTTCGCGCACATGGCTTTGACGCCCGCCGCAGCAACGCCCGGAGCATGCGCCGCCTGGCGTGGACGGCAGCCGGCGGACACCAAGAGCGAGCAGCAGAAGGCGCCGAACACCAAGCGATCGAATGGCACGCCCAAAGCCTAGTACGAGCCAGCCCGACCCGGTACCGGTTCCTGTTCGCGCGACTCCAAAGCGAGCTGGGAGCAAAAAACCACGATCGACGAAGCAGTCAGATCCCGTATTGCTCCGCTTCGTTATCGCGAATGCGTGGTTTGGCCGCCGCGGGCTTGGCGGGCGGAACGGCTCGTGCAGCCTTCGGCGCCGCGCGACCTTTTGAGTCGCGTGCGGCTGGCGCGACGCGTGCGCCAACGCGAGCGTCCGAGAGCGGAGTCACGGTTGGCGCCACGACGGCAGAAGCGCTCGCGCTCGGGGCAAGCTCGCTGGTTGGCGTCGCCGCGGCTGCGGCTGCGCTCGGCTCCAGCGCGACGAGCGGCGCACTAGCCAATGGCGCGACCGCAATCGCGGCGCCTCGCTCGGCCGCTGGCGCCGGAGCGCGCGTCTGGTTGTAGCGTGCGAACGCACCCACTCCCAGAGCCGCGACCAGCGACACCGCCGCAGTCACTGCCCAAGTGGCACGGCGTGCGCGCCGCGGCGTCGAAGCGGATTGAAGGTCGCGCTCGGAAACCGGGGCGGCGAGCGGCGCCGTCATCGTGACCAGAGCCGAGAGCGACGATTTGTGCGACGACCGAAATTTCTCGTCCGAGACGCTGACGGAGCGCGCTGGCGTCTGGAAAAAAGCGACCACCTCGGCGTGCGAGGCGAGATGGCCGCGCGCGACGGCCTCGATCGCACGCTCGAGCTCGACACAGTCGGCGAAGCGCTGTCCCGGGTCGACAGCCAAGGCGCGCATCGCCACAGCCTTCAACGGGATCGCCCAGGCGAGCTCAGGGGGCAACTCAGGCAGCAGGACTTTGCCGCCCATCAAGCGCGTGACGATGCCGTCCGGCGAGTCATGCTCAAATAGCCGAGAACCTGCCAGCGCCTCCCAGAGCAACACGCCCGCGCTGAACACATCTGCACGGCGATCGATGACGTCACCCAGCAACCGCTCGGGCGCTAGGTGACCCAAGCTCTCCGGCGAAGGCGGGAGCTCCGCCACTTGCCAATGCCACGGAGCGAGCGGCAACAAGCGCGCGACACCCTGCGCGTCCACGCGCACCGAGCTCGGCGCGAGCTCACCGTGCACGAAGCCGACGCCACGTTCCGTGACGGTGGCGTGCAACGCGGCCACACCAGCGAGCACGTCCAGCAGAATGCGCAGGGCGCGCGAGAGCCCGTAGCCCGCCAGACCACGCGCCGGCGGCAGCGCGAACCAACCTCGCGACACGGTCACGTCGAGCGCATAGCCACCCGGCACGACGCACAGCGGCGCGAGCTGAGGATGGATCTGCGCCAGCGAGAGCTGCGTCGCAAAAGGTTGCGACGACAATGCGCTCGCAGAGTCGGAACGCGAGGGATCGGCAGATCGGGGCAAGTCTTAAAGAATACGGCAAAACCGGACAAAACTTGCAAATCACAGCAAGGGTGGATTTTTGTGGACCTCGGCGCGCGCGGCGACGCTCAAACTTTGGCGCAAACCTCAGTGATCACGCGGCGCAACCAGTGGTGTGCCGAATCGTGGTCGAGCCGCGGATGCCACGCGAGCGAAAACGCGAAGCGCGGCAAGCGCAGCGGAGGCTCGATCAACCGGAGCGGGAAGCGCTCGGCCATGCGCCGCGCGAGGCGTTCTGGCATCGTCGAGATGAAATCGGTTTCTGAGACGACGATCGGCGCAACGAGGAAGCTCGAAACGACCAGCGCGACGCGCCGTTTCAGACCGCGACGCTCGAGCTCGGTGTCGACGATACTACCCGGAGCGCCACCCGGCGCGACCAGCACGTGGCGAAGCGCCAGGTAACCGTCGAGCGTGAGCTTTTTGGTGACCCGAGGGTGCCCCTGGCGAACCATTGACACGAAGCGGTCGGAAAATAATTTCTGCGTAGAAAATGTAGCCGGGACAGAGTCCGTCACGACCAGAGCCAGATCGACGGCGCCGGCATCGAGCAGCTCGCTGAGGTTCGGAAACGTGACCACCGACAAGTCGACGTTTGGGGCTCCTCGCTCGAGCTCGCTGAGGAGCGGCGTCAGGAGCACGCCTTGCGCGTAGTCCGCCATGCCGAGTGTGAACAATTTGCGCGTCGTCCTCGGCTCGAACGGGGGCTCGGCGGTCACGACGCCACTCAGCTCGGACAAGCCGCGCTCTAGCCCTGGCAAGAGCCGCAATGCGCGCGGCGTGAGCTCGAGCTTTCGGCCGCGGCGCACGAGCAATGGGTCCTTGCACAGCTCACGCAAGCGTGACAGCGCATGACTCGTGGCCGATTGACTCAGCCCCACTTGGCTGGCCGCGCGTGTCACGTGGCGTTCCTGCAATAGCGCGCGCAACACGACGAGTAGATTCAGGTCGATCGAGCTCAGCAACGGGTCATGCATGGTGTGCATGATTATACTGCCAACACTGCATTGGACGCATGCTCAATGCCGACCCATGTTGCCCTCGTCAGCGAAACAAGGAGGTATTTCCATGTACGTCATTACAGGTGCAACGGGTCATACGGGGTCGATCGCCGCCGAAACTCTGCTGCGAGCGGGCAAAAAGGTGCGCGTGGTGGTGCGCGACGCAGGCAAAGCCAAGGCGCTCGCTGCGCAGGGCGCCGAAGTCGTCGTGGCCACGCTCGAGGACGAGGCCGCACTGACGCAGGCCATGCTCGGCGCTGAGGGCGTGTTTCTGCTTTCCCCTCCTGATCTGGGAGCGAGTGATTTTCTTACCGAACGAAAGAAGCTCACCGCGTCACTCGCGCGCGCGGCAAAGGCCGCGAAGGTCGCGCACGTGGTGTTCTTGTCGTCGATTGGCTCGCAGCATGCGCAGGGCACCGGCCCGATCATCAGCACGCACGACGCCGAACGCGCGCTGGCCGAAAGCGGCTTAGCCGTGACGTTCGTGCGCGCCGCCTACTTCGCCGAGAACTGGTCTGGAGTTCTGCAACCCGCTCAGCAGGACGGCGTCCTACCCAGCTTCATCGCCGCGAGTCGAGCAATTCCGATGGTCGCGACCGGGGATATCGGCAAGACCGTGGCCGAAGCGCTGCTCGATGGACCGCGTGGCAAGCGCGTGATCGAGCTCAGTGGTCCTGTCGAGCTCTCGCCGAATGACGTCGCGGCAGCGCTGAGCCGCATCCTCGGACGCGCCGTGAAAGTCGTGGAAGCACCGCTCGACGCCGTCGTTCCGACCTTCACGTCGCTCGGCGCGTCTCAAAACATCGCCGAGTTGTTCCGGCAGATGTACGCGGGAATCGCGGACGGCAAAGTAGCGTGGGAAGGCGGCAATGCCGAAGCCAGACGCGGCACGACCAGCATCGAGCAGACGCTGCGCACGCTCACTGGAAAGCAATAACGGCCGCCACCACGATAGCGATACTCAGCACGAGCAGCGCTGCGCCGACTTTGGGCAGCGCCGCCATCGCTGCGGTGTCGCTGGCCTCGCGTGCGCGCTTGCGTAGCACCTGACTGTAGCCAAGGACACCCGCGGCGATCACGACCAGCGTGAGCTTGGCGTGAAAGGCAGGACCACCCGCAGCCATCACGCTCGCCGGACCGCGCAGGAACAGCATCCCGAGACCGCTCAGCACCAAGAGCAGAAAGCCGAAGCTGCCATTCTTGCTCACAGCGCCTCCCGCACGCAGCATGAACGAGCGGCGCTCCGCCGGCTCCAAGCTTGCGCTCGCGATACCGAGCGTGACCATGGCGAAGCTCGTTCCGACTCCGAGCGCCAGGGCGAGGAAGTGAATGATGAGCAGCACGAGGTAAAAGGCGGGCATGGCGTAGCGCTCATAGCCCGCGCCGCGCGACGCGGCAATCCGTGCGTTACGGTGGTGTGTCCTCGGGCGGACTCATGCCCTCGGGCCAATCGTCGGCGCGCGCGTAGGCTGCATCACGTTTGGGGAGCGACGCATTGCCGATCGACATTTCGCGGTACGTCCGGCCTGGTGGCGATGCGTCGAGCCAATGAAAGCTGTGCTCGCGATCGTCCAAGTGGACGTAAGACGTTTTCGGGTGCGTGTAGATCCCGACGCCGACCCGCGGCAGAGTTCTCAAGTAGGCCGCCAACGCGCGCGCCGCGACTCCGGGCAGCTTGAAGTCGAGCGCTTTGCCGGTCGCGTGCGGACCTTCCCGGCGACGCCCCGGTTTGCGATACGCGGACACGACCTGCACTTCGTCGGCTCGAAAATGCAGCGCAGCTCGTACGGCCAATTGCAGCGTACGTCGGTCGAGCGCGAGCGTGGCGCGAGCCTTGGGGTCGCGTGCGTCACACAGCAACGTGTCGAGCAGAGCAGCAGCTTGCTCGTTCACGTGACCAGCCGCGTCGTAGAGCTGCACGCTGGCGCTCTCGCGAGTGTTCTCGTTCGTGAAGCGGAGCGGCTGCAGTCGTGCAAAGGGCGAAGCCGTTGGCGCGGCAGCGGCCTGCGATTCGGGAACGGCCGGAGCACTCGACGCGGGCAGACTGGCACTCGCGCCCGCCGCGCGGCGCGTCACCGGCTCGACGCTGGTTGCGTGATGCGCGAAAGCCAAGCTGCCGACGATGCCCAGAGCTCCCGCAAGCGCAAATGGAGCAACGACGAGCGGGCGCGCCATCCTACAAATGTAAGCACGCTTCGTGCTTTTGCGCGAAGCAGGCGGGCACGCGCGAATTCAGCCGGTATTTGCCTGACTTGCAGCGCCCGAGGCGTCAGCTCGAGTCTCGCTAGTGCTTGCCGACTAGAACTTTGCCGTAACAGTCGACGGTGGGGCCGCGCGGTGACTGAGGCTCATGAGCGCACTCCAGCGACGCGCGACGCGTTCGCGGGCCGCCGCTCGCTCTCGACCATTGGCTCCCGGTCGCTCTCGCACTCCTCGCGCTCGCGCGTGCAGTGGTCCCCGAACGGGGACAACGCGTCGGTTGCGCGGGCTAGAAATCGATTTCCAATACTCTTGTCCTCCGCGGCGACCGAGTCGCAGGGCGACGCATGCACCAACGGCAGGTCGTCCAAATCGAGCTCAGCGACGCGCGCGTGCAAAGTGGCGCCCTCCGCCTCGAGCAAGCCGGCCTCGCGCAGCGTGCTCGGCCCGTTCAACGCCAATGCCGCACGTCGGGTGCGCAGCCAGGAGAACACGGCGTAACCGAGTAGTGCGACTCCTCCGCCCACAAACGGAAACACGACATTTCGGAATGCCACGGCCTGCTCCTCTCGAGACGACTGTCTCGTCAAATCGGAATGCAAAGCACGGGCCGCAACCTGCGAGTAACCGAGGGCTCGAGATAGCCGGGCATCGCCGGGGCATCGACTGGGCATTGCTAGCCGAACGCGCCGACCCCAGCGCTGCAAAACGCGACACTGCGCCATTCGACCACAAGCGGTCGCTTCGCCCACGCGCGAGAGCCGTGGCAAGAATGTTCGAGCGACGAGCAAATCGCCAAAATTCTGGCGTTTCTACAGGATAACTCGCGCTTCTTGAAGATGGATCACTAGTTGCTTAGCGGAGCGCGATGGCTACGGACTACTCGGCGACTTGCCTCGCGTTTCCGCCGAGCGCCTTGGCAGCACCGCTGTCGCGCTACACGGTTGGCTCGGTGCTCTCCGAGAAGTACCGGCTCGAATCACTGATCGGCGAGGGCGGCATGGGCGCGGTCTGGCGTGCGTCGAACTTGCACCTCGGGCTACCGGTGGCGATCAAGTTGATTCGCGCCGACCTCGATCGGGAAGCGCTGCGCGCGCGCTTGCAGCTCGAAGCGCGCTCCGTCGCCAAGCTCGGCCATCCGGCGATCGTACGGATATACGACGTGGGCGAGAGCGAGCTCGGGGACCCATTCATCGTCATGGAGCTGTTGCATGGCGAAACGCTCGCGCAATTGTTGGGGCAAGGCCGGCTCTCCGCGGTCCGCGCGGTGCAGATCCTGTTGCCCATCATCGACGCGCTGGGCGTGGCTCACGCTCGCGGCATCGTGCACCGTGACCTCAAGCCCGACAATCTGTTGATCGCGTTGGAAGATCAGAGAACGCAGCCAAAAATCCTGGATTTTGGCATCGCTAAATTGACCGATCCGCGCGACGCCAATCAGCGTTTGACCGAAATCGGCACCGTGGTCGGCAGCCCGGACTACATGTCACCCGAACAGGCGCGAGGCCGAGAGGACGTCGACTACCGCACAGACATCTGGTCCTTGTGCGTCGTGTTGTATGAGGCGATAACGGGCGTGCCGCCGTTCAGCGCCTCGAACTACAATGCGCTACTTCGCACCATCGTCGAAGACGAGCCGAAGTCGCTATCCGACCACGCCGCTGGGGACTCCCAACTCTGGGAAATCCTCCAAAAGGGCCTCGCCAAAAATCCGGCCGAGCGGCACACGTCCATGCTGGAGCTCGGTCGTTCCTTGGCCACCTGGCTAATCGGCAACGGCGCCAACGAAGACGCTTGCAACACGTCCGTGGAATCCAAATGGTTCGGCCGAACGAGCGACCCGTTGCATCTCGGTGAGGTCGCGGCCGAAATGGTGCGCCCGAACAGCGCGAGCTTCAGACCCAAACTGACCCACGATTCACGCGCGGGCAGCAACGGAGTCGACTCTCGCGGTCCGTTCACGGCCACGGTTCGGCCCAAAATCACGGCTCACAAGCGCACCTGGGCGGTCTTTGCCGGCGCCTGCGCGGTGCTCGGCGCAACGAGTATAGGCACGGGCTGGCTCGCAAGAGGACGTGTCGAGATGCCCTCCACGCACGCTACAGCGCTCACCGCGCGCGGTGAAGTGCCGAATCTCGCCCAGGCCACCGCCTTGGCCGCACCGACCACGTCCCTCACGAGCGCCGCGCTCACCACGACAGCCGTCGACTCCGCGGCGGCGGACAGCGTGCAGCCCGAACAATCACCCCTTCCT
>Ga0210387_10002279_pt1 | contig 14616 bp, 16 predicted proteins | sample IncBWC7OmetaG_FD_160108 | JGI IMG/M metagenome (GOLD analysis project Ga0210387, IMG submission 160108) | Forest soil microbial communities from Barre Woods Harvard Forest LTER site, Petersham, Massachusetts, United States - Inc-BW-C-7-O ...
TGATGAGGTCTGCCACGACGGCTTCGACCGCGAGGTCGATACCGCGCTTCAGGTCCATCGGGTTCATGCCGGCGGCAACCGACTTGGCGCCTTCACGGACGATCGCAGCCGCGAGCACGGTCGCGGTGGTGGTGCCGTCGCCGGCCGCGTCAGCGGACTTGGAGGCGACTTCGCGCACCATCTGGGCGCCCATGTTCTCGAACTTGTCGTCGAGCTCGATCTCCTTGGCGACGGTGACGCCGTCCTTGGTGATGCGGGGAGCGCCGAACGACTTGTCGAGCACCACGTTGCGGCCCTTGGGACCGAGGGTGACCTTCACGGCGTTGGCGAGGATGTCGACACCGCGCAGCATGCGGTCGCGGGCGTCGACGCCGAATTTGACTTCTTTGGCTGACATTATTGGTTTCCCTGAGTTGATCCGTGCTCCTCGTCCTGAGGAGCCCGCCTTGGCGGGCGTCTCGAAGGACGAGTTGTGTTCGTAGTCTCACCCTTCGAGACGCCGGCTGCGCCGGCTCCTCAGGGTGAGGGAGCGGCTTAAGCCTTAAGCGGCCTTCTTCTTGGAGGCGGGAGCGTCGGTGAGAACGCCCATGATGTCGCTCTCCTTCATGATGAGCAGGTCCTGGCCATCGATCTTGACCTCGGTGCCCGACCACTTGCCGAACAGCACGCGATCGCCGACTGCGATGTCGATCGGGATCAGCTTGCCGGCCTCGTCGCGGCCACCGGGGCCGACGGCGATGACTTCGCCCTGCGAGGGCTTTTCCTTGGCAGTGTCGGGAATGATGATGCCGCCTGCGGTCTTCTCTTCGGCGTCGATGCGCTTGACCACGACGCGGTCGTGAAGCGGACGGAATTTCATGCAGTCCTCCTAAGACGTTGCAACTGTTTGGAGTTTTGGAGTGTTAGCAATCTCTGCCAGCGAGTGCCAGCCCGAGCAAAGCTGATTTAAGGCAGAGACGTGGGGCGGGCAAGGGCTTCTAGCAGAAAATTTGGCACTCAGAAGGCGGCGCTGCCAGAAGTTAGCGGACGTCGTTAATGCGCCAGATGAAGCCCTGACCGTATTAGCACGTGGGCTAAGTTGCTGCTAATGCAAGAATTTTCAACAACTCGTTAACCATTTGGGCTTGTGATGCGCCTGTTGCGTGCGTCACAATTTGATCATGTGAGCGCATCTGTTGCCGGGTGGCTCCGGCAGGTAGCCACCTCAAGCGAATGCGCTTCCTAAAACGGAGGTTCGCATGGTTTCGCGGGTTGGGGTTTCCGAGGATTTTCGGAAACTGGCGCTGGGGTACGGGCTGACGACGGCGGAGATCCTCTATCGGCTGCCGGATCATCCCTCGTTGCTCCAGACCTATGTCTGGCAGAACTACGATCTGTTCCCGAGATTTCCGGCGTTGCAGGACTTCCTGCAGTTCTGGCAGGAGAAGCTGGAAGGGCCGCTCTATTCGGTCCGCGTCGCGCATTCCAAGCTGATCAAGCCCGCGGAACTGCGCGCCGTCGACGGCGTGTTCCGCCTGCATTGATCCGCCTTCGCTCTTCGAGCTTCGGCGCGACGAGTTCCGGAATCGCAGGGTGGGTTAGCTTAGCGTAACCCACCGGGTTCTTGGCGCTGAAGTTGGTGGGTTACGCCTTCGGCTAACCCACCCTACGGGACCGCATCTGTGTTAGGCTTCGCTCTCCGAACCAAGGGGAGAGCACCAATGGCCAAGAAGAAAGCCAGGAAGCCGGCCGCACGCGCCGCCGCGAAATCAGCCACGCAGCAGAAATCGCCGCGCAAGGCGGCGGCCAAATCCACCGCTCGCCGCAAGCTGAAGAGCAAGGGCAGGGCGCCGGCCCCGGCCAAGAAACTGGCGAAGAAAGCCCGTCCCAAGCAGCGCGTCGCGATCAGCCACCACCGCGAAGAGGATTTCAAGGCCGACGGCCTTCGCGCCTACGCGCAGTACCGCGACCTCGGCATCGCGGATGCGTCGAATGGGCTGGCGCGGGCCCATGTGATCCGCCTGATGGGGCCGTGCAATCCGGACGAGGTGTCGAAACTGCATTATCACGACGTCGAGTTCCAGATGGTCTATGTGCTCAAGGGCTGGGTGAAGACCTACATGGAAGGCGTTGGCGAGACGACGTTCCAGATCGGCAGCGCCTGGACCCAGCCGCCGAAGATCAAGCACCTGATCATGGATTATTCCGACGACGTCGAACTGCTCGAAGTCATCCTGCCGGCGGATTTCGAGACGAAGGAACTGACGGCCTAGCCATTGTTGTCGTTCCGGGGGGCGCGAAGCGCGCCCGATATCTTTGACCTCGACCAGAAGATGCGAGTGGCGCTGCCGGACAGCGAGCAATTCACCCTCTCGGTGCTCGATGCAGCCTGTCCCGCGCGAAGCTGGGCCTCGACGCTCCGTGAGCCTATGTCAGCAGTCCCACGATCGCGCCCATCAGGCACGTCGTCAGCGTGCCCGAGACGATTGACTTCACGCCCAGCGAATTGATCTCGTCGCGCCGCGTCGGCGCCATCACGCCGAGGCCGCCGATCATGATGCCGAGGCTGCCGAAATTGGCGAAGCCGCACATGGCATAGAGCATGATCAGCTTGGAGCGCGGGTCGAGCGCGCCAGGCGCGAGCTTCGAGAAGTCGACATAGGCAATCAGCTCGTTCAGCACCGTCTTGGTGCCCATCAGGCTCCCCGCCGTGACGGCCTGCGACCAGGGCAGGCCCATCAGCCAGCACACCGGCGCCATCACATAACCCAACATCCGTTGCAGCGAGATTTTGGCGCCGCCGATCTCGGGCAGCAGGCCAAGGATCGCGTTGGCGAGATGGACCAGCGCTACCAGCACGATCAGCATCGCGATGATGTTGAGCAATAATTCAAGACCGGCTGACGTGCCCTGGACGATCGCGTCCATGGTGCCGGACACTTTCAGCTCGGGATTATCCAGCGCGCCTCCCGTGCGCTGATCCTGCGTCTCCGGCACCATGATCAGGCTGATCAGGATCGCGGCGGGCGCGCCGAGCACGGAGGCAATGACGAAATGCGCGGCGGCGTCGGGAATGAGCGGCGCAAGCAGCGTCGCATAGAGCACCAGCACCGTGCCTGCGATCCCCGCCATCCCTCCGGTCATCACCAGGAACAATTCGCTGCGCGTCATCTGTGCGAGATACGGCCGCACGAACAGCGGTGCCTCGACCATGCCGAGAAAGATGTTGGCGGCGGTGGAGAGCCCGACCGCGCCGCCGACGCCGAGCGTGCGTTCGAGCAGCCAGGCCATGCCGCGCACGATCGGCGGCAGCACGCGCCAATAGAACAGCAGCGTCGTCAGCACGCTCATGACCAGCACGATGGGGAGGGCCTGAAACGCCAGGATGAAATCGGCGCCAGGCGCCTTCAAGTCGAACGGCAGCGGCGCGCCGCCGACATAGCCGAACACAAAGGAGGTGCCGGCGCGCGAGGCGTCGGCGATCGCGCCGACCGCGTCGTTGATTGCGGAGAAGGCGTGCGCGACGATCGGCAGCTTGATCAGGATCACGGCAGTCACCAATGTCGCGACAAGGCCGATCGCGGCCTGCTTCAGCGATACCGCACGGCGGTTCTCGCCGAGCGCCCAGGCGATCAGAAGCAGCGCGACGATGCCGAATGCCGATTGCAGTTGAAGCATGATTTCCCTCGCGAGCTCGCGCCGACTATGGCAGCGCGGGCATTACAAGCGCAATGCCATGTTGTTGGGATGGTCGTTGACAACGCGGCGATGCTCGTTCACCGATTACGCATGTCGTCTCTTGCCCCCGCGGGTACGGGCTCTCTGCTCCGGCAACCCTCAATAATCTTCTTCCTGCTGTCGCGAAGCCTGTCGCGCTTTTCGAGTCAGATCGGCGCAGTGGCGATCGGCTGGCAGGTCTATGACATGACCGGCCGCGCCTTCGATCTCGGCATGGTCGGGCTGGTGCAGTTTCTCCCGACGGCACTGCTGATATTCGTGGCGGGTCATGCCGCCGATCGTTTCGAACGCAAGCGGGTGATGCAGGTCTGCCAGCTCGCGGAAGCCGCGACCGCACTGTTTCTCGCTTGGGGCTCGTATGCCGGCTGGCTCACAGAGGTGCACATCTTCATTGCGACCTTCGTGCTCGGCACCGCCGGCGCCTTCGAGAGCCCGGCGACCGCGGCACTGCTGCCGCTGATCGCCCCTCAAGGCACGTTGCAGCGCGCGACCGCGCTTTCGAGCGGTGCGACGCAGGTCGCTACCATCACGGGACCTGCGCTCGGCGGACTTGCCTACGCGCTGTCGCCCGCGGCACCCTATGGCATCATGCTGCTGTTCTGGATTGCCGGCATCGTCTTCACCGGCGCGATCCAGCAGATGCAGCCGGCACCGGCAAAAGATTCCGCCTCCGCCAATGATCTTTTTGCCGGCGTGCGCTTCGTACGCTCCAACCCGGCGATATCAGGCACCATCTCGCTCGATCTGTTCGCGGTGCTGTTCGGCGGCGTGGTCGCGCTGCTCCCGATCTATGCCCGCGACATTCTCGATGCCGGCCCATTCGGGCTCGGCATATTGCGCGCCGCGCCCGCGGTCGGTGCGCTGCTGACGACGATGGTGCTGGCGCGCCACACTATCAACCGCCGAGTCGGCATTCGCATGTTCCAGGCGGTGATCATCTTCGGCGCGGCGACGGTGGTGTTTGCGGTCTCGCACTGGATCTGGCTGTCGCTGCTGGCGCTCGCCGTGCTGGGCGCAGCCGATACCGTGAGCGTGGTGATCCGCTTCTCGCTGGTGCAGCTGCGCACGCCCGACGAGATGCGCGGCCGGGTCGGCGCGGTGAATTTCCTCTTCATCAATGCTTCGAACCAGCTCGGCCAGTTCGAAAGCGGCGTGACCGCGGCGCTGTTCGGCACCGTGCCGGCCGCCGTGCTCGGCGGCGTCGCCACCATTGCGGTGGCGTTGCTCTGGATGAAGCTATTCCCGACGCTGCGTGACGTTGAGCGGCTCGAGTGATCAGGCGGGGACAGCGACTGGCGCCGGTTTGAACAGCGCGCGCAACAGATATAGCGCAAAGACTGGCGCGATGAAGCCGGGACCAGGCAATTGCAGATTGCCGAACAATAGCTGTAGCGCCGGCGTCCAGAACACGAGCTGCGCCAGCCGCCGTCCGGTGCCGTCGAGTTTTTCTTCAGCGATCAGCGCCACCGCGGCAAAGGTCAGCGGTAACAGATCGTACGCACCCATATAGGGCGAGGCCGACACCGTGCAGGCAAAGAACAGCGCCTGCAGCATGCGTGGATCGCCATCCCGCCGCCAGCGGAAGGCGGCGGCGACGGCGGCGACAGCCGCGAGCGTAAATCCGAACTGGATGATCTCGCCGATGTGGTTGCCGACCACGCCGCGGATGTTCATGAAGATCGAGGGCTGGAACGGCATCGCAGTGCCGGCGGCATCTTGCAGCACTTCGCGCTGCAACGGCAGCGCCTTGGTGATGTAGTCCTGCCAGCCCTCGATGCCGCCGATAGCGATACTCGCGGCAAGCAGCGCCAGCGCGGTGGCGGCCGCGGCGGAAAACACCTTCCAGCGGCCCGATGCAATCAGCGCGAACGGAAACAGGACGCCGAGTTGCGGCTTGACCGTGAGCAGCCCGATCAGCACGCCCGCCATGATCGGCCGCTCGTCGAGGGAAGCGAAGATCGCCAGCAGCGCGGCGGTCGTGAGCAGCGAGCTTTGGCCTGACAGCACGCACATCAGCGCCGCCGGCGAGACCAGCACGATGGCGAGCGTGCGCCAATCAGCGACCTCACGGCGGCCGGCGAGAGTGAAGGCGAGTCCGCTTACCGAAAACCATGCCAGCAGCGCGGGAAAATAATTCAGCAAGCCGAACGGTGCCATCACCGCCAGCGCCGTCGGCGGGTTCGGCCAGTTCTGCCCGGGATAACCGGGGCCGAGCATGTTTGCGAGTGCGTGATTGTATGTGGCGAGATCGTAGTAGCGCGCGGGATCGGGCTCGAATGAAGCGACGCCATACATCCACAAATTCAGGAAATCGCGGCCGAGCACCAAGGTCGCCTTGTCGCGCGGAAAGGCGCCGGCCCAGTTCGTGGTCAACAAATAGGAAACGAGCGTCAGCACAAACAGCGCGCCGCCGAGGATCGCGAGCGCGCGCAAAAACTCCGCGTTTTGCGGCTCGCGCGTCGCAGGCGCGAGGTTTCGGATGAGCCGGCGCAAGCCGGTGGTAGCGGCGTCTCCGCCGGTCAGGCTGAGGTCTTGCATGGCGATCCTTGGCGATCCCGTACCGGCCGGCAGGCCTGACGCAGCGTACGGAGGGCGAATTAAGATATTCTTAGGGGGAAGGTCGCAAAGCTGATCGAGGCTGTGCCCGAAATGCGCGTCATTTCACGCGCACGGCACGGCAGCGGGCTTCCCATGAATTGCGTCGTCATCCCAGCGTATCGCGCGGCCGGCAGCATCCTTCCGGTAATCGAGGCGGCTGGCCCCGAGATCGAGCTGATCGTGGTGGTCGATGACGGCTGCCCCGAGGGCACCGGCGTCGTCGTCGCCAAAGCGTGCGGCGATCCGCGCGTGGTGACGCTGATGCACGACGCCAACCAGGGCGTCGGCGGCGCGTTCCTCACGGGCATGCGTTATGCCATCGCGCGCGGCGCCGATATCATCATCAAGGTCGATGCCGACGGCCAGATGGACCCGGCACAGGTGCCGGCGTTAATCCACCCGATCACGAGCGGGCAGGCCGATTACGTCAAGGGTGACCGCTTCTTCTTCCTGACCAATTCCGCCTCGATGCCGCCGGTGCGCCGCTTCGGCAATCTCGCGCTGTCGTTCCTGGCAAAACTCTCCAGCGGCTACTGGACCATCATGGATCCGACCAACGGCTTCTTCGCGATCCATGCGCGCGTTGCCGAACTGCTGGATGACGAGCGCATCGCCAAGCGCTTCTTCTTCGAGACGGATTTGCTGTTCCACCTCGGCCTGATCCGCGCCAAGGTCGTCGAGTTTCCGATGCGCGCGAGCTATGGCAACGAGGTCTCGAACCTGCGCGTGTCACACCAGCTCGGGCCGTTCCTCGCCGGCCATCTGCGCAACACGACGCGTCGGATTCTCTATCGCTATTTCTTCCGCGATCTTTCGCTGGCGTCGCTGCAGCTTGTCGCCGGCTCGGCGCTATTCCTGTTCGGCCTGGTTTTCGGGCTCTATCATTGGTGGGCCGCGCCGCCGGATCAACTGGTGCCGACCGGCACCATCATGATCGCGGCGCTGACATTCCTGATCGGCTTTCAGCTCGTGCTGTCGTTCCTCAACTACGACATCAGCGCCAGCCCGCGCGAACCGTTGCATCCGCTCTTGAAGGGATGGCAGGCGAAAGCGAGTGAGCCGAAGAACGACGATATTGCTGGGGAGGGCGGCGAGAAGGCCGAACCCGCGCGCCGCAAGGCGTAAGCGCCAGCGAGGTTAGCGCGGCTGTCCCAAGTTGTGGCAGAGATGGTGCTGGTGTGAAATACTAACGCGTTCGAGCGGATAAGCAGGAACGTTAGTGACGAAATCTTTCCAACAAAGCTTAGCCAAGCTAAAAAATCTCAGTACCGTCGTCATGGCCGACGATGTTCCGGACGCGGAGGGAATGGCGTCCGTCGTCGTGAAGTTCTCGGATGGCACAGTGCTGAAGGCCCACTATTGGCGCTTAATCCAACATGGACGTTCGCCATTGAGCAGCTTCGATCACCAGAAGAAATATGGCCTGACGGTCCCAATAAACGCGAAGGAGCAACTATCCGGTCTATTAGAGGAAAAAATTTGCACCAGCGTGCAATTTGACAGCGAGACAGCCGATTTGACTTTGGTCTTCGGAGAAACCTCGAGGCTGCAAGTTTTCAACTTTACGGCGTACGAAATTTGGGAGATCAAATTCCCAGATGGCACAGGGCAATATTCCAATTACGCGCTCGGATGAGCGGCTCTGCGGCGCGGGTGAGCGAAGCGATACCCGGGGAAGTCCCGCATATCGCTGCGCTCATGCGGGCTACAAGGTTACGTCGTTTTACCCGCGCCCCACGAACGGCATCTTCGATGCCATCACCGTCATGGTCAGCACGTTGGCGTCGAGCGGCAAGGTGGCCATGTAAGCGACCGCATCGCCGACCGCCTTCGCGTCCATGCGTGGCTCGTGCTTCATGGTGCCATCGGGCTGCATCACGCCTGGACCGGCGACCATGCGGTCCGTCATCGGGGTTGCGGCATTGCCGATGTCGATCTGGCCGACCGCGATGTCGTACATGCGGCCGTCGAGATTGGTGGCCTTGGTGAGGCCGGTGATGGCGTGCTTGGTCGAGGTATAGGCGGCCGAGAACGGCCGCGGCGCATGTGCGGAGATCGAGCCGTTATTGATGATGCGGCCGCCGCGTGGCTTCTGGTCCTTCATGATGCGGAAAGCGTGCTGCGTGCACAGGAACGGGCCGGTGAGGTTGGTGTTCACCACCGCCTGCCATTGCGCGAGCGGCAGATCCTCGAAATTGACGGCAGGAGCGCCCATGCCGGCATTGTTGAAGAGCACGTCGAGCCGGCCATAGGTGTCCTGCACCTTCTTGAACAGCGCGGCGATCGAATCCGGGCTCGTCATGTCGGCCACGACCGGCAGGCTCTTGCCGATATTGTCGCCGAGCTTGGCTGTCTCCTCCAGCATCTCCTGGCGGCGGCCGGCGAGCACGACCGTGAAGCCGACCCGCATCAGGGCGAGCGAGGCCGCGCGTCCGACACCGGTGCCTGCGCCCGTCACCACTGCGATCTTGTTGGTTGCTTCCGTCATCGTTTTCCTCACTTCACTTTTTTGCTTCAGCTTCTGACTTGTAGGGTGGACGTGGAATATTCTGATGCGCCGCGCGCAGCGCCGCCGACCAGCGCGAGCGCAGATCGTGGAAATAGGGCTCGCCGGCCTCAATGCGGTGATTGAGGTCGGCGTCCTGGGTGTCGGAGCGCACCACCAGCACGTCGATCGGCAGGCCCACGCCGAGATTGGAGCGCATGGTCGAATCCATCGAGATCAGCCCGGTCTTCAGCGCCTCGTACAGTTCGACATCGTAGTGCATGGCGCGGTCGAGCACCGGCTTGCCGTATTTGTGCTCGCCGATCTGCAAATAGGGCGTGTCGGTGGTGCATTCGATGAAGTTGCCGGCGGTGTAGACCATGAACAGCCGCATCCGCGAGCCCTTGATCTGGCCGCCGAACAGGAACGAGACGTCAAAGCTGACATCCTCGGATTTCAGCGCAGGGCCTTCCGTCGCGTGCACGGCGCGGATGGCGCGGCCGATGCGCTGCGCGGCCTGGAACATGGTCGGGGCGTTCATCAAGGTCTCGACGTCGCCGGTGTCGGGGTCTTCGAGGCCCTCGGTCAGGGTCGAAAGCACCGACTGGCTGATGGCGAGATTGCCGGCGCTGGCGATCGCCATGATGCGGTCGCCGGGCTTTGAGAAGATGTGGAGCTTGCGGAAGGTCGAGACGTTGTCGAGGCCCGCATTGGTGCGGGTGTCGGCGATCATCACAAGCCCGTCCCGAACCAGGATTCCGCAACAATAGGTCATTTCAGCGATCCCCGAACGCAAGCGCGCCTAGAGCGCTATCGCGCTCTAGATTCTTGTTTGAGCATGATCTCCGCGCAAACGCTACGCGTTTGTCGCAGGGAAAACCGCTTCACACTTTTCCGGATCATGCCCTGGCGCGCAAATTACTAGCCAATTTCGCTGCGAGGTCCAACCCCAATTCCCGTATGGCTCGGCCGCCCTGCGGCGCGTAAAAAGGCAGCGCCTGTCAGTCCCGGTTTGGAGACCCGCCGACGAGGAACGCATCGTCCACCGGCACCCCGAGGGCGGTGACCAGCCGGTTGGTCTCGGCTGCCATGCCGATGATGGCAAGCATCTCCTGGTATTCGGCCTCCGTCATGCCTTTCGCGCGGGCGCTCGCGGTATGCGAATGGATGCAGTAGCTGCATCCGTGCGCAACCGACACCGCGACGTAGAGCATTTCCTTGATCTTCGGATCGAGCGCCCCCGGCGCCATCACGTCCTTGATGCTCTCCCAGGTCCGGCGCAGGGTTTTGGGATCATGCGCCAGTGCCCGCCAGAAATTGTTGACGAAGTCCGATTGTCGGATCTTGCGAATGTCCGCAAACACGGCACGCGCTTCGGGCGAAAGTTCTTCGTCGGAGAGCAGATTTACCGTCGCCATGGCCTTACCCCGGGTTGTTGCTACGCCCGGGGTTATAGCATGCCGGATCGCCGCGATGATCGACAACGTCGAGCGCATCACTGTTCGCGCGCGAACGCATAGGCGTCGACGATTGCGGGAGAAACGGTCTTATGCTCGACTGTCCGCCATAACAACAAAGTTCCGGGAGTCGAAATGCCAGGGAAACTTGTCGCATCCGTCGTTCTGTCGACCGCAATCCTGGCCGCAACTCCCGCGCTGGCGCAAAAGCGCGGCGGTACGCTGCGGCTCTATCACAACGACGCGCCGCCCTCGACCTCGCTGCTCGAGGAGTCCACCATTGCGTCGGTGACGCCGTTTGCGGCGATCTTCAACAATCTCGTGGTGTTCGATCCCGCCAAACCGCATGAGAGCCTGGACACCGTAATCGGCGATCTCGCCGAGAGCTGGTCATGGGACGCGACCAACACAAAACTCACCTTCAAGCTGCACCAGGGCGTGCAATGGCATGACGGCCAGCCGTTCACGGCCAAGGACGTGCAATGCACCTGGCGGATGCTGATCGGCAAGGGCGACAATGCCGACTTCCACCGCAATCCGCGCAAGGTCTGGTACTCCAAGCTCAAGGACGTCTCGATCAACGGCGATGACGAGGCGACGTTCGAACTGTCGGAGCCGCAGCCGAGCTTGCCGGTGCTGCTCGCGAGCGCCTTCTCGGCCGTTTATCCCTGCCATGTGCCGCAGCAGGTGATGCGGACCAAGCCGATCGGCACGGGTCCCTTCAAGCTTGCCGAGTTCAAGCGCGGTGACAGCATTCGTCTGGTGCGCAATCCTGATTATTTCAAGAAGGACCGGCCTTATCTCGACGAGATCGATTTCCGCGTGGTCGACAACCGTGCCACGCGGCTGCTGGCATTCTCGACCGGCGAGTTCGACATCACCTTTCCCTCCGACGTGACGGTCGCGCTGACAAAGGACATCAAGGCGCGCGATCCCAATGCGATCTGCGAGCTGGACGCGCCGAACACGCAAATCAATCTGATGGTGAACCGCGCCAATCCGCCGTTCGACAATCCCGACATCCGCCGCGCCATGTCGCTCGTGCTCGACCGCAAGCCCTTCAACACCATCCTGATGGAAGGGCAGGGGCTCGTCGGCGGCGCCATGCTGCCGCGGCCGGTCGGCGAATGGGGCATGCCGACGGACACGGTTGCAAAACTCCCCGGCTATAATCCAGACACCGACAAGAATATCGCCGAAGCGCAGGCGATCATGCAGAAGCTCGGCTATGGCGAGGCAAAGCCGCTCGCGATCAAGGTCCAGACCCGGAACCTGCCGACCTATCGCGATCCCGCCGTGATCGTCACCGACCAGCTCAAGAAGATCTACATCAACGCCGAGCTCGATATCCTCGACACGCCGCGCTGGTACGCGCGGCTGGCCAAGAAGGACTATACGATCGGGCTGAACGTCACCGGCATCTCCGTCGACGATCCCGACGGCAATCTCGTCGAGAACTATTCCTGCGATTCCGAGCGCAACTACACGCAATATTGCAACGCCGAGGTCGACAAGCTCATATCAGCGCAATCGCGCGAGCTCGACAAGGACAAGCGCAAGAACATCGTCTGGGAGATCGAGCGGCTATTGGTCGAAGACGCCGCGCGCCCCAGCGTCGTCTGGCCGATGGTGGCCAATTGCTGGCAGACTTATGTGAAGGGCTACAAGCCGCACGACAACAGCCAGTACAACAATCTGCGCTGGGAGGATGTGTGGCTGGATAAGTGACGTGCGGCGCTGCCGGCGATACTCAATTCGTCACCGCATAGATGATCGCGATCAGGATCAGCACGCCGAGTACGAGGAACGACACCTCGACGGCGATGGCGGCAACGCCCAGCGTGGCAGAGACGCCCGCAATGAGCCTTTCCTCGCGAAAGAACAGTGAGACGATTGCCATGGCAATGGCAAGCAGGCCGAGCGAGACTGCGGCGATGGAAAATCCGTCACTCAAGCGGTCGCCTATCGACTTCTCCCGTCGCGGTGCCTGGTATTCGACGCCCTTCGCGCGCGCGATCAAGCGTTCCTTGAGCCTGTGACCGGTATCGACGAGGACCTGATCAATCGGCGGTGGTGGATACAGCACCGGCACGACCCAATGCGGCAGGACGGCCGCTATAAGGGCTAACAGACCGACAATGCTTCCAATCATCCCAAGCCGGCGGGATTGCGGGGCCGAATTTGTCATTGATCGAGCTTCCGACGGTCGCGTCGTGACGTTTCTCCTTGGTTGAGATGGTAAAGAAGAAGGTTCAACGGTGCCCGTGACCGACGTCACAGCGCGAGCCTCAGCGGATGGAACAACAACTCACGACTGTGATTGCCACTGCGATTGTCCCGGTCGTCCCGCCTGGTCGACCTTGACCAACACCGTCAGCGTCTCGTTGCCGCCGCCGTAGCGGGTGCCGCGGACGGGGGCGGCGCCGAGATAGTCGAGGCCGATGGCGATGCGGGCGTGGGCCTCGGTGGTGCAGATGCAATTGGCCGGATCGAAGCCGACCCAGCCGAGACTGGGCACATAGGCTTCCGCCCAGGCGTGTCCGGCCTGCTGGTTGACCATGCCGTCGGAGCGCAGGAAGTGGCCGGAGACGAAGCGCGCCGGCACGCCGCCGGAGCGGGCGCAGGCGATGAAGATGTGGGCGTAATCCTGGCAGACGCCGCGCTTGCCGCCAAACGCCTCGATTGCGGAGGTGCCGCTGTTGGTCGGGTCCTCGTCGAAGGTCATGTGTTCGCTGACCTGCGTCATCAGGCTGTGCAGGAAGCCGAGCGCGTCGCCCTCGGATTCGGCGCGCAGCTCGCGGGCAAAATTCTCCATCGCGGGATTGACTGAGGTCAGCGAGGTCTGGCGCAGGAACAGGCTCGGCGGAAAACGCTCATCGGTGCCGCGCAGCACGCCGCCGGTGTCGTGAGTCTCGATCAGGCCGCCAACGGTGATGGTGAGGTCCTCGATCGCGCCATGGGTCATCACATGGGTGACATTGCCGAAGGCGTCCTCGTGCATGTCGAGGCGGGAGTCGGTCGAGACGTCGATCTGCCATTCGGCGACATATTGTCCGTCATGGCTTCCGGGCGTGAGCCGCAGGATCTGGATGACGCCGGTCGCTGCCGGCTCGTAGCGGTAGGTCGTGGTGTGCTGGATTCGCAGGCGCATGGTGTGTCCGACACAGTCGAGGTTGGGCGGGTTCTCTAACGTCGTGATCCCCAGCCTTGTGCCGGGCATCCACGTCTTTCTTCTAGCACAAAGCAAGACGTGGATGGCCGGGACAAGCCCGGCCATGACGAGGGTTAGATCAAATACTGCTTGGTGACGATTTCGCCCAGCCGCGAATTGTCCGCAATGAACTCCTGGATGAATTCATGCACGCCATGCTGGAAAATATCGTTCATGTTCGAATGTTCCAGCCGGTTGCGGATGCCGCGGGCGTGGCGCTGGGAGGGGCCCTGGCGACCATAGGCGACGCCGATCTGGTCGAGATTGCGCACGAGATTGCCGTAGCAGCTGGCGAGCGAACGCGGCAGCGAGTCGTTGAGGATCAGGAGATCCGCGATCAGCCAGGGTTTCAGCGTCTCGCGATAGACCCAGTGATAGGCGGTCAGCGCCGAGACCGAGCGCAGGATCGAGGTCCATTGATAGAAGTCGAGCGGGCCGCCGACATGTTCCTCTTCCGGCAGCAGCACGTGATATTTGACGTCGAGGATGCGCGCGGTGTTGTCGGCGCGCTCCAGATGCACGCCGAGGCGCGAGAACCAGTAGGCGTCGTTGCGCAGCATGGTGCGGTAGGCCGAGCCGTCAAAGCGGAGCGAGGTTTCCTGCACGAAGCGCAGGAATTTCGCGAGGTCCTCGCGGCTGGACGTGCCCTTGTTCCAGACCTCCTGTAATTCGAGCCACGCCGAATTGATGGTGTCCCACATCTCGCTCGTCAGCGCGGTCCGCACCGAGCGCGAATTGAGCCGCGCGGCCTCGATGCAGTTCTTGATCGAGGAGGAATTTTCAGGAGCGAAGGAGAGATATTCGACGACATTCTGCTCGTTGGCTACTTCATAGGCCTGGAAGAAGCTTTCGCTGACGCCCGCGGTGAGCAGCGCCGATTCCCATTCATTGGTCTTGCCGATATAGGCGGCCGGCAGCGCGGTAACGCGCAACGTCGCATCGATGGTGCGCGCGATATATTCGGCCCGCTCGACATAGCGGGCCAGCCAATAGAGGTTTTCGGCGGTTCGCGACAGCATGCGCTAGTTTACTCGTCCAGAATCCAGGTGTCTTTGGTGCCGCCGCCCTGGCTCGAATTGACCACGAGCGAGCCTTCCTTCAGCGCCACGCGGGTCAATCCGCCCGGCACGATGGTGGTGCGTTTACTG